>Ga0070675_100002453_pt1 | contig 13865 bp, 9 predicted proteins | sample KBSM43metaG_FD_65343 | JGI IMG/M metagenome (GOLD analysis project Ga0070675, IMG submission 65343) | Miscanthus rhizosphere microbial communities from Kellogg Biological Station, Michigan, USA - KBS M4-3 metaG | ecosystem: Host-associated > Plants > Roots > Rhizosphere > Soil ...
ATCGTTGTCCCGAAGACCGCGTCGTCTCCCGTGATGTACAGCGCGTGCCGTGGATACAGTGCGCCACCGGCATCGACCGGCAGCCCGCGTGAGTTGAACGTCACGCATGCGGTGTTGGCAACCGGGTTGGCCACCGTCAGCGTGTTCGTGCACAGCGGTGACTGTGCGATGTTCACCTGCGTATTCGGAGGAGGCGCGTTCAAACCGGCAAATCCGAACGAGACGCCGATGGACAGCTGATTGATGGCGCCGTCATTCACCCAGGCGTTCGCGGTCTTGTCCCACACCTGCAATACGAACGAGCCAGGCACGGGTGGGTTCGCAAGGGGATTCCCGAGATCGGCGTAGACGCGGGCGCGCGTGAACTGCGCCGATGCGCGCATTTTCGCGACACCGACGAGATTGCGCATGACGTTCGCATCGCCGCGCAGACGGCTGCCCCGAATCGACGAGTCAGTAATCGGGATCACCATCGCTGCGATAACCCCGATGATGCCGACCACAATCATCATCTCGATGAGCGTGTACCCGCGTTCCGATCTCATGCGGGGTCCTGCTGCAAGCGCAGCGCCAGCACGTCCGTTCGACTAGTAAGTGATTGTGCCCGTGGTACTAGCAGGCGCACGCCGAAGTAGGCGGAAATCGGCACGAGTTCCAGGATGGAACAGGCGACCAACGATTTTGATCGTCCCGTACGAGATCCGGTGCCCCGGAGACAATTTCGAAAGCGGCCTGGTCGGGCGACCAGGCGCGGCGGGTTGAACTGCGCAGAACCGCGAAAGCGGTACGACGTCACTCCACCGCCGCACTCATCTTTCTCGGGCCTTGCGGTTTTCTCATTAGTAGGACCAGCGGAATCATCACGAAGAACAGGACGCCGAGCAGGCGGAAGATCGTGACGAACGACACCATCGCCGCCTGGCGCTGCACCATCCCGTAGAGGACGACGTACGCCTGGTTCGTCGCGGCGACGGCATCGCCCGTTCTGGCCAGGAACGCGGCTTTCAACTGCGCCAGCACCTGGCTCGTCGTCGGATCGAACATGGTGACGTGCTCGCCGAGCAGCGAGCCGAAGGCCTGACGCCGCCGCGCCAGCAACGTGCCGGTGACGGCGATGCCGATACTGCCGCCGATGTTGCGCATCAAGTTGAACAGGCTGGTCGCGTATCCCATGCGCTCGGGCGCGATGGTCGCCATCGACACGGTGGTGAGCGGCACAAACAGCAGCGACAGGCCGAGCCCCTGCATGACCTGCGGCCACGCGAAATCCCAATACCCGGCCTCGAGGTTGATGTTGGCCATCCACAGCATCGTCGCGCCGCCAACGATGAGGCCCGTGGTCAGCAACTTTCTCGGATCGATATACGCCGTCAGCACGCCAACCAGCGGCATCATGAAGAGCGACCCGATCCCGCGCGGCGCCATCGCTTCGCCGGCCGCCAGCGATGAATAGCCAAAGAGCGTCTGCAGCATGATCGGCAGCAGCACCAGGCTGCCGTACAGCGCAAAGCCGAGCACCGTCATCAGGAATACGCCGACCGCGTAGCTTCGATCCTTGAAGAGACGTAAATCCACAATCGGGTGCGGCGTCGTCAGCTCATAGACGACGAGCGCGATGAGCGCCACCACCGAGATCACCGCCAACGTCGCGATCATGGTCGACGCGAACCAGTCCTCCTGCTGCCCCTTGTCGAGGACGAACTGCAACGCGCCGATGCCGACGACGAGCAGACCCATGCCCCAGTAGTCGATACCCTGCGACTGACGCTGCCGCAGATACGGCGGATCGAACACGAAGAGCCGAGTCATGAGCATCGCGATGATTCCGACCGGAAGGTTGATGTAGAACACCCACCGCCAGCTGTAGTTCTCGGTGAGCCAGCCGCCGACAACCGGACCGAGGATCGGCGCGACGACGATGCCGATGGCCCAGAAACCCATCGCCCGCCCCCGATCTTCTGGCTTGAACGACTCGAGCAGCACCGCCTGCGACAGCGGTTGCAGTGCGCCGCCGGTCGCGCCCTGGATGATGCGGAACACGATGAGCGAGGCGAGGTTCGGCGCCGCACCGCACAGAAACGACGCGAGCGTGAAGCCGGTCGTTGACAGCATCAACAGGTTCTTGCGGCCGAAACGGCCGGCCAGCCAGCCGGTCATGGGCAGGATGATCGCGTTGGCCACCAGATACGACGTCAACGCCCACGTCGCCTCGTCCGTCGTTGCCGACATGCTGCTGGCGATGTGCGGCAGCGACACGTTCACCACGGTTGTGTCCAGCACCTCCATGAAGGTGGCGAACATGACCGCGATGGCGACGATCCAGGGATTGACCTGCTTCTCGGGCACGCGTACTCAGTCTGTGTGAACGGTGGGCACAACGGACATGCCTGGCCGCAGTAGATGCTCCGGGTCCTGACCGGCATCGAGACTGATGCGGATAGGAATGCGCTGCACGACCTTGACGTAGTTGCCGGTGGAGTTGTCGGGCGGTAGCAGGCTGAATCGCGCCCCGGTCGCCGCGGCCAGGCTTTCAACCTTTCCGTCGAAGGTCTTGCCGTCGTATGCATCAGCCCGAATCGTGACGCGCTGGCCCGGACGGATGCGCTCGACCTGCGTCTCCTTGAAGTTCGCGGTGATCCACACGCGATCGAGCGGAATCACGGCCATCAGCGCCTGGCCCGGCTGAATCTGCTGTCCGACTTCCACGCTCTTCTTGCTGACGGTTCCTTTGACCGGCGCCTTCACCGTCGTGTACTCGAGATTCGTTTCGGCCTGCTTGACGACGGCGCGCGCCTGCATGACTCGGGCTTCTGCAGCCGCGGCACGAGCCCGGGTCACCTTCACCTGTTCCGGCCCGGTCTGGGCTTCACTCAGCCCGGCGGAGGCCTGCTGCAACTTCGCTCGTGCCTGCACGAGCCCGCTCTGCGCTACGCGCACGTCCAGTTCGGCCTCAACGACCAGCGCCGCGGTCGATTCGGACGCGGCGGCATCCGCATTGGCGGCCGCCACTGCCGCGTCGAACTGCTGTTGCGCGATCTCGTCTTTCGCCAGCAGCGGCTTGAAGCGTTCGACGTCCTTGGCCGATTTCGTGGCCTTGGCGACCGCCTCACGCTGCCGCGCGTGCGCCGTGGTGAGTCGCGCCTTGGCCGCCTCGATCGCCTGCTCCGCGGCGCCCACTTCCGAGGTGACCTGCTCCACACTTCCCTTCGCCGTCGACACGTTGCTCGCCGCCGTGGTGGACGTGATCGGCACGCCGGCACGCGCGGCGGCCGCCGATGCCTCAGCATCGGCCAACTCAGCGCGCGCGCGTTCGAGGGCGATCTCGAAGTCGCGTTTGTCGATCACGACGAGCACCGTGCCTTCGCTCACCTGCTGATTGTCGACAATCGGAAGGCTCATCACGGTTCCACCCACGCGCGCGGCGATCGGCGTCACACCAGCATCCACTTGCGCATCGTCGGTCGATTCACGATTCCGCGTCGTCCACCACCAAATCCCCGCCGCCAGCGCCACGACGACAACGACTCCGATCAGTATGCGTACCCGTGTTGGTGTCATCGATTGCCGCCGCCCCCGAGCAATGCCTTGACTGCGTCTTCAGCCGAGCCCAGCGATCGCGCAAGCATGGCCTTGGCGAGGTTGAAGCCATATTGCGCGTTGATGAATTGCTCGCTGGCCAGCGCGACCGCCTCCTGCGCCTGCACGACTTCGATATTCGACACGACGCCGGCAGCGAAGCGATCGCGCGACTGCGTCAGCTGCAGCGCGGCCAGTTCCCTGGCGCGGGTCGCCGCGGTGAGCTGCTCCTCGGTTGATTGCAGATCGAGAAACGCCGAGCGGACTTCGTAATAGACCTCGGTTTTCATGTCTTCGGCTTCGGCGCGCCGGTCACGGAGATCGGCGTCCGCTTCCGCCAGCTTTCCCTGTTGCCGGCCGCCTTCGAAGATCGGAACACCCAACTCGCCGGTCAGGTTGAACGTCGGCAGCGACGTGCCCAGGGTGAGGCCAATCGTTCCGTAGTCGGCCCTGAGCTTGAAGGACGGTAGCCCCTCGCCGACCACGGCGCGCCGCGACGCCTCGGCCGCGCGCACGTGGTCAAGCGCCGCCAGATAGTCCGGCCGCTGCCGGTAGGCTCGTTCGAGCGCGTCTTCGAACGAGATGGTTGGCGCGGGTACGTTGGGGATCACGTCGCTCAGCGTGAACGACTGGCCGATCGGCAAACCTATCACGCGCGCCAGCTGCAGCTTGCTCTTTTGGAAATCGTTCTCCGCTGCGGTCGTGCGCTGCCGTTCAGTCGTCAAACGCACTTCGGCGCGAATCACATCGACGCCGGCGACGAGCCCGCTCTCCCGTAGCGATTGCGCCTGACGATGCAGCGTCTCAGCGGTCTCGAGCTGCGCTCTCGCGGACGTCGCGCGCGCGCTCGTGGCCATTACCTGCAGGTAGGCGTTGGCGGCGACGAGGACGACGAGATCGCGGGCGCTGCGATTCGAATGGCGGGCGGCAGCGAGATTGAACCCTTCGGCTTTCGCCTCATTGAACGCGCTGAGATCGAACACCGATTGCTCGAGAAAGACTCGTGCGTCAAACACCGTGAACGGGCCGACGATTCTTGGAAACGTGGCAATCAACGGAGAGGCGTTGAGCGGAAAGCCGAACGCCTCGAGATTGTTCTTGCGGCGTGAGACGGACGCGCTCGCGGTCACATTCGGCAACAGGTCGGCGCGGGCAACGGCGTAGGTCCCGGAGGCGCGCTCGGTGCTCTGCTCAGAGAGCAGCACGCCGAGGTTGTGGCGCAGCGCGCGCTCGATGACATCGAACACGGTGAGCGACAGTGTGTCTTTCGACACCATCCCTTCGGGGACGCCACCTGCGAACGGACTATTCGGCGGCAGTGATGGCCGCGGTTGAGCAGACGCAAGGCTGACGCCAGCCATCACGGTGGCCGCGCACAGCAAGGCTCTACTGAGGTATATGCGTGTGAGTTGTGTCGGAATCATAAGAAAGGACGGATCTCGAGTGTCTATCCAGCGACTGTACCTCAGATGAGAGTAGGCGCAGCGCGCACGCCGAGCGTGCGCGATCCGTGCGGAGATCTGAACGCCTCGCTCTACGCGGGCTTGGCCTTCAGCACGCCGATCTGCACCAGGAGCCCGGTGAAGTCGTAGATGCGGCGCTCATGGATGATCTTGCGATCCTTCAGGCGGTGGACGAAGGCTCCCGACAAGTGGAAGCGCTTGCCGGTGGGCTCGAAGCCAAGCAGCGGGCGCATGTGCGTGCCTTCGAAGCTCAGAATCGCGACGACGACGTCGCCATCGATCACGAGGTCGTCCACGGTCATTGTCAGGTCGAGGAAGGCGTCGAACATCGCGCCCAGTGCCTTCTCCGAATCGCGGCCGGTGTGCACGCCGGCGCTGGGGCTCTCGATCACCGACTCGTCGGTGTAGTCGCCGGCCAGGGTCTTCGCGTCGAGATCCTCCCAGGCATCCTGCCGCTTTTTGAAGAGCGCCAGGATCTCGCTGCGGGTCATCCCGCTTTCCAGCCGGCGGGTGTCCGCAATAGTCGTTCCGGGCTCGGGCGTCATAGCGTCCTCCTGGCGTTCTCCCGGATCATCTACTTCTTTAGCGCCGCGGTCCAGTCCGACATAAAAGTGCGGCCTCGAGTCGGCGCCGCCGGATTATCGGAGAGGTAGGGCCCATCCTTTCGGACGGGCCAACGACTAACTCCGATTCGGATAGACGTTGAACGTCTTGCCGTTGAACGTGACGCGCTCCGTCTTGATCTCAAACTTCTTCGGGTCACGGTTGCGGTGTCCATGCACGGTGACCGTGGACCCGACGGGAATCGCGTCCTCGGTCAGGCCAGAGCTTTTGGTCTGCGGCGCTGACGCGAGCGTCAGGTCCCATACCTGTCCGTCCGCCGCCTTGATTTTCATCGTGGCGTGCGGTCCAACCAGGTTGACGGGGCTCGAGACCGTGCCAGAGATCTCGAACTCCTCATCGCTATTGCCGGCCCATCCGTGGTGAGCGGCGGCCGACAGCGGCAGCACCGCCAGCGCGCACACGACGAACACACTGAATCGCGAATGCATAGGGCCTCCTCTCTGTTGATCCTACCAACCGGGCATCAGATTGAATCCGAACTGCCACCCGCGGCCCGGACGCTGGAACGGCCTCGCGACGTCGAACTCGCCCACCGCGAAGCCAAAGATATTCACACGGAGCGCGACGCCGGCCGACGACACGCCGCCTCGTGAGCCGCCAAACACCTCCGGGCGCTGACCGTTGTTCCATGCCGTGCCGGCATCGGCGAAGAACGCGACTTCCACCGGCACCGGTCCGTACATGTTCCCTGATACCCCAAACGGACGCAGCAGCGGGAACCGGAACTCGACGTTGCCAATGAGCATGCGGCTTCCCGACAGTCGATCGATCGCCGCGCACGAGGTCGTCCCGTCGCCGAGGCACTCGTCGGACGAGAAGCTGCCAACGTCGTACCCGCGCACCAACCACGGATACCCGATATAGAGGGGGAAGATGCGCGTATCGTCCGAATCGCGACCGTACCGGCCGTAGTGCATCACACGAACGCCGAGCGTATAGAAGTTCGCCGGCATGAAATAGCGGCGATAGTCCGCCAGGAAGCCGGTGAAGTTCAGCGTGCCGAAGGTCGGCGACACCTCGAACCGCGACCGCTGCCCCTGCACCGGACTCGTCGCGCCGAAGATCGACGTGTCGAACACGTACGCCGCAGACGATGTGCCGAGTGAAAGCGTCTCACCAAACGGAATCGTCTCCTTCGAGTCCTCGAACACCGCTCCCGTGATGCGCGAGTACGACTGCGTGGTCACGATCTGATCGAACGAGATCTGGCTGGCGCCGCCCTGGAGCTCGAGACGTGACGCGCGATTGAACGGATACGCGACGACGCCGGAGGCGCTGCGCTCGGTCTGCCGGAACACGAACATCTGATCGGTCTGGACGATGTCACCGTTCGGCCGCTGACTGAGACTGCTCTGGAAGCCGCTGCTCAGATACGGTATCTGTCCGCCGACGAGACCCCAGTTCCATCGATGTGCCTGGTTGAAGTATCCGACCTGGGCACCGATGTCCTTGAGACTGGTGCTGCTACCCAGCCCCGAGTTGATTTGGAACGCCGTGACCAGCTGGTGATTCCGAAGCATGTCGCTGAAGGAGATCGCGAGGCCGCCCCCGAACGACGTGCCGAAGCGGCTCACGCCGACGCCAACAACAGGCTGCGCCACGCCTTCGACGTGGAGCTTGGGGCTGTATGGTTCGACCTCCGGCTTCGACGTGGTCGGCTCCGGCAGGCCGAGCGAATGCGACGCGAGGAGCTCCGCCACATCGCTGGACTTGCGATCCCGCGGTGGCAGAACCGCCGCGTTCTCCTTGACCGGGACCGGCGGCCCGCCGCGTGCCCCGTCCATCGTGAAGATGTCGTACTTCCCATCCTCATAGACGCTGAACGCTACGGTTCCCGTCCGTGACGCGACCGAGAGTGCCGGACTCGTGGCCGTGATCCCGCTCACGCCAGTCGCGAGCGTCGTCAACTGCGTCAGGCCCGACCCGGCTTGCGCAGCCAGACCGACGCGATACAGATTCGGGACACCGCCCCGATCGGAGATGAAGTAGAGCGCCTGCGAGTCGGGTGACCATTGCGGGTTGAGATGCTTGGCGCCTTCGAATCCCTGGACGGCCTCGATCGCCCCGGTCGCCGGGTTGATCACAGCCAGTCGATAGGGACCAATCGCCAGGGATGACAGATCGCTGGTCAGCCGATCGGTGGCAAACGCGATGTACGTGCCGTCCGGCGACCAGGCGGGTTGCAATTCGGCGTACGCGTCGTTGGTCAGCCGCCTCAGGCGGTTGGCCGACAGGTCGTAGATGAAGAGGTCGGTCAGCCCACGCTGCATCGCGCTGAACGCGATGGCTGTTCCATCCGGCGACCACGTCGGACTCAAGATCTCATCGACGTCCGGCACAGCGATCTCGCGCGTGCGCGATCCTTTCTGCGCATCGAAGATCGCCAGCGCGGCGCGGCCCGACACCACGGTGCCCACCGCGATCTGCCGGCTGGCGCTATCCCACGCGCCCGCCGAGTAGATGAACTGAATGCTGGACGTGTGGGGATCGGTCGCCGTGCTGGTCAGCTTGCGGACGATCTTGCCGGTCGCGGCGTCGGCCAGATACAGATCGGTCGAAAAGAGGCTTCTCGTCGACAGGAACGCGATCCACTTCCCGTCCGGACTGATTGACGGTCCGACATTGAGCTCTTCGCCAATGCCCTTACCGCCGACCACCAGTTTGCCGATTTGGTCGGACCGGCTGGCATCCGCGAGCACGTTGCCGTAGGTCAGCTGAATGGCGGCGTGCCACTCAGTCGAGAACTCCTTCGACGTCACCCCGAGGACATGTTCGAACGCGGCATCGACATCGCCGGTGGCTGCGGCCGTGAGCAACAGCTGTCCGATGACCTCATCACCCCATTTGCCGCCGATGTAGGCCCACACCGCCTGACCCCACCGGTACGGAAAGTACTTCGGGTTATTCAGGTCCTTGATCTCTGGCAACATCTCCCGACGTGCAGCGTCGCGGAGCCACATCGCCGTGTTCGGATCGACCGGACCGATCGACAAGTACTCAGCCATCCCCTCGATGAACCAGAGCGGCAGACGGTCCATGCCGCTTCGCCCAGGCGGGCTGTCGGGACCAGTCGTCATGTCGAACTGAAACGCGTGCACGAGCTCGTGGCCGATCACGTGATCGGTGTCCGCGAGAGGACCGGCCAGCGGCAGCACGATGCGCCGCTTGACCGGCTCGGTCACGCCGCCCGTGCCTTCCCCAATCGCTCCGCCGATGATGTTGGTCTGCTCGAAATCGGTATGCGATCCGTACAGCACCAGCGGCTGCCGTCCGCGCAGCTCGTGTTTCAGCAGGCGCTCGAGACGCACTCGCCAGCGCTCGGCCATACGCGCGGCGATGTCGATTCCCGGCCGCTCACTCTCATAGAAGTAGATGTCGAAGTGATCGGTCTTGAGGATTTGAAAGTCGAAGGAACGATAGTGAACCTTGTTCTGACCGAAGTACTGCGCGGCTGCGGGTGCGCTCCCGCCGCAAATCGCGAACAGCGCCAGAACGATCACGGAGCATCGGAAAGACAGAAACCTCGACATGCAGACCTCATCTGTGCGGCCCCGCAGCGCTGGCAACGCTTCGCGCGGAAGTTGCAAGTGGCGCACCAGTGAGATCCGCGCCAACGTTTGTGAGGGATTACCCGTACGCGTCTGCACAGTTCGTGCGCAGTGTCAGGGCAAAGCGACACGAACGACCGCAAATGAGAACAGCGGCCGAGATAGCCTGTTACAATCCGACGGATCCATGGTGACCCCCGGGCGGCCGACGCTCGCCCCAGAGATCGATCAGTTCCGTTGTCAGTTCGAGCAGCTCTCGGCGGACGCGGATGCTCTGACCAATCCGCTCTCTGACGAGCAGTTCGTGTGGCGGCCCGGCTCCGACAGCTGGTCGATCGCCGAGTGCCTCGACCACCTCAACGCCACAGCGCGCGTGTATCTGCCGTCCCTCGACGAAGGCATCTCCGACGCCATCCGCCGCGGCGTGTACAGCGAGGGCCCGTTCAAGTACAACTGGCTGGGACGGTTCTCGGTGCGGTTCGCCGACATGCGAGTGCGCCTGAAGGCACCCGACGACCTACTGCCAGGCACCGACCGCACTCGGAGCGAGATTCTCAACGCCTTTCGTGCGTATCAGGTGCAGTACATCGATCGCCTGCGCCAGGCCAACGGCGTTGACCTCGCGCGGGCGCGCGTCCGCATACCCGTCAACGGCTGGCTGCGCATTCCGCTGGGATCAGGATTCGAGCTGATGGCGGTGCACTCCCGTCGCCATCTCGCGCAGGCGCGGCGGGTCATGGAGGCTGAGAATTTTCCGGGATAGCGACTCAGACGAGCCCGTCGAAGATGACAACGTCGCCGTTGTTCTTGCAAACAGCGGAGTACAGATACTGTCCGTCCGGCGACCACGAGACCTGACGCATGATGAACGTGGGCTCTCCGAACTCCGTCACCTGCCGCCACGATCCGTCCTCGGTTGACAGCACCCACAGGTTGGTCGTGGCTCCGTTCGTGAGTCCCTGGGCAAGCCATCGCCCGTCCTTCGACAGGGCGGGGTGAACGTACAGAGACGAGAACGGCAAGCGATTGCCGGCGATCCGCCCAACAAGCTCGGATGGCCCATCCTCAGGAGCCGCCCGCCGAATCTCCCAGTCGAGACTGCCGAATTCAGGTGTCACGAGGGCCGCAAAGTACAACACGCCCTTGCCAACCGTCGGGGCCGTTGCATTGTCCTCGCCGCGAACAAGAACTGGAGTACCACCTGTGGCAGCGACTTTCTCGATGGTGTATCGCTCGGCATTCACGTTCGGGGTGTAATACAGCCACCGGCCGTCGTCGCCCCAGCTTGCCCACATCCCTCGCTCCACGAGTCTGCGCGCGCCGCGGCCGTCGGGACGGATCACCCAGAGCTGCGGCAGATCGCGGTTCACGATGTAGACAATCGCATCGCCCGCTGGAGACCATTTGGGCACGCCGATGGCGACCGCCGGATCGCGCTCGAACGTGATCTGGCGGGCTCTCGTACCGTCTGTGCCAATCACCCACAGATTCGCGTGTCCTCCGTTGTCGGAGAGATAGACCAGCTCGGAACCATCAGGACTCACCGAGGGTGTCTGCACCTGTCCGGTTTGACGTGTCACGCGGGTCATGGCTCGCGTGTTCTCGACGGCTGATCCGGTGACGGGACACTTCCAGATATCCGATTCACTGCGAACGCGGCACACCACGAGCCGACCCGAGGCGTGCAGGTCCGGCTCGACGTACGAGACGTCGCCGGACGTAATTTGCGTATCCGTGGACCCGTCCACGCTGACGATGCGCAGGTTGAATGCCGGCGGATACGGCAACGTACTGCCCTTGGAGGAGCTGTAGAGGAGACCGCCCTGACCTGGCAACCATGAGACCCCGCGTATGAACGTCGCGCGCGCGATCGCTCGACGCTCACCGCCGCGCGCGGGAACGATCCAGAGCACGTCGTCCCAAATCGTCAGGGCCCGTCCGTAAAATGCGAGCCAGCCATCATCGGGCGACCAGCGCGGCGACTGCCACATATGGCCGCGCGGTACCAGCGCAACAGGCTGCGGATCCGACCCGTCGCGCGCGACGGTCGTCAGAACCGCGCCGCTCTCGTCGGCACGAAACAACGCGATGCGTCGGCCATCATGGCTGATGTCTCCGCCACCCAGGGCGCCGATGATTGGTCGCGGCAGGCCACCAAGCGCTGAGACTTCCCAGAGGGCGCCTTCGTCGTCTGGATTGTCGGGCGGCGTGTAATAAATCAGCGAGCTCGATTCCGGCGCCCAGCGCGGGTAGAGATGATCGGCGTCGTCGCGCGTGACCTGGAGCCGCGCGCCGCCGGTCAGCAGCCTGACCCACACCTGCTGTCGCCCGTCCACCGTGGCCACAAAGGCGACCATCTTGCCGTCGGGAGAAATCGTCGGCGACTCGTTGATGCCGACTTCGTCAGTGAGACGCTGGAATTCCGCTGCAGGACGCACTGCCGATCGCGCCTGGGCGGAATCTGTCGTCGAGGCCGGCGTGAGATAGTCCGGCACGTCGCCGATGTCGCGCAGGCGGCGCCGCACATCCTTCTGCAGACAACGCTCGATGAGACGACGCAGGTTCGACGGAACGCTGGCGGGCAGTGTTTTCCAGTTGGGCTCGCGCTCCAGCACTGACACGACGGTGTCGGAGACGCTCGCGCCGCCAAAGGCCGCGGAGCCGGTGAGCATCTCGAAGATCACACAGCCGAACGCCCAGATGTCGGCGCGCTTGTCCACCGTCTGACCGCGCGCTTGTTCAGGGCTCATGTAGGCCATCGTGCCGAGCACCCGTCCAGCCTGCGTTTCCGCAACTGGCGCCGCGATCGTGTCGCGATCGTCTTCCACGGTCACGAACGACGGCTGCGTGGGCTGCGTCTTCGCCACGCCGAAGTCGAGCACTTTCACCGTGCCATTCGACGTCAGTCCAACGTTCGACGGCTTCAGATCGCGATGGACGATGCCGCGCTCGTGCGCCACATCGAGCGCCTCGGCGATCTGACGCGCCATCTCGATCGTCTCATCGACCGGTAGTGTGCGCTTGGCGAGCAGCCGATCGGCGAGCGTGCCGCCCTCGACGAACTCGAGGACGAGCGCGCGCAGGCCGTCGCTCTCTTCGATGCCGTGGATGGTGGCGATCCCGGGATGATTCAGCGAGGCGAGGACCCTGGCTTCACGATCGAAGCGCGCCAGCCGTTCCGCGTCGCGCGTGAACGCCTGTGGCAGGACTTTCAGGGCGACGTTGCGATCGAGACGTACGTCGCGCGCCCGATAAACCTCGCCCATGCCGCCGGCGCCGACCGGCTCGGCGATTTCGTACGCGCCAAAACGCGAACCGGGAGTCAGGGTCACTGATGCGAATTACACAAGGTCAAAAGGCAAAGGTCAAAGGGCACAGGCGAGGTCGAAGGATCAGGCGCAAGGCGAAGGGAGCGACAGGTGTTGGTGCCGAAGCGACAGGGAGACATCATCAGGCTCGGTGTTGCGGCGGCACGATGCGGATTTTCAGGCGGCGCAGTTCGACGAGTGCGCGGTCGCGGTCCGATTCGAAGACCTGGAGCTCTGCCCGGTGCGGCACGAGTGCGGAGATGCCACTCGCTTGGAGCGCGCCCCTCGCGAACGAGGCCTCCAGCTCGGTGTCAAACGTCGCGATCGTGACCATCGCGTCGTCCGAATGGCTAGCCAAGACGAAACGCCTCATGGAGTGGCGTGATGTCGTTATCTGACGAGGCATCAGGATCCTGCGGGCCGACCCAATACCGGCTGTTATCGCCAAACGGCTCGTGAACAACAACCTCGCGGCCATAAAACTTGAACACGATACGGTCGTCGTTGAACCACTGGCGCCGGGCGTCTGTCACTTCTGGAACGGAGCGAAGAAGTCTTAGCAACGGCCTACACCTAGATCTTTTACCCTGACCTTTGCCTTTTGACCTTTGCCCTTTGACCTGACGATTACTGCGACAACGTGGCGCCGCCCTCGACCGCAACCGCGGCATGCGAGCGTCGCGGATCGGCGCCGCCTTCGACGCGGCCGCGCAGCGTATCCACCAGCACGCCGGAGGCGTAACCGTATCTGAGCTCGCCTTTGCGGCCGATCTTCTGGAAGTGGTGGCCGCGCGCCATCAAATCCTGCAGCACCGGGCGCGGGAAGCGATCTTCGATCTCGACGCGCGCGCCGGTGCCGACCGGATCCGCGGGATCGCGCGTGACCATGAACCGCGGCGCTTCGATCGCCTGCTGCATCGACAGTCCGCCGTCAACGACCGCGGTCACGATCGAATACGTGGACGCCGGGATCCACGCGTTGCCGGCCGACGCGACAGCAAAGGCCGGCGCCGCCTGGCCGTCCTGGTTGCGGAAGGCGAGCACCGGCAGGTTCGCCGTGTTCGATCGCATCCACGGCATCAACTGCCCGTAGGCGCCAGGCGTCGTCCGATTCGATCGCAGGTGGTTGTTGTAGAGGAACCCGAGTCCGCGCGTCACGTAGAACGAGCCGCCCCACGTGCTCAGCGTCTGCGTCACGGCAATCATGTTGCCGTCCGCATCGGCGATGACGAACCCGCTGGTGCCGCTGCCGATGCGCTCCGGCCCGCCGGCGACTTCCTCCGAGTCCTCCGAGAACCGCGCCGCGCTATCGCGGCGAATGCGCGCGAAGAGCTCCGCGGCATGCG
>Ga0070675_100002454_pt1 | contig 13863 bp, 12 predicted proteins | sample KBSM43metaG_FD_65343 | JGI IMG/M metagenome (GOLD analysis project Ga0070675, IMG submission 65343) | Miscanthus rhizosphere microbial communities from Kellogg Biological Station, Michigan, USA - KBS M4-3 metaG | ecosystem: Host-associated > Plants > Roots > Rhizosphere > Soil ...
AGCCTCGAGCGCGCCGCCGTGGATCGAGAAGATGACCGGCGTGTTGCGGGCGCCGTCAGGGACATAGATGTCGAGGCGATCTTTGCCGTCGGCGTAATCAGCGTTTGCGACGTAGTCGACATCGCGGACGACTTTCAGCGAGGTCCGGCTGAAGCCGGCCCCCACCGCTGATTGTGCTGCCGCCGGAAGGACCGTCAGCAGGACTATCGTCGTCGCCGCGAACGTCAACGAGATCAGGCGCGCAGAATGCGTCATACCCTACTCCACGGAAAACGCGAGCAGCACGTTGCCGGGAAGGATGCCACCGTGGTGCGAGTAACCCGAATTGACAAACAGCGTGCCGTCGACCACCGCGGCGCCGCCATTGCTCATCGATCCGCCGTTCGCGTGTACGTGGTTGACGGTGTTGAACTCGCGCGCGGTGTCGTACTCCCAAAGGACCGTGCCGTCGCGCGTCGAGTAGGCGCGTAGCCGGCCGTCCATCGTTGCCGAGAACACGACGCCCGGAACCGCCGTCACCGCGGCGCTCTGGGACGGCTTGCACGGATTCCTGTTGGCACACCCCGCGCCGGGGACGCTCCAGACGACACGACCCGTGCGGAGGTCCACCGCATTCATCCCGCCGCTTGCCCCAGGGCTCTCCGCGATGAAATCGGCGTTTGCAGCGTAGATGTTCACGCCGTCGGTCGCCGATCCCCAGAACACACCACCAGACGAGGACCCCTCCGCAACGCGACGCTCCCAGACGATCTTGCCGCTCGCATCTGGATCGAAACCGAAGATGACGCCCGACTTGTTGCCGATGACAATCAGCTGACGGCCGCCACCAACATCGACGAGCAACGACGAGCCAGTGAAATCGAAATCGGGCGCGTCCTTGTCCGGACATACCGCGGCTTCGCGATTGGGTGCGCGACAGCTCCCGTTCCAGATGTCGTTCTCGGTGATTTGACGCGACCAGCGGACGCCGCCGGTGTCGAGATCGAGGGCAAGCAGTGAATCCGACAGTGCGGTCGCAGGCGGCGCAAAGTTGTTGCCGGTGCCGACGTAGAGCACCTTCCGCTTCGTGTCGATCGTCGGCGTGTTCCAGATCGCGCCGCCGGCGGGCCCGTATAACTGCGTGCCGACGCTGTTCCTCGTGGTCGGCTTTGCCTTCTCCGCAACGGTGTACGTCTTCCAGAGGCCCTTGCCGGTTCTTGCCTCCAGCGCGACGACGCTGCCGCGGAACGAGCAGCACGGGTACCGCGGATCGCCGACTTGCGACTCTTCGCGGGAGGAAACCGGCACGTACAAGCGGCCGTTGTGAAGCTGGGGCGCCGCGGTGATCGCCGCGTGCGGATGATCGTCCACTTCGACCTTCCAGAGGACCTTGCCCGCCTTCGCATCCACCGCGTAGACGTTGGCGCTTTGATCGCCGAAGTACGCGACGAGCGTTCCGTCCGGTCGCTCGTCGAGCGTCACCGCGCTGCGGACGGCCGCCTCGACCTCGAGCGTCCAGTAGACGCAACCGGTCTTCGCGTCGAGCACGTACAGTTCGCCTTCGGCGGTCGCGACATACACGCGGCCCCCGACGATCACGGGCTGCGTGCCCGCGGAGCTTGCGCCGGGGAACCCGAAGGCCCATTTGAGCGCGAGCCGCGGCACTTGTTCTGCCGTCAGGCCGGCGGCGTGCGCCGATTGAAAACGTGTGTTCCCAATTCCCAGCCCCCAGCCGTTCCAGGACGGCCCGGCAAGTGCCTTGGCCGGTGGCGCCGTTGTGACACTGCAGAATGCGGATTTCGGGATTGCCGCGTCAGCAGCCGCCAGTGGTTTGCCGGACACGTACGCCGCCAGCGTCCGTCGCTGTGCGCGGCTCCGCTCGGCGGCCCGAGCGCGCATCGAACCGCGCTCGAGCGCGGCCAGCACCTGCTCGGCGGTCAACCGCCGCAGCGTGTCGAGTCGCGGCGCCTGTGCATCGGCGGCTGCTCCGTCGTGACACATGGCGCAGTAGGTCTTGAAGAGGGCGGCGCCGTCAGACTGGGGCGGAGCATCCTGACCAGCCGCGGGCATCGCCAGCAGCATCAACGCGCCGACAATCACGAGCCGTCGTGAAATAGTCATGACGGGCGCCCATTCTACGACGCTCCCGTCTCACCTACGGCCTTCAATCCTCACGGAACATGTACCGCGGGAAGTCGCAGGGTACAATTCGCCTGCCTGCGGTGGCGTCCGGCTTCAGCCGGACCTACGTCGTGTGGAACGCCGCGCACTACGGAAACGTCGGTCGCGCGGCCTGGGAAGCAACAGAAGGAGGTTTCGATGCGTCAGTACACGACGCCAATTGCGATCACTGCGGCGCTCCTCGTGGGGTACGTTGCCGCGAATCGGACTGCTCCGGCACAGGCGCAGTCGAGCGGCGGGGCGAAGTTCGCCGCCGTGGCCAACGATCTCGGTTCCCTCGAGTCGACGGGTCCGTATGAGGTCGTCCCGAATTGGCCGAAGGATCTCAGCACGCTCCCCGGCAAGGAGAAGTGGACGTTCGGCGCCGGTCAGGGGGTGTTCGCGGAGAGCCCGGACCGTATCTATTACATCCAGCGCGGGTCGCTGCCGGTCATTCCGCCGCAGGGCCGAGGCGCGCCGCCCATCGAGGCGCCGAACGTGGCCGCGAACCTGTCTTTCCCCGTCGCGGGGATGTGGCGCAACGCGACCAACGCGAGCCCGCCGGGAGCGCTCTTCAAGCCGGGTACGCAGGAGCCAGGCGACGATTCAGATCGTGGGGTAAACGGGAAGGACTTCCTGTGGGAGAACTGCATCCTCGTGATCAATCGCAACGGCGACATCATCGAGAACTGGTCGCAATGGGACAAGATCCTGCGCCGCCCACATTCCGTCTATATCAGCCCCTACGATCCCGAGAAGCACGTCTACATCGTCGACGACTATCGCCATGCGATCTTCAAGTTCACCCATGACGGCAAGCAGTTGGTAAAGACGATCGGCACGCCGAACGTGCCTGGGTCCGACGCCACACACTTCTACCGTCCCACGTTCATGGCGTTCAACACCGATGGCAGCTGGTACAACTCCGACGGCTACATCAACACGCGTGTCGTGAAGTTCGACAAGAACGACAACTACGTCACGGCCTGGGGTGAGAAGGGGACCAATACTGGCCCGAACGGAAAGCTCGAGACACGGCCGAACTACTTCAACAACGTGCACGGAGTCGGCGTCGACATCGCGACGCAGGAGGTGTACGTCAACGATCGCGGCAACCGCCGCATCCAGGTCTTCGACAAGGACGGCAAGTTCATCCGCATGTGGTCGATGCAACCTGGGACCACGGGCCTCGATCTGCACTTCGTCTATCTCGACGCGGATCGGAAGATCTGGGTGTTCGATCAGGTGAGCCAGCAGCTTGCGCAGCTCGACCACGAGGGACACCTGATTTACGCGTGGGGCGGGCTCGGTGCGTGGCCGGGCGCGCTCTTCGGCGTGCACGGGATCAGCGTGGACCAGGAACAGAACCTGTACCTCGCGGCGGTCGGCCGCGGCGGCGTGCAGAAATTCCGGCCGCGGCAGGGTGCCAATCCTGCGCTGCTCGTGGGCAAGTTGGTCTACTCGGCCTGGAAGTGACGCCGACCCGGCATCGACGACCTCTTTAGGGCCGGCTAAAGCCGGTCCCTACGATCCTGTACGTAGGGGCCGGCTTCAGCCGGCTCACGTCTGAACGACTCTCTCAGTCTTCAGCGTGCTTCGATACGCGGGCGCGGTACCTCGAACGTCAAGAAGGTGATGTTGCCCTCGGTCGCCTGGTGGGGCACGCTCTCCGGGAAGAACAGGACGTCACCCTTCGATACTTTTTGAACCGTCCCGCCTTCGATGCGCCGGCCGACCTGCTTGCCGTCTCTCATAATCGGCACCAGTTTTCCTCCGGTCGTCACCGCGCCGCTGCCGTCGAGCACAAACCACATCTCGGCTTCCGTGTTGTGGGCGTTCCCATTCTGCGGCTGCATCCGCCGGTCGATCGCCATCCGGTAGCCGAGGCCCGTGATTGACGAGGCGTCGTATCGCTCGAGGATTGTCGTGTTGGCGCTGGGACGCGAGGGAAGCTTCGCGGCAGTCGCGGCGAGGTCCGCGGCGGACATATAGAACGCCTGTTTCGGGTTGGTTGTGTCTTTCGGCATCGGCTCGTTTTCCTGCGCCGATACGGACGCGGCTATCGTCAGGACCATGGCCACTGTCCCTAGCACGATTCTCATGGTGACCTCCACGCCGGGTGATCCGGCTGATAAGATGCCGCGCTAAATAACCCGCTTCTTCCAGAGTTCCCACGAACGACCGACCGTCGCGAGGTTGATCGCATCGGCCTTGCGTCCTTCTTCCTCGTCGAGGACCGCCATTGGACCGCCGAGCGTCGCAGCCTGCAGCTGCACGCGTGCGCTCACTTCCGTGAAGATTGCGCGGAAGACGGCCGACGGAAGATCCGGCGCGACGGCGACGAACCCATGTGCACGCAGGAGCAGGACCGCCTTGTCGCCGAGCGCATCGGCGAGCGCCGCGCCTCGTTCCGCGCTGCTGATCACGATGTCGGTGGCACCAAATCGATCGCGGATGTCGAAGACGGGAACGCCCGCCGCCAGGAACGCCGCATTGTGGTAGGTCGCGCGCATCGGCGTGTTCACCAGCCCGAACGGAATGACGGCTGCCGAATGGCCATGCGCGATCGCCATGACGTCGCCACGCTTCTGATAGATGCCGCCATGCAGAAACCGCTCGATAAAGGGCTTACGCGAGTCGTTGTTGCATGAAGCGCAATCGAGCGTGAACTCCATGATGTCGTCGGCGGTCACCAGCTGCGGCGCGAGTGAGCGCGACATCAGAAATCGATTGGGGTGCTCTGGATGCCGTATCGACACGTGACCGGCGGCATCGAACACGTCCTGGTCGACCAGAATGCGGCTCGCGGCGGCGAGATCTTCGAGCACCGCACGATCCATGGCCGTCAGCGGCCACCCGTGAAGAGCACGACAGCTTGAGCCACCGTGACCCACGTACCCCATGCCAGAGGTACGCCGACGACCGTCCAGGCAAGAGCCGTTCGGATCCCGAACGACAAATTTGGATTTAGGGTTTGGGATTCGGGATTTGGGATTTGCCGCGCGCTCGCAAACCACCGCGCAGAGAGCGGTTTGACGAGCGCGTTGGCGATGAAGCCAAATACCAACAGGCCGGCAAGGATGTACATGGTGAAGTCGTACACCTGTTGACGGGGAACGCCGGCCGCGATCTGCGCTTCGCGAATGTAGTTCACCAGTACCGGACCGATGATGCCCGCGGTCGACCATGCGGTCAGGAGGCGACCGTGAATGGCGCCGACATACTGGGTGCCGAACGTGTCGGCGAGGTACGCGGGAATAGTCGCGAAGCCGCCGCCGTACATCGACACAATCACGCAGATCGCCAGCACGAATGCCGCTTGACTGCCGGCGCGTGCGAGTGACGGCGCCGACGCATAGAGCGCGATGCCGAGCAGAAAGAACGTCGCGTAGGTCGCTTTCCGGCCGATGTGATCCGAGAGTGATGCCCAGAAGAACCGCCCGCCGATGTTGAACAGCGAAATCAGGCCGGTGAACCCCGCCGCGACCGCGGCGGAGGCGCCGAAGATTTCCTGCAGCATCGGCGACGCCATGCCGATCACACCGATACCGGCGCTGACGTTCAGACACAGCACCGCCCAGATCAACCAGAACTGCTTCGCTTTGATCGCATCGTGGTAATGAACCGAGTCCTGGATTGTAAGTGTGCTTGTCGTTGCGCGACGCGCGGAGTCGGGGACGCGATACAAGAATGCGCCGCTCATCATGAACACGAAATACACAGCGGCGAGAACCAGAAACGTCTCCCAGACGCCGACGGAGGTCGGCGTACGGAAGTACGTCATCAGCAGGTTCGCGAGCGGAGCACCGATCATCGCGCCGCCGCCGAAACCCATGATCGCCATGCCGGTCGCCATACCGCGGCGATCCGGAAACCATCTGACGAGCGTCGACACCGGCGAGATGTAGCCAAGACCGAGGCCAACACCGCCAATCACGCCGCCGCCCAACCACATGATCCACAGCTGGTGAACGATGACGCCAATCGCGGCGATGACAATGCCGCCGCACCAGCAGACGGCGGCGACGACGCCCGCTTTGCGCGGACCCGCGCGCTCGAGCCAACCGCCCCAGAGAGCGGCCGACGAGCCAAGGAACACGAAGAACAGCGTATACATCCAGCCGAGATCGGAAACGCGCCAATCGCACGTAGTCGTAAACAACGCGCGGCCGAGCGTCAGGTCGGGGCATGCAACCGGCTGTGTCACGCCGAGCGCACGCGACAGCGGCAGCCAGAACACGCTGAAGCCGTACGCCATACCGATGCAGAGATGAATCGCCAGCGCCGCGGGCGGTACGAGCCACCGATTGAATCCCGGTCCCGCAACGATGCGTTCCCGATCGAGCAGTCCCGGCAACGGCTGAGAGACGGCTACTTCCATGGCATCACCGATACGTGAATGGCGCCCGGTGCGCCCTCGCCACCAACGGACTTGATCGCGTAGTCCACTTCCGCAAGCCCGAAACGATGTGTCGTCAGCAGCTCGAGCGGGAAGCGATGTGACGCAAGCTGCTGAAGTCCAAGTTCAACCGCGCGGTATGAATGGCCGCGCGCGCTCTTGAGCGTCATCCCTTTGCGCGTCAGACGACCGATCGGAAAGTCGGGAAACTTCGCGTTTCCCTCTCCCTGAATGACCATCGTTGCACCGCGCCGTTTGGCGGCCTCGATGCCAAGCAGCACGGGCGCCGTTCCCGCTCCGCTCGTACAGTCGACGACAACATCGACGCCGCGTCCTTCGGTCAGCTCGAGGATGCGTGCGAGCGCGTCTTCCTTCTGCACATCGATCACGGCGTCCGCGCCCACAGACGTTGCGACCTCCAGACGACGGGCGTCGCGTGACGTGCCGGTCACGATGATGAGCGACGCGCCCGCCTGCCTGGCGGCCATCGCACAGCACATCCCCTGCTGACCGGGCCCCTGAATGAGGACCGACGAACCGTAGCCGACGCCGCCGTCCATCAACGTCCACTGCACGCCGTTCGACATCGGCGTGGCGATTCCAGCTTCTTCGGGAGTCAAGCCGCGAGGAACGCGGTGCAGCACGGCATTGAGCGGCAGATACACGTAATGGCTGAAACCGCCCCACAGCGACGGCTTGATGTCGATCGCGGTGTAACCGTAGCGAATTGCCGTCGGATCGTAGAACCACTCGGTCGCGGCGCAGTGCCGGTACTCGCCCAGGTGATCCCACTCGCAGTGACCACACGGAAGGTAGTGCTCGAGAAAAACGAGGTCTCCCTCCGTGAAGCCCTTCAACCGCTCGAAGTCGCGTCCGACCTTGGCGAGAAATCCAACGTTCTCATGCCCCATGATGAGCGGCGCACCACGGAGCGGAAGTTTGTACTGGCTGACGTCGGTCCCGCACACGCCTGCGACCTCGATCTTCAGAAGCGCAGCGTCGTGAGGAATGTCCGGGAGATCGAACTCGCGAAGCTCGGTGGTGGAAGGGCCAACCTTCAACGCAGCCAGCGTTTTTTCCGTCGCAGCCATGGGCCCTAAATCTTAATGCGCGACGGGACGCGCCGTGGGCCGGGTCCCGCAGGGCGCACGCTGGCCATCGCACTGCGGACCCGGCGGTCAAAGTCTAGGCGGACACGGCAACCGCCCTGGGAGCGGCAAAAGGATTCTCGTCAGCGCTGGGACCGTAGATCGATGGCACCAGAACGCCAACCTGACGGAGATAGACGGATAACTGGCCGCGGTGGTGATACCAGTGATTCAGCATCAGCGCCCGGAGGGCCGCCCCGACGGGAACGGCCATCACTTCGCGGTCGCCGTCCATCACGCGCCAGATCTTCGCGAGGCTCGCGTCGTCCAGTTTTCGAAGAATGCTCTGTGCGTGCGCCAGGCTCTGCTCGAGTGTCGGCACCAGTTCCGTCGCGCTCTTCGCGCTCGGCTGCTCGAATTTCGGCACCGGAAACGGCGATATCTGGGTGATCTCGGCAATCGCGCCCGGCATAGAGGCTATGTGCAGCGCGAGCTGCCCGAGTGACATCGACTTGTCATGCGGCTTCCACGCCAGGCGGTCCCCGGGCACCCGCTCCAGGACACGTCGCGTCGTCTGCGCTTCCTGTTCCAGTTCCTGCAGCAACGTTTCAATGGCTGACATTGTTTCTTCTCCTTCCGCAACCTATCGGCGGGCTTGCGCCTGCGTCCGAACGCGATCGTGCAGCGCCGCCCAGCCGCGCATCATGCCCTGCCGGAAATCGTCGGGAATGAAGCCAAGCGCTGAATGGCGGAACGAGATCAGCGTTCCACCGTCGACTTCCTTGAGCCGGTACTGCAGGTTCGAGACGACCGGCATCGACATGAACAGCGGTCCCGTGATCTCGAGCAGTGTCGGCCGCTTGATCGCCTGCACGTGTCCCCAGAAGTGTCCATTGTCGTCGCCGAGATCGCGGTACCAGCGACCACCCGGCCGTGCCTCGAGCACCATCGGCATCGGCACCCCACCGATCCCTGTGTTGTGTGATCCCATCTCCTCGATCAGCGCGTCGAACGTCGCGTCGAGCGAAGCCTGTACGCGGATCTCCTCGGTGAGATCGAGCGTGAGATTGTCGAGTGCGGTAACAGCCACAGCGTTCCTCCTTTATGACCTCGTCTTTCGTTCGGCCCGCTCTTTCACGCGCGTCAATTGATGACGCCAGTACTGCTGGAATATCCCCGTCCACTCGTGAAGCGGACGAATCGCGTCCGCGTTGGCGCGATAGAACATCTGCCGGCCATCGCGCCGGAAGCTCACGAGCCCGACGTGCCGCAGCACCTTGAGGTGCTTGGACACCGACGGTTGACTGAGCTTGAAGTTCGCCACGATGTCGCTGACGTGACGTTCCTCGGGCGCAAGGTAGACGAGGATGTCGCGACGCTGAGCTTCAGCGATCGCGTTGAAGATGTCAGATGTCGTCGCCGCGCGAGCCACGCGCCGAATTATATTCCCACTAGGGAATATGTCAACAGGTCGAAGGGGGGTCAGACCCCGGTGATGACTTGCACCGGGGTCTGACCCCGAGTACGAGGCGACTCAACGTACGCAATTTATGGAATGCTACGGGCATGACCGGCTCAGGAGCGCTGGCACGCGGCAGAGACGCGTTCGCGAGGGAATCGTGGTCAGAGACCTATCAGGCGCTGATGGCTGCCGACAGCGCCGCTCCGCTCGAGCCCGAAGATCTGGAGCGCCTGGCCGCTGCGGCCAATCTGGTCGGAGAGGAGGCGACCTGCATCGATGCGCTCACGCGCGCGCACCATGGTTTCCTCGAGCGAGCCGACCCGATCGCCGCTGCCCGCAACGCGGTCCGGCTCGCGTTCACGATGTTCGAACGTCCGGCGCTCCAGTCGCAGGCAACCGGGTGGTTGGCACGCGCACGTCGGCTGTTCGATGAATGCGCGACCGACTGCGCCGATCGTGGATTTCTGCTCTGCGCCGAGGCGTTCCTGAGGGTGCGTTCCAACGATCCGGCTGGGGCGGAATCATTGTTCAGCCAGGCTGTCGAAGTCGGTGCGCGTTTCAAGAATCGCGATGTGATCGCTCTCGCACGTCATGGGCAGGGACGCGCCCTGCTCTTCCAGAACAGGGCGGCAGAGGGCTTCGCGATGCTGGACGAGGTGATGGTGAGCGTCACCTGCGGCGAGGTCGATCCAATCATCTCGGGCGTCGTCTATTGCAGCGTGCTCAGCGCCTGTCATGACCTCTTCGACCTGCGCCGTGCGAAAGAGTGGACCACCGCGCTGAGCGGATGGTGCGACGCGCATCCCGACATGATGTTTCGCGGCGAATGCCTGGTCCGCCGATCCGAGATGCTGCAGCTGGAAGGGGCATGGGATGAAGCGCTCGCCGAAGCAGAACACGCCTGCGCACGGCTCAGCGAACGCAGCCACCCGCGAGACGTGGGAACCTCACCGTATCGGGCCGCCGAGTTGTACCGGCTGCGAGGAGAATTTCAGAAGGCCGAGGAACTGTATCGACGCGCGAGCCAGGCGGGTCGCAATCCTCATCCCGGTCTCGCGCTGCTCCGCCTCGCACAGGGACAGGTCGAGGCCTCGGCCGTCGCGATTCGTCATGAACTGGAGCAACGACGAAGTCCTGCCGTTCGCGCAGAAACACTGCGTGCCGCCGTCGAGATTCTGCTGGCAGCCAAAGACACTGCCGCAGCCCACAGCAACGCCGAGGAACTGATGCGCACTGCCAACACGCTCGAGGCATTGTTCCTTCGCGCGGCGAGCGCGGCGGCCTCCGGCGCGGTCGCACTCGCCGAGGGCGATGCCGCCGGCGCAATGACGCTGCTCCGGGAGGCGTGCGCCATCTGGCGCGAAGTCGAGGCACCCTACGAGATCGCGCGTACCCGCGAGTTGACAGGGTTGGCGTATCGCCGGCTCGGTGACGAGGAAGGGGCGCAGCTGGAATTCGAGGCCGCGGCGGAGACATTCGAACGCCTGGGCGCCAGGCCCGACGCGGCGCGCCTCGCATCGCTCATCACCGCACCCTCGGCAGACGTGCGTGGGCCGTTGACCGGCCGCGAAGTCGAGGTGTTGCGTCTGATTGCCACGGGCAAGACGAACCGCGCAATTGCCACCGAGCTGGCCATCAGCGAAAAGACCGTGGCGCGGCACGTCAGCAACATCCTGACGAAACTGGACCTGCCGTCGCGTTCCGCCGCGACGGCCTACGCGTACAGCCGCAACCTGGTTTGAGGCTTATCTTCGGGAGTCCGAAGCCGGCAGCCCGGACCTACATAAAAATACCCATATCGAAAAAATAATTGGCCTGCGTATTCCGGCCGATGCGCGCGCGGTCGGCGGTGCCCTATCTTCACCTTGAGAACGGGCCGACCACAGCCGGCCCCTACGACATGGGCGGGTAAAGGGGGACGACATGAACAGAGAGCGCATCAACACGGTGGTGATCGGCGGCGGGCAGGCCGGCCTGTCGGTTGGCTATCACCTGCAGAGGAAAGGCGTCCAGTTCGTGATCCTCGACGCGAGCGCGCGCGTCGGCGACGCCTGGCGCAATCGATGGGATTCACTGCGGCTATTCACGCCGGCGAAATTCTCGGGCCTTGACGGCATGCGCTTCCCCGCGCCTCGGAACTCGTTTCCGACGAAGGACGCGATGGGCGACTATCTCGAGAATTACGCACGGCACTTTCAGCTGCCTGTTCGGTCCGGCGTGCGCGTCGAACGCCTGTCGCGGCTCGGCGATCGGTTCCTCGTGGTCACCGGCGACCAGCAGTTCGAGGCGGACAACGTCGTCGTCGCGATGTCGGGGTGGCAGCGGCCGCGCATACCGGCGTTCGCACGCGAGCTCAATCCGCGCATCGTACAGATCCACACGTTCGAGTACCGCAATCCGTCGCAACTGCAGCCTGGCGGCGTCCTGATCGTGGGCGCGGGGAATTCCGGCGCGGAAATCGCACTCGATGTGGTTCGCGGCCATGAAACGTGGCTTTCGGGACCCGACACCGGTCACGTGCCGTTTCGCATCGAGGGACTGGTCGCACGTACGCTGCTGGTCAGACTTGTACTGCGAGTGGTGTTCCACAGAATTCTGACCGTGAAGACGCCGCTAGGGCGGAAGGTCCGCGCAAAGATGTTGCACCACGGCGAACCGCTCGTCCGCACGAAGCCTCAGGACCTTGTCGCGGCCGGGGTCACGCGCGTGCCGCGCGTCACCCGCATCGAGAATGGGCGGCCAGTGCTCGAGGACGGCCGCGTGCTCGACGTGTCGAACGTCATCTGGTGCACCGGCTTCAATTCGGGCTTTTCCTGGATCGACCTGCCGGTCTTTGACGCGGATGGCGACGCGAAGCACGAATCTGGTGTCGTCACGAGCGAGCCAGGGCTGTATTTCGTCGGCCTGAAATTTCTCTATGCGGCGTCATCCTCCGCAATCCACGGCGTCGGCCGTGACGCGGCTCGGATTGCAGATAGAATCGGCGCCACACGGAGGAAGCCCGATGAAGCACGCGTCTCTGATTCTGGCGCTGCTGCTGCCCGCATCGCTTAGCGCGCAGTCCCGACTTGGTTCGACCGACAGTGCTGCCGCCATCCGGTCGCACCGGTCCGGCGTTGACGTGCGGTGGGAAAACAAGGTTGGCCGTGCCCTCAGCGAGCTCGCGATCCTCGCGACGGCCCGCGAGCACGACCAGCCCTATGAGTGGTCGCTTCACGAAATGGAGGCGATCGCCGTCGGACTCGATCCTACGGTCATCGACGTGGTCCGCAATCGCAAGCCGCTTGCAGGAATTCCCGACAAGGAGACCACCATCATCGAACTCGCGCGTGAAATCGCCGCGCACAGGGTGACGCCTGAAACCTATTCGCGCGCGTTGACCACGTTTGGTGAAGCACCGTTAGTCGACGTGGTATCGCTCATGGGCAACTACGCGGCAACGGCCACACGGCTCTCCGCGGTGAATCAACAGATGCCGCCTGGGTGGAAGCAGTTTCTTCCGCTGCCGTTTACGCCGCCGTCGGACATTCACGCCGACTCGCGCAGCCGCCTTGCGCTGATTCGAACTCCCGCGCCGGCACCGGCCATGCCGCCTGCTCTTTATAGTCGGCAGCTCGCGCCGGAGGGCACCGGACCCGGACAAATTGGACGGCACGGCGCCGGACTGAAGTCACTCGAGGCCAGTGTGGGCCGTGCTCTGATTGACATCGCCGCACTCGTGACGGCTCGCGCGCACAACCAGCAGTTCGACTGGACGATGACCGAACTGGCGGCGCAGCGCGACGGCGTTTCACCTGCCGTCATCGATGTGATTCGGACGAATACGCCGGCGACTGGAATCGGCGAGAAGGAAACGGTTGTGATCGCGTTCGGCCGCGAGCTGTTCGCGCGCCACTATGTGACGGCCGAGACCTACGCGCGCGCGTTACGTCTCTTTGGGGAGCGCGATCTCGTGGACCTCATTGGCGTGATGGCGCAACACGCCGACGATGCGACGCTGCTGACCGTGTTCGATCAGCAGCTGCCGGCTGGGCAGAAAGGGTTGCTGCCGCTCCCATGAACTGAGGGCTACTGCCTACCGACTCCGGGCTACCGGCCGGGAGCCGGTAGCCTGAAGTCTGGAGTCCTTCCTACTGTGTGCTCCGCGGCTGCGGTGCGGCGGGCTTGAACGGATACCCCGGCGGGCCGTTCAGGTAGTACGCACCGAGCGTCGTGATCTTGTCCATGTCCGGGTACAACACGCCGAACGCCGGCGCATCCAGACTGCCACGCGGCGAGTACCACACTGCGCCATCTTTCGTCACCTGAATCTTCGGCGTGTCCGCGGTCTTCTGCGGCTTCGGATACATCGTGAACGTCTGGTCGCGCGGGTTGAACTTCCAGATTGATGCAGCCGTACCACCGACGTCGGCGCACCAGATGTTCCCTTCAGCGTCCTGCATCACATCGTACGGATTCGAGTTGCGCCGCGGGATCGTGTACTCCGTAATCCTGCCGGTCGTCTGATCCAGTTTGTCGAGTTTGGCCGGGCGATTACCTGCGGACCAGATTCCGAACCAGATGTTGTTCTGCGCGTCCACGTTCAGCCGCCGAACGTGCCCGGGGTAGGTCGGCGGCGTGAAGATGGTCCATTCGTTCGTGGTCGTGTCGAATTTCGCGATGTTGCCCGAATCCCACAACGCCATCCAGATGTTGTCGTTCCGATCGGCAACCACGCCGTACACGATCGCGTTGTGTGTCGGCACCGGAAACACAGTGACCTTCTTCGTTTGCCG
>Ga0070675_100002464_pt1 | contig 13839 bp, 10 predicted proteins | sample KBSM43metaG_FD_65343 | JGI IMG/M metagenome (GOLD analysis project Ga0070675, IMG submission 65343) | Miscanthus rhizosphere microbial communities from Kellogg Biological Station, Michigan, USA - KBS M4-3 metaG | ecosystem: Host-associated > Plants > Roots > Rhizosphere > Soil ...
CCCGGATAGAGTACTGCCGAAAGCTGCCCGCGCTTCGCGGGAGCTTTTGCTGGCCGTTACCAACAGCTACTTCGACGGCATCACATCCCATGACGGCTCGATTGTCATGGCGGACTTACGGTGTGATCGCGTCGAGAATGGCACGTCCATGGGATCCCGAGGTGGAGGGGGTGGTGGTGGGCGGGGCGCTGCCGGCAGAGGAGCGCAAACTGCGCCAGCCGCTACGCCTGCTCAACCGGCGCTCAGCAGCTGTGCTTCCGGATTCGCGAACCTCAACGTGCAGCTTGTTGCCGCGCGACGCTACCCCGTCGTGGATGAAGAGGCGGGCGTCGTGCTGGCACTTGCCGTCTTTATTCGACGGCCTGGCTCGACGACAGCCCGAAACGCATTTAGCGAATGGTTCGTCATTGACGACGCCAAGATCCAAAAAATCTACACGGCGATGTTTTATCCACCGCCAGAGTTGCCGGTTCCGAACTGGCCGCCCTATGAAGGGAATTGGCCGCTGCCTGCGGGAATCGTTCCCACTCCCGCGGCCGCACCAGCAAGGTAAATAAAGGGACGGACTAAAATAGATACGGGGTCAGACTACTCGAACCCCAAATTCTCAAAGTCGAAAATGAATTTGGGTTCGAGTAGTCTGACCCCGTATCTATTTTAGTCCGTCCCTTTTTTCAGAAGGTTACTTCTTACCCGTGCGCCAACCTTCAGCGTAGGTTTCGCGCACAACTTTAGAGTAGGGAACAGCGCTGACCACAGCTCGAATTTCGATCTGTTTGTGGCGTTCGACCGTCGCCTTCTTTGTTCCCCCACCCTCTTCACCCCAAACCAGCGTGACTTCCGCGCCGGTCTCGATATCGGGATCCACAATCCCTAGCGAGAGCATCGAGCGTTCGTTATAGCTATAGCCGGCGAACATCGACGCGCCTACAACCTTGCCTCCCTGCGTGATCTTGTCAAACGAAGCCGAAGCGTAATTGGAAAGCGGCAGGTCGATGTACTTGTAAATGTCTGCGCTGTCGCTGCCAGTGAACATTGAGGCAAAGACTTTCGCGACATCCTCTCCGTTCCAAGCGAAGGTGACCTTGCGTCGGTGCGGCTTGTCCGCGATCTTCTCGAGAGCTTCGCGGCCGATGAAGTCGTGATCGAACTTCACAAACGGGCCGTAGCCAAGCTCGTAGGGAGTGACGTAGTAATCCTCGATGTTATTCGAGGCAAAACTCCCGGCCAGTCCTCCCGTTGCCTCATAGCTCGAAGCGGGAAGCCATTCACGGTAGGGTTTCATCCGATCATCGGTGTAGACGGCCGGAAGCGGAGACGGAATCCATCCCGACTCCAGCGTATTGGTGGCGTAAGCTCTGGCGCCCACCTGGACGAGGTCGAATTCCTTTCCAGCTTCCACGATGATGTTGCGAATCTCTTCGCGCTCGGCGTAGGGCCCCCAGATTTCGAGTCCCGGCGCTCCCGCCATGCCGTGACGGAGGGCACGAACCGCGCGCCCACCAATCTTGATCGTATCCATGTTGAAAAACTTGATGTCGGGAATCGGACCGCCATTCAGCTTGGTGATCAACTTCGCAGCGTTTGGTCCCTGAATCTGGAAGCGATAGCTCTTCCGAACGACTGCATTGCCCTTCGGATTGCCCGGCGAGCGGTCATCCTTCTCGAGCTTCACATTGTAGCCACCCGTTGCGGCATGGAATTCAATCCAACTCGCGGAAGGAGCGCGGCCGACATAAACCAACTTGTTCTGCTCGAGGTGAAAGAGGATGCCGTCGCCAATGACGTGTCCGCTGTAGCTGCAGGGCACGAATTGTTTCGCGCGGTTCACGGGAAAGTTTGCAAAACTGTTGATCGCGAGCTTCGACAAGAGCTTCAGCGCATCGGGTCCCTCAATGTAGAGGTCGACCATGTGGTGCGATTGATCGAACAGGACACAGCTCTTGCGCCATGCAGCTTGTTCGCTGCGCCAATTACTGTATTCGCTGGGAACGACCGGGTAGACGTATGCCCCGATCTGAGAATTACGGAGCATCTGAACCGGATTTCCCGCCGAATTCAGGACGTCCTGGAAACTTTTCTGAGCCATGTTGTAGCGCTGCCTCCTGTGCCAATTGTCTTTTTATGCCGTTTCAAAAACGTGTAGTTTAGCAGTCCGTAGGCTTCGGTGGAAGGGCCAGAGTGCGTTGCCTGTTTAACTCGTCGATCCCACCCAAACGATCGCAAGTGCTGGTGGTGTCAATGGGCTTTGCACAAAAAGGCATCACGGGCGCTCATAGAGCGCCCCTACAGTCACACGCCGCAAGCTGTAGGGGCGTTCTATGACCGCCCTGGAGTTTTTAACCTCTACCCGCACTTACCGGCTCTTCCTGACGCCAACCCGTTTGCAGTACAGCTCAATCTTGCATGTCGAACAGTGTGGGCTGATGGGCTTGCAGAGGTTTTGACCGTACGTCACCAGCAGATCGTTGAAGACCATCCAATACTTTGGAGGGAGTTTTCGGCGCAGGGCCATCTCCGTCTTCTCCGGGGTACGCGACCTGACGTATCCCAGACGGTTCGAAATGCGGTGGACGTGAGTGTCGACGGCGATTCCGGGCTTCCGGAAACCGAGAGTCACAACAATATTTGCTGTCTTCCGTCCGACTCCAGGCAGGCTTAGCAGTTCATCGAGATCCGAGGGAACCTTCCCGCCAAAGCGGGACAGGAGTTGGTCACAGATCCCGTGGATCGTTCGGGCTTTCGTGCGGTAGAACGAGACCGGATAGATCGCCCTCTCAATCGTTTTCACCGGAACAGCCCGCATGGTTTCCGGCGTCGTGGCTATCGCGAAAAGACGGTCGCTTGCCGCGAGCGTCGTCTTGTCCTGCGTGCGAAGACTGAGGATGCAGGACATGAGAACCGTGAAGGGTGTCTCGACGTATTTCGCAAGAGCAGGGACCGGCCACTGCCGGATCTCCCGTTTTAAAATACGCACAACCTCGTGGATGTCTTTGGCGTTCATCGCGACCGAAGGTTAATCGAAAATGCCGGCCGTGTGCGTTAGAATGCGCCGTCGAGGGAGCCATGATGAATACGGGAAAGCTGGCTGTCGCATCGATTCTCTTACTCTTCCTGGGTTCTTGCACGAGCCGAGACCAATCATCTACAGACACCGCGGGAATTCCTCTATTCGACGACCTCGGTACGCACCATCACGCAGTGACGACAACCAACGAGATGGCCCAGAAATACTTCGACCAGGGCCTTCGCCTGGTCTACGGCTTCAATCACGAAGAAGCCGAGCGGGCGTTTCGTGAAGCGGCCCGTTTGGACCCGAGCCTGGCAATGGCCTGGTGGGGTGTTGCCTACGCCCTCGGTCCCAACTACAACCTTGCTATCGATGAAAAGCGAAACAGCATGGCGCTTGAAGCAGTCCGAAAGGCCCAGTCGCTCCAGGCGGGAGCCAATGAACAGGAGCGTGCTTACATCGCGGCCATCGCAACACGCTATTCTGCCAACGCCTCTGCCAAACGATCTGATCTGGACCGCACCTACAGTGACGCCATGAAAGCTCTGTACTACAAGTATCCCGACGACAATGACGCCGCCGTGCTTTATGCGGAATCCCTCATGGACCTGCGGCCGTGGCAGCTGTGGACGAATGACGGCAAACCTCAGGAAGGCACGAATGAAATTCTTGGCGTTCTGGAATCCGTACTCGCCCGAGATCAAAATCATCCCGGAGCCAACCACTATTACATCCACGCTATCGAAGCTTCTCCAACTCCGGAGAAAGGAGCTCCCAGCGCCGAGCGGCTCAAGACCCTCGTTCCCGGCGCCGGCCATCTCGTCCATATGCCCGCGCACATTTACATCCGGACAGGAGACTACAAGGGAGCCGTGGATGCAAATGCTCATGCCGCCCGCGTGGATGAGGCCTACATCGCCCGTACAAAGGCCGATGGTATCTATCCGCTCATGTACTACACGCACAACTTCCAGTTTCTTTCTGCGGCAGCGAGCATGCTGGGTCAGTCGCAGAAGGCTCTCGACGCGGCGGCGAAGGCAGTCTCCAACGCGGCGCCGATGGCCGGGCATGATCCTATGGCCGAGTACGTTCTCCCCTGGTCTCTCTATGCGATGGCGCGCAACGCGAAATGGGACGACATCCTTAATTACGCTCAACCCGCAGAAGCGACACCGTCGACTGTCGCAATGTGGCGCTATGCGCGCGGAATAGCATTCATCGCGAAAGGTGATCTGAACGCTGCACGTAAGGAGCGTCAGGACTTTGAAGCGGCACGGAAGAGAGTCCCCACCGACTTGATGCTCAATACGAATCGCGCCCATGACTTAATGAGCATCGCCGCTGAAGTTTTCGACGGACGCCTTGCCGGCGCGGACAATAATCGCAAGGCCGCGCTTGCCCACTGGAAGAAGGCCATCGAGGCTCAGGATCGCCTGGTCTACGACGAGCCCCCTGCCTGGTATTACCCGGTTCGCGAATCTCTTGGCGGGGAGTACCTTCTCTCTCAGCAGTATTCAGAGGCTGAAAGGGTGTTTAGAGAGGACCTGCAAATCAATCCCAGGAATCCGCGTTCTCTCTTCGGACTTGGCGAAGCGTTGAAAGCCCAGAAGAAAGACTCGGAGGCCGATCAGTTCCGCGGGCAATTCGAGAAAGAGTGGCAGGGTTCCGACGTGGAGATTTCGGTTCAGACCCTGTAACCATTGTGCGGTGTCACCTGAGGAATCGCAGCCCCGTCGTGGCGAGGCTCGGATGCACCCAGGTGCACTCCCGATTCTGTGCACATGACGGCGTGACCCCACCCGAATGTTCCAGAGCGATACGGCTCCACGCTCAGTTCGTGGCCAAGAGCATGCAGTTCGCGAAGAACACTTTCCGGAATCATGGGTTCAACGCTCACGTCGCAACCGTCAAAAGTGGACTTTGTAAAGCGGCCCGCCTCGAGCGCTTCCTGAATTGTGAAGTCGAAATCTGCAACGTTTGCGACGAACTGCGCGTGCGCCTGAGGCTGATTGAATCCGCCCATGATTCCGAAGCCGATACGAACGCCGTCCTTTTCCATGAACCCGGGGATGATCGTGTGCAGGGGACGCTTGCGCGGCATTAACGTGTTGGGGTGATCCGGCTGCAGGGTGAACAGGGCGCCGCGATTATGCAAGGCGAAGCCCGTTCCCCGGGGCACGAGCCCCGACCCAAAGCCCGAATAGATGCTTTGAATGAGCGATGCGATGTTGCCATCGCGGTCGACAGCGCACAGATAGATCGTGTCATGCCCGGTCGAATTCGTAAAACCGTCAAGGTGAACCGGCTCCACATGGAGGGCCGCCCGCTCCATATCGATTTCGCCAGCCCTCCGGATGGCATGATCCCGGGAAAGCAGTGTTTCAACGGAAATGCGGGAGAACTTCGGATCTCCGATGTGGCGAACGAGGTCTGCGAAGGCAAGCTTCTTTGCTTCGATCATCACGTGAAGGGCTTTTGCGCTGTGGAATCCCCACTGCTTCAAGGGGAACTGCTCCATCATGTTGAGCATCATGAGCGCGGCGATTCCGGTGCTGTTCGGCGGAATCTCCTGGATCGTCCAGCCTCGATACGTCGTGCTGATCGGGTCGACCCACTCCGGTTCGTAGCGTTCGAGATCATCGGCCATCATCGTCCCGCCGAGTTCGCGGGAAAGATCGAGCATCGCCTCGGCCGTTGGTCCCCGATAGAAACCGTCGCGTCCGGATTGGGCGATTCTTCTCAGGGATGCTGCAAGATCGCTATTTTTAAAGATCTCAGCGGCTCGAGGCGCATGCCCATTAACAAGGTAGGCCTTTGCAGTGTTGGGATGAGTGTGGAGCCTCTCGGCGCAGTTTTCCCAGCCGCGCGCAACGATCTCCGTTACGGGAAAGCCCGCTTCTGCATAATGAATTGCGGGAGCAAGCAGGTCCGCAAAGGGGAGTGTGCCAAATCGAGAGCGAAGGGAGTCCCAGCCCGCCACGGCTCCCGGCACGGTGACCGTATGGATTCCCGTCGGCGGCATGTCCAGAATCCCCTGGGCTCTCAGAATATCCGCGTTGAGCCGGGCGGGCGACCACCCGCTGGCATTGATCCCGAATGACTTACCACTCTTCGACTCGTTGTAGAGAGCGAACAGATCTCCGCCGATTCCGTTGCTGGCGGGTTCGAGTAGCCCCATCATCGCGTTTGCTGCAATCGCAGCGTCGACTGCGTTTCCGCCCCGCTGCAGCATGTCCACACCGGCAGCTGCTGCAAGGGGATGGTTGGCCGCCACAATTCCCAGTTGTGTCGAGACGACGGATCGGCCGACGAGCGGGCGTTGGGATTCGCCCGAGTTGATGGTCACGAAGTCCTCACGGGCGAACTCGAAGGAACGCTTCGCCAAGTGGCGAGAGACGGTAGCCGATCTCCAGACTCTCGGTGAGTCCGAGATCCTTTAACTTGCGCACTTTGATCTTGAACGCCTGGCGCTCCATTTTCATTCGCTCCGCGAGTCGCGTCGATACGACACCGGGATGCGCTGCGATCAACTGAAGAGTCTCTTCGGTCCACGCGCCCGTGCTGCTGGCGCCATCCATGCGCTTCAGCCTTGATTGAAGCTTTGCAAGTTTCTCACTATTGAGAGCGCTGTCATTGCGGCGGGCGATGCGGTCGTCTTCACCCACACATTTGAATTCGACACGCCACACGCGACTGTCCTGGCCTTGCGCGTCAAGCCGGCTCCGCAATCTGCCGGCAGACGAGCTGCCGGCTCGTAGAGCATCTGCGTCAGTTATTGAGGCCGTGCTGACCTGGCTGAGGGCAAGTACTTCCAGCAGAAGTCCACCTGTTCGGTATCGGCCACCGAGCTTAACCTGGGGTCTGGTCCAGGTTCGAAAGGTCAGCGTAATCGAGCCGTCGGCAAGGCCGGGAAGGGCATCACTGGTAAAAAGCATCGAGTTGGATTCTATCCTTATTCTGGAGGGACGGGAGCGACACTCAGGATTTGCCGGGTTTGGGGGGCTGCGCTTTCACGGAGCGACGGTGAGGGAATCTGCAGGATGCACGGCTGCCTAGATTGTGCCGGACGTGGTCGTGCGCGACCTTCTCCCACCAGGAGAAGGTCGCCCGAAGGGCCGGATGAGGGATTTACAGGACTGAAGATCCCTCACCCGTCGCGAACCCGACCTCGAAACATGAAAGAGCAACCACCCCGTTCCGGCATTGCGTCCGGAGGAAGTCCAGCGCGGTGTGCTATGTTCAGCGCTGGGCTCTTGGGACGGTGACGTGACTACAGGAAATAAATATCAGGCAATCATTTTTGACGTGGGCGGCACCCTCCTCGAGATCCTTCGGAGTCCCAACGACCTGGCGGTGGAAGCAATCGCGCACCTCGGCACGATGTCTGCCGCCGACTATTCCAACACGATTCGTCAGGTTGTACACGAATGGCGTGAGGCAGGGGGACGGCCGGAACTTGAGGATCTTCCCGCGACCTGGGTCGGCCACAATCATCGCGCCTTAAGTCTCATGGGGTTCACAGGCAACGTGAGTGCTGCTGCACAAATAATAGAGAACACTTTTCTCACCGAGGGATGGTCCGTCTATCCGGACGCCTTCGACATCCTCAATGGCCTTCGGGATCGGCGGTACAAGCTGGGCATCGTTTCCAACTGGCCTGCGACTCTGGAGAATGTACTGGAACGCAGCGGCCTGCGAGATTACTTTCCCGTGGTGGTGGGGTCAGGGAACGTCGGTTACGCTAAGCCGCATCCGCAGATCTTCAAAATCGCCGCCGAGCGTCTGGGAGTGGATCTGCGTGAGGCCCTATACATCGGTGACAGCGTCGAGTTCGACGTCGCCGGCGCGCGCGCGGCGGGTATGGACGTGGTTCTCCTCGACCGCGACGATCGATGTCCGTCGCATAAGCCGCGGATCCTGTCCCTCGCACAGCTTCCGCATGTGCTGGAATACAATAGCGCCGTGAAAGGGGAGAGCTGACGGCGTGGGACGATTCCTGCTTCGTAGACTGGCATATCTTATTGTTCTCGTCGTGATCGCGACCGCAGCTACCTATTTCCTCGCGGCGATAGCCCTGAACCCGCGATCGAACTTCGAAGGCCGCAATCCTCCACCTCCGCAGGAAGTCGTCGACGCCCGGCTCGATGAACTGAATCTCAACGACAAGACCCCGATCTTCGAACGCTTCAGCCGATGGGGCAGCGGCCTGATTCGATCCGATCTTGGTCTCACGGTCGATGGAGGCTCGGTCAACGATGAAATGGGAAGGCGCGTCTGGGTGAGTCTGCGTTTATTGCTGATCGGATCCATTCTGGGCACTCTGGCCGGAGTGGCCGCCGGGGCCTACAGTGCGGTCAAACAATACACCCTGTCCGATCACGCAATAACGCTCGTGTCTTTTGTGATTCTCTCGATAAATACCGTGGTCCTTGCGGTGTTTCTGGCGAATGCGGGCACCTCATTCAACAACGCAGTGGGCTATCGTGTCGTGTACAACACCGGCGAATACGCGCCGGGTCTTGAAGCCTGGAGTTCGGCCGGGATTCAGGATCGGATACAGCATCTGATCCTTCCGTCGCTGGTTCTCATCCTCCAGGGATTCGCGTTCTACAGCCGTTACCAGCGCAACTCGATGCTCGACATCCTGGGCAGTGACTTTGTCCGCACGGCGCAGGCGAAGGGCCTCCGGCGGTCGAAGGCTCTGATCAAACACGCGTTGCGCACGGCGCTCATTCCGATGGGAACGTTTTTTGCCTACCAGTTCGCGCTGATCTTCATCGGATCGATTTTCGTGGAGAAGATTTTTACGTGGCACGGCATGGGCGAGTGGTTCGTTCAGTCGATCCAGAAGAACGACGTCAATGCCACAGCCGCAATAGGCATGTTTGTCGCTATCCTTGTGCTCATCGCCGGATTCTTGTCCGATGTGGCCACCGTCGCGCTCGACCCGCGCATCCGAAGGAGCTGAAGAGAGCGATGGTTTCTAAGAAAGCCGATCCGGATTCCCGAAGCCGCCTCGTGCTGCGAAGATTTCTGCGCCGCCGGCTGGCCGTCGCGGGACTATTTCTCGTCACGCTATTCTTCGTGTTCGCCTACCTGGGGCCGTTCTTCTACAAGTGGCAGTACAACCAGCTTGATTTTCAGGCTTTCCTGCGGCCGCCTTCTGCGGATCACTGGTTTGGCACCACGCAAAACGGCTTCGACATGCTCGCTTTGACCATGAGGGGCATGCAGAAATCACTGATCATCGGACTTATCGGCGCAGTACTGTCGACCGGAATTGCCGCACTCGCGGGAGCTGCAGCGGGATATTTCTCCGGGTGGACTGACCGGATCACCATTGCCTCGATCGATCTTCTGCTGGTGCTGCCTTCGTTCCTGATCATTGCGATTCTTTCTCCAGTATTCAGCGGCAGAACCTGGCTGATTTTCGTCCTGCTCCTGTCGGCTTTTCAGTGGATGATCACCGCGCGCGTGGTGCGCAGCATGACGCTTTCAATGAAGGAGAGGGAGTTCGTTTACGCCGCTCGGTTCATGGGCGTGTCGAACTGGAAGATCATCGTGCGGCATATCCTGCCCAACATGTCTTCGTTCCTCATTATCGATGCGACCATCAATGTCAGCAGTCTGATTCTTTCCGAAGTGGGGCTTTCCTTCTTCGGTTTTGGCATACAGCCGCCGGACATCTCTCTTGGCACGCTCATCAACGATCACTGGCAGTCGGCAAGCACGCCGAATGGATACCAGTTCTATCTGCCCGCTTTTCTGCTCATTCTGCTGGTACTGTCCGTGAATCTGGTGGGCGACGGTTTGCGCGATGCCCTTGACCCGAACGCCGAAATCGGCGGAGACAGATGACAGACGCGCCTCTGCTTGAAGTTGCAAATCTGTCCGTCACCTTTCCCAGTGAAGCCGGGCCCGTCGCGGCGGTGCGGAGTCTCAGCTATCACATCATGCCGAGTGAAGTGCTCGGCATTGTGGGAGAGTCCGGTTCGGGTAAGTCGGTGTCGTCGCTCGCGGTGATGGGCCTCCTGCCTTCACGGGCAAGGATCACGGGATCGATTCGTTTCAAGGGAACCGAACTGCTGGGTCAATCCGACAAAGATCTCTCCGCGATTCGCGGCCGACGGATTTCGATGATTTTTCAGGATCCGCTCTCCGCCCTGACACCCGTCTTCACCGTTGGAGACCAGATCGCGGAAGCCGTTCTGATTCATCAGAAGATCTCTGAAAAAGCGGCGATGGATCGCGCCATTGAATTGCTTGCGCTTGTTGGCATCCCTAATCCGCAACAGCGCGCGACCGCCTTCCCGCACGAGTTTTCCGGCGGCATGCGGCAGCGCGCCATGATTGCCATGGCTATTGCCAACGATCCGGAGTTGATTATTGCCGACGAGCCAACAACCGCGTTGGACGTTACGATCCAGGCTCAGATTCTCGAAACACTCGACAAGGCGAGAGAAACCACCGGTGCGGCGATCATCATGATCACCCATGATCTTGGCGTTATCGCCGGCGCCGCCGACAGGGTCGCCGTCATGTATGCGGGCAAGCCTGTCGAAACCGGTGTCATTGACGATGTCTTCTACCGGCCTCGGATGCCCTACACCCTTGGGCTGCTCGGTTCGATCCCACGGCTGGACATGGCTGAGCGGTTGCCGCTGACGCCGATTGAGGGCAGCCCGCCATCCCTGATCAAGCTGCCTCGTGGCTGTCCATTTACGCCGCGTTGTCCCATGCGTATCGAGAAGTGCGAGCAGGTCGAGCCCGAACTCCTGAAGTTGAACGCCTCGGGCCCCGGGCACGCAGCAGCGTGTCATCGAAGCAATGAGATCGAAGAGCAGGACCTCAAGAGCAGGGACATCTTTCCAGCGCCTGTCATCGGCACGCCCGAGGTCAGCCGTGTTCCGCGAACTCAGCGAGAGACTGTGCTCGAACTGATCAACCTGGTGAAGCATTTTCCGCTCGTCAAAGGCGCGATTCTTCGGCGCAGGGTCGGAACGGTCTTCGCCGTGGATGGAATCAGTCTCGACATTCGGGAAGGTGAAACTCTTGGTCTTGTTGGCGAATCCGGTTGCGGCAAAACGACAACGATTCTGGAGATTCTCAATCTGATCCGTCCCGCTTCCGGACGCATCGTGGTGTTTGGAAAAGACACCGCAGCGATGTCCGCGCAGGATCGTTTTGCAGTTCGTGAGGATCTGAGCGTCGTGTTTCAGGATCCCCAGGCTTCGCTGGATCCGCGGTTGCCGGTGTCGGACGTCCTCGCAGAGCCCATGCAAACGCATGGTGTTTCTGCTGCGGAACGCGTTGCTCGTGTCGAAGAGTTGCTGCAGATTGTCGGTCTTCGTCCAGAGCACGCAAGCCGATATCCGCAGGAGTTCTCGGGTGGTCAACGGCAGCGTGTGGGTATCGCGCGAGCTCTGGCGCTGAAGCCCCGCCTCGTGGTGCTGGACGAGCCCGTTTCCGCTCTGGACGTCTCCATTCGGGCCGGTGTGATCAACCTGCTGGAGAAGCTCAGGATGGACTTTGGGCTCGCCTATCTTTTCGTTGCTCACGATCTTTCTGTCGTGCGGCATATTGCGGACCGCGTTGCCGTCATGTATCTCGGCAAGATCGCTGAAATTGGTGAAGTGAATCGGGTCTTTGGCCTGCCGGCACATCCGTACACTCAAGCGTTGCTCTCCGCGATTCCCCTGCCGGATCCTCGCAAAGAGCGCGCTCGACGGCGCATCATTCTTAAAGGCGATATTCCCAATCCGGCGAATCCTCCATCGGGTTGCCGGTTTCGTACACGTTGTCAGAAGTTCGCTGGAGAACTTAACGATCCGCAGCGGCAGCGTTGCATCGATGAAGAGCCAGCCTTGACGACGCAGAATGGCGCCGGCGCCGATCACCTTGCGGCATGTCATTATGCCGAGAGCTATGCCGTGCTGGACGACGTCGCTGGAAAGTGACAGAGTTGAAGACTGGAGGTATACGTGGGTTATAGAAGTCGAACGGGAAAGTTCCTGTTGGTTCTCGCACTCGGTTTGCTGAGCACCGGCTGCTGGGGCAACGGCGACGGCACTTCCACCGACAGCCGAATCTCTCAAAAGGCCGACGAAAACCAGATGAATCCGCAGCCGCGCGACAAAGTGCAGCAGGGCGGAAGGCTCATCTGGCCAACCAGTATTCCCGCGAACTTCAACTATGGCCAGCTGGACGGCACCACTTTTGATGGCGCGATCATGATCAATGCGGTGATGCCCATCCTCTTCACGTTCGATGCCTCTGGCACTCCAGCCTACGATCCGGATTATCTTGTCGCCGAACCTGAACTGGTAACAAGCCCGAAGCAGGTCGTCACTTACCGGGTCAACCCGAAGGCCATCTGGTATGACGGCACACCGATCACAGCAGCGGACTTCATTGCGCACTGGAAAGCGATGAGCGGCACGAATACCGCATTTCAAACATCGTCGAACACTGGCTACAACCAGATCGAAAGCGTGGTTCAGGGGGCCGATAAATTTGAGGTCGTCGTGACTTACAAGACGCCTTTCGCCGATTGGAAGTCCTTATTCTGGCCACTGTACCCCGCGTCAACGAATACGGATCCGAAGGTGTTCAATTCGGGCTGGAAAGGAAAGTTCCTGACGTCCGGCGGCCCGTTCAAATTTCAAAGCTACGACGCGACCGCCAAGACCTTCACGTTCGTGGCCAATGAGAAATGGTGGGGGAACAAACCAAAGCTGGACGCGATGATCTTCAGGGTCATCGATGATGACGCCCAGCCCACTGCGCTGGCCAACGGTGAAATCGACCTGATGGATATCGGACCGAGCGCGGACTACTACAACAAGGCGAAAGTCGTCCCCGGCGTGGACATTCGAGTCGCAGGTGGACCGAACTTCAGGCATCTGACCATGAATGGCCAAGGGGCCGTGCTCCAGGACGTCCGGGTTCGACAGGCGCTCGCCATGGCCATTGATCGCGCTTCGATTGCGCGGGCCCAACTGGGACCACTGCCCATCAACCCCGTTGCGCTGGGCAACCATCTCTTCATGCAGAACCAGAAGGGCTATCAGGACAATTCCGGCGTCGTTGCTTACAACACGGAAAAGGCGAAGCAACTGCTCGACGAGGCTGGATGGGTTGTGAAGGACGGCAAGCGTGTGAAGGACGGCAAGCCCCTCGTGATCAATATGCTGATCCCGGCAGCCGTACCTACCAGCAGGTCTGAATCTGCCGTGATTCAGAACCTTCTTGGACAGATTAACGTTCAGGTCGAGATCAACACCGTTCCCCTGGACGACTTCTTTGATAAGTACATCACGCCAGGTAATTTTGATCTTACGGTTTTCTCGTGGATGGGCACGCAGTTTCCCATAAGTTCCGCACAGTCGATTTACCAGAAGCCGACTGGGACAAACATTCGGCAAAACTATGCGCGCATAGGCAGCGATGACGTCGATCGGCTTTACCACGAAGTTACTCAGGAACTTGATCCCGCCAAAGCGATCGAGAAGGCGAACGAGATCGACAAACTCATCTGGCAGGAAGTGCACTCCCTGACCATGTACCAAAGGCCAGATATTTGGGCGGTCAAGGACCGCCTTGCCAATATGGGTGCCTACGGTTTCGCGAGCATCGTCTATGAAGACATCGGTTGGATGGCCGAATCCGCGGCTAAACGTCCCTAAGTGGCGTGACCTTCTCTCACCGGGGGGTCGCGGTGACCCCGGGTATCGCTTCGCTCAACCCGGGGCTAATGTCCGCGCAGCCCTTCCGGGCTGCTGGTTTGCACGCCGGAGGCGTGAAGGAAATTAGCCCCCGGTGAGCGAAGC
>Ga0070675_100002465_pt1 | contig 13839 bp, 13 predicted proteins | sample KBSM43metaG_FD_65343 | JGI IMG/M metagenome (GOLD analysis project Ga0070675, IMG submission 65343) | Miscanthus rhizosphere microbial communities from Kellogg Biological Station, Michigan, USA - KBS M4-3 metaG | ecosystem: Host-associated > Plants > Roots > Rhizosphere > Soil ...
CACCGGCCCCCCAGCGTAAGGACGGCCACCTGAACGAACGCCACGAAGACTCATCGAACACGCGCTCGAGCTCCGAAGTCATTTGCCGCATCAACGCCAATGGATCGCGGTGCGACGGTGCCAGGCCGGTTTCTTTCTTCGTTTCCATGTCATTCCTCCTTGAGTCTGAACAGATCAGGTCGTTTCTCGGTGCGGCGAGGTTTCAGCTCTCCGCGTTCAGATAACGGTTGAACCAGTCAGCGGCGAGCGCTTCAACGCGCCCGAGAGTGCCCGGCTCCTCGAACAGGTGGGTTGCTCCAGGCACGATTTCCAGCTCAACATGGGCAGACATCTGCCTCATCGCTACACGATTGAGCTCGATGACCGGCTCGTCGTAGCCGCCAACGATGAGCAGTGTCGGGGCTCTTACGGACCGGAGCGCATCACCAGCCAGGTCGGGGCGACCGCCGCGGGAGACGACCGCCGCAATCGTCCGCGGTCGTTCCGCAGCCGCGATCAACGCAGCGGCCGCGCCGGTGCTCGCACCGAAGCACCCGATCGGCAGCTGCCCGATATCACGGCGCGTGGCGACCCAGTCAGCTGCGGCGCTGACGCGCGGTCCCAGGCGTGGGATGTCGAACCGAAACTCTGCGGTGTCAACATCGATCCGCTCTTCTTGTGGGGTGAGCAAATCGAGCAATAAGGTCGCGAAGCCCCGCGTCCCAATGAACCGGGCAACCTGCCGGTTCCGTGTACTGAAACGGCTGCTGCCGCTGCCATGCGCAAAAATCACCAGCCCGTGCGCGATCGCCGGGACACGCAGATCCGCATTGAGCGTGACCGAGTCGACCGGTATCTCGACAGCTTCGATCGTTTCGCCTGACCTGACTGGCGCGGTGTTCGCCATTTCGTCCTCCGGATCGGTTGCACGCAGCATGAGCAATGACCGTTCCTTTGGATTTTCACAACACCGCTATCCGTAATCGGTGACAGGCTATTGCGAGTCGGCGAGAGACAAAGGGATTTCAGTGGGAAATCTCAGCGGTCTGCGCAGAAATATTTCTCGCTGCGCATTGGCGGCCGCACGGTATCGACGCCGCGTAGTCACAATTTCTCAGTTGTTGTGAGAGCTCGCGTTGGCGCACTCTCTGCTTCCTTTTGGTTGGACCGGGGTAACGCCCTTGGGTGCGCGTGATGTGACGAATTGAGAGTAGCGGCACGGTGAGGCCGCAAGCCTCTCGGTGAACGCCATCGGCCACAGCAGGGAAGACGAACCCCGGCTTTTTCGTACATCGACGACAGATCGATTCCAAGACGTGGGTTCAGCGACGACGCGTTCGTGCACGATGCCGCTTGTGGATGGCATCTGCAGCGAGAACGGCTGGAATCGCCATCGCGGCTATCAGGTAGCCCATCTTGCTTGGCGGTGCTTGTCCCAGCAACGTCGAGAGAAATGGAACATAGAGAAAAGCCGCCAACATTGCCGCCTCACACAGCACTGCCGCGACCAGGTATGGGTTGGAGAACCAACCCAAATGTCGCGGCGATATTGTCGCGCTGCGACACGCGAACGCATTCGCCATCTGTCCGGCCACAACGGACGTGAACGCCGCACCCGAAGCCATCAGCAGCGGTGCGCCCGACGGGAACGGTGCTCCGGGGCGCCATCCCTCCGACGACAACGTCACGAGAAAGGCAATCATCTCGACAGCAGATTCGGTGAGGCCGAGCACGAGCAGGGATCTCACGAGCAGGGCGCGATCGACGAGATGGCGCCCGAGAGGAGGCTGGGCCAGCGCCCGCTGGCTGGATGGCTCGGCGCCCAATGCGACCGCAGGCAGAATGTCGGTCCCAATATCCAGACACAGCACCTGCAGAACACCGAGCGCCAGCGGGAAACGTCCGCCGGAGAGCGCCCAGACCACAAACGGCGTCAGTTCCGCGACGTTATCGGTCAGGTGATAGGTAAGAAACCGCTTTGCGTTCGCAAATGTGGTTCGTCCTTGCTCGACAGCTGCCACGATCGTGGCGAAGTTGTCGTCGAGCAGCACGAGGTCCGCCGCCTCGCGCGCCACATCGGTTCCCGACAAACCCATGGCCACGCCGATGTCCGCCTCATGGAGCGCAGGCGCATCGTTGACGCCGTCGCCAGTCATCGCCACCACATGGCCGCGCCGGCGGAGGGCAAGCGCAATGCGCAGCTTCTGTTCCGGCGAGACGCGGCTGACGATCACGCCGTCCCGATCCAACAGTGCACCCAGCATTTCATCGTCCGCCGGGAGGTCCTTGCCTTCGACCAGCAAGGCATCAGACCTCCACAACCCGACTTCGCGGGCAATGGCCCGTGCGGTGTCGCGATGATCTCCAGTCACCATCGCCACACGGATGCCGGCACCCCGGCATGCGGCGATCGAGTCGGCGACGCCCGGCCGCGGCGGGTCTTCGATGCCGATCAGGCCGAGCAAGGTCAGGTCGACCTCGGTGGCGTCCGCGGATTCAGGAATGTCTTGGCCCTGCAGTTCACGGATCGCGATCGCCATGACCCGCAGGCCGCGTTCGGCCATTCGTGCTACGGCCCGTTCAGCATCGCCGGAACTGCGGCACCGCTCGAACACCGCCTCGGGCGCGCCCCTGACAACGGCCAGCTGTCCAACGATGATCGACATGCGCCGCCGCCGAGGATCAAAAGGGAATCGATGGACGACGGGCCACCCCGCCCGTCCATCGACATGGTCACCGGCATTTACGCGGCGAGCAAAGACATCCAGGGCAACTTCGAGAGGATTGCCCTGCGCCACCCATCGTCCCTGATGGAAAGCAGGTTGGCCGTGCACATGCAGCGCCGCTGCCCAGGCAAGCTGGTGCAGAGAGGGCAGTACATCGACATCCGCATGCACGATTCCCGACGGGTCGTAACCAGTTCCCTCGATCGATGCTCGACCGTTGGGAGTCCATGCTTCGATCACTGACATTTCGTTTCTCGTCAGCGTTCCCGTCTTGTCGGTGCAGATGAACGTGGTCGAGCCGAGGGTCTCAACCGATTCGAGACGACGAACCAGTGCGCCGCGTGCCGCCATCTTCTGGGCGCCCATCGCCAGCGACAGGCTGACGGTTGGGAGCAGGCCTTCGGGTACGAGCGCTACGGTGACGCCGAGCGCGAACAGAAAGGCGTCGGTCAGCTGAATACCCACCAGCAACGCGATGGCAAGGAAGATCGAGCCGACAACGAGACACACCAATGCGATGACGCGAACCACACGGTTCAGCTCGAGCGCAAGCGGAGTGGCGGGACGCGGCTTGGCCGCCGTCAGTTGTGCGATTTGAGCCAGTCGCGTCGAACGACCGGTCGCTGTCACGCGTCCGACGCCCTCGCCTTCCACGGCAAATGTTCCGGCGAGCACGGACTCGCCGACCTGTGGGGTGGCCGGAACACTTTCACCTGTCAGCGTCGATGTATCGATTGACAGACCATGGACTTGCTCCAAGCGGATATCTGCCGATATGCGATCTCCCGCGTTGACAACAACTACATCGTCTGGCACCAAGTCGCTCGCGTCGATGCTTTCGCGTTTTCCACCGCGCACGACGGTGGTGCGACGTGGAAGCAAATCACGGAGGCGCTCGCTCGCGCGCTCGGCACGATATTCCTCCACAAACGCGAACAGGCCGTTGAGCAGAATGACGACGAAAATGGCAAGCCCGAGCTGCGGCATGCCCGCGAGAAACGCCAGGATGCCCGCGACCCACAGCATGACCGCAAAGAAGTGAACGAGTTGGGAAACGAGCCGTCGGTACAGCGGAATCTGAGAGGGACGAGGAAGGAGGTTGAGACCGAAGCGCTGTCTTCGCACCTCGATCTCGTCGAGGCTCAACCCGATAAATTCTCCTTGACCCACGTCACCGACCGGCGCCGTGTCAATGTCCCGTCCCGTAGGTCATGTAACTGCCGTCCATCGTTCGTCGCAGGACGCGGGCAGAGACCAGCGCGTCAATCAACGCATCACAGACACTGGCGTCGAGGCCCCAGAGACGCTGCATTTGAGGCTTCTTGAGACTCAGGCCTGGCATTTCCCGATACTCCGCCTGAATCAGTTCCAGCCACCGAACCACCCCCGGGTGATCGAGTGCCATACCTGTTCTCCAATCGTCGCGAGCCATATGGCTCGCCGCCCAACAGGCATGTCGCGTGCCGCCCATTTTGTAGGCACAATTGCGATCATCTTGTCGCAGCGGCCTTCGGATCGGGGAAATTCCCGTGCCGCCGGTGAAAATTCCCACTTCCTCGCAGGTGAAGTGAACACGGGGCAATCACCGGTTGCTCGAGCGCTATCGGCCGTCGTCGTCTTAGAAATCCCAAAACCCAAATCAAAAAGGCCCGTTGACGAAGTCGCCGGACCTGTTGTTGTGTCTGCGATTTGGGATTTGGGATTTCTAAAAGTCGCTATTGTTGCCGTTCCATAATCCAGCACACCGGTTCAACTAACTTCTCGACCACGGGCCGAGCGTCCCAGCGGACCCGCGTAATCTCATCGCTGACTGCAAGATCCGCCTCGAAATCCTGGAAGAGCCGCTCCGCAATTGCCGGGTCGCGAAAGGCGACGTTGACCTCGTCGTTGTGCTCGAACGATCGGTTGTCGATGTTGGTGGTGCCGACGACCGCCCATTTCCTGTCAACCACCAACGTCTTGGCGTGCATCATCGTCGGTCGGTATTCGAACAGCCTGATTCCGGCCTCGAGTAGTTCGCGGTACATCCGCCGGCTCGCCAGTCGTACCAGTTGTTGATCGGCGAATCGCCCGGGCACCAGAACGCGCACGCAGACACCCTTCTGCGCCGCACGGGCCAACGCCTGGCGGAGGGACCGATCCGGAAGAAAATAAGGGGTGCTGATGGCGATCTCCCGCGCAGCGCCTTCGATCAACATTTGAAACACGACTCGGGATGCGGTCGCCCGGTCCGATGGTGAGCTCTTGACGAGCATCGCCTCCGTCGAATCAGCAGCGTGGATACGGGGCCAGTGACGTGGGCCAATCAGGATCTCGCCGGACGCCTCGAGCCAGTTCTCGGCAAAGACACCTTGCAGCGCAGTGACGATCGGACCTTCCAGTCGAGTCATCGTGTCGCGCCACCGGAGCGCGCGACCTATGGGTTTCGCCCACCGGTCCGCGACGCCCGCTCCTCCGTTAAAAGCCACCGCGCCGTCCACGATGAGCAGCTCGCGGTGGGTGCGGTTGTTGAGCCGATGCAGGCGGTACAGTGATATGGACTGATAGAAGTGCACGTGGCATCCAGCGCTCCGCAGGCGTCCAACGGGCGCGCCGCCCATTCCCGAGCTGCCGATCGAATCGAGCAGCACACGGATCTCCACCCCCGCCCGGGCACGGTCTATCAGCACGTCGATGAAGCGCTCGGCAAGCTCTCCCGGCTCGAAGATGTACGCCTCGACGTTGACCGACGCCTCGGCGGCGCGAATCGCATCAAGCATCGAGGGATAAAACTGTGATCCGTTGGTGAGAACCTCGACGCGGTTGCCTGGAATGATGGCGGCCTGGCACGTCGCCTGGATCACGCGCAGGAATTCCTCGCTGTCGAGCCTGGGCGGCGCGCTGATGCGATAGTCAATTCGCGGCGCGAAGAAGGAGACGAGCACGAACCACGCCACGAACAGGATGCCGACGAGCGCCCAGATCTCGATTACGTGATTCACGGAGACGACCTTCGGTCGTAGCCTTTCAACGCAAGCGGCATGCCCTCGGATCTCAGAATCCCGTTACTGATTCGCGATGCGCGCGCCGTCGCGCACCAGATCTCCAGGGTGGACAATGACCCTCGCGCCTTCGGTCAACCCGTCCAGCACCTCTGCTTCCTGCGCCGTCTGGTGACCGATCTCGACGATGGTGCGACGGGCGCGCCCGCCGCTGACGACGTAGACGGCCCATTGTGTGTTGTCTCTGAACAGTGCGTTGGTCGGGACCTTCAGTACATTCGGAGCCTCCCAAAGCACGATGCGTGTCTCCACGCGGTACGCGTCGCCGAGCGATGCGCACTCCTCCCCTCCATCAACGAAATCGAGCACGACGTTGACTCGCTGTTCTTCGACCCCGAGTGCTGACACTTTCGTAAAACCTGCTGGCTCGATCCGCCGTACGGTTGCGGCAAGTGCGGTTTCACCGCCCCACTGTTCGATCATCGCGCGAGCACCCGGCCTGACGCGGACCGCGTCAGTGGACAGCAGGTCCGTGACGATCTCGATCTGCGCGGGATCGCCAATCTCGATCAGCGGCTCGCCCGCTGGAACGACGCTTTCGCTCTCACGCAAGCGCTGGAGTACCACACCGTCGGCCGGCGACTTGACCACCACTGCTCCACCGCCGCGCGCTGAGACTGATGTGCCGACCCGAGCCTGTGCGCGTTCGACTTCGGCTGATGCGGCCCGTACGGCAAAAGCGGCCGCGTTGACCGCCTCCTCCGCAACCAGCGCGTCAGCCTCGCGTGCCTCGAGATCCTGCTTCGTCGTGACGCCGGCGGCTGTGAGGCGACGCGTCCGCGCCAGATCGCGCTGCGCTTGCGCCAACGCTGCGCGGGCGCGTTGCTCCTCGGCGCGCGCGTGTCCGAGCGACGCCTGAGTACTGTCGACCGCGGCGTTCGCTTCCGCTCGCATCCGTGCGTCGAGCAATGGCGGCGATTCGGGTTGCAGGCGGGCGACGACGTCGCCGCGCGCCACACGGTCGCCGGGCTCGAGCTCGATACGAAGTACCCGTCCGGTCACGGGTGCCGCCACGACGAACCGATCCCGCACACGGGTGCGTCCTTCCTCGTCAATGGTGACCACAAGCGGACCTCGAGATACTGACGCAAGGTCGACGGTCACGGCGCTGGGCCACAGCGCGATGGCGATGAGGCTTCCAATCACGACTGTGGAGAGCAACAGGCGGCGGTCGGTGAGGAGTCGAAGCATGGCGTCACTCCGGTGTCTTGAGGACGGCGACCAAGTCGAGACGATCGAGCCGACGCCGCACCAGTAAACTCGACACGATCGTTGCGGCAATCACGGTCAGCCAGGCCCAGGCAATCGTCGCCGGCTTCACGACGAACGACAGGCGGTACACCTCGTTGGTGAACTGAGCCATGATGAGCCGACCCATCTGGTACCCAATCGCTACGCCGAGTGGCAGCGCCAGTATCGTCAGAATGGCAATCTCGCCGAGCAGAATGAGCGAGATCTCCGCGCGCGTGAAGCCGAGCACCCGCAAGCTGGCCAGCTCGCGGCTCCGCTCCGAGAGCGACACCCGCGCCGAGTTGTAGACAACGCCAAAGGCGATAATCGCCGCGAAGATGACGTTGATGAAAATCGACAGGTTCATGTGCTCCGCCATCGTGTCGCGGAAGTTCTGCAGCGCCGTGTCGCGCATCGCGACACCTGCAATGGCAGGCATCGCCTTGACCGCCGCGTAAAACCGATCCCGTTCGGCGAAGTCCATCGTCAGCGCCGTACCCGAAACGGTGTCGCCCTCGCGCAGCAATCGATGCAGCGCTTCGAGCCGCATGTAGGCCTGCAGGCCGAGCGCGTCGTCGACCATCGCGGCGACCGGTACGTCGTGCACCGGACGGCGTCCTTCCAGCACTTCGACACGCAGCGTGTCCCCCTCGGCAACTCCAAGGACCTGGCCGAGCATCTGCGAGAGGACCAGTCCGTCCGGTGGCATTGCCACGGGTCCGTGCGTGCGATCGATCACACGCATCAGGCGGGGCATGGCCGTGAGACCGGTGATGGCCAACGTTCGCGAGCGCGTGCCTGCGCGAATCCGCGCCGGCACGGTTCGCATAGGCTCGACCTCGAGGACACCCGGCAGGTGAGCGACATCGTGCAGCGCCCGGCCGCTCCGGGGTTCCGCGAAGGTCAGGGTCGCGTCCTGACGCATCGTCCGGTTGAATTGCTCCTCGATGAGCACGTTCATCACATCCATGAATGCCAGGCCGACGAACAGTACTGCGACCGCGAATGCGATCCCGATCGTCGACGCAAAGGCCTTCATCGGCTGACGTTCGAGCGTGCGGACGATCATCCGCGTCGCAAACGACAATCGAAGCGGTCGCCATCGCGATTCGACGATGCTGCGGCGATACCGCGCCGGCGGTTCAGGACGCATCGCCTCGGCTGGTGGTACGCGCACCGCGCGCCGCACCGCCGACTGCGCACCCAACGCCGCAACCACCAGAGTGCCCGCAATCGACAGCAGCACGAGGCCGAGTGACAAGTGATACGCGAGCGTCGGGAAGCGGAAGAACGCGTTGTAGATGCCGATGAAGATCGAACCGACCCAGGCGCCGATCGCCACACCACTGACCGCGGCGACGCCGGCGATGATCAGCGCCCATTTCACGTAGTGCCACGCGATCGCGGCGTTGGAGTATCCAAGCGCCTTCAGCGCGGCGATCTGCGACCGTTGTAGCGCGAGGGCGCGCGTCAGCGCGATGTGCAGCACGAATGCCGCAACCCCGAGAAATATGGCTGGCACCAGCAGGCCGAAGGTCTGCAGTTGTGTGAGCTCGTTGTCGAGCGTCCACGCGGAGATCTGCAGCGACCTCGGCACGGCGCCTCCACCACCATACGGTTCCAGCAGGCGATCGACGGTGGCAATGACGTCCGGCGACGACGTACCGCTGGCGAGTTCAAGGGAAACGTCGTTGAAACCACCTTCCATGTCGAAAGCGGAAGCGAGACTGCGACGGTTCATCCAGAAGACGCCATAGCGCTTCGCGTCTGGAAACAGCTCGCCTGGCGCGATGGCATAGACGTATTCGGGCGAGAGTACGATACCGACAATGGTCAGCTCGCGGCGCCGGCCGTTGATGATGGCTCCGAGGCGATCGCCCGGGTTGAGGCCGTGCGACTCGCAGAACAGCTCGCTCGCGAGCACCTCGTCTGGCCGGGCGGCGTCGAGCCAGCGGCCACGGCGCAGGTAGATGTCGTTGAGACGCGGCCGCTCCCGCTCCGGCATCGAAATGAGATGCCCGGCAGCCGGATCGGACATACCCGGCACGTCGAGGGTGACGTCGGCAACGACCCGCGTGTCAACGGCGTGAACGCCCGGAACGGCGGCGAGCCGCGCCTCGATTCGCGACGGTGCTCGCTTCAGCGTTGCGAACACATCGGCAAAGCGCGCTTCGTCGTAGTAGGCCGCTCGCGCCCGCTGCAGCGAATCGAAGTTCGAGAAGTACGCCACAAACATCGTGACGCCAGCCGCCATGACGGCGGCAATCGCCACCGCTTGCGCTCGCATGGCCCAGAGATCGCGCAACAGCTTGCGATCGAGCATCCGAAGACGCGCTGGCATCGCTACCATTGCAGTTCCCTCGCTCCGACCTTCCCCGAGGGCGTTTCGACGCCTGCAACCCGCCCGTCCGCGAGTCGGACCACGCGGTCGGCCATGCCGGCGATGGCGGCGTTGTGGGTGATGATCACAGTCGCCGTCCCTAGCTCGCGGTTAACGCGTTCGAGCGCTTCGAGCACGACGACACCGGTCGTGATGTCGAGCGCACCGGTTGGCTCGTCGCAGAGAAGCACGGCGGGTTGTTTCGCGATGGCGCGCGCGATGGCGACGCGCTGCTGCTCGCCGCCGGAGAGCTGCGCGGGGAAATGATCGAGACGCTGTCCGAGGCCCACGAGCGCGAGGGCGTCCTCCGGCGGCATCGGACGGTCCACGAGTTCAGTTACGAGCGCCACGTTCTCCCGCGCGGTCAGGCTGGGAATCAGGTTGTAGAACTGGAACACGAAACCGATGTGCCTTCGGCGGTACGTCGTCAACACGGCTTCGTCTGCCGTCGTGAGGTTCTGGCCCGCGTAGATCACCTCCCCGGCCGTCGGCACGTCGAGCCCGCCGAGGATGTTGAGCAGCGTTGACTTGCCTGAACCTGAGGGACCGAGCAGCACGACTAACTCACCCGGCGCCAGGTCGAAATCGACGCCGCGAAGCGCCTCGACACGCACCTCGCCCATTTCATAAACCTTCGTGATGCCTCTGGCGGTGAAGACCCGCGAGGTGTCAACGACGGATTCAGATGTTTCGAGCGGAGCGGTTGAGGTCACGCACGGATCTCCGCCACTGGATCAGCACGTGTGATGCCATTCAGATCTTGAAGGCGGGCGTGAAGGCCCGCCTCACACCTCGTAGGGGCGGACCTTCAAGTCGCCGCCGGCCGGCTGGGAACTTTTACCAGCGCTGCGGAATCTTCCCCTCCGCGGTTCAGGCCGCAGGCACCTCGATTCGATAAACCGGGTACTCTGCGCCGATCGCCGCAAAATCCGCGAGCGGTGCTCCTACAGGCAATGGGAAGTGTTTCCGTCCGCTGGATGCGACGCGCACGTACTCTCGGAGTATCGGCGCCCGTTCCCCGGGCGGCACCAGCACGAGGCGTACGCGTTGCGAGCCGCGATGAGAAAGCACCGCATCACCGCGGGAAGCCTCGATGTTGTGCACCCAATCGGAGATTGTGCCGAACATCGAGACGATGTACCGTTCTCCCGCTACAGTGGCCACCACCACTGCGTCAGTGCGCATACGGCCCGATACGCGGTCGCGGACTCCCAGGGCGAACCAGGACCGCGGCGGCAGTCCGACACGTGCCCACCAACAAAAGAACTGACTCACCCAGTGGCCGACCCACGTCGGCCGGCGGTTGCGATAAAAGACGCGATTAAAGGCGCTGCATTCCGCCGGATCGGGTTCGGTAAAGGGCGCCGACATCATGGGACCTCATGACGTCTCGGGTGCCGCAAAGAGCGCGTCTCTGAGCGCTAAGTCCCGCGGATCGCCGGTGAGCGCCGTCCCTGCCTGACTCGTGACATACGCGTACCCGATGCGAGTGATTGGATCTGCAAAGCCCAGCGACCCTCCGGATCCGGGAGAGCCGAAGGAGGCGGGGCTGCCGAAGGACCACGCGCAGCCCGGCTTCATGAACCCAAGCGAGAACTGCACTTCGCCCTTCAAGCACTCGTCGTAGAACCCGCGCGTCGGAGGAATCGCTGGCGCGGCCAGCAGCTCGAGTGTTTCCTTGCGTAACCCCAGCTCGTGGCCGCCAGTGGCAAATACGCTGTACGCGTGCGCGATGCCCCGAGCGGTGGCGACAGCATTCCCGGAGGGCACTTCCAGATTGCGCGCGTAGACGCGCTGCTCATCGAAGTACACACGCGTCCCCGGGTTGATCTCGAGCGCTCGATAGATATTCGAGTGTGGGTTCATGGCCTCGAACGTGAAGCGGAGCGGGAAACCGAACAACATGTCGAGTGGCCGCGGCGGCGCAATCGTCGCCAGCCGCGAATTCGGAATCGTTTCGGGCAACCCGATGTAGACGTCCTCCCCGAGCGGCGTCGCCACTTCGTCGTGGAAAAACTGCCCCAGGCTGCGATGGCAGGGATCGACACGTCGTAACAGTTCGCCCTCATAGAACCCAAGAGTCAGAGCGTGATACGCCTGCCGGGTACCGGGATCCCAGGCGGGTTTCTGGCGCGCCAACACAACGGCGAGCCGATTGAGGTCGGCAACCGTGCTGCGATCCACGGGCTCGTCGATCGCGAACAGCCCCGCCTGATGTGCGAGCAGCTGCCGGACCGTGATGCGCTCCTTACCGTGTTGCGCGAACTCCGGCCAATACGCACCCACGCGTTCCTCGTAATCGAGCCAGCCTCGTGAGTGAGCAATGGCGAGCGTCATCGCGGCCAGGCCCTTGGTCGCCGAGTGGACGACGACCATCGTCTCCCGCTCCCACGGCTCGCCTGTCTGCTTGTCTCGAATGCCGCCCCAGAGATCGACCACTCTCTTGCCCTTGTGGTACGCGCAGCACGCGCCGCCGAGCTCCCGTCGTCGAATGAAGTTGTCGACAAACGCCTCGCGCACGGCCTCAAAGCCGTGGCTGACATGTCCTTCGACCGTCACGCGGTCTAACGTGGCTACCGACATGACGCCCTCCTATCGGAGCAACAGCAAGCTACGCAGCTTCACGCTCCGGTTTGAACACACGGCGGCACGCACCCGCCTCCGCGCGTGCCGCGATACCAAGCAGTTGCTTTCGTTGCATGACGAAGTGAACGGCACGGATGGCCAACCTTGTCAGCGGCAACGGCAGCCTATGGAACCGGTACCCCGGTCCGCCTCGGACCCGCACGAGAAGACGTGTGATGCCGGCAGAGACCTCGTCGAGGACGAACGTCCACGTGACCTCTGCCGTGCCATCCGACGCCAACCACCCAAGCATCAACATCCGCTCGGGTTCCATGGCCAGCAGCGTGAATCCGTCCGTCACGCCAGGCAGCGCAGAGAATATCGACAAAATGGCGGGGTGCTGCAGTTCAGGCACGATGTGCGCGGCGCTCGGCCGTCTGCCGTTGTCCACCCAGTCATAGCTGTACCAGCCCGCTCGGTTCCCGGCACCCATCTGTACCAGCCAGGGCCACACGTCGCGCGGCGCGCATCGAATGGTCACGCCGTGTGTCAATGTGTCAATCGGTTGCGAGATCCGCTCGTCTCCGGGCAGCGCACGCTTCTTCTCTTCGTGAGTTGCCCGTATCGACGTGAACAGTGTGACGTGAGGCCGCGAGGACAGCATGGCACAGTCCAGTAACGTTCAGTGCAAAGCCACAGCCGTGAACGGTCTTTGTCTGTTATTCGGAATCTAGAGGGCGCGACGAATCGTCATCAGAACTTTCAACGCGCCACGCGAGAAATTTCGCGGTCGGAACGAGGCGCGACTGCTCAAATCGCTAGTTGAGCGTGGCATCCATCATGCGACTGACTGAGGCATGGAACGAATCCGGATTGAGCAGCATTCGTGGACCGGGACGGTATGGGCGTTCGGGTGGCTCTTCACGATCGGCTATTTGCACCTGGCGTTCTGGAAGGGTGTCCTCGCCATAGTGCTCTGGCCGTACTACTTGGGTGTGGCGATCAGCGCGGTCGCGGCACATTAGCTCACGGGGGCCACGATGCGTATCTCGGAAGTTCCGCCGCACGCATGGAGGAAGACGCTCGATGCGTTCACTGCCGCCCACGAAGGATGGCTCGTCTCGATGGCGACCTTCGGCGGCGCTGATGAAGAACCCCGGGCGGAAATCACGAATCTGCCGCTGATTGGGATCTCGGCCGATCGCATTGATCACGGCGACATTGCCATTTCAGTCGCACGTTCCTCGGCTCAGCACGTGACACACGTGATTGAACACGCCGCGCGCGTGTACCTCCAACCCGGCCACAATGGCTCAACAGCCTCGCTCATGATCGAGTCGGAGGAAGGCACTCGAACGGTTCTCCGTGTCAGGGCTCCCGCCGAGGCAAGCCGCGGGGCGGCCTGACCGTCACGGACCTCCTCGTCGCTTATCGACGAACTCCTCCATCCACGGGAGCAGGGCAAGGACTACGAGCGTGATCGCGGCGGCGACCGTCGCAACCGTGTACGAACCGAGACCGGCAGCCATGCCGATGGCTGCGTTCACCCAGATGGTCGCTGCCGTCGTCAGGCCGTGGATGTGGTCCCCGCTGCGAAGGATGGCGCCGGCGCCGAGAAAGCCGATGCCGGTCACGACCTGCGCAGCGATGCGATCCGGCGACCCTGCGCCCGCGCCCAGTTCGACGGAGAGCATCGAGAACAAGGCCGACCCGAGCGCGATGAGCATGTTCGTCCGAAGTCCCGCCGGTTTGTGACGGTACTCTCGCTCGAGGCCAATCGCGCCGCCGAGGATTGCCGCCAGTGCGATCCGCACGAACGCTTCGGGAAAAGGCGTCGGAGTCATTCGACTAGACTAGTTCGAAGCGTTCCGTGCCGGTCGGGCAGCTAGCCCGGCGTCAAGTCGACGTCCGTGATCGA
>Ga0070675_100002467_pt1 | contig 13837 bp, 9 predicted proteins | sample KBSM43metaG_FD_65343 | JGI IMG/M metagenome (GOLD analysis project Ga0070675, IMG submission 65343) | Miscanthus rhizosphere microbial communities from Kellogg Biological Station, Michigan, USA - KBS M4-3 metaG | ecosystem: Host-associated > Plants > Roots > Rhizosphere > Soil ...
TACGCGAATACGGCTGGCATCACGCCACATTGAGCGCGTTCGCCGCGCCGGTCGCAGCCGGCCGCGTGCTAAATCTCACGCGCGACCAAATGGTGTCGGCGATCGGTATCAGCGCGGCACGAACGTTTTGCCCGGGGGCGGTCACAGCGGGTAAGTTGACCAACATGAAGAACACGGTCGATCCGTGGGCCGGTCGTATGGGCGCCGAGAGTGCGTTGCTTGCGCGCGAAGGATTTTCCGGTCCGGAACACATGATCGATGGCAAAGAAGGGTTGTTTGCGGTGTTCAGTCACGTCCAATACAAGGGACAACCGGCAAGTTTTGATGGAGAAGGGTTGATCAAGGATTTACCAAACTCGCCGAAATCGCACTATCGGATCCTCGATTGCGGGATGAAGAGTTTTCCGATCGAAGCGCTAAGTCACGCGCCGCTTACTGCCATGATGAAAACCATCAAGGAACACAAGCTTAAGGCGGACGACGTGAAAGAAATCAAAGTAGAAGTGATCGCGCGCGCCGCGGATATCCTTGGCGACCCGCACAAATATCGACCCGACTCAAAAGAAACGGCCGATCATTCCCTCCCCTACTGTATGGCGGTCGGACTCGTCGATGGAATGGTGACGCCGCTGCAATTCAAAGAGGAGCGGGTGCTCGATAAATCGCTGATTCCAATCATGGACAAAGTGAAAGTGGTCGCGAACGACGAATTCGAAGCGCTGTTTCCAAAATTTCAGCCGAGCCGGGTGACGATCACGACGAATGATGGCAAGGAGCATTCGACCCGCGTCGATGTCCCGAAAGGTGATCCGCGCGATCCCATGACCGAAGAAGAAATCGCGGTGAAATTCACCGCGCTTGGTGCCGATGTAATCGGGAAAAAGCAGTGCGAGAAATTGCGGCACTGCATTATGAATTTGGAAAACGCGAAGAACGTTGATGAACTTCTGGAACTGACGATCGCGCGATGATCTGGGGAGCGCACGCGTCTCGCGTGCTGGTTGCGGTGTCCCACCGCAACGAACTTCCTTACGTGGTCTGTATTCACAACAGCCGCGGTCGTTCGTAAATACGGTTGAAAAAGTCCGCGATGGCGTAACGCCATCGCCAACACGCTGGAAGCGTGCGCTCCCCGGACTACGCCGTGGCGCTGCCTTCATCGCCTGCGCCGAACTGGATTCCCTGCGCCAGCGGTAGCTCAGTTGAGAAGTTGATCGTGTTCGTCTGCCGTCGCATGTAGTACTTCCAGCAATCGCTGCCGCTCTCGCGGCCGCCACCGGTTTGTTTTTCGCCGCCGAACGCGCCGCCGATTTCTGCACCGCTAGTGCCGGTATTTACGTTCGCAATTCCGCAGTCGCTCCCGACGGCACTCACGAATTTTTCCGCTTCCCGCACGTCGTTGGTGAAAATCGATGAGGTCAATCCCTGCGGCACATCGTTGTGAATCGCCATGGCCTCGTCGAAATCGCGATAAGTCATCAGGTAAAGCAACGGCCCAAAGGTTTCGTGTTTCACGATTTCAAAATCCGGCTTCGCGGCAGCCAAACACGGTTTCATGTAAGCGTCGCCAGGGACCGTGAGCCGTTCGCCGCCGTAAAGCACTTCGCCGCCTTCATCTTTCAACTTTTGAATCGACTCCTGCACCATGTCGACGGCATGCCTGTCGATGAGCGGACCCATGACGGTCTTGCGATCCAGCGGATTCCCAATGGCCAAGCTCTTGTAACCGTTAAGGAGTTTGTCGCAAACTTTCGAGGCAACTAACTCGTGCATGATCACGCGGCGTGTCGATGTGCAACGCTGTCCAGCCGTACCCACGGCGCCGAAAAAGATCGATTGCACGGCCATTTCGAGATCGGCGCTCGGCGTCACGATCAGCGCGTTGTTGCCGCCAAGCTCCAGTATCGTTCGACCCAGCCGCCCGTTAACCGCTTTGGCGACATTAAATCCCATATTGGTTGAGCCTGTGGCCGATACCAACGGAATGCGCGGATCATCCGCCAGTTTTTGGCCGACTGTTTTGCGATCACCAACCAGCAGAGTAAAAATCGCCGGGTCAACGCCGGTTTCACGACAGACGCGCTCGGCAATTTTGGTGACCGCGATTGCGGTAAGCGGCGTTTTTTCCGACGGCTTCCAAATTGTAGCGTCACCGCACACTGCGGCGAGCGCAGCATTCCACGACCAAACCGCGACCGGAAAGTTGAACGCGGTAATGACTGCGACGACGCCCAGCGGATGCCATTGTTCCATCAAACGATGATTTGGGCGCTCGGATTGAATCGTTAGGCCATAAAGCATTCGCGACTGGCCGACAGCGAAATCGCAAATGTCGATCATCTCCTGCACTTCGCCCTCGCCCTCAGCGATGATTTTCCCCGTCTCTAACGTCACGAGCTGGCCGAGCTCATGTTTCAATTCACGCAACGCGTTGCCGAGGCGGCGGACTGTGTCGCCGCGCACCGGTCCGGGTGTGACGCGCCATTTCGCAAAAGCTTCGTGCGCGCGCGAAACTGCTTTCTTGTAATCGTCAGCGGAAGCGCTGCGGACACTGGCGAGTCGCCGCCCGTCGATCGGGGAAATTTTGTCAAACATCGGCCCGCCGCCGCGCCATTCGCCATCGAACACGCCCGCGTTGTCGTCAGTGAGACCCAGTTTTTCCAGAGGGGTTTTCATGTTATCTGCTTTAACACTTCAACGCTTCATCCCTTCAACCATCTTAACTGCGCCTTTGCCGGCAGAATTTGCGCATCAATTCCATTGCCTCATCAATCACTTCCGCAGTGATGTCGAGCGCGGGACGGAAACGGATCGAATTCTCGCCGGAACGAAGCGTCAAAACACCGAGATCGAAGAAGCCGTGCCAAAATTCTTCGCGCGTTTTCGCATCGGGGAGATCGAACGCGAGAAATACCCCGCGGCCCCGCGCAGCGGTAATCAGTCCCGAAGCATCTCGGGATTGCAGATCGCGCAGTTGAGCGAGGAAATAAGCACCGACTTTGCCGGCGTTCTCAACCAGACGTTCCTGCTCGATAATGCGCAGGTAATGGGTCGAGCGCACCATGTCAGTGAAGTTCCCGCCCCACGTTGAATTTAAACGGCTGGGTAATCGGAAGGCGTTGTCTTTCACTTCATCGATGCGCGGCCCGGCCATCACACCGCAGACCTGCGCTTTTTTTCCGAACGCCATCAGATCGGGCAACACGTTGAAATGTTCGCAGCACCAATTGCGGCCGGTGGCGCCCATGCCGCACTGCACTTCGTCGAAAATCAGCAGGATATCGTTTTCGTCGGAAATCTTTCGCAGTTTTTGCAGCCATTCACCGCGGAAATGGTTGTCGCCGCCCTCACCCTGGATCGGCTCGATGATGATGGCGCAAATGTCGATGTTGCGTTTTTTGATGAACTCGTGGATCTCGCGCTCGGCTTTTTGTTCGCGCTCGATCACGTCCCCTTCGCGTTTCGATTCCGGAAGCGAAAAATCAATGGAGGGACACGAGACGCGGGGCCAATCAAATTTCGCAAACAAATCCGTCTTGCGAGGGTCGGTATTGGTCAGGCTCATCGTGTAACCGCTGCGCCCATGAAAAGCGCGTCGGAAATGCAAAACCTGCGTGCCGCGTTCGCCGTGACCTGCGGCCATGTTCTTCCGGACTTTCCAATCCATCGCCGCCTTCAAACAATTCTCCACCGCAAGCGCGCCGCCGTCGATGAACAGATAACGCTGGAGCGGCGGCAAACCGACGACGCGCTCGAAGGTCGCTATGAATTCAGCGTAGCCAGCCGAATAAATATCCGAGTTGGCAATCTTCACTTTCGCCGCGCGCAGCAGATCGCGTTGCACTTGCGGATTATCGAAATATGGGTGGTTAAAGCCGACCGGTGCGGAGCCAAAGAATCCGTAGAAATCGATAAGGCGGCGATTATCGACTCTATTCTGCAGATATGAGCCGCGGCTCTTGTCGAGATCTATAACGATCTTGAACCCATCCACCAGGACGTGCTGCTCAATCGTGTGGAGTACTTTCGAAGCCGCCATTGTCTTTTCTGCTGCGCTCTTTGGCGTGCGTTTTCGAGTCGAAGGCGGCTCTGCGAGGACGGGTGCGATACTCATTGTTGATCGTAATCTGTGGCACGAACGCGGTCAACGGGGAGCGCCGGCATTTTGCCGGACATTCTTCAACCGGCGAGGAACTTGCTATGTTTATAAATCCAGAGAAGGGCCGCCGGCAACATGCCGCGCGGCAGCGGGCAAAATGCCCGCGCTCCCAGAAGAATTACACGATGCCCTGACGGAGAAGTTCGTGTTTTCCGGCGAGCAAATCCTGCACGAGATTATAACCGCGTTTATCTGCGTTTCGTGCGGTGCCGGCGAAATGATGATCGATTCTCATTCGCGCAGAGCGACAGAAATAATCCGCAACGGAAAGAATTTCGTTAACCGGTTTACCCTGACCGATTAACCACTGCGCGTACGAACACGTCGCACTGAGCGCAAACAACTCCGTCGCGATACCGACAAATCTGGAAAGGAGCAGTTGCTCGCGATCGAGCTTCGGGCCGAATCGCGCCATCGCATGAAACAATCCCCGTGCAAGTCGCTTACTTGTGCGGGCGGCGTAATCTACATGGCCACGCAATGTGTCGTGCAGATTGTCGATCTTGCCCGCGCCATTCGGCAACCACTGACGCGGATACCAGCCGGCGTAAAATTTTCCGGAAGTGAAAACCGCTTTCATCCGGTCAGACATCGGCAACGTGGTGTTGAAAATTGCGCCACCGACTTTCAAATGCGGATCAAGCGCCTCGCGCGCGATGAATAAACGCATGATCTCGCTCGAGCCTTCGAAAATCGTGTTGATCCGGCAGTCGCGCAGGAAACGCTCCACTGGAATTCCCGGTTCGCCGCGACCTTCCAGGGATTGCGCCGTCTCATAGCCGCGACCGCCGCGGACTTGCATCGCGTCGTCCGAAATTTTCCAGGTTGTTTCGGTAGACCACATCTTGCACATCGCAGTCTCAATTCGCAGATCGCCCGCCTTGCGATCGACCAAACCCGATGTGAGAAACGTGATCGCCTCCATCGCGAACGTGTTCCCCGCCATTTCTGAAATTTTCCCCGCGATGGCTGAGTGTTTTCCGATTGGACCACCCCATTGGATTCGTTCACTCGCCCACTTGCGCGAAATTTCGAGGAGCCGCTTGCACAACCCGACACATGCGGCCGGAATCGTGAGCCGACCGGTGTTAAGCGTCGTAAGCGCAACTTTTAACCCCTGCCCTTCCTTCGCGATCATGTTTTCCCGCGGCACGCGCACGTTCGTGAATTTCACGATGCCGTTGTAAAGCGCGCGCAATCCCATGAACCGGCAGCGATAAGTAATTTCCACGCCGGGCCAGTTCACATCGACGATGAACGCAGTGATCTGCTTGCGCTCCTTGCCGTTTACGATCTTGGGCGGCGTGACAGCCATGACCACGAGCACGCCCGCTTTGATCAGGTTCGTACACCAGAGCTTTTCGCCGTTCAGAATGAACGCCGAACCATCTTCGGTGGGTTCGGCCTTGCAACTCATGTTCGCGGGGTCGGAACCGGCATTCCATTCGGTCAACGCAAATGCGGAGATTTCTTTTCGCGCAACGCGTGGCAGATATTTTTTCTTTTGTTCTTCGGTGCCGAAAAGCAGCAAGGGTTGCGGAACACCGATCGATTGGTGGGCCGAAACGAGCGCGGTTAAATTTTCGTCCCAGCTCCCGATTAACATCGCGGCCCGGCCGTAGTTGACCTGAGACAAGCCGAGCCCTTCGTATTGTTTAGGAATTTTGACGCCAAATGCGCCCATCGCGAACAGCTCGTCAATGTTCTTCTGGGGAATTTCGCCGGTGCGATCGATTTCGTCGGCATCCACGTTCTCGCGCAGATAGTTTTCCAAATTGGCGAGAAATTCCTTGCCAGCCTCGCGATCTTCCGCGCTCTGCTCCGGCCAGGGATGAATTCGATTGAAATCGTAGCGACCAATAAACAGGTTACTCGCGAAACTTCCGCGCTCGTCCAGGGGATCGCGTGATGCTTCGGCAAGCTCGAGCGCTTCGCGCTTGCCCTTAGACATTTTCGAAGTGTCGATAACAGGTGCCGGCACGGGCTTTTGCGGCCTGGCAGTCGTTTCTTCGCTGATTTGTTTTTCCGGCGCTTCTAGTGGGGATTTCATAATCAACGACACGTCATGTCGAGCGAAGTCGAGACATCCCGTTGCAGAACCGAGGGTAACTCCGCGGGATTCCTCGACTTCGCTCGGAATGACGAACAACTACTCCTCATAGAATTTCGTCCCATCACGCGCATGCTTCTTCAAAGTTTCGCATGGAGTGAATTTCTTTTCATTTCGGGCCAGCCGTTCTAAGTCGTCGACGATCCTCTTTAATCCCAAGTGTTCCCCAAATCGCAATGGTCCGCCGCGAAACGGCGCAAAACCGGTTCCTAAAATCATTCCGTAATCCGCATCTTCGGGAGTACCGACGACTCCCTCTTCCAGGCAACGAGCGGCTTCATTCACCATTAGGAAGACCATCCGATGAGCCAGCCGCTCGTCATTGAATCGTAACCGCGGGTCGCGATACTTGTCCGGAGGAATGTTTGGTCCTTCTACTCCCTCGGGATCACCGTGTAACCCGCGCCGCCACTTCACCAGCGAATCGTTAGGCTTCTGACTCTTGTTTTCGTATTTGTACAAACCGGCTCCTGTTTTGCGGCCAAGCATCACCTGGTCGCGCAACCAAAGCAGGATAATTGGAACGTGATCGCGCTGCCCGTAGGCCTTCTCGAGGGTGTTACCGATATCAATCGTGACATCGACGCCGATTTCGTCGATCAATCGCAACGGTCCCATAGGCATCCCCCATGCCACCATCGCAGAATCGATCCGCTTGGGGTCGACGCCGCTTTCGAAAAGTTCCGCGGCATCGAGCAAGTACGGAAATAAAACCCGGTTCACCAGAAACCCGGGGCTGTCGCGCACGATGACCGGCAATTTTCCAATCTGCCTTACAAAAGCCAGGCTCCGGTCGCGGGTTTCGTCGGATGTTTGCTTCGCAATAACAACTTCCACCAGCTTCATTCGACTCACTGGATTAAAGAAATGCAGTCCGATCACGTGCTCGGGAGAAACTGTCACTTCGGCCAGTTCGCTGACCGGAAGCGCTGAAGTATTTGTCGCGACGATCGTTTTCGGGCCGGCCTCCATCGCCAGCTCGCGGAAGACTTCTTTCTTGATCTCCATCTTCTCAGAAGCCGCTTCGATCACAAATTGCACGTCGCGCAATTCCATCGGCGCGGTGGAACCACAAATCCGGGCGCGACCCTGTTTCGCCTTTTCCTCGGTCGTTAAGCCACGCTTTACGGCATCGGCGTACACTTTTTCGATGTTCGCCAATCCGCGATCGATCTGTTCGCGCGCGACGTCGCGCAGGATGACGGTGACGCCACGGGAGCTGAGCCATTGCGCGATGCCGGAGCCCATCACGCCCGCGCCAATCACCGCGGCGTGGACGATTTTTTCAGGCGCCGTTTGCGACGTTCCCTTCTTGTATTTCTCAGCGAGAAAGAAATTGCGAATGAGGTTCTGCGTCGACTCCATCTTGCCAAGCTCGACAATCCCATCCAGCTCCATCCGCAACGATTCATCCGGCGAAATCGACTGGGTCTTATTGATGATTTCGTAAGCACGTTCCGCCGCCGGATTTCCGCTTTGTTTTGGAGGGCGGACCTCCCCCGGCGCGCCGGAGCTTCGCGAAGGCGGCTGCGAGCCCGGCGTCGCCGGAGCTCCGCCCTCCAATTTGCGTGTCCCATCGCGCAATTTTTTTCTAGCTACATCGAGAAGCTGATCGCGCGGCGCTATTTCGTCGACGAGGCCCAGTTTCAAAGCCTCCTGAGCAGAATAAAGTTTGCCTTTCAAAATCACCTCGGTGGCTTTTTCAGCGCCGATCAACCGCGGCAATCGCGTGCAGCCGCCCCAGGCGGGAAGAAGTCCCAGGCCAGTTTCGGGTAAACCGATCCGGGTGGCAGGATCATCTGATGCGACGCGATAATCGCACGCAAGCGCAACTTCGTAACCGCCTCCGGCCGATGCGCCGTGGACGGCAGCAACCGTTGGGATTTTAAGATCGGCCAGCCGATTGAAAACCTGTTGCCCGCGCTCAATAAACTCACGCATCTCGCCGGTTTTCGCCGCTTGTAACAAGGTTTTCAGATCCGCGCCTGCGACAAAGATCGATTTCTTTGCCGACGTAATGATCAAGCCGCGAATCGAAGTGTCGTTCTCGACGGCATCAAGGTGCTCCTTCAACTCATCGAGAGTGGCGTCGTCGAAAATGTTTGCGCCCGAGTCGGGACGATCGAATGTGAGCACGCATATGTGATCGTCGCCGGTCTCGCGCCCAATTATTGGAGCTGTAAGAACTGCAGGCATTACCTTTCATTTTGGAGAATTTCCAGCAATTGCCAAGCAGTGAAAAATCCCAAGTCCCAAAACCCAAGCTCCAGGTAAATCGCAAAGTCCAAACCCTCAATTGCACCTAACGGCACGTTGTGGCCGTTTTGATGATTGAAAATTGGAAGTTCTTTGGAGCTTGGAAGTTGGGATTTGGAATTTCCGTCGCTCTACTGCGCTGCTTCATTGCGTGTCGTTACGGTGAGTGCTAGAAACGCCACGTGGTTGGCAAGATTCTAGAACCGGAAATCAGGAGCATGATCGAGGCGCGCGATTTCGCCGCGCTCCGTGAAGTCTTTCGTGAATGGCCGCCGGCTGATGTGGCCGAAGTAATTCTTGATCTGCCTGAAGACGAACAGGTGATTATTTTCCGGGTGCTGCCGCACGATTTGGCGGCCGACGTTTTTGAATACATCGGCATCGAGGAACAGCAGAAATTACTTCGCGCCATGGCCCACGAGCAGGTGGTGGCGATCCTGAATGAGATGGCGCCGGACGATCGCACGGCGCTGCTCGAGGAATTACCGAGCGACGCCGCACGAAAGTTGATCCGATTCCTTACGCCCGAGGAACGCCGTGTGGCGACAGCTCTCCTCGGCTATCCGGAAGACAGCGTCGGCCGTTTAATGACACCAGACTTCATTGCGGTGAAGGAAGATTGGACAGTGCAGGAAGTACTCGATTACATCCGCGCGTACGGCCAGGACCGTGAGACACTCAACTTCGTTTATGTCGTCGACGACCGCGGAAAACTGATCGACGACGTGCGCATGCGCGAGTTCCTCCTGCGGCCGCTCACAACAAAGGTGAGTGAAATTCGTGATGAAAGTTTCGCAGCATTAAATGTCACCGACTCGCAACAGGACGCGTTGAACGTATTCCGCCGCTATGATCGCGCCGCGCTGCCCGTAGTCGATTCGAGCGGCATTCTTGTCGGCATCGTCACAAGCGATGACATGCTCGATGTCGCCGAAGAAGAAGCGACCGAAGACATCCAAAAATTCGGTGGTATGGAGGCGCTCGATGAGCCATACATGCGGATTCCGGTGTGGCGCATGGTGCGTAAGCGCGCCGGATGGCTCATCATTTTGTTCCTGGGGGAAATGTTGACGGCGACCGCAATGGCGAGTTACCAGGACGAACTTGCCAAGGCCCTCGTGCTGGCGCTGTTCCTGCCGCTGATCGTTTCAAGCGGCGGCAACTCGGGATCACAAGCTTCGACTTTAATGATTCGCGCCATGGCATTAGGCGAAGTGACTCTGCGCGATTGGTGGCGAGTGATGGGTCGGGAAGTGCAGGCCGGCCTTTCGTTAGGCGCGATTTTGGGAGCCATTGGCGTCGTCCGCGTAGCGATGTGGGCGATCGTTGGCGAACAATATCTGCATCGACAACCGTACGGTCCGCATTGGCCGCTCGTCGCCATTACCGTCGGAATTTCGCTCGTCGGGGTTGTACTTTGGGGAACACTTTCCGGTTCCATGCTTCCCTTCCTTCTGCGCAGAATCGGAGCCGATCCGGCGACATCATCTGCGCCGTTCGTTGCAACGTTGGTAGACGTGACCGGATTGATTATTTACTTCAGCATCGCGCTGGTCATCATGCGCGGCGTAATGCTGTAGGATTCCATGCTGTAGAGTGCGCTGTCCTCAGCGCAGGAGGAACTGGAATGGTCCGCTGAGGACAGCGGACGCTACAGTTTATCGAGACCCTCGATGACTTTCTCCATGCCGCTGACCACGAGCGTGAAACGATCGTAATCAAGTTTGTCGGGCGTGTCGTTGGACGAGTGATAGTACGGATAACGAAACGGGGCGGTGTCGGTGACCATGATGGCGGGGTAACCATGCTGCCAGAACGACCATTGGTCCGACCAGCTCACCCCGGGGATGAATGCCGGAAGCGAGGCGCCTTCAGATGGGATCTTTGCGTGCTTGCGGAATAGCGCCATAACACGACGCAGCAATGCGCCTGACTTAACGTTGCTAACAAAACCGATGAAGTTACCGACCTTCGGATAAAACAGGCCCAGACCCGGCGACGGATAAGTTTGCGAGTGCGGCGCATCGGAAAAGTAACCGATCGTCTCCAGACTGATCATCGCGGAGACCTTGTCGCCGCGTTCCTTGCATCTGCGGGCATAAACCTGGCTGCCCATTTCCCCGGATAAAAAATAAGGCGGCTCCTCATTCACGAACGCGACGAAGCGCAATGTTTTGGCAGGCGTACGCCGCGGCGGACTCTGTTCTGTTTCGCGAGCAGCGAACCGCTTCGCCAATGCCAGAACTGCCGCGGCCCCGCTCCCATTATCATTCGCCCCGGGCGAACCAAACACCGAGTCATAGTGCGCACCGATCACGATGATCTCCGGATGATTCCCTGGGATTTCCGCCTCGATATTGTGGCACGGCTGTCCGCCCGTCTCGTAGCTGTCTCGCCGGGTCCGCAACCCCGCTCGGGAAAAAGAATCTTCGATGAAATCGGCAGCCGCGTTGAGCTGTGCGTAATGCCACATGTTGCGCTCGCCGATTTCTCCCGCGAGCTTCTGCACATTCGCGCGGAGCTCTTCGCGCAACGCAGTTTCATCAGGCGACAGCGGGCCCGCCTTGGAAACATTCTTCCCGGGCATCCTCATTCCAAACCACCAGAGTAACACCAAAATCGCGGCGACTGCGATGGCGATGCGGAGGAAGCGGGAAAGAATTTTCAAGGGCATTTCATTGGCATGTTACAAGCGGTACCAAACCGTTTGGGTAGCGCACGCGTCTCGCGTGCTGGTTTCGGCGTCGCGCCGAAACAGGCTTTCGTCAGGGACGGCACCCGCACGCGAGGAGGAGGTACAACTGAAGTTCGCGATCGCGAGGACGCGCTCGCCAGCACGCAAGACGCGTGCGCTACCCAAACATCTGTGCATCACGCGAGTTTTTTTCGGAAACGCAGCGCGCACAGACTAAAAAGCAGATTCGACATCACAATAAGTACTAGAAGATTCGGCCAGTATTCGAAAAAATTTGCGCCGCGCAGAATGATCGCGCGCATGAGCGCAATGAAATACGTCGTGGGAAAGAGCGCGCCGAGCGCGTAAAAAATCCACGGCATGGTCTCACGCGGGAAAATGAAGCCGGAAAAGAAAACGCTCGGCAACAGGAACACCATCGACATTTGCAGTGCCTGCATTTGGTTTTCGGCCCTGGTCCCGACGAGCAACCCCAGGCTTAGCAGCGCAAACACATACACCAGTGTTGAAAACATCATGGCCAAGACACTGCCCTCGATCGGAACGAAAAACACGAAGCGCATGATGGTGAACAAAACAACCGCCATGGTCATGCCAATGCATAGATATGGAACCAGCTTGCCGAGCATGAGCCCGGCGGGACTCAATGGGCTCACCAGTAACTGTTCAAGTGTGCCGCGTTCGCGTTCGCGCACCAAAGCCATGGCCGCTGCAACCGTTGTCCCAATTTGCAAGACGACGCCGATCACGCCGGGCACAAAAAAATTCGGCGCGCGCATTGCCGGATTGTAAAGCATCTGAGGACGAACATCGATCGGCATGCCCTTTCGGCCGGTATCGCGCATGAGCGTTTCCATTGATTGGGTCAATGCCACGCCGAGTCCGGTCTGAAGAGCCTGCAACGCCGTGGTGGAATTCGATCCATCCACAAGCAATTCCACCTGCGCAGAGTGGCCTGCCATTAGTTCGCGGGTAAAATTCGGCGGGATGTAAAGCGCGGCGTACGCGGTTCCCTTTCGCATTTCGCTCTTCAACTGCTCCAGGCTCTGCGCTTCGCCGACGACGCGAAAGCTCTGCGTGTTAACGAAGCGATCTATCAACAGACGGCTCTGGACCGTGCGATCTTCGTTAAGAACAAGCATCGCCATGTGCTTCACGTCGTTATCGAGCGCATAGCCAAACGCGACCATCTCGATCAACGGCGGGAAAAAGAAGAAAAAGAGAGTCAGCGGATCGCGCCAGACGACGATGAACTCCTTGAACAAGATCGCGCTAAGCCCGCGAAACGGTTTGTGTTTCATGGCTCCGCTACCCTCTGCCGCGTTGAATCGTTAAAACGTTGAATCGTGGCTCGGAGTTCCGCCTTCAGGCGGCCGCGTAAACGCGGAACTCCAAACATTCGCCGTTTCGCCGATTTCATAACAATCATGCTGCTTTCCGTTCAGCAGCATGCTTGGCGGAAAGCTCGACAAATACGTCTTCCAGCGACGGACCCATTTCGTGGATCTCGGCATGAGCGACGCCAACTTTGCGCAGTTGTTCCTCGATCTGCGCGCGCTTGACCGTTTCATCGACGACCAAATGCATTGATTGGCCGAATACCGTGGCGCTGCGGACTCCGGGTATCTCACGCACGGCACGCAAGGCGGTCGTTACGTGATCGCAGGTCACATCAAGCCGGCGCGTTCCCGGTGGATTGACCTGCGGCAATTTTTTCAACTCGTCCGGCTCACCACACACAATCAATTTCGATAGATAGATGTAGCCGACATGATCGCAGCGCTCGGCTTCATCCATGTAATGCGTCGTCACGAATAGCGTCATGCCTTTACCGGCGAACTCGAAAAGCAAATCCCACAGTTCGCGCCGCGCGACTGGATCGATGCCGGCGGTAGGCTCATCCAGGAAAAGCACACTCGGTCGGTGCATGAGCGAACAAGCCATGGCCAGACGTTGACGCCAGCCACCGGAGAGCTGGCCAGCGCGCCTTGCGATGTACGGCTCCAGATGTGTCGTGGCAATCATTTCCTCCCGCCTCTGGTTCAATTCACGACCGCTCAAGCCATAAAGTTTCCCTGCAAAGATGAGGTTCTCATTCACGGTCAGCTCGTCGTAGAGCGAAAATTTTTGAGACATGTAACCGATCATTTCTTTGATCGGGTCTAAATCTCGCACGATGTCGTGGCCGCCTATTCGCGCCGTGCCATCGGTCGGTTGCAGGATTCCACATAACATCCGGATCACGGTTGTTTTTCCCGAACCATTCGGGCCGAGAAAACCGAAGATCGATCCTTTGCCGACGGTAAAGGAAACATGATCGACAGCTGTAAAAGCGCCGAAACGCTTCGTCAGCCTTTCCACTTCAATCATTGGCTCAGGCATGGATTCAGTAACCACGAATGGACACGAATGGACACCAATTCATAAGACGATTCGCATAGCCAACCGTTTGAAAGACTTCGTCCCTAAACAGTAATCTCTCTGGATTCGTGTTTATTCGTGTAGATTCGTGGTTGTTCATTTCACTCTGGGAAAATAAACGTCCGCCGCCATTCCGGCACGTAAACGATCGTCGTCGCTCGGCAAACGAACCTTCACGCCAAATACTTGTTTGATG
>Ga0070675_100002475_pt1 | contig 13826 bp, 15 predicted proteins | sample KBSM43metaG_FD_65343 | JGI IMG/M metagenome (GOLD analysis project Ga0070675, IMG submission 65343) | Miscanthus rhizosphere microbial communities from Kellogg Biological Station, Michigan, USA - KBS M4-3 metaG | ecosystem: Host-associated > Plants > Roots > Rhizosphere > Soil ...
ATGAATCCGTAGATGGGGCCGCCCATGGCATCGCTCATTGCTCCCATCGAGAGCGGCGCGAGCACGGCCGACAAGCATGTAAAGAACAGGAGCACGCCAGCCGCAGCGCCGTGCTCCGATTTCGGAACACTGCTGATACCCTTGGAATTGATGGTCGGATAGATCACCGACATGAACAACCCCGACAGCGGGAGTGAATACACGCCCCATGCAACGCCGCCGGCGATGCTGATCGTGAAGCATGCCAGAATCGCGCCGCTGCAGACCATGAGCACCGCTCTCCACGAAAGCCGGGTCAACATCCACGCGCCCAGGAATCGCCCGCCCGCGCGCAGCAAGAAGAAGATGGAGATGCTGTAGACCGCGACCCATTGCCCGGGACCGTCATACCCAGCCAGAAGCGTCGGCATCCAGACGTAGATCGCGGCTTCCACGGCAACATACAGAAACAGGCCCAAAGAGAAGAGCAGAACGAAACGATTCTTCATGACCGCAAAAACAGATTTCAAGTCGGTCTGCTCGGTCGATACCGCTGCTCGGCTGGGATAGCGGACGCTGAGGGCTATGACGATCAGCAGGACGCACATCCCTCCCGCGATTGCGTACAGCCACTGCCAGGAGACGCCGCGATTCAGCAACTGCGAGAGGATCGCAGGCCCCACAATGGAACCAATGCCGAAAAAACCTTCAACCGTGTTCATGATCGACGTGTGTTCCGCCGTCGATCGCACAATATCGCCTATGAGAGCGAGCGCACCGGTTTTGAAGATTGCGATTGCAATGCCCGACAACGCCATCAATACACAGAAGAAAAGGAACGATGTTCCTGCCAGGAACAGAAACGACGCTGCCGCAAAGAGCATCAAGCCAATCAGAATCGTCGTCTTTCGTCCGAATCGGTCTGCGAGGTGACCGAGGAGAAAACCCGCCACCGCAATGCCCGCCATGGTTGCATATTGAAACGACCCTGCGGCAGTCAGGCTCAGCCGAAAAGTCTTAACGATCTCCGGGATGATGATTCCCACCGAATCGGTCGTCATCGCAAACATCGCAAACATCATGTAGGTCAGCGCTTTGATCGCTTTAATGTTCGAGTGGCCACTGACTGAAGCGTGTTGGCTCATGAACAAACCTCCTGGGACGAACCAATCACAGCGTTCATCGCCTTCAAATCCACATTGAGGCGCGCCCAGTGAGCGTTACTGCGCCATTCGATGGCGATCTCGTGATCGCTGCATGGAAGGAGACTGAAATCACCGGCGAACGCCGGATGCGTGTTACGGAAACGAATCAGGTCGAAGAGCGCGGTCACTGCGGGACGCCGGACTTCCGAATAGATTTCGTTGCCCGTGTAGTAGTGACGATTGATGTCGCGCCCCTCCCTCGTCCGCCGAAGAAGTTCCATATCATTGGCGCCGGCCAGCAATCCGACGTAGTAGACCTGCGGTATGCCCGGCGAGAAGAACTGCAGCGTACGGGCAATCCGGTATTCCCCGTCGCGGCGGCCGAGCGCGTCATAAAACGTGCAATTGACCTGCGATACGTCCAGATTGTTCGCTGCCTCGCCGCTGGCCTGGCGGCTTTCGCCATTGCTTCGCTGATGAATCGTCTCAACGATGCTCGCGATTTCGTCAGAACTCAATAGTCCGGCAGCCTCGATGACTCCGATTCCATCGTGCGTATCGAGCACTGTGACCGCATTGCGAGGACTCATCGAGAGCCAATGTTTCAAGGCGCCGGAGCTATGCGTGTACAGCGAGTGCAGAACCAGCGGCGGAATAGCGAAGTCGTAAACCCAACCCACTCGCTTTGCAAGCTGGATCTGGTCCTCGTAATGGCCGTGCATTTCCACCAGCACTTCCATTCCGAGCACGTGGGCCTTCTCCGTCAGAGCAGAGATAAACTCGAACGTCTCCGGAATCATGAAGCAGCTTGTGCCGGGCTTCTTGATCGCGAAGCCTGCCGCATCCAATCGGATCGCCCGCACACCCGCAGCATGGAACTTCTTCAGGATTTGCTCCAGATACGCGCGGCCTGAATCCGAAGAAACATCGATGTCGATCTGTCCCGAAGTAAACGTCGTCCAAAGTACGCGCTCTTCGCCATTCTCGAACTTCATGGCGGTGAATGGTAGACTCGGACGTATTCGATAGATCTGGAGAAGATCCGACTCCGTTGCGCCTTTCGGGAAGACCCGCCCGTAGGTGAGGAAGAGGTCGGTGTATCGTGAGGCGTCGCCGTTCCTCCGGAAATCTTCGAACTGCGGCGATCGGCTGGACATGTGATTCACGATCAAGTCCGCCATGAGATCCTTGCCTTTAGCGAGTTCGCGCACATCGTCCCAGGATCCCAATCGGGGATCGGGCTGCGCGTGATCAATCGGATCGAAGCCCGCGTCAGATCCATCGATTGGATAATAGAACGGCAGGAGGTGCATTCCGCCGAACAAGCCGGCGAACGGCCCATCCAACAGCGTCCGGAGCTCGCGAAATCCTCCGCCGGACAATCGATCGACGTACGTGATGAGCTGGACCTGATTCTTCACGGGCCGCACTATCAGCGCTCAACCAACACGTGTCAATTCTTTTTTCCGCGTGCCGCAGGAGTCACGAACGACCAGATGAAAATCTGGTGGATGATCCGGTATTTCGGAGACGATTCACGCTCGCGCACAGCCTGATAATACAGGCCGACTTCTTCCCCAGTAATGCCATCTTCGCCTTGACATCATCGAACTCCGTTTGATTAGATTTCCGCGCACCAACAACTGAACAGATTCACAAAATCTGTCAATACAGATTTTCAATCTCGAAAGCAGACGATATGACATTCGATCGAATCCTTTGGTGTTTCTCACCCCTCGTTGCCTTAAGCAAGTTCGCGTACATCAATGCGCAGTGGGCGGACTACCCCGGAGGTCACGTCTTCAGTGTGTGGCGCAACGCTCTGAATTTCAGCGTGCCGATGCTGTTCAAAACCTCGAAGGAGGATCACAGGAAATGAGGAAATGGATTTTTACAGCTCTAGTGATGTGCGCGGCGGCGATGTCACGCGAAGGTTTTGCGCAGACTGCAACGCTTCGGGCCGGCGCCGCCAAGGTGGACGTAACGCCTGTGGAGAACGCACTTCCCCGGAACTACGAAGGCATTCTCGATCACCTCTATTCCCGCGCCATCGTGATCGACAGCGGTGTGACTAGCGCCGCTCTCGTCTCGTTGGATGCAGGTGGGGTTCCCGAGCAGATCTGGCAGAACGTGACGCAACAGGTTGAACGCGAACTCGGGATTCCCGCGAAGAACGTACTTATTACCGCCACGCACACGCACAGCGCACCCGGACAACAAGCGGCTGCGTACGTGCAGAAGATCGTCGAATCTGTCCGTCTTGCGAAGCAGCGTCTCGCTCCGGCTCGCATCGGTTATGGCACCGGCGTTTCGTACATCAACGTCAATCGCAACATCATCGATCCGCAAACGAAACGCTGGTGGGAAGGCCCGAATTACGAGGGGCTCTCGGACAAGACAGTCGCGGTTATCAAGTTCGAGTCCCTGAATGGCACGCCGATCGCCGTCTATTACAACTACGCGATGCACGGAGTCGCCGCAGGGCAACTGGACCTGGTGAGCGGAGACGCGCCGGGCACGACGTCGAGGTATATCGAAGATTCCTTCGACGACAAGATCGTCGCGCTGTGGTCGTCCGGAGCTGCAGGCGACCAGAATCCGCTGTACTATCAGCAGACCTATGACCTGCGCGAAATCCGGGTCAAGGAATACGCCTCGCGCGGCGTCGACATCAGCAATTCCATGCCTCCCGGCGGACAGGGCCTGAACAAGAAAGATCCCACGGTCATCAAGCTGATGAACCAGCAGAAGCAGATGATCCTTTCGATGGGTCAGTTCCTGGGTGAGGAAGTAATGCACGTGATGCGCGCCATGGACCGCCTGGAAACAAGCATTCAGATCGATGGACGACAGAAAACCGTTCAGTGTCCCGGCCGCACTCGCACCGATACGGGACGCGCAGGTTTTCCTGGAACCTACCAGGATGGAGCGCCTGTCAACATCCGCCTCGGCCTGCTCAAGGTGGGCGACATCGCCATAGGCACGGTGAACGCCGAGGTCTTCAACCTGGTTGCCCAGCGGCTCAAGAAAGAATCGCCCTACGCCCGGACCATGATGGCCACGCTGACCAACGGCTCCGCCAACTCCGGTTACATCCCGAATGACGCGGCTTACGGGATGTACACCTTTGAAGTCCTATCCTCGCGCCTGCAACCCGGATGCGCGGAGACCGCAATCGTCAACGGCATCCTCGACCTCATGGCGGAATCGAAAAAATAGGGAGAAATCGATGAAGCTTTCCATCATCCCCGTCCTCGCGGTAGCGATACAGACCCCAGGCGCGTCGCCGACCGAAAGACGTGTCACGTCTAACAAATCGATTGAGAAAGTCTTAGCTCCCAATGCTGGCGGTTGTTAGACTCCGCCGACAGGAACATAATCGGCGAAATACAGCCCGCGCACTTGATCCCTTTGCCGGCGACGGCGGCAGGGCGATCGGGCGGCATCCCTATGAACGCGGCATAATGACAGAAGATCGATTGAGGATCGGCATCGTGGATCGACCGGTTTTACGGCCAGACAGGATGCAGAAGTTGATGTCAAGGCGAACAACAACTGGTCAGAAAGGAAGCTTCTTATGGTGAAAGCGAGAATGGTTGCGTTGGGAATTACCGCCAGCGTGCTGGGGATTTTTATGGCAGGCATGGCGGCACTGGGCGGCGCTCAGGCCGGCAGTTCTTCAGCGGTAGGGACGGAGTCCGGTGAGCGAACGATCGAGGACGGCGGCACCGGTCCGTACAAGGCCATCGCCGTGGGCAACAGCAGCATTTCGACACATACGATTTACCGCCCGAAGGACCTCAGCGCATTTGGCGATAGGGAAAAGCTTCCGATATTGGCGTGGGGCAATGGCGGATGCGCGAATTCAAATTCGGGACACCAGAACTACCTTTCGGAAATCGCATCGCATGGCTATCTGATCGTGGCGATTGGGCCGATGCAGGCGGGTGGCGGGCGAGGCGGGCCCCGCGCAGGTGGGCCTGCTGCAGGCGCCCCTGCTGCCGGCGCCCCTGCCGGCGCGCCCGTTCCGAGCGGTGGAACCCTTCTCGACGCCGTTAACTGGGCTACCGCACAGAATGCGAATCCCCAGAGCCCCTACTACCGCAAGATCGACACATCGAAAGTTGCGGTGTTCGGCCATTCGTGCGGCGGACTGCAGGCGCTCGAAGTCTCTCCCGACCCGCGCGTTAAGACCACGCTCGTGGTGGACAGCGGGATATTGAATTCCCCTGGTGCGGCGCCCGGTGCAGCGGCAACCCCACGAGGCGCGGCCGGACCTGGCGGCGCTGCGGGTGGAGCACCCGCAGGCGCAGGGCGCGGCGGTGCGGGCGGCGGCAATCTGCCCGGCATGCCTCCGCTCACGAAGGAGCACCTTGCGAAACTTCACGCGCCGGTCTTTTACCTCCTCGGTGGGGAGTCTGACATTGCGTACGCCAACGGCATGGACGATTTCAAACGCATCGAGAAACTTCCCGTCTTCGTGGCCAACAAAGGCGTTGGCCACGGCGGAACATTCACTCAGCCCCACGGCGGCGACTGGGCGATGGCTTCTGTCGCATGGCTCCAGTGGCAGTTCAGGGGCGATGCGGAAGCCGGCAAGCTTTTTACCGGCAATCCTCCGGGCCTCGCCATGAAGGATGGCTGGACGGTGGACAAGAAGAACATTCCCTGATTCTGTAGCGTTCGTGCAACAGGCGCCGAAGGCGAGAGCGGCGTTCCGATTCCCGGCATTCCATTCACAGGTGCGCTGCCGATACTTCCGTGTCGCCAGGCCGCCGGCGGGCAAATACATTCCAGCGTCGCCAGGCTTCCCAGATATTGCCGACGAGCACGCCGGCTAGGAGAAAGTAGACGGCGCCGACGACCTCGAAAAAGAAATAGCTCGATAGGGCGACGATAATGCCGCAGACGATCTGATCGGCATACTTTGAGGGTGACGTAGGGGGATCGGTGAGGATGAAAAAGGCAAAGAACAGAACGGCCTGCAGGTCCGGCGCCCGGAAGATTTCGGCCACGCGTTCGGCATCGCCAAAGAACGCCGTTGCTGTAAACAATCCGTAGTAGAGGCCCAGGAAAACCAGCGCCAGTGGCAACTTGTTCACGCGGTCCGTAATAAACAACCCCGTAACGAACAGCACGGCCAGAGTTGCCGGGGAATGTTCCGGCAGTGCGCCCCACCAATTCTGCGACGCTCCGAAAATATAGAAACAGGCGACAAGGGCAAGGGCGGCCGGATTGAACACATTGGCATGACGAGTCCTGAAAACGTACTTGCTGCAGACGGCAATTGCCGATCCGGCTGCAAAGACGTACCAGGGCTGGTACGGGCTTAGGACCATCGCAACAAACAATCCCGACAGGACTGCACCGTCCGGGAAACTCCAGGAACTCTTCTTTTTCCTCAGGATAATGGCATCAATCGCGCCAGCAGTTATAACTGCACCAGCGAGAGCTTGGGCCACAAGCAGGATTCCCTCGTGCGGTGCGGCGAGCGCTACAAGGATAGCCAGGATGATGAGGAGGATGCCCTTCGGCGTGCTAAAGAATCGCCGTAGTGCCGAGCTTGTACTCACGACTCATGCCTTCCGTTGCAAACTGGTCGAGGGCCGGCGAAATCAGTAGTCCATCCAGCTCCAACCGAACCAGAAATCGAATTCCTTCCTCAGGCCCCAGCACGAACGCTGCTGTCGCGGCCGCGTCCGCAAGCATGGCCGTGGGCCCGACTACCGTCGCACTTGCCAGTCCTCTGGCAGATTTTCCTTGCTGCGGGTGAAGGATGTGATGCTCGGCATTCGGAGCTTCTCCCTGCCGACGTTCGTAATCTCCTGAGGTGCATACCGCGGAATCGGAAACCTCTATGACGCCGATCAGTTCTCCGTCAAGGCGTGGATGACGGATGCCCACAGTCCAGGGGCTTCCACTTGGACTGCGGCCTCCCATGAAAAGATCCCCTCCGGCATCGATGGAAAAGCTGCCGAAATGCTGCAGTTCGCGAGCGGCCAGGTCCATGGCCATTCCTTTCGCGACGGCCCCCAGATCCAGGACGAGCGGCCGCAAGAGCGTAATCGTTCTTCCTTCGGGATCCAGCAAAACATCCCGGTAGGTGGCGCCGCTGTCAGGTTCGATGCCGGTACGAACAACTTGTTTGGTGGAGTATTCCTGATTGAAGCCCAGTGTCTCCATGGAAGCCCCGATTGTCGGATCGAACGCACCTCCGCTCTCTTCGGCCATTCCGACGGCAAACCGAACGGCTTCAAAAAGCATGTCGCTGACCGGCACGGCAGACTTGCCACTCCTGGTCAAGTGAAGGAGTTCACTCTGAGGATCGAACCGCGAGCAGCACCGTTCGACCTGACGGAACCACTGAAATGCGCGCTCGACCGCGGCTGTACTGCCTTCTCCGGCCGGAACGTCGATGGTGATGATGGTTCCCATCAGGGGAACACTGCGCCGGGATCGATCGTCACTCACTGGGCTGGTTTGGCAGCTTCCTTGAGGGCTTCTTTTATCGCGAAGTAGTAGGCATCGACGCTTTGTGTGGCGCCCGTAACATTAGAGAGGGTCTCGGGGTCTTGTTTTGCGACCATCTCCGGCGGAGTCGTGCGGATCACCGAGCAGGAATAGCGCGTGCGGCATTGCGCGATCTCGGCTGAAGCAATCTTTCCGGCTTGAATCACAACTTCCACCTGTATCTGCCCGTGCCGGCAAGAGCCCCAGCCAAAGTAGCTGCCATCTCGATACTGAGATTGGGAAGCAAGCGCCGCCACGGCCGCGGGAACAGGAGCGGGAGTTGGCGCCGGTTCCGCCGGCCGCGCGACGGGTGCCGCGCTGGCGATAACGGCAACGGGATCGGGCAATTTCGCAGCGGGTTCCGGAGCAGCGTCAGATGAAGATGTTTCCGCTACTGGAACGGATGCTGCAGCCTGCGGCGCAACCACTGCGGGGCTATCGACTACAGGGCTTGCTGCCGCCGGAAGAGCGGCAACGGCGCCAACGGCCGGCGGTGCGGACTCCACTGGCGAAACTGCGGCCGCCGTCGGAGTAACTTCAGGGACCTCAGCAACGGCATGCCGCCGCGGGGCTGAAGATTCCGCCTCAAGACGGTCGGCTGCGCTGCTGGTCCTGTCATACCCTGCTGCGTAAACCGCGAGGATGGCGGCGGAACTCACTGCAATCAGGCTGTGGGACACTTTCTTGCCGGAGTTTCTTCGTTCCGTCAGCAGGTTCACTGACGGAGCGGGCCCCGTCAGTGCTCGAAGCGCCGGCAGTCCCGCCAGCACGAACAAAGCAACTCCCGTGAGAGCCAGCCATTCGGAATGGTAGAAAATGGTGGAAGTGCCCAGAAGCGTCGCAATGATCGCCGCGACCAGGGTCATCGCCACTACAGAGAACCCCAGATTCTCCGAACGCAGGATCTTCATTGCTCAACCACTCCCAAGGTTGCCGGAATGTTAATGACTGAATTCATCTCAGTCAAGACTACGAGGCCCCGTGGACATAGGCGTCTTCGATGAAACGATCGCCAATGCGTTGGCCTTCGAGGCGCTAATGCTTACTCCTTCCAGCCTTCCGGAGGGTTACTGCCGCTCGCGATCTGACGAGTCTTGTAGAGCCACTGGCCCTTCACCTTGACCCAGGTGGAGTATTCCTTTCCCTGCGTCGTCATCTTCATCGGATCGCCCACCTTTTCCTGCCGGTACTCGGTGAAAATGACCTGCGAAGTGGCCGTGTCGCCGTGCAGGATGATCAGTGGATTGTCGATCGTCACGTTGAAAGCGGTCCTCTCGCGCGGGGGCGCAGCGGCGGCCGCAGGCGCCGCACCAGCCGCAGGGGTCGCGCCGGTGGCCGGGGCTGCGCCAGCTGGAGGCGCTGCGGGAGCACGGTTGTAGGCCTGCTTGATGCCTTCCCTGCCCTTGTAGTGCCTCGTGCCGAGAATCAACTCGCCGTCCTCGGCATAAAAGCTCTCTTCGCTCTGCCGGTCCGATTTGCCGAAGTTGTAGTAGTAACGCGTGATCTGGTCCAGGATCAGCTGGCGGTCGATCAACGACTGCGCAGTCATCTTGTCTTGTGCATGCGCAGCCGGCGCGCTTGCCAGTGCGGCACAGCACAGCAACGCGGCCGTCCAGATGCCCGCCTGACGAATGGAATTCAGTTTCATGACCATCCTCCTGTTAACTTGACTGGTGTTCTATTAATCGAGGCCTCAGCGGCCCCGCCGATTCGTACTTATAGACCGCCGTGCACACTTGAAGCAAATCGTTGCTCTCTTGGACATGTTTCTATGCCCTGTGTTAAGACGGGAAGCCGATGACAAACCTTGTCATCTCGCGCCGGGCGATCGACGCGGACTCAGGACTCGTTTCGCAACCTCGCTCATTATTTCGTGTGTTTGCTAAAGAATTTGAATACATCCGGCATCGCGCCCGCGATGATCGTGCCGTGATCCAGTCCAGGCATTATTTTGATCTCGCACTGGAAATTCAGCGCCTTGAGTTGATCGGCCAGGGCCTGCGAACTGGCTGGACGAACGGTCGTGTCGGCTTCGCCCTGCATGATGAGCAGCGGGACGTTCTTGAGTTTCGAATTCGCGGTCCATTCGAAGCCGAATGCCGCTGGCGCCAGTGGAGCAACGGCGGCCCACGTATCCGCGAACTTTTCGCCCATGTGCAGTGCGCCGCCACCGCCGAGCGAGTGGCCCATCAAGTAAAGGCGGCGATCATCCACGTTGAATTCCTTGCGCACCATTTCCAGAACGTACAACGCATCTCTCTCGCTGAGTTCAGCGACCTTTGCCGGGTCGGTTTCCGCGGTTCCTCCGATCGGAGCGCCCCTGCCGCCCCGTGGGGCGGCAGGCGCTGACGCCGGACCTGCGGCTGGCGCCGGTGCGGGTCCCCGTGCGGCGCCGCGTCCGCCGAAAGGCATGCCGAAGGAACCGCTGGGGCTGTAACCCATCGCACCGACGAGGATATACCCGCCCTCTTCGGCCGCATCAACGGCGGCGGTGCGCATGAAGGTACCGTGGTTACCGCTGAACCCGTGCAAGGCGAGAACGAGCGGAGCCTTCTTGTCCTTCGTGACCTTCGATGAAACGAACACTGCGTAGGGGAGATTTTCGCCGGTATCTTTGAATCCGTATTCGCGTAATTCTACGCGATCATCGACAGGATCGCCACCAGTGCGCCTGCTCTGCCCCGCCGTTTTGCTTAAAGGCGCACTCGTCACCCTCGAAACTCCGGGGGCTAATCGCTGGTCCGTCGAGGTCTGTGCTGTCAAGAGTCCCGTCTGCAGGCAGGAGAAAAGAAGAAGAGCAATTGCCGTTCGTTCAAATCGCATCGTAAATCTCCTTAGGTGATCGAATGGCGGCGGCGTCGGGAATCCAGCGATGTCGAGCCATGAATCGCAGCGCCTGCTCAGGCCACTGCTTAATCGCGTCGTCGTTCAGATTCGCGCCCATCCCAAACCCGTGAGGACCGTTCTCCAGAATATGCATTTCAATAGGTACTCCAGCCTTGAGACACGCCTCGTAAAGCAGCAGCGAATTCTTCACCGGCACCAGCCGGTCGTTTGAGCCGTGGACAATGAACACCGGCGGGGTATCTCGAGTGACGTGCTTTTGGGGTGACAAGGGGTCGTACAGCGCCGGATTATCCTGCGTGAGATTCGTTCGGGATCCCCGATGGGTTACCGCATCGTCCGACAGGTCAATTACCGGATAGAGGAGCATCGCAAAAGAAGGCTTGGCGCTCAACCCGTCGGTCGAGTCCGCGACGTATGGGGCCTCCGGGAGCAGCTTGTTGTCATACAGAGTCGTCAGCATGGCGGCCAGGTGCCCGCCGGCCGATCCTCCCAGAACACCGACCTTCGCCGGATCGACACGATACTCCTGAGCTCGCGCTCGAATGAGCCTCAGCGCGCGCTGGGCGTCCAGTAGCGTCGTCGGATAGTGATAGCGCGGCCCATGCCGATAACGCAGTACGAAGGCCGCCACGTTGCGGGACAGGAAGAACCTGGCAGGCTCCGCCCCCTCACCCGGAACGGTCAACATCTGATAACCGCCGCCGGGCAGAATAAGGACTCCGGCGCCGGTCGCCTTGTCGGCCTGCGGAATATAGAGGTCCAGCGTCGGCTCCGTCGGGTCCAACTCGGTCTCTCTGCCCGCGACGACATTGGGCGTCGTGCCGTACAACTTGATCCGCGGCACGTCATCGACACGAGTAGCCGATACCGCCGCCTGCGTCGCGGCTTCCGTGCGGGAGCTGGAGAATAGAGCCGAGCACGATATCGCCAGGAGAATCGTCCCGATCCCGGCAATCCATTGTCGACGCATTGAAACTCCTTCTGCTACTTGGTCCAACCTTTGAGGGTGTCGGCAACCGCGGTCGCCCAAATCTCGTAACCCTGCGGATTGGGATGAACGTTGTCATTTCGAAAGCCGATAAGACTCCCCTGGGTATCGAGAAACTTCTGATTGATATTCCTGAAAAAGACATATTTGCCGTCATCAAGTCTGGCGATGATCTTGTTCGCATCGTCATTCCTCATGCGGCTTGCATCGGTCGGTCCGGCGCCACGCGGGAAGATCGCCAGGAGCAGGATCTTCGCATCGGTTCCTCACTTTAAGAACTGCGGAGGATGCCGGTAGACGCCCTTGGCATCGCGTTCGCATTCGTGTTCGAGGAGCTGAAAATTCGGCTCCGTGTGGCGTGCGAGATCGACGCGGATATTCCACGGGCGCTCAAAGACCTCAGGATCTTCGATGGTCGCCTCGTAACGTATGGTGTCGGCCCCAGTTCGCGTATAGCGTTCGACAACATGGAGCTTGTTGCCGTGAAAATTGCCGGCGTTATCGAACCATGTTTCCGGTTTGAAGTTCGTCACGTCGACCACGAGCGTGTTTCCTTCCCATCGGCCGCGTGAGTCTCCCATGTAGAACTCAATGCCTTCGTCGTAGTGCGGACGTCCATCCGTGAAGATCACACGATAAGCATGAACGTGCTGATAGACGATCACGACACGGTCTGGATTCTGAAAGATCTGGAAGGGTTCGGGCAGCAACGCGGCTCGCGGAACGCCCGGCTGGAAACAAGAGAGAAGAGGATCGGAGGTTTCGCGCTCTTTGGCGTTCCGATCCGCCGATTTGCGCGCATCGGCGCTGTACGGGATTCTGCCGTTGGATGGATCCACCACTATCGACTTCGCGGCGGGCTGGCCCCGCTGCGCGGGCGTACCCTCGAGATTCTGGTATGCGGTTCCTGTGGCTTGCCAGATGCCTCGAAGATCGCGAGATTGTCCCTGCGCCCACGCGGTGCCTGCGAAAAGAAGCCCAATCAACACGGAGCGGATCATTTCTTTTCTCCGTCTACCGCGGGAAGGTGCGCGGCGTCTCGTTCTCCTTCGATGCAACCATACTCCAGCAATTCGACATCGGCCGGACGGCGGCGTAGCGGCACACGCAACGTAAACGGCCGTGAGAATACAGCGGGGTTCTCCACCGTTGCCTGATAGTCCAGAGTGTCTTTGCCCGTCAGTCGAAACCGCTCCACAACATGGGCGCCGGCGCCCATAAAGTTCCCGGCTTGATCCAGCCAACTGCGGCCGTTCAATCCACGCACCTCCACGACCAGAGTATCGCCGTCCCAATGGCCCCGCGAATCCCCGTTCCAGGCGGAGTAGTCCTTAAGGAAGGGGCGGCCATCGGTTGGGATGATGCGAATGCCATGTTCCGTTTCAGCAAGAATCACAACGTAATTGCCGTCCTGAACGATCTCCAGCGGGAATGGCGGGAACATTACCCGAGGCACGCCGTGCATGTGGCATTGGCCGACAGGGTCGCGTTCACGATGCTGATCGTTGTCGGCCGCGCGTTCGCGCATTCCAGGCAGATACGGAAGTTTTCCACCCGGCGGGTCGACGATGACGCTCGGGCCCGCCGGCGTTCCATACGATGCTCCATGCTCTTCCACGTTGAATGCGGCGGACAGGCTTGCGGCCATCCAGATACCGCCGAAGTTTGGATGCCCGTCGGCAAGGCGGGGCGGAGTAAACTCCGTCTGCGCCGCGGCGCCTATCGACACGAGTAAGAGCATCGCGAGCTTCATACTATTGCCCGCCATCACGCGAAGATGCTCCACTGACTTGCCGCCCATCGGGCAATTTCACGGTACTGGCGTTAGCCGTATTCGATCCGTCTTTCGCCCGGAATGCGTCGACAGTAATACGATCGCCGGCGCGTAGCGAATCCTTGCGCCATCCGCGGCGGAACAGCGCGTTGGTGCTGCCCGTTTCGACGGCCCATCGAACGACCGTGCCTTCCGGATTCTTGACGTCGAGATAGATCCACGAATGCGGGTTCATGAATTCGAACCGAACGACGGTGCCTTCCAGCTTCACCGGCTTCTTATCGTCAAACTCGGCGGTAAATGAATGATGAGCCGAAGCCGGCAACACAGGACCGAATAAACAAAGGATTTGGAGAAGAAGGCCCACAATTCTTTTCATGGAGTCGTTCCCTTCAATCGAAGATTAGGAGGCTTGGCTACGGTTGCAGGATAGTGTCTCACCGCCACGAGCTCCAATACTTTTGACTGAGACCTGAAATATATATCGCCATGGTTCGGTGTGGTGATGGCGGGAAACGTTACACGACTTCAGGGTGCTACAATCCCCGCCCATGAATCGACGCTCCTTTCTTCAAGCCACCGG
>Ga0070675_100002476_pt1 | contig 13823 bp, 16 predicted proteins | sample KBSM43metaG_FD_65343 | JGI IMG/M metagenome (GOLD analysis project Ga0070675, IMG submission 65343) | Miscanthus rhizosphere microbial communities from Kellogg Biological Station, Michigan, USA - KBS M4-3 metaG | ecosystem: Host-associated > Plants > Roots > Rhizosphere > Soil ...
GAAAACGTATCCCGCCGAAGGCGAGCGCGTTGGAACGGTCGCTTTCTTCACCGGATGCGTGATGAATTCGATGCTGGGATCGATCAACCGCGCTTCCGTGCGGCTGTTGAATGCCGCGGGTTACGACGTCGTTGTGCCGGCTGGACAAGTCTGCTGCAGCGCGCTTGCCAACCACGCCGGTCTGCGCGACACGGCGGTGGAAGCCGCGCGGCGCAATGTCGCGGCGTTCAACGATCCCGGTATCGAAGCGATTGTGATCAATGCAGCGGGTTGTGGCGCAATGCTGAAGGAGTATCCCCATATCCTCGAAGGCGCCGCCGGCTTCTCGTCCAGGGTGAAAGACATCTCGGAGTTTCTTGCGACGACACGGCTGGCCAGCCGCCTCAGGGTCCCTCTGAACAAGCGCGTTGGCTACGACGACCCGTGCCACTTGATTCACGGACAACGCATCAAGACGGAACCACGACAGCTATTGAAGGCGATTCCTGGAATCGACTTTGTGGAAGTCGAGGGCGCCGACCAGTGCTGCGGCAGCGCCGGCATCTACAACATTGTCCAAAACGACCTTTCGATGGCGATCCTCGACGCCAAGATGGAGCAGATTCGAAAGGCCGGTCTCGATATCCTCGCCACCGGTAACCCCGGCTGTATGTTCCAGTTCCGATACGGCGCCCGTCGCGCTGGGCTGAACCTGGAGGTGTTACACCCGGTTGAGCTACTGGCGCGAGCCCTGCCATGACCTATACTTAAACGCGAGTTTCCCTGGAGGTGTTGGGTTCGATGAACACGATCAAGACAATTGCGCTAATGACGGGCCTGATGTTGCTGCTCGTTTTCGTGGGCGGCGCATTATGGGGACGCAACGGCATGATCCTGTTTTTTGGGATCGGAATGATCATGAACCTGGTGAACTACTGGTTCAGCGACAAGATCGTTCTGGCCATGTACGGCGCAAAGGAAGTGACCGACAGAGAGGCGCCTGTGCTCTACAGCGTGACTCGAGAGCTTGCCTCGAGAGGTCAGATGCCGATGCCGAAGGTTTACATCATCCCTTCGGGTGGTCTGAATGCGTTTGCGACCGGACGAAATCCAAAGCACGCGGCGGTCGCGGCTACTGAAGGCCTGATTCAGGCGCTCAACCGCGAGGAACTCGCAGGCGTCATGGCGCACGAGCTGTCCCACGTACGAAACCGCGACATTCTGATCGGAACCATTGCTGCTGCAATCGCAGGCGCGATCAGCATGATTGCGAACATCGCGCAATGGGGGCTGATCTTTGGGGGATACGGCGGGCGGCGGGATGACGATCGGGGTGGTGGAATTGGCGCGATTCTCATGATCATCCTGGCGCCGATCGCCGCGCTCCTCATCCAGATGGCGATTTCCCGGTCACGCGAGTATCAGGCGGACGCGAGTGGAGCACGGCTTTGCGGCAATCCGAGATCGCTGGCGAGTGCGCTGCGCAAGCTGCAGATGGGAACGATGCGCGCTCCGATGGATGCGAATCCCGCAACGGCCCACATGTTCATTGTGAATCCCCTTCGCGGCGGCGGCATGATGAGCTGGTTCAGCACCCACCCGCCAATGGAAGAGCGGATTCAGCGCCTGGAATCCATGATCATTTAGAAGATTTGTAAGGTGACGTTGACCGAATTCGGTCAACGTCACCGCATGCCCCCCTTCTTCTGCCCTCCTTCACGACACACTTGTCAACAACGGCGGTTTGGAGAATACTTTTGCCCGCTTGCCGCCCATTTCAGACGCAGTACGCATCACACACAGCATCTGTTAGTCGCGTTCATGCTGCTGTGGCGGGTGGGAGGCTCGTAGTCAAGGACAAGCGAAGGCTCATTTCAAGGAGGTTCTCAATGATTCGAAGTGGTAATTTCCGAGCGTTAAAATTTCTGGTGGTTCCTGTCCTCTTCCTTCTTTTTGTAGGGACGACACCTGCCCAGGCGCAAGCGACATGCGCCGATCTCCCCACTCATGCGCAGCTGCTGCAAGCACTGAATACAGCGGTTGCGGCCGAAACCAGCGGACTGAATCTGCAGATGTGGGCAACAGTCGTCGATCGTAGCGGAATCGTATGTGCCGTGGCTTTCTCAGGTGTCAATCGCGCCGCGCAGTGGCCTGCCAGCCGCGTGATTTCGGCGCAGAAGGCGAACACCGCGAATTCGCTCAGCCTGGACAGCTCTGCAGCAAGTGGTCTGGCCACTGATGGACTCGCGCTCTCTACTGCAAACCTTTATTCGGCGGTCCAACCCGGTGGAAGCCTGTTCGGACTTCAGGAAAGCAATCCTGTGGATCCGGCAGTAGCGTACGCGGGATCCGCTGCAGCTTTTGGAACCCCGAACGATCCGATGAAAGACAAGAGAATCGGTGGGGTCAACGTGTTCGGCGGCGGTCTTGCGCTCTATGGCGGTGGTAAAGTGGTGAAAGGCGGATTAGGAGTCAGTGGTGACACGTCCTGCGCGGACCACATGATCGCGTGGAGAGTGCGTAATCTTCTCCAGCTTGATCATCTATTGGGCGTGACTGGCGTATCCGGTGATTCCAATCGTCCTGACAACATCATCTATGACATCGACCAGCCTGGTAAAAGCAAGGCGATTGAACCAGCCAGTGCCGGCGGCTTCGGTCATCCGACCTGTTTGAACACGGCCGATCCCTCCACGCTTCCTGCGGTTCAGAACTAACCTTTCTTCTTTGTTCGCTGCTTGCGGGCGGGTGCTGCGAAGTATCCGCCTGTGCGGCTTGTTCCTGCCTAGCGGCGCCCGACTTCGAACAACTGGGCGTAGGTCTTTATTGTCCCTCCGGTAACTCCCTTGACACTATCCTGCATCGCGTAAAGGAACGTCCGCCACTTGGTGGGTTGATCCGGAATCGGGATATTCATGCGCCGGCTGATGTCGCTGGTCACGGCGCGAATGAAGGTGGTGGAGGAATCTGCCGGAAGTGTTGCCGCATTCACGTAGAACTGTCTTCCATGATCTCCCTGTTCGAAGAGGTAGCGTTCCACGTTGGAAACATAGAAGGTGTTTACAATCGCGCCGCGTTCCCGAATATAGCGCCCAATCCCCGCGATGGCTTTGTCGCCAGCGAAGTCTCCCACGACCGGCACAACCAGATTCTGTCGTTCAAGCTCGCGAACGATTCGGAAGTTTTCTTCAGATGCCAGGTAGCTGTGGAGTTGACCGGTAAGATCCGTTGCCGCCATCAGGTCCGCATACGTGGGATTGGTTGTGTCGCCGAAGCCCTTGAGCGAATTCGGGCCCGCCGTTCGGAACGCGTTCAAGGCCAGTGTGACGGCGTTGCGGTCCGCATCAGCCAGCGGGAATGCATGGTCCTTCGTCAACCGGTCCAGCACTGCGCGAAGGTTTGCTTCATATAACGCTGCGTCGGCTTCCACGGTGCTGTAGGCATCGAACATCGCCTTCACGCTGGTGTCCGTGCTCAGACCACCAGGTCGCTTTCGGGCAAACAGCCGGGAGATGAAATCGGCGCGGTTGTCGGCCAGTTCGAAGAGGGCTTTGTACATCAGGTGTTCGAAGACGTTATCTCTCCGGATATCGACAATGAAAGCGATGCGGGGCTGGACGGCCGCAATGTAGGTGAAGTTCTGCTCGGAGCCAACACCCACATAAACGCCTCCGCGCTTCGTCGATTCTTTCAGTGGAGGAATGACGAACTGCGCAGAGTCTTCATTCGACATGAACTGTGACGGAAATGTGCCGCCTGTTTCGGACAGGTCCGTGATGAGCCGCCAGAATTCCTGATCCTGCAGTGTGGTGGGCAGTTGTTGTGCGTGCGCTGTGAGGAGCCCAAAACAAAGGGTCCAGACTAAAGTGAAGGCGAAACGCTTTCGCATGGATGATTCTCCCCAGCCGTGGGAATAACATACTTGGCTCAGTTCATGGGAGAAGGGGAATCGGAAAGTGGAAAGTCCTGCAGTGGAAAATCCAAAAGTCGAAATCTCAAATTGGACTGTCACTGCGCAAACGGCTCGTCCAATTTGAGACTTCGACTTTTGGATTTTCCACTGCAGGACTTTCCACTTTCCGATTCCCCTCTCCTATCCTGAGTCAGCTATGTTGATGCCCCCAGCCGTCAGGATGAGCGTGGGGAGAGTATAGGACGGGAATTAAGAAATCCCTCACCCGGCCCGCCGATTTTCGGACGGCCGTTTTTCCATCCCTGGAGAGAGCCATCCGCATCGAGATGCGCGGGCCGGATAAGGGATCTATGGCAGTCGCTAGTTCCGATCCTGCTTGTCGTGCTTCTGCTTGTAGATGTCCCTGCCGGCCTTGTCGAGGAAACGATCCAGCTTCCGAGCTTCCTTCTTCGAGATCTCGCCATCCGACCTGGCCTTTTGCTCGAGTGTTCCGATCTTCGCCTCTTCCTTGCGAAGATGCCGGGTTTCATTCCTCGTCAATTCGCCGCTCTTCACGCCCTGTCGGATTCTCGACTTCTGATTCTGTTCCCGCTGGTCAACGGGATTAGCGGGATTAGCGGGATTAGCCGCAAACAACGGGGCGCACAATGTACCGCTGAGTAACAAGCTTAAGACGACTTTTCGCATGTCTGTTCATCCTCCTGGGTGCATAGACAGGATCGTTTGGTTGAGGCTTAAGACACCGAAGAAAACTTTCCATTAAACGTCGGGACAGGGAAATTGTCGCTAAAGCCCGAAATACGGCCACTCGACACTCTTGAAAGAAGGGGGCGTGGTTCTTCCGAGATACCAGAGGGAATAAGAGGTGCCTTCATAGCCGACGTCATTGCACCAAATCTCATCCAGTCCATCACCGTTGACGTCGGCGACTCCGTCTGGCTTGAGTTGCAGATAGCTGTCGCGGCCCAGAACAGAGATCAGCGAAAAGTCTGAATCGAGGACATACGTCACCCATTTCCCGACATCCCCGGCTTCCTTCGAATGTCTCGAGAAAAAGGCGACGTACTGGTTTGTGTCGGGTCGAGTGAAGTGCCCCACGTAGATGAGCAGCGTCTCCGTGCGTTCTTCATCTGGAATATCCGACGTAAACTGAACGCCCAGTTTGTCTATGGCCATTGCGCGAACTTTTTGCGTCTTGTCCGCATCCGGCTTGTTGCGGGACAGCGCGCACGACTTGCCGCAGTCCGGTAACTCCGCCGATGCGAATATCTGTTGAGGCACAAGCGGACGCACAACTCCGCTCGTTGGGTCCCCAACGGCGTAGAGAAAGTAGGTGGCACTCGCAAAAGAGAAGTGGATTTCGTGTCTTGTGATGCGTATCGGAACAATGCTCTCCCTGGTACGAATGCTTAACGACTGTCCGATTTTGTACGCGGTGTTCGCTTCGATGTAATTCCGGTCGAGATATTGATCCGGAATGACGTCGCCTCCATAACCTTCGTCGCTTGAATCAGGGCCCCGTTCGGACCACTTCTCCGTTAGCGGTACCGCTTTCCTGAAGAAAGCTTCACGCCCGTGCTCTTTCTCTTCTCTGGTGTGCGATTGGTCCGTCAGCAGCGGGATTGCGAGATAGATCTTCCCGTTAGCGATCCCTCCAGGCACGACCGTGGAGAAAAACGCAGACGGCGTGGCAGCAGCAGGAGGTTGTGCGGGAGGCGCTTCGAAGGTCGCGTTCTGCGATCGCTGGCATGAGATGAAGAATGCAAAGGTGAGAATGCCAATCTTTCGGTGCACCGTCGCAAAATAGCAGGAATCGGCGTGCGCGGCGAGGACGAATCCGACCTCCTAACTCAGGGCATTAGTATGTTAGTGCTCTAACTTAGGGGGACGAGTTGGCGCTGAATTTCAAAGTAGACGGAGAACTCGGTAGATCACCATCGCGCTGTAGCCTTCATGTGGTGATACGCTGATTCCTGCTTCGCCGGAGGAAGACTTCATGAAACGTGAACAAATTCTTGGTGTGTTGATTTCGCTCATGGCTCTGTCCATCGTCCTCAGGGGGGTGCAGGCTCCTCCTGCAGGCCCGACGTCCGATTCCCTTGCCGCCACGAAGATCGAGAAGGTTAAGGACAACCTCTATATCATCACCGGTTCTGGCGCAGAGGCTCCCACGGCGTTCAGTGGTGGGAACACTGCCGTATTCATCACCGACGCCGGTGTCGTTCTCGTCGATACAAAACTACCGGGTTGGGGTCAGGTAATTCTCGACCGTGTGAAGACAGTGACAAGCAAACCTGTTGTGCGGGTCATCAATACGCACACGCATGCCGACCACACGGGCAGTAACGCATTCTTCGGCGCCACCATCGACAGCATTGTGCAGGAGAACACCAAGGCGAATATGGCGAAGATGGACGATTTCAAAGGTGACAACGCCCGCTTCCTTCCCAGGCGCACTTACAAAGACAGGATCACGATTGGGACAGGCAAGGATGAAATCGATCTTTATTACTTCGGTCCTGGCCATACGAACGGCGACACCTTCGTCGTGTTCCCTGCGCTGCGCACGATGCACGTCGGCGATCTCTTTGCATGGAAAGCCTTGCCCTACGTCGACACCGACAATGGCGGCAGCGTTGTGGCGCATCCGAAGACACTCGCGAGCGCGGTAGCCAACATCAAGAATGTCGATACGATCATCAACGGACACATTCCGGTAGCAACCTGGAACGATCTGCGGGAATACGCCGATTTCAGCAAGGACTTCGCCGCCTGGGGCGAGAGTCAGATGAAGGCAGGGAAGACCGTTGACCAGGCTGCTGCGGAGTATAAAGTCCCAGCGCGCTATAAGGGCTACAAGGAGACCGTTAACGAGAGCTTCGCCGGCGCGAAGACCAATCTTCAGATCCTCTACAACGAGCTGAAGAGGTAGAGAGCCATGACTGTTTACGATTTCAAAGCGCGGACCATCGATGGAGAAGAAGTCTCACTCTCCCACTATCGCGGCAAGGTTCTCCTGATTGTGAACGTGGCGAGCCGGTGCGGCTTTACGCCGCAGTATCGCGGACTCGAGGAGTTGTACGAGCGCTTCGGAAAGAGTGGCTTCGAGGTTCTCGGGTTTCCCTGCAATCAGTTTGGAAAGCAGGAACCGGGAACGGATTCGGACATTCGTGGGTTTTGCGATTTACAGTACGGAGTCCGCTTTCCGCTGTTCTCGAAGGTCGATGTCAACGGGTCCGGCGCGCATCCCTTGTATGAATTCCTCAAGAAATCGAAACCGGGATTCCTTGGCACGAAGCGCATCAAATGGAACTTTACGAAGTTCCTGATCGACCGCAATGGCAAGCCGTTGAAACGATACTCACCGCAAACAACGCCGGACAAAATAGAGAAGGACCTCCAGGACGCGCTGGGGAATTAGGGGACGGGCTACTCAACCCCAAAACTCCTGGGCCAATGCATCGGAGTTTGTGCGTGCTAACGGAGTTTGGCGGTTGAGTAATCCGTCCTCTAATTCTTCGTGTTCATCTGGAATGCCGGACTTTTCACGATGCCCACGACGATCGCCGACAATCGATAGAAAAGTTTTTGAGGCATCAGTGTAAGACCACCCATAATGCTTCCTTCTATGCCAACCGTCATTGATCACCTTCTGTCCCGCTACCGCATCACTGTGCTTAAGGACTTCACAGATGCGCGGGGCTTCACGCATCACGCCGGAGAATCCGGAGTGATCACTCAAATGGGACTGGAGTGGCCCGAGGAGATCTGGATCGAGTGGGAGCACGATGGCGCAACCGAGAAGATGAGCTTTCGCCTCGATGCGCGTACAGGACCGCGCAACGGCGCCATGCGGGAGTTCTTCGAACGTGGCGACTATGTTCCTGTGCCGAGGCCCCTCGTTGTGCCCCCGCCACCGGTGGAGCCGGAGCTGCCGAAGGACGTATTGCCAAACCTGATTACTGATCCATCCCGCTACGGCGAAGCTGTCGAGCGTGTCGCCGCGCTCGCCGCGCGTCAACGGTTTGAGGAAGCGGAAAAGCAGATCCTTCAAATCACCGGCTGGCCCTGCGAATTCGGATGGCGCGTGAGAGAGATGGCGGATTACCTCACAGGTATGGCGGCAACGCACGTCGGGGCGAAAGATCCCACTGTTTATATCTGGTTGAGAGGGTGGGCAGTTCACGCCTGGTACATGTGGGGATCCGGAGCAACCAGCGGCGGAGAGGGAGCGGCCTATGCGGTAGAGATCCGGGCCGGCGAAAAGGCCCTTGCTGAACTCGATGCCCGCCGTCAAAGCGCCGGACTCCGAATGAACAACGAGGCTCCCGAATGATTAGTTTCCTGCGTGCGAATGTCGGATTGACCGTCTGGTTCGCCATCTTTTTCATAGCTGCGGTTGTTTCCACCATCTCCGTATTTCTGATGACTTCCCGCGGCCTGTCGCTCAAACCGGTCTGGTGGTTCTGGGGTTTCCTGCTGCTCATCGGATTCCCGCAGCTCATGTACCACGCATACGTCGCCGTATCGTCGTCACGGACATCTCGAGAGCCGACAAGTGTTGCCTCGGGCAAACCCGACGTTACCGATCCAGAAACTCTGTTCACTGTCGTGCCCGAAGGTGCAACCGTTCACGAGATTCCGTCACAGTCCGCATTCGGAGTTTGGGGAAAGGCCAATGCAGGGCGGCTTGTGACGATGCCCAACGGGGACACGATGATGCTGGCCAGGTTTCAATCCACCGCCGATGCGAGTCGAGCCGTCGGCGAGTACCTGCGCGAGTCCGGTCTGGAAAGCAGCGCATCAGCCGATGGTTCAGGCGGGTTTGTCATTCCCGGAAATGAATCGAGATCGGCGCGCGTCTATGCACGCGGCAACGTGCTGGTCGTTCACACCACTGCAGACGTGCCTTCTGGCGTGCCGGACCGTGCGACTGCTGCAGACTCGGCCGATCCCATGACGCGCTGGACGGCTACGACATCCGGCAAGCTGATCGCGGCGAGCGCGCTACTCGTTTACGTGCTCTTCGTTTCTGTCTACTTTCTGAAAGGGCTCGCATGGGCGACGCGGGTAGACGCAAAGCCCGTGCAGCGTGTTCTGGCCGGCTCCGAAGTGAAAAACCGGCTTCTCGCATTGAACACCCTCGATATTCCGTTCCAAATCGAGGCCCATGATGATGGCGAGTTGTCTGCGACCTGGAACTATGCGGATGCGAAGTGGGTCGATCTGGCGCGTGCGCACGGCATGCGCCGAATTCATCGCATTCGGATGACGCTGGACGAAACGAGCCGGAAGATTCGCGCCACGGATTACCAGTCCTCGTACGACTGGTCGGCAGGCGCCGGCGGCGCCGGCATCGCATGGAAGATGTCAACCGGCGTCGTCCTGTTTCAGTACGAACATCAGCGTGTCTACGGGCTGCAACTCGACAGTCAGGGACGACCCATGCCGCAACTGAGTTACACCTATACGTTCGACCTGCAGGAAATGAAGTCCCCGCTGATCGAAACCGTTACCCAGGCGGGATGGCAATGGCAGCCGGTGGCATGGCAGGCACCCGCCTGGCTTCGGTGGGTGACGGAGTAGCCCTCAAGGAGCAGGAAAAGAAATTGAAAAATGGAAAGTCCTGCATTGGAGATTCGAGATTGGAAAGCTCAAATTGGACCCTGGCGTTCCCGAAGGATTGGTCCAATTTAAGCTTTCCAACCTCGAATCTCCAATGCAGGACTTTTCAATTTCTCTTCTTCACCCGTCTGGGACTCCTCCTCAACAACACATGCATTTGAGCGGTCCGTGTCCTTCGCTGAGAACCCGCCCGGAGTTATCGACGATGACGATCCCGAGTCCGCGTCCATCATCCAATTTGAGTGTTAAGGGAATGTTAAGCCAGTCTGAAGAATCTCGGCTGGCATCAAAATCGATGGAACCCTCGATCCGAAATAGCCCAGGGACAGGCATTCCCGAGCCTTCCATCACGCCCTGGTAACGCCGGACTTCATACCGGACCTGTCGCAACAGCGTGCCATTCCGCATCAGGTCACCGAGTCCCGACCCGGTTTCGACGAGTTTCATCATGCGGTGGATTTTACACCAGGGTGTGGTCCGTCAGTTTGGCCGCGAGAGGAGGTTTTCTAGCAGGCGGTCTGGTGTGCCAGAAAGTCGGCGGATGTCGTCAGCGGTCGGTCTTGTGCCGCAACAATGTACACTGCTCGCAGTCGCTGAGGGATATGGACGTAGTACCAGTGGTCGCCGATCTCAAATTCGAAGAATCCCGGGTGATGGCTGTCTGGGGTTGCGGCTACACCGCTATGCAGAGCGGTCTCAACTTCAGGCAGGTGGTTCCATGTAGCCGGATTGACCGGAAGCACGGGCCGGTCTGTCTTCAGCCACGTGGACGTTGGAGTTTTTGAGGGAGTCGCTTTCATAGTCTTCATACTCTTCATGACTTATTACGACGATGTATTACTGAAAGTTTCATATTTATTTTCAGCCGCCGTTTCCGGTTCGCCGTTACATAAGACGGAATGTGCGGGAAATTGGTTCAGGAAATTTGCACATGATTAATCCGCCATTAATTGAGTTCGAGCACGTTTCCATTATTCGTGGCAATGTCACTGCAGTAAGAGACGTCTCCCTGAAGATTGGGGTTGGCGAGCATCTCGCAATTCTTGGCCCCAATGGCTGTGGGAAATCCACGTTGGTTAAAGCAATATCCAAGGAATGCAACCCTGTCGTCGAGGAAGGTTCCTGGGTGCGCGTCTTCGGCAGGGACGACTGGAATGTCTTCGAACTGCGAAAAATGCTCGGTATCGTTTCCAGCGACCTCATGGAGCGCTGCACACGGATGGTTTCGGGACGCGAAATCGTGCTTTCCGGCTTCTTTTCGACAATTGGAATATGGGGCTACCAGGAAGTGACTCCTGAAATGATTCGGAGCGCCGATCGCGCACTCGCATTGATGGAAATCCCCCACCTGGCGGATCGTTATACGGATGAGATGTCATCCGGAGAAGCACGCAGGGTCCTGCTGGCCCGAGCCCTGGTCCATGATCCTCGCGCGCTCATCCTCGACGAACCTTCAACAGCGCTGGATCTGTCCGCCCAATATGAGTTGCGGGGGATCCTGCGTAAACTCGCGCGGTCCGGGATTGGAATCGTGATGGTGACGCACCATCTTTCCGATTTGATTCCGGAGATCGAGCGCGTGATTCTGATGTCTCAGGGTTCTGTTGTAGCCGATGGTCCCTCGCCGGAAGTCCTCACGGCCTCACGCCTGTCCGCATTGTTCGGGCGTCCCCTGGAGTTGCTTGAGCGCGACGGCTACTACAACCTCTGGTGATCCGTCCTGATATAGGACCAAAGTCCCGACGGCCGCAATTTGCTCTCACAGGACGCTGGAGTTTTTCAATCTCGGGAAATAGAATGCGCGGAAAGTTTAAGCAAACATCAGCCGACAGGGAGGAAATCAATGCGCCGTTATTGCTGGCTGTGTGTCGCTCTGCTGTGTTCGATCGCGATCGTCATGCAGGCACAGAACGATGTCTTCAGAGTAAAAGTCGATGTTCCCATCGTGACGCTGGAAGCCGTGGTCAAAGATTCGAGCAACCGTCCGTTGGTTCATTTGTCTCAAGCGGACTTCGAGATCTATGAGGACGGCCAGCCGCAGGAGATTCGCTACTTCGAAGCCGGCGAAGCTGCGCGCAGTATCCTTCTCGTGTTCGACGTTACAGGAGTGATGGAAAACTCGGCGACCTTCATGCAGCGCGCGGTGTCTGCCGTCTTTGCGAACACTCGTGACCAGGACAAGGTCGCAGTCGGGGCCATGGGACCCGAGTTTGAGATGCTGATGAGCTTTCGAAAGATCGATAAGAGCAAACTGCCGAGCGTAAAGCTTCCACCGACTCGAATCGGGTCCAACCTGTATGAGTCCCTGGGGATGGCTGCCAGGCGATTTGCCAAAGAGGACACGCGGAGAGCGATTGTCGCGTTGACGGATGGCCGAGACACACACATGTTCAGCGAGACCCAAAGACTGGGATATCCGGCGACGATTGAAAATGACGCGGATTTCAAGAATCGCCTTGAGGACGCCCGAAAGCGCGCAGTTCCGTACTACTTCATAGCTATCGACACCGATCCCCGCTACATCGGCAATTACGACTACGAGTACGCTTTCTTTAAGAATCCGGATGGCTACATGCGTACTGCACAGTTCGCCAATAGCAAACGCAGCCCGACGATCGCGGTGGACTACCTGGAAGCGGTCAAACTCCGAATGGAACGTCTTGCCGAAGCCACCGGGGGGCGGGTGACTTACATCAAATCAATTCCCGAGGTTGTGGATGCTTTTGATCGCCTCTCGCGTGAGCTCGGGTACTCCTACAGCATGGGCTACGCCCCGAAGGCTTCGCTAGACGACGGCAAGGCACACAAAATCGAGATCCGAACCAGAGCCGGCTACAAGGTCGAACAGTCGCGCACGACGTACGGCGGCTTGAAATAGACAATCTCAGGCGCGCTCAGACCAGCGTTTTCCCGCGACAAAGACAGCACGGGCGAACAACTTCTGTTTGCCTGGACGCTTCGTGTTCACATTGTCCACGAACTCGAAGTTACCCGATACCAGTTCAAGGATCGTGATATCCGCTACAGCTCCCTTTCGCAGGGTGCCGAGATCTTTCAGCGCGGGAATCGCTTTCGCGGAGTTGCTGGTACCGCGAGCAATGACCTGATCGAGCGGCATACCCAGCATCAGAAACTTGGAGAGAACGTTCGGGAAGTCGAAAACCTGGTCGGTGAGCCCGGCGCCGTTGAGGTCCGAGGAAATCGAGTCAGGCAGGAAATCCTGCTGGAGGGCGCGCTCGGCAACTTCCCAGGTGATGTGTCCATTGCGTCCGTTGCCAATGTCGAACAGGATGCCGCGCCGACGGGCTTCACGCACCTGCGGGAGAACGCGACCGTTGCTATCGAGAATCCCATTCGGTGGCGGTGCGTAGACATGCGTGACAATGTCGCCTGGACGCAGCAGTGCCAGAATATCGGGCAGCGGGGATCGCGTATCCCCGACGTGAACCATTACAGGTATCCCGAAAGGTTGCGTGATTTCGTGAGCGCGGCGAACGCCATCCAGGTCGTGGTCGCCGGCAAGCGGGCGGGATAGTCTTGCCTTCACGCCAACGATGAATTCCCGGTTGTTGCGGACTGCGGCTCGCCCGGCTTCCGCGTCGGCCGTCTCGAACTTGAGCAGTTCGCCTTCAGGCTGATTACCCAGCCGCGAGACATTTATCATAATGCGAACGCGGTTCGGCGCGCTCTTCACCACACCGATCATGTCCTGAATGCCATCGGCTCCGCGCGAACCAGCATCGACTACAGTTGTGACGCCCCCGGATAGAACCTGCTGTGCTGAGAGTTCGCCCGGCCGCGGATGCGCGTGAATATCAACAAGTCCGGGAGTAACGAGCCGGTCTTTAGCATCGAAAATCTCCCCCGCGTCCGAGGCGGGAATGCTCGTCTCCAGCGCCGCAATCTTTCCATCTTTGACCGCAACATCCATGAGGCGGTCAATACGCTGACTCGCGTCAAGGACGCGGCCCCCCTTGATCACCAGGTCGTACTTCGGAGCCGGTAAGAATGGAGTTCCAACAAGAACTGCGGATGATGCGAAAAACTGCCGACGGTTCATCATGGGAGGAGATTATAGGGGCAAACCCCCAGCTCATAGGGTGAAGGGAAGAATTTTGAAATTGAAGAGTTGGAGATCTCAAGTTCCAAACTGGACAATCTTAAATTGGACCGGCACCCGACAGGTTGGCTTGTCCAATTTAAGATTGTCCAGTTTGGAACTTAAGATCTCCAACTCTTCAATTTCAAAATTCCCCCGCCTTTTCCCGGTCTGCGAACCCCCAACAATTCAATAGAGGGAGGGTTC
>Ga0070675_100002477_pt1 | contig 13819 bp, 13 predicted proteins | sample KBSM43metaG_FD_65343 | JGI IMG/M metagenome (GOLD analysis project Ga0070675, IMG submission 65343) | Miscanthus rhizosphere microbial communities from Kellogg Biological Station, Michigan, USA - KBS M4-3 metaG | ecosystem: Host-associated > Plants > Roots > Rhizosphere > Soil ...
GCGTTCGACTACTTGATGCAGTTTCCCGGCAAGTTCACCGAACACATCCTGTCGGAGCATCTGCAGCGGGTAAGCCTCAGTTTTCTGGTCGACTCGATGGACAAGCGGCGCGGCGGATGTGCGCCGAACATCGCGTATACGCTCGCGCTGCTCGGCGAGCAGCCGTATCTGGTGGCGACCGCTGGGCAGGATTTCAAGGAATACGACGAGTGGCTGCAGGCGGCGGGTATAGATACGTCGCATGTGCGCCACGTGCCCGACAAGTTCACGGCGTCGTTTTTCTGCAGCACAGACACCGAGAACAATCAGATTGCCTCGTTCTATATCGGTGCGATGGCCAACGCCTCCGAGCTGTCGCTGCGGACGATTCACGAACCCGGTCTGGTCATCATTTCGCCGAACGATCCGGGCGCGATGGTGCAGTACGCCGAAGAGTGCCGGGCGATGAGTGTGGCATTCATCTTCGATCCCGGTCAGCAGTGCGCCCGGCTCTCCGGCGACGAGCTGCGCGACGGCATCAAAGGCGCGCGCCTCGTCATCTGCAACGACTACGAATTCGAGCTCGTTCGTCAGAAGACTGGCATGGACGAGCAGCAGGTGCTGCAGCAGGCATCAGCGCTCGTGATCACGCGCGGGGAGGACGGTTGTTCCGTCTACGAATCACCAGCGCGTGTTGACGTTCCTGCGATGACGCCGCACCGAATCGTCGACCCAACCGGCGTGGGGGACGCGTTCCGCGGTGGGTTGATGAAGGGCATGGCGGTCGGCAAGTCACTCAAGGAGTGCGCGCAACTCGGAACGGTTGCCGCGACGTATGCCCTCGAGCACCTCGGGGGGCAGAGCCACGCCTACACGATCAACGAGTTCACGGACCGGTACATGCAGTATTTCGGTCCACTGACTCTTTGACGTCGTAGCAGTCTTCGATGACGCTCGTGACTGCGCTGATCGCGGGCCACAGAGACGGAGAGACTTTAGATACCTCCGTATCCTCCGTGCCTCCGTGGTTCGTGTACGTGCTAACGATCGAATGATTCGCGTCGCCCGGATTCGGTGAGGCGGATCACATAGCGCTCAGGGTTATCGCGGAACCGCTCCTGCAACTCGGCGAGGCTGCTGGCGCCGCCGTAGCTGATTGCCGAGATCAGGTGCTTGAGCATGTCGCGAATAATCGGGCGCACCGAGCCACGAGCTGGCACCGCGACTTCCGTGCCCTCCGCGCCGAGTGCCTCGACGTCCGCGGCTTCGAGATCTTCCACATCGAGACGGTCGACGATGGCTTCAAGCGATGCCATGCCGCGGAACACCTTGAAGGGGACTCGCACGGTCTTGTGCGATTCGGGCACGACGACAGGCTTCTGGACGATGTCGCCCGGCGTCTCCGTCGTGCCGGCGAGCGCGCTGCCGAGCATCACCGTGTCGCCGCCGAACATGAGCGCCTGAACCAACGCGCCGTCCCGTCTCACGCCTCCGTCGGCGATGAGCGGCACGCGCCCGGACGCCTCGCGACACTCGACGAGCGCCTGAACCTGTGGAACACCGAAGTTCGTGTTCAACCGCGTCGTGCACCCGCCACCGGGTCCGATACCGACCTTGATGCCGTCGACTCCCCGTTCCAGCAGAAACCGCGTGCCTTCGGCGGTCGCGACGTTGCCCGCGACCAGCTGAATGCCGTCGAACCGTTTCCGGAACGTCTCAATCGCGCGCGCCATCACGACGGAGTGGCCGTGTGCGATGTCGATGACGATGACGTCGACGCCCGCGCGAATCAGCTCGGAGGCCCGTTCCAGGTAATCGCCCTTGGCGCCGATGGCCGCACCGACGCGAAGCCGTCCCTGGTGGTCCCGAGTGGCAAACGGCAGTTGGCGCTGATGAACGATGTCCTTCGCCGTAATCAGTCCCAGGAGCGTGTCGTCCTTGTCAACGAGCGGCAGCTTCTTGATCTTCTGCGCCCGCATGACGTCTTCGGCCGCGGCGAGATCCGGCGTGCCGCGCTGGACGACCAGCCGCTCGCGCGGCGTCATCCTGCCTGCGACGGTCCCCTGCGTGCGATCGACGAACCGCAAATCGCGCGTCGTCAGCAACCCTTGCAGCCGGCGACGGTCGTCGACAACGACGAGCGTTCCGACGCCGGTCGTGCGCATCCGCGCCGCGGCGTCAGCAAGGCACGCGTCGGCGGCAATCGTATACGGATCGTTGATGATGCCGTGCTGCTTGCGTTTGACGATCTCGACTTCCCGCACCTGCGGGTCGATTTCTCCGCTGCGGAAGCCACGATCGATGATGCCGATGCCGCCTTCTTCGGCGACCGCGATCGCCATCTCCGATCGCGTTACGGTGTCCATGTTCGCCGAGACGATCGGCCGCTTGAGCGGGACACCGGTCGAGAAGCGGCACGTCAGATCGATGGTGGACGGATCGCGGCGCTCGACGACGCTGTACTGCGGGTTGAACAAGAAGTCGTCGAACGTGGCGCCGCGGACGAGGTCAATGAGGGGTGGCATCGGCAAGATTTACGAATCTACGAATTTCCAGATTTGCGAATTCAATTTGGCAATCCACAGCAGACAATTCGCTGATTCGCAAATTCCTCAATGTTCTGAGCTCCACAACGTAATTGCCGCCAGCGCATACACCACGGCCGCGCTCAGGAGCGTCACGGAGAATCCCCAGTTCATAGCGATGAAGACGGCGAGCGTCGCGCCGACGACCGAGAACGCGCCATTAATGCCCCAGCCCCACGGAATGATATCGGCGCGATCGGCTGCCAGCAGTCGCATGCCGCCGGGCATCGGCATGCCGAGCAGAATGCCAACCGGGGCAATCAGCACCACGGCGAATGCGATCCGCGCAGGCAGGGTCCACGCGACGCCTGCGTCGATGAGTTGCGCCAGCCCCCCAGCGGCGCAGCAGGCGACAACGGCAATCCCGGCGAGTGCTCGGATCGTAATTGTGTGGATCCGTGCAGGTGCGACACGCCGGCTGACGAGCGAACCGAGTCCGGTGCCAAGCAGCAGCGAAAAGAGCGTCACCGTCAGCGAGTACACGGGATGCCCGAGCAGGAGCACGAACCGCTGCAGCAGCGCCACTTCCAGCAGCATGAACCCTGCGCCAAGCGCACCGAAGTACAGCAGCCACGTCGCCCACCCTCGATGGGGCCGCTCACCACCGATGAGCAGCGGTCCGATCACAAACAGCACGACCAGCGCCGCGGAGATGGCCATGAGCGTCATCAGCGCGCTCAGACCATTGCCGAACAACATGCTGCGGCCGAACGCGACCTGTAGCTGATCACGTAACCGCGTTGTGTGAAAGAAGAATGGCCTGTCGTCTGTCGTCGCGGATTCGTCGAGCGGATACGACGAGAGGAACTGCTGCCGGTTGCTTGCCAAGATGAGGCGGCGGTAATCGGCAGCGCTCGTTCCGGTGCGCTGCATCTCGATCGGGTCCTCCGCTGACGTTGCGGCGGGAAGCCCTGGTGCGTAGAGCACTACAAACCCGAGGTCCTCACTGACTTCGCGCAGCTGCGCCACTTCCTCGTGTGTAAATGGCCGGCGCTTCAGCAGAAACGTGGCGACGCGGTCATATCGGATGATCGCGAGGTGCTGCGAGGCGTCGAGTCCGCGTTCCGCACAGGCCTCCTGCGCGAGCGACACGAGGCGGAGCCCATCGAACACCCAGCGCGTGATCGTCAGCACGCCCTCGTCTGTCAGGTGATCGAGGTACTCGCCAAACGCTTCCTTCGTATAGAGCGAGTTCTCCGTCAGCGTATAGGCACCTGCAGCCGTCGCCGCCCAGGTGTCTACCAGCGAGGCCTGAATCACGTCGTACTTCGACTGGCTCCTCCGCACGAAGTTCCGGCCGTCATCGACGTGAATGGTCACGCGCGGGTTGGCGTAGATGCCGCCGGAGTAGTCACGAAAACGATCGAGCATCACGTTGCGCGCGATGATGGGATTGATTTCCACTCCATCGACGTGCGCCGCACCAAAGACGAGCGCCGACAGAAGATCGCGGCCGCCGCCAGGTCCGATGACGAGCGCATTGAAACCGCTTTTGCGTTCGGCGAGGTGATAGCCGATCGCCGTCAGCTCGTATCGCAGGTACGACGCGTCCGTGATGCCTCCGGTCACCTGCAGGATGGGTGTTGAGGCAGCGGAATCGATATCCATGAACAGCGACGCTGCCCGCCTGCCGGCGAACTTTGGACTGAGCGACCAGTCGCCGTGCGGCCGGTCGTAGACAGCCACGCGCGAAAACGAATTCCACTTGCTGAAGAGGACGCGATCCCCTACGTGGCCCTTTGTGTCGACAAGGTCGAACGGCGCGATGCCACTGAGCTGACCCAAAGCAGCGACCGCAAGCAGGCCGAGCGCCACGGCTGCAAAGCTGCGTCGCCGCGGGGCCGGGGCAAAGGCGATGGCCGCGATCGTCGAGAGGGCGGCCGCCATCATGACGACCCCCGGTGCTCCAAGCCAGTTGAGTAGCGGAATCAAGGAGAGGCATCCCGCTGCAGCCCCGATCAGATCAGCCGCGTACAGCACATTGATGCGATCGGTCATCCGCGAGAAAGCGACCGACATCACGCCGCCACCGGTGAAGAAGGGAAGCGCCGCGAGTGTATAGATGGCGAGCATCAGCCCGAGATTTTCGGCCGAGTAATTTAGTCCCACGCGTATGCGAACAAGGCACGCCAGCGCCGCCAGTGTGGCGAATGCATGAGCCGTCGAGACGACAGCAAGCAGCACGCGTGTATCGATGGCGGCGAGCCGACGCCGCAGCAAGTACACGGCGACGCCGCTGGCGCTCAGACCGAACAACGCAATGGAAATCGCGAGGAACGCGAAGTGGTAATACATCGTGACCGAGAAGATTCGCGTGAGGGCCAGCTCGGTCATCAGCAACGCCGCCGACACAGCTGCCACACCGGCCGTTGCGGCACGATCGGCGTAGCGGGCGGGGCGTGGCCGCTCCGTACGCGCCGTTGTGATCACCGGCATCGGTTCACGCGGCGGGTTCGGTCCCAAATCGGTCTCAGCGAAAGATGACGTGCTGGCATTGTTTTCCGTCATTTCGTTCGGAGTCTAGCAGGAACATGCTTTGCAGCCGGGTGCTGGCACGCGCATCGTGCGCGGTGGCATGTGAAGAGTCGGCTGCGGCGGCGAGCATGACGGGAGGTACCCATGAGAATCGTGATGGCGGCGGTGGCCTTGCTGATGTGCTGTGGCGAGGTGCGCGCTCAGAACACTCAGGGAACGTTCCGAAGTGCCGTCGATCTCGTGTCGCTGAACGTGATTGTCACGGACGCCCGCGAGCGTTTTGTGACGGGTCTCAGCCAGCAGGATTTCACGGTCTTCGAGGATGGCGTCCAGCAGGATGTGTCGTACTTCGCGGCCTCGAACGTGCCGCTCGATCTGGCGATTCTTCTCGATACATCCTCGAGCATGAGCGACAAGCTGACGACGGTGCAGGAAGCGGCCGTTGGCTTCGCGTCGCATCTGCGGTTGGGCGATCGCGTCACAGTCGTGTCCATCAAAGACAGCGCGCGTGTGCTGCACGATCTCGATGGGGACGTCGCCGGTGCGTGCGACACGATTCGTAAGACGGCAGCAAGCGGCGGCACCGCGCTCTACAACGGCATCTACACCACGATCAGACAAATGCAGAAGGTGCATGCCTCCGATGAGGGTCAGGTCCGACGTCAGGCGATTGCGGTGCTCACCGACGGCGACGACACCACGAGCCTCGTCACCTTCGATGACCTGCTTGCCCTCGCCAAGCAGGCGGGCATTGCGATTTACACAATCGCGCTGAAATCCCAGTACCCGATGGCGCTGCTCGGTGCCATGAAAGAGAACTCCGAATCCGACTTTGCCATGAAGGCGCTAGCGCAGGAGACTGGAGCGCGCTCGTATTTTCCGACCGATATTTCACAGCTGGCAGGCGTCTACAGCTCGATCACGCAGGAGCTCGCCAGCCAGTACGCCCTGGGCTACACGTCGAGCAATTCGAAACGGGACGGCAGCTTCCGCAGGATCTTCGTCCGCGTGGACGAGCCAAACGTGCGTGCTCGCACTCGCTCCGGTTACGTGGTTGCGAAGGCGCAGGCATCGCTGAAGCGCGAACCGCCCGCTGTAGAGACACGATAGCGGTCCGCGATACCATCGCCGCGTGCGTGCACTTCTTGCGTTGACCGCGGTTGCCTGGCTTGCGCTGCTGATTCTTGCTCCCGCCCTTCCGGTTCCAATCGCCGGCATCGTGTACGCACTCGGGTCGCGCATCTGTCATCAGCGCGCTGACCGATCATTTCATCTGTTTGCCGCGCAGCTTCCGGTCTGCGCGCGCTGTGCAGGAATTTATGCCGGCGCTGCCATCGGATCGCTGCTGGCGGTAAGTGGATCAATTCGAGGGCGGTCGGGTACCGTTTCTCCGCGGATGCTGCTCGTTGCCGGCGCACTGCCCACGTTGATAACCGTCATCGCCGAGTGGAGCGGTGCGTGGACGGGCGGGAACGATGCGCGTGCGGCTGCCGGTGTCTGGCTCGGTGTCGCGGTCGCGCTCGTGGTGGCGCGAGCCGCGGCTACGCTACACTACGGCGAATGCGTGCCACGACGGCCGATCGCGAGCAATCGGCCATTTACACCTATCTGATCTGCCTGGCCGCGTGGGCGATCCCGGGCGCCGGCCATCTCCTTCTCGGGCGAATTCAGAAAGGCATCACGTTTCTCGTCGCCTTGACGCTCATGTTTCTGTGCGGCCTCTGGCTCGAGGGTCGGCTCTTTCCGCTGGAGATCCGCCAGCCGCTCGTCGCGCTTGCCGCCCTCGCTGATATGGGCATCGGCGTCATGTTCTTCGTCGCGCGAGGTGCCGGCGCCGGCGCCGGGCGCGTCGTCGCGCTCACCTACGAATACGGCAACGCCTTCCTGATCGTCGCGGGCCTGCTGAACATGCTGGTCGTGCTCGACGCCTTCGATATCACGCAGGGACGGAAATGACGACGTCTCACGTGGGTCTGATGATCGTGTTCGCGCTGTTTGTGTCCATCGTGTTTGCGACGCTGATGCGCGACGACCCGAAACAGCAGCTCCGCTTCGGCGCGCAACTGTTTGCCGCGTTCGTCCTCGGCGGAATCGCGCTTGGCTGGATCCTCTATTTCTTCCCGCTCTAACCGATCGCTCCTGTCGCTCTGGTTACCGGTGGCCATCTACATGGCCGTGATTTTCTACGTGTCGTCGCTGCATCAGCCGCCGCTGCCGCCCGGCGTCTCGGACAAGCCCGCGCACGCATTTGGCTACCTTGGATTCGGGCTGGTGATCGCGCGCGCGCTGGCGGGTGGCCTTCCGCCGCGCATTACGCTGCGACAGGCGCTCGTGGGTCTTGCGCTCGCGTCGCTCTACGGGATCACGGATGAAATGCATCAGCACTTCGTGCCCGGGCGAACGGCTGACATTGCGGACTGGTATTCAGACTCGATCGGCTCGGCGATCGCTCTGTTTGGCTGTTGGGCGTGGAGTATAATTTTCGCCCGCCGTGGCTTTTGACAACCTGCTGCTCGACCGCGACGGTCCCGTCGCGATCCTCACGGTGAACCGTCCCGCCGTCCTCAATGCCCTCGACACCCCGACCACCGACGAGCTCCGCCGCGCGATCCTCGAGCTGAAGCACGATGCCGCGGTTCGTGTGGTGATCATCACCGGCGCCGGAGAAAAATCGTTCATTGCCGGCGCCGACATCAACGAGCTTGCCGCACTCAAGCCGACGCAGGGAAAGGATCACGCGCAGCGGGGACAGCATGTGTTCGATCTGCTCGAGAACATGGGGAAACCCGTCATTGCCGCAATTAACGGATTCTGTCTGGGCGGCGGATGCGAGCTCGCGATGGCGTGTACGTTGAGGATCGCCGCCGACACCGCGAGGATCGGCCAGCCCGAAATCAACCTCGGTATTATTCCTGGCTATGCGGGCTCTCAGCGCCTGTCGCGCCTCGTAGGCAAAGGCGTGGCGCTCGATCTGTTGCTGACCGGACGGCAGATCAAGGCGGACGAGGCGCTGGCCATCGGTCTCGTGAATCGCGTTGTGCCGGCCGCCGAATTGATGGCGACCGTGAAGGCGCTCGCCACGGAGCTCGCGTCGAAGGCGCCGATCGCGATGCGCTACATCATCGAAGCGGTCAACCGCGGGCTCGAGATCTCATTCGAGAGCGCGCAGATCCACGAGGCGACGCTCTTTGGTCTTGTCGCGTCGACCGCCGACATGCGCGAAGGAACGCGGGCTTTCCTCGAAAAGCGGAAAGCGCAGTTCAAAGGCGAGTAGGGAACGGGTGAAGCGAGCAGAGCGGGAAGGGTAGTGGCCGGCCATCGCTTCGCCATCGTCGTCTCACGTTTTAACGAGGAGATTACGGACGGGCTGCTGCAGGGCGCCCGCGAGCGGCTGGCGGAAGCATCGGTGCCCGACGACGACGTGACCATCATCCGTGTGCCAGGGGCGTTCGAAATTCCGATCGTGGCGCAGCGGCTCGGGGAAAGTGGCGAATACGACGCGATTGTCTGCCTCGGCTGTCTGATTAAGGGCGAGACGATGCATTTCGAATACATTGCCGAAGCGGCGTCGCACGGCATCATGCAGGCTGCGGCGGCAACCGGGATCCCGATGGCCTTCGGTGTGTTGACCACCTTGACCGAGGAGCAGGCCGTGGAACGCTCGCGCAGCGGTCCGGACAACAAGGGGCGGGAAGCCGCGGCAGCGGCTCTTGAAATGGCGAAGCTGTTTCGCAAACTGGACGAGGCAATCGGCGGATGACCGCGAGCGTCGAACGCCGTTCGAGCAACCGCCCGGCGCGCGAGATCAGGCATCATGCCCGCGAAGCCGCGGTGCAGATGCTCTATCAGTGGGAAGTGGGTAAAGTCTCGATGTTCGAAGTCGGCCAAACGTTCTGGACTTACGCGCCGTCCGAGTCGGAACCGCTGACCGACGACCTTCGCGCCTTCGCCACGCGACTGGCGACAGGCGTCGCCGGCACCTTCAGCGACCTCGATCCGCTGATCGCCCAGGCGGCGGAGAACTGGCGTCTCGAACGGATGAACGTGCTTGATCGCCTGATCCTTCGCCTGGCGGTCTATGAATTTCTGCACGAGCCGTCGACGCCCGCAAAGGTCATCATCAACGAAGCGCTGGAGCTGGCGCGGACGTTCAGCACGGACGATTCGGTGCGCTTCATCAACGGCGTTCTGGATGCCGTGCGCCGATCGCTTTCACGCGAATGAGCACACTGCAGGAATCCGATCAGGTCGTTCAGCGCCGCGCCAATCTCGACGAACTGAAGAAGCTCGGCGTCGACCCGTATCCACATCGCTTCGAGGCAGACACGCCGATTGAGGCGGTTGTTCGGCAATACAAGGACAGCTCCCGCGAGCAGCTTGACGAGGCGAAGCCACGCTTCCGTCTGGCCGGTCGAATTCTCGCTATCCGGCCGTTCGGGAAAGCCAACTTCGTTGTCATCTCCGACGGTCGCGCACGCATTCAGGCGTACATCCGTCAGGACACGCTCGCGGCCCGGGACTTCGACATTTTCAGGCTGCTCGATCTTGGCGACTGGATCGGCGTCGACGGTCCGTTGTTCCGCACAAAGACGAACGAGCTGACGGTGAATGTGCAGCGGATCGAATTTCTCGCCAAGTGCCTGGTGCCGCTGCCGGAAAAGTGGCACGGGCTGCAGGACATCGAGATCCGCTACCGCCAGCGCTACCTGGACCTGATCGTCAACCCCGATTCGCGTCAGGTGTTTGAAGTCCGCAGCCGCGTCATCACGGCGATTCGCGAGTTTCTCATCGCGCGCGGATTTCTCGAAGTCGAGACGCCGATGATGCAGCCGATTGCCGGCGGCGCCCTCGCACGTCCGTTCGTGACGCATCACAACACGCTGGACATGCGGTTGTTCATGCGCATTGCCCCGGAGCTCTATCTGAAGCGGCTGACGGTGGGTGGCATCGAAAAGGTCTTCGAGATCAACCGCAATTTCAGAAACGAAGGCATCTCGACGCAGCACAACCCCGAATTCACCATGCTGGAGTTTTACTGGGCGTACGCGGATTACAACGACCTGATGACGCTCACGGAAGCGATGCTGCCCTTTGTGGCCGCGAAGTCCGGCATCGGCGACACGATGACGTTCAATAACCACACGATCTCGTTCACGCCGCCGTTCCGTCGCTTATCGCTTCGCGAGGGGGCACGTGCGGCAGCATCGAGAAAGCTCGGCGTGGAGGTGACGCCCGATGTGCTCCGGTCGAAAGATCTGGCCGCTGCGCTGGCGGCGAGACTCGACGTTCCGATGGCGTCAGGAATGGGACCGGGAAAGATTGCTGCCGCAATATTCGAGGCGCTCTGCGAGGACGATTTGATTCAGCCGACCTTCGTCTACGATTTTCCGACGGAAGTCTCGCCGCTCGCCAAGCAGAAGCCCGACGATCCGGACACCGTCGAGAGGTTCGAGCTGTACGCTGGCGGATTCGAGGTTGCCAACGCCTTCAGCGAATTGAACGATCCCGTCGAGCAGCGGCGGCGGTTCGAAGAGCAGCTGAAGGAGCGCGCCGGTGGAGATGAGGAAGCGCACGCCATGGACGAGGACTACATCCGCGCGCTCGAGTTCGGCATGCCGCCGGCGGGTGGTGAGGGGGTCGGCATCGATCGCCTCGTGATGCTGTTGACTGGCAGTCCATCGATCCGGGACGTCATCCTGTTCCCGTTGATGCGGCCCAAATGAGCTTCGAACTGTTTGTCGCGCTGCGGTATCTGTTCGCGCGCCGCAAGCAGGCGTTCATCTCACTGATCTCGCTCATCTCGATGATTGGCGTCGGCGTTGGTGTGATGGCGCTCGTCATTGCGCTCGCGCTGATGACGGGCCTGCAGGGCGAGCTGCGCGACAAGATTCTGTCCTCGCAAGCGCATATCTACGTCTGGAAGAACGGCGGGATCAGCGATTACCGGCCCGAGGTGGAGCAGCTGCGGCAGGTGCCGGGAGTTGTCGGCGCGGCTCCGACCATTTTCGGCAAGGCGCTCGTCACCGCCGGCGAGTCGCAGGCGTTCATCAGCGTCAAAGCGATCGATCCGGCGCTCGAGCCCTCGGTGACAGCGATCAAGGACGCTATGCAGCAGGGCAGCCTCGACGCACTGGCCAACGAACCCGAAGACCAGCCGCCTGCGATTCTCATCGGCGAAGATCTCGCCAGACAGCTTGGCGTGCACCTCGGCGACCTTGTCACCCTCATCACGCCCCAGGGCACGTTGTCGCCGATGGGCGTGTTGCCGCGGACGCGCCGCGCACGCGTCGCGGGCATCTACAAGCTCGGGTTGTATGAGTTCGATTCGTCGTATGGCTTCGTATCGTTGCCGTTCGGCGAGCGACTGACCGGCAAGGATATGGTGGAGCTGATTCAGCTCCGCGTGAACGACATCTACGATGCGCCACGCATCGCCGATGATGTGACCAAGCGATTGGGCAGTATGTATGTTGCCCAGGACTGGTCCGATCTGAACCAATCGCTGTTCTCGGCGCTCGGCCTCGAGAAAATGGCCATCTCCATTACCATCGGCCTCATCGTCATCGTTGCCGCGCTGAACATCGTCGCGTCGCTCATTCTTCTGGTGATGGAGAAGAGCCGTGATATCGCCATTCTGAAGACCATGGGGACGGCACCGCGGCGGGTCATGATCATCTTCATGCTGCAGGGGCTGATCATCGGCATTACCGGAACGGTCATCGGCGGACTCGGCGGCCTGGCGCTGTGCCACATCCTCGACAAGTACCGCCTGATCAAGATTCCAGCGGACGTGTATCAGGTCGCCTACGTTCCATTTGTGGTCCTGCCGCGCGATTTCACCGTCGTCATTGTCTCCGCCATCGTGATTTGCTTTGTCGCAACCCTGTACCCGTCGCGTCAGGCCTCGCGTCTGGATCCGGTGCAGGCGTTGCGCTTCGAATAAGTGCCTTTCGTCGTCGTTGAGCGTTTGAACAAGCACTACCGGGTGGGTGCGCAGCAAATCCATGTGCTGCGCGACCTCGATGTGGCGGTCGAACGCGGCGAGATGGTGGCGGTCGTCGGCGCATCGGGGGTTGGCAAGAGCACCCTGTTGCATGCACTTGGCGGTCTCGATCGCATCGACGGCGGATCGATCCGCATCGAGGAGGTCGAACTGGCGTCGATGAGCGACGCCGCGCTCGTCGAGTTCCGGAACCGCAACGTCGGGTTTGTCTTTCAGTTTCATCACCTGCTGCCGGAATTCGACGCGCTCGAGAACGTCGAGATGCCGATGCGCATCGCGCGCGAACCCGTCAACGATGCTCGTCATCGGGCGACGACGCTGCTCGGACGCGTCGGCCTCGGCGAGCGGCTGCGGCATCGACCCGGCATGCTGTCCGGCGGCGAGCAGCAGCGCGTGGCCGTGGCGCGCGCGCTCGTCATGAAGCCGGCGCTCCTGCTGGCAGACGAGCCGACGGGGGATCTCGATGAAACGACAGCCGACTCACTTCATGCGTTGCTGCGCGAAATGCACGCGGAGTACGGCCTGACCTCGATCATCGCGACGCACAATCCGCGCCTCGCCGCGGCGTGCGATCGGGTCTTGCGATTGGAATTGGGCCAACTGCGGGCCATCTGATCGGCGGGTCCGCGAGGCGGGTGCATCTAGTGGGGAAGTTGAGAGCCCTGCTGGCGGGTCCGCGATGCGGTGGATCCGGTCCGCATCGCGGAACCCGCCCCACGTACCTCCAATGTGCCTAAAGCCGTACGTGGGCCGGGTCCCCGCCGAGCACCGAAACCGGGCGCAGGCGGACCCGGCAGATGGGCACGGAGCCAGCCGAAGGCGGATCCGGCATGAGGGCACTCCGATCTCTAATCCAATCTCGCCAATTCCAGAACGACCTTCGCCATTCCGGAATAATCCTCTTCCGCGGCGCCGGCAGCCATGCGCGCGTTGATCTCCTGCTGTGCGACGGCGAGGATTGGGCCGGCCACCTGATATTCGCCGAGCGTGGCTGACGCGATCTTCAGATCTTTCGCAAACAGTTTCGTCTTGAATCCAGGCTTGAAATTCCCTTTGAGGATTCGCTCGCCGTGGACTTCGAGCACACGGCTGGCGGCAAAGCCGCCGAGCAGCGCCTCGCGCATTTTCTCCGCATCGATCCCCGACTTCTTCGCGAGCGCGAATGCTTCAGCGACGACGCCGAGCGTGCCGGCGATGACCATCTGGTTGCATACCTTGCAGAGTTGTCCCGCGCCCGCGTCGCCGATGCGGACGACCTTTTCCGGATTCCCCATGACGTCGAGGATCGGCTTGACCTTCTCGAACGCGTCCGCATCGCCGCCGACCATGATCGACAGCGTGCCGCTCACGGCGCCGATTTCGCCGCCGCTCACCGGCGCGTCGAGCATCTGCGCGCCGAGCGACTTCGCCTTCGCGGCGAGTCGCCTCGCGGTGCCGGGCGCGATGCTGCTGTTGTCGATGATGATGGTGCCGCGCTGCAGCGCGCTGAACACGCCATTGTCTCCCTCGAGCACCTGCTCGACATCGGGCGAGTCGGGCACCATCGTGATGACCCTCGTCACCTGACGCGCGACATCCGCTGGCGACTCCGCGCGCTTCGCGCCGAGCGCGACAAGCGCATCGACCGGCTGCGCGCTGCGGCTGTGCACCACGAGCGGGTAACCCGCCTTGACCAAATTGGTCGCCATCGGGCGTCCCATCAATCCCAGTCCGATAAAACCGATCGTCTCAGGCATGCGCGGAGTATAGTTCGGGCATGTTCGTGATGCTGGTGAAG
>Ga0070675_100002484_pt1 | contig 13802 bp, 12 predicted proteins | sample KBSM43metaG_FD_65343 | JGI IMG/M metagenome (GOLD analysis project Ga0070675, IMG submission 65343) | Miscanthus rhizosphere microbial communities from Kellogg Biological Station, Michigan, USA - KBS M4-3 metaG | ecosystem: Host-associated > Plants > Roots > Rhizosphere > Soil ...
ATCCCTCTCCCACCGGGAGAGGGTGCCGCGAAGCGGCGGGTGAGGGATTTACAACTCATGAGAGTCCCCTCATCCGGGATTTTCGTTGTTCCGCCCGCGTTTGGCTGACATAAGCTAAACGCAAATTTTCACAGGAGAACGTCATGCGAATTCGGTACGCCCTGATCATGGTTGCCCTGGCGATTCTGCCGCTGCTCGCCCAAACTCCCGCTGCGCAGCGCGGCACTCCGCAGCGCGGAAACAGCGCAACGCCGGCTACTCCAGCTCGGCCCGCCGGTGCAGACTGGCCCATGTACAACCGTGATCTCGCGGGAACCCGTTTTTCGCCGCTGACCCAAATCAACACCACCAACGTCGGGACACTCACGACAGCGTGGTCGTATCAGTTGCAGCCGGCCACCGGCAACATCAATCCCGCGCCCGCTCTCGCGTCCGAGGTCTTCAATGAGATGACACCCATCGTGGTGAATGGCGTGATGTACATGCCTTCGGGAAACCGCGTCGTCGCACTCGAACCGGAGACGGGAAAGGAAATCTGGAGTTATGCGCTTACCTCCGGTCTCGCATCCTTTCGGGGAGTCGCCTACTGGCCCGGCGACACGACACATGCTCCCCGCATTCTCTTTACGTCCCTGAAAAAACTGATTGCGCTCGATGCCCGAACAGGAACGCTCGACAAGACCTTCGGCATCAACGGTGAGATCACGCTGTCGAATCCCTACACGGGCGTGCCGCTCGTCTATAAGAACATGATCTTCATGGGCGCCATGATCTTCGGTCCTGGCGAACAGCATCTCGATGCCGGCACGTACATCGCGACAGGTCCCCCGATGAATCCTGCAGCCTACGACGCTCGCAGCGGCGACAAACTCTGGGAGTTCCACTCGATTCCGCTTCCCGGAGAATTCGGCAACGACACCTGGCAGAACGGCACCTGGAAGGACAAGATCGGTCCGAACGTGTGGGCATTCACGCTCACCATGGACGAGCAACGCGGCATCGTCTACCTGCCCATCGGCGGTCCGAACAATAACTATTACGGCGGAAATCGTCCGGGAGATAACCTGTTCTCCAACACCCTCGTTGCAATCAACGTCGAGACCGGCAAACGCATCTGGCACTTCCAAACCGTCCATCACGATCTGTGGGACTACGACCTTCCGCCCGCTCCGGTTCTGTTTGACGTCGTCAAAGACGGGAGAACGATTCCCGCCCTCGCACAGAGCGGCAAGCTCGGATTCATGTTTATCCTCGATCGCACTACCGGAAAACCGATCTACGACGTTGTCGAAAAAACCGTGGCAAAAGGCGACGTTCCCGGCGAGTGGTATTCCCCGACGCAGCCTATCCCCGTGAAACCGCCGCCGATCGCGCGGGTCAGCGTTTCCAGGGAAGACATCGTCCTTCCCAGCGACACGAGCCCGGAACATGTAGCGGCGTGTACGAAACTCTGGGATGACACGAAGTACTTTAATAGCGGCCCCTATACACCATGGAAGCTGCGCGACGGCGTCAATCCGCCGAGCCTGATCATTCCGGGACTAACCGGCGGGCCCAACTGGGGTGGCTCCGCATACGATCCCACTAATGGATTTGTCTTCATCAATTCGAAGGACACGCCCGTCACCGGGTACATGGATAAGAACGCTCGTTACAATGCTGAAAATCCCCAGGGGCAGCTACCCTATGCCCGCACCGGCGGAGGTCCCGCATTCTCGGCCCCGACGGTTGGCGCAAATGGCCAGAACGTGAATGTTCCCTGCTTCCGGCCACCATGGGCTTCGCTCGTCGCAGTCAACGTGAATACGGGAGATATCGCATGGAAGGCGCCTCTTGGCACCGACGATCGCCTGCCTGAAGGGAAGAAGAACGTCGGCTCCGCGGGAAGCGGGGGACCGATCGTGACAGCCGGCGGATTGGTCTTCATCACGGCAACCAACGACCGAAAGCTGCGCGCTTTTGATTCGAAGACTGGAAAGGAATTGTGGGCCACGACGTTGGACTTGAACAGCACGGCGGTTCCGATGACCTATCAGGGCAAGGACGGCAAGCAATACGTCGCGGTCACGGTGGCGAGCGGTACAGCGGGACCCAACCAACGGCTGGTCGTTTACGCACTGCCCTAGCCCGCAGTGCACATAACGTGCCGCTCGGTAGAAGCGCAAAACTCCCCTCCTCAGGGACCACTTTTGCCACGCCGGAGGCGTGAGGGGTGGGTTGCGCGAATCCTCGCACCCTTTCAGGGTGCGGTCCCTCATCATCTTGCGTTTACCAGGGGTTGCGCTCGTCTTACTCGCTTAACCCCTAGCTATTCTCCATCACGCCTCCGGCGTGGCAGAAAATTGCCGGCACATAGCCAAGGCTACCTCAAGTAAGGAACAGTCTGCGGACCCTGCGGCAACACGCACAGGCTGGAGTCCGGTCCTGCGGCGGCGAGAGCGTCTCTCACGCTTTCACTGATGTCTCCGACCGGATCGAACTTCGCGGCCCGCAGCTGATCCTTCGACAGACCATCGGCCTTCACCAGCACTCGCGCCCTGGTCTGGATCTGAGCCTGAATCTGCACCTGCCACTGATCGGCCCGTGAAAACCCCGGCGTCATGATCATCTCGAGCAACTCTCGCGGCGTATCGCGCGTCGTGAGCAATTCCCCATAAGGGCCGTGGTTCGGTATCCCATCGCGGCACTCGGCGGCGCAGATGATCGTCCCGCCATCCTTCACCACTTTCACCGCCGCCGACATTCCCTTCACCGCCTGATAAAGATTCTGGTCCAGCGGATATCCGGAGTTCGTCGTCAGAACGACATCAAATGGCGCATCAACGGCGCGCATCACCTTGTCTCGGGCGGATTCACAGGCTGCTGCATGTTCCTGGAAGAGATCGCCGGCAAAAGCGGCGGTTATCTTCTGATCGCGATTGAGCGTCACATCTACCGAGAAGTCCACGCCGGTCATCCGCGAAATCTCCCGGATGTCTTCATGGATCGGATTCCCTTCGATAACGCCGAATGTCGCCCGGGGATGCGCGATGCGTGCCGCGTCATGCAGCCTCATAACGGTGTCGAGTCCGGCAAGGCCCGGCGCAACCATCTTGGGCCCGCCACTGAAGCCGGCGAAGAAATGCGGCTCGACAAAACCCGTCGTGATCTTGAAATCGGACTCGACCCAACCTCGATTCAGCAGGACTCGCACGCCAGTGCTCGTGCTGCCGACATCCACAAGTGAGGCATTATCGCGCGCATCGTGACAGACGACGTGGCACGTTCGGGCAAATTCGGCGCCGATCATCTTCTCGATCTCCGCATCGTTGTTTCGACGGTGCGTTCCCGTCGCGATGAAGATCGTCACATCCTCGGGCCGAACACCGGGCATCTCCGCAAAGAGCGCTTCCAGCATCAACTGCCGCGGCTGTGCCCGGGTAATGTCGCACACCGAGATCCCAACCTTCTGCCCTGGCTTGACGAGTTCGCGGAGCGGCCGGCGGCCGAGGGGCTTCGCAATGGCCTGTCTCAGCGTCTCGGATGGATCCGGGGCTGCGGGAACATGAACAGGTTCGATAACCGTCGTCCGCTCCGCAGGCACCTCTACCGTGAGTCCGTTGCTTCCGTAATCGAGTTTCAATTTCACGGGAACTTTAATAACACAGATTGAACGACGGCAATCCACGGCTAAAATCTTTTTATGCCGCACCGAACACTTTCCGAACTCGAAACCGGACTCGACGAAATCCGCCGCTCCCCGAAGAATGAGGGCTCGATCGAACTGATCGTGCGACGGCCTGTGAAGGGCCAGCGCGAGGTCATCGATGAGGGGCAGTTGACACTGGATGACGGCCTCGCCGGAGATTGCTGGAAGTTTCACGATCCGCATCCCGAGATGCAGATCAACATCATGAACTCGAGAGCTATCGCCCTGATCGCCTGCGAAAAGGATCGGTGGGCGCTTGCAGGCGACCAGCTCTATATCGACATGGATCTGAGTGAGTCCAATCTCCCGCCCGGCACGCAACTGGAACTGGGCTCGGCGCTCCTCGAGGTCACCTCGCCCCCGCACACGGGTTGCGGCAAGTTCGCCGCACGCTTCGGTGTCGATGCGGTGAAGTTTGTGAATTCCGTGGGCGGGAGGCAACTGAACCTCCGAGGGTTGAATGCTCGTGTGGTAAGGGCGGGCGCGGTTCGCAGGGGAGAGACGATCCGAAAGGTTACGTAGAGGAATCGGGGATCTCGGTGTTGGATCAGCTTTGAAGTTCTGGCGGCTAATCAGTCGCGTGCATATCCCCTCCTTTAAGGAGGGGCAGCCGCGCCGATCTAAAAATGTAACGCTACCTCAACGCCATCGGCGCGGCGTAGGGAGGGCAGACAACGGCTTCAAGAAAAAGAAGGCGCTCATGACCTCCCCCGCTTCGCCCTGGCTAAGGTAGCGTTGCATTTTTCTTAGAGGGCTCAGCGCCCCCTCCTTAAGGAGGGGAGATCTAGTCTCCCGTCACCGTGGTTCGTGACTTACCCAATCCTCGATTCGCTAACGCTGAATGAACTCCAGGAACAGATTGTTGGGATCTCGGACAATCACGAGTTTGCCGGGCCCAAGACTCACCGGCTCGCCGCCCGTCGTGATGATGTTTGCATTGTTCGCCTTGAGCGCCTTCATCAAGCCGTCCATGTCGCGCACCATCAGCTGAAGAATAGCGGTGCCGGGATCCTGAACGCGCGTCTTCAACGGGTTGCGATCCACGTTCGCGAACTCGATAAACACGATGTTGGTCATCGTTCCGGGAATTGCGCCGCGGCTTTGCTTGAATGCGCCGCCGGGGACTCCGGCCGTATCGTTCATGACCTTGTCGTTGTTGAACGTGGTTCCGGCTGTGAGCCGGAAGCCCAGAACCTTCTGGTAGAAGTCGACGGTCTTGGCCGTGTCTTCAATGGCGAGTTCGAACCCGCCTCCCACAATATTGCCCTGTGGTTGCGCAGGAGCGCCGGCAGCCGCCGGAGGCTGGGCTGCGCCGGCGCGGGGCGCGCCCGCCTGGCTCAACTCGATAACGAAACCATCGGGGTCCTGGATGAACATCACACGACCACCGTTGCCGATCGTGGTGGGCCCACCGCCAGCTGTCAGAATCTTGGTCCCGGCTTTCTTGAGCCGCTCCAAAATGACGTCGAGGTCGCGAACGCGCAGAATGAGATTCGCGGCGCCCGGATCCTGAAAGCGGGGACGCGCGGGATGTCGATCGATGTCTTTGTAATCGATGAGTTCGACGCCAATGGCGGAACCGGGGACGCTCAACGCGACAAAGCGTGACTGCGCATTTGGCGTGTTGCCCAGTTTCATAATCGCGACGTTCCCATCGAACGGACGAGGTGGCGCGTTAGGCTGAAGGCCGATCACATCCCGATAGAACGCAAGGGACTTGTCAAGATCCGCGACGATGTGGCTGAAGTTTCCGACGCCTGTAATAAAGGATTGCGGAGCCGGGGGTTGAGCGGGAGCGTTCTGTCCATGCGCAAGTGTGGCGACGAGAAGCACGGCAGCTCCACTCATCCTGTTGATCAATAACATCTTGCCCTCCTGTTGCGGCGGTTATCCTACTACGATACCCTTCGGCCTGCGAAAAGACTGCGGAAAGTAGGAGCTTTTGGGTGCTTGGTTTTTTTGATTCAGGCTTCGGTGGCCTGAGCGTAGTTCGGGAGATCCGGAAGAGGCTTCCGCAGTACTCCTTCACGTATCTGGGTGACAACGCCCGGACTCCTTACGGCTCAAGACCGCTCGACGTCATTCACCAGTACACGCTTGAAGGCGTCGTCGAACTCTTCGGCCGGGGCGCAGAGCTGATCATCGTTGCATGCAATACATCGTCGAGCGTCGCGCTGAGGAGGATTCAGCAGGAATACCTTCCCAGGCATCATCCGGAGAAACGAGTGCTGGGGATTGTGATCCCCACGGCGGAAGAAGTCTCGTCGCTGAGCGGAACGAAAGTCATTGGAATTCTCGCTACCGAGGCGACGGTTAACTCGCTTGCGTACCCGCAGGAAATCCTGAAGATTGATCCGCAGGTTCACGTGCACCAACAGGCCTGCCCGCTGCTGGTTCCGATCATCGAGAGTGGAGAGTTGGAGGCCGCGGAAGTTCCGGCACGGCTATATGTCGATCAACTTCTGAAGAAGGACGCTCGAATCGACACGATGCTGCTGGGGTGTACGCACTATGCGCTGATAGAAGAGATGCTTCGTCACTGGGTTCCGCTTGAGATTCGCATCGTGTCCCAGGGACGGATTGTGGCGGACAAGCTGGTCGACTATTTGCGGAGGCATCCGGAAATCGAGCAGCGCCTCAGCCGCTCCGCAACAGAGACTTTTCTAAGCACAGAGTACTCGCCGCGCATCCAACGTCTGGCAACGCAGTTCTTCGGAAAGCCAGTGACGATTGCTGCCGTGAAGCTTTAAGAATTAGACCAGTACAATGAGTTGTGCGCGCTGACTCTCAGGCAATGGTAATGACTGGTAACTGGAGGAATCGATGGACAAGCCTCGCATCTTCCTGGGCTCGTCAGGAAAGCAGGAGAAGCTGATCCAGGCACTGACACGCGGTCTCGAAGACGTCGCGCGCGTGGAACCCTGGACAACCTCCTTCAATCCCGGAACCACGACGCTCGAACGCCTCCTCGAGCTTACGCATGAAGTCGACTTTGCGGCATTCGTGTTCGCTCAGGACGACTGGACGGCGAATAGCCCGCTCGTATCGCCTCTGCCAGAGCCCGGTCAGGCTTCTCCGCGCGACAACGTCGTCTTCGAAGCCGGCCTTTTCGGCGGAACCCTCGGAATGCGGCGAACGTTCATCCTTCATGCGAACGGCTCGAAGCTTCCGACTGATCTCCTCGGCCTGACGTGCATAAGGTACGGCGAAGCATCGACGGCGGCCGAGATGAGAGTCGTCAACCAGAAGCTCCGGAAGGCGATCGAGGACGAAGGCCGTGTCACCCGTATCGAAGGCTTATGGTGGCAGTTTTCACTGACCGAGCGCTCCACGCGTGAGCCTTCCGCCGTGAGCCTTCTGAGGATTTCGCGAGACCGCGACGGCGCGCTCGAACTGGCCGGCCGGTCATGGCAAGAGGATGGCACACTGTCCGCGAGATACTGGAGCGAAGCGGCGAAGGAGAGAAAGGAGTCGTCGGCCATCTTTTACTATTGGAAAGGAGAACGGCCGATGGACCCGAATGCGCCCCAGTTGGACGGGACGGGAGAGATTCGAATGGAGTCGGCCGATCGCGCGTCCGGATACTTCACAACTCGTGCGGACACGCATCCGAAAGTCAACATGCGGACGGCCGGCGTCTACTGGCGGGCCGATCCAGAGGACATGAACATCCTGGATGGGCATGATGACCAGAAACGCGTGGAACTGATCGCGGAGAGGCTAAGACGTTGGAAGGCGATCAAGAACGCGTAAGATGTACATTGCCGTGAATACAATCTCATTTGCGCGCAAGTCGCTACTGACACAAGGAGATCTATGACTCGACTTTGTCTGTTCGCCGCAATCGTGCTCTGTATGCTCCGTTCGTCATCCATCACTGCGCAAGCTCCAGCAGCCACGGACGAACCCCGCTTCGGCGCAGAGAACGAACTCGCTCGTCCCGATAACTATCGCGAGTGGATCTACCTGAGCTCGGGCATCGGGATGTCGTACAACGCGGCGGCGAACTCTGCCGGCAATGCCAATCCGCCTTTCGATAACGTATTCGTCTCTCCCGCGGCGTACCGTTCTTTTCTGCAGACCGGAACATGGCCCGAAAAAACGATGTTCGTTCTGGAGCTGCGCGGGTCCGCCAGCGAAGGATCGATCAACAAGCAAGGCCGGTTTCAGCAGCAACTATTGGGTATCGAGGTTGAAGTGAAGGACTCGTCGCGCTTCCCGGGCAAGTGGGCGTTCTATGAATTCGGACGCGCGGCTTCATCAGCCAAGCCGCTGGCAACAACCGCGGGCTGTTACTCGTGCCACGCGCAGAACGGCGCCGTGGACAACACCTTCGTTCAGTTCTATCCCACGCTGACGGACATTGCCCGCCAGAAAGGCACGTTCCGGGAAACGACTTCAGCTCCACGGCAATGACGCATTGCGCCGTCAACCGGCCGAGGCGATCCGGGACTCGCTGCGAAATCGCGCGGGAGGCAGACCGAACTCGCGCTTGAAAGCGCGATTGAATGCCGGCTCCGACTCGTAGCCAACATCGGCGGCAATCTCCGCAACGCTGGCATTACAGGACTTGAGCAGCCGGGCGCCCAGCAGCAATCTCCACCGCGTCAGGTAAGTCATCGGAGGTTCCCCCAAGTAATGGCGGAAGCGCTCCGCAAGCACGGACCGTGACGTACCCACTTCTTTCGCAAGCTCGGCAATTGTCCACTCATTTGCCGGCTCGCGATGCATGAGCGCGAGAGCTCTTCCCACTTCCGGATTGCGCGCGCCTGCAAGCCAACCCGTCTGTCCCTGGGGAAGATGATTGATGTAGCGCCGCAAGGTTTCGACGAACAGCACCTCCGATAGCCGCGCCAGCACTGCATCGCCGCCAGGATTCGCGCCGCTGGCTTCGCTCACCGCAAAGAGAATGGAATTCTCCAGCCACTGCCCCCGCACATCGGAGCGAATGTTGATCTTCAGCATTGGCGGCAAGCAGCTCAGGAGGATATCGCTCAGCTGGGATTCAAAGGCGAGATACCCGCAAACGAATCGCGTGACATCTCCTCCGCCGCCGCTCTGCAGGAGCCGCAGCCTGTGCGCGAGGATTGCTTCGAGTTGTTTGCCGTTGTCTACAGGGTCGGTACGGCTCCCGTTCCCCATCACGTGGGAATCACCGTGAGGAAAAATGACCACGTCGCCGGCCTCCAGCAGCATGGGTTGCGTTTCGTCAACCCATGCGTAGCCACGGCCTTCGGTGAGCAAATGGTAAAGAACAAGTTTCCCGGCTCCAGGCGCCAGACGAGGCATGATCGAGAGCGACGGAGGCGATCGGAAGCTCCACGGCGTAGAGAATTCTGCATTTACGAAGATGGCACCTTGCAGCTTGATGACCTTCAGCACTTCAGATAGGACGTCCATTCATTCACCGATCCCCACCGCGTACGCTCAGCAACTCCAGCAGGACGCTTGGATAAGAAACCTGTATCGTACCGCTGCTTGAGCAAGAGAGCCATACTCGCAGATAAGAGGTTCCTTGCTCGACTCACGCATAGTGGCCTGGACGGAATTCAAAACGAAGGAGAATCCCAATGCCACTCATTCAAGTAAAGCTGATTGACGAAGTCTTCACTGCCGCTCAGAAGAAGGAGATGATCACTCGCCTCACCGACTCAATGGTCGCCATCGAGGGCGAGAGCATGCGTCCGGTCACCTGGGTCGTGATCGAAGAAGTTCGAAGCGGCGAGTGGGGTATCGGCGGGCAAGCCATGACCACACAGGCCGTGCGCGAGCTTCAGTCCACCCGGCGGTAAGGAGAAAATGGGGGCCAGACCCCCATTTTCTACCCGCCGGAGAGAGCGCCGACGATGTAGATTTCGGCGCCGGCGAAAACGGGAGTAAGCAGATCGCGGACGCTCTGCTCGCCCAGAAAGATATTCATGTGCGGCCGGACCTGGCCTTGTTCATCGATCACGCGAAACGCCACGCCGGAGAAACGACGATCGATAGCCGCGATTGCTTCGCCCACCGTGTCCGCATCAACCTCGATGATCTTCAGGCCGCCGGTATAGGAATACAGCAGCGGTGCGATGCGAATCCGCACGGCGGCCATCAGTCCAATCGCGCCGCGGTCAGCGACATGATCTTCGGCAAACCCGTCGCAAGGCTTCGCCAGGAATCGCCCTCATCGGCGCTTCCCCACACCTCACCCGAAGTCGTACCGAAGGCCAGCTCCAGCGACGTGCCTCCGTTGTGCGCCATGGCCTGGCGGAGCACCGTGTGCCACGCACGGGATGGCAATCCCCGATCCAGACGCTGCCAGGAATCGCCGGCATCGCGCGTTCGAAACACTGCAGGTCTGCCGGCCACGCTCGTGCGTGGCCACACCGTGCCCCCGTCCATCGGAACAACCCAGACAGTCTTGTCATCCCTGGGGTGACACGTCATTGGGAAACCGATATCGCCGACATCTTTCGGCATATTGTTTCCGATGCGCTTCCATCGTTGTTCACCACCGTTGTCGTTCCAGTCCAGCCGATAGACGCCGCAATGGTTCTGGTGATACCAGCGAAGAGGGTTGGCGGGATGAATCACAGCGTCATGTGGATCATGCCCGTACTCGTATTCGGTTCCATCCTCTTTAGGAGGTGCAAAGTCCATCGCCACTCCCCCATTCACGGGCCGCCACGAGTCCCCAAGGTCTTCCGATAGAAACAGGCCGCCACCCGAAAGCCCGAGGAGCAGCCGCCTTGGGTTCACGGGATCCACTTGCACGGAATGACATTTCGGACCGTCCGGCGTACCCGGTGCAAAGTTGTAGCACCACTTGGCGAGAATCGGGCTGTCGTTGAAACCGGCTACGCTGTCCCACGTCACGCCGTCATCTTCGCTCTTAAATAGTCCAATCGGACTGACGCCGGCAAACCACAGCCCGGGCTGACTCGCATGGCCCGGCGCGAGAAAGAAGACGTGATCGAGCACCAGGCCTTGACGTCGTGGATCGTCGGCGCTCAGAGGCGAGGCCTCGTACTCTTCCTTTGTCCGAAATTTTGGAGGCCGTTCCGCCTCCTTCCAGGTTTTCCCGCCATCTATGGATCGATAGACCGTGGGTCCGAGGTGGCCCGTGCGAACGGCCGCGAGAAGCGTCCCGCCTCCGCGTGTATCCTGCAGCACATGGTGAACCTGAGCGCCAAAAAACCATGGATCCCCCAGCCCACCATTGGGGTTTAGCGCCCACGCCCCTTTACGGGTTCCGAGAATCCATGTGTTTGCCCCAACGGGGGCTACCGGCTGCGTCATTATTTCTTCCTCCTTCTTGGGCGGAAAATACCCGCTCACGGGTAAGTCGAACGGAGATCGCCTGAATCGACAATGTTAAAAGATTTTTGTTAAGGCAGTGGTGTCAACCGGTTCGCCTCAGACGGTGTCTGTATACCCAAAGCCGGGGATGCTAAAAGTTTCCCCTCAACGACTTTTTGGGGCATGATTAGTCAACCCAATCACCTCAAGGATCTTGAGTAGCTGGCGGTTAATCGCAGATTTCCCAGGAGAACACTATGAGTCGATTTCTCGTTCTTGTTTTGCTGACAGGAATGACGATGGCGGCCGTAGGAACCGAGATTCCAAAACCTACAGGTTCGTCCAATCAAACCCAACTGGCCACGTTCAATAAGGACGTCTTGCCAGTTCTCCAGAAAAATTGTCAGACGTGTCATCGGGATGGCGGTGTGGCGCCAATGTCCTTCACGTCCTACGAAAGCACGCGACCCTGGGCTAAGGCGATCAAAGCCGCGGTCATCAACAAGAAGATGCCGCCCTGGTTCGCAGACCCGCATGTGGGTGATTTCCGCAACGCGCCGCAACTGACTCAGTCAGACATCAACACACTGGGAGCCTGGGCCGATGGCGGAGCGGTCGAAGGCGATGCGGCAGACAAGCCCGCTGCACTGCAATGGAAAGACGGCTGGCGGATACAGCCCGATGTCGTTGTCTCGATGCCCACAAGCTATCGAGTGGCGGCGCGGGGCGCAGGGGAGGTCCGCCAGTTCGTCATTCCGAATCCGTTCACAGAAGACACCTGGGTCTCGGCGATCGAAATCCGTCCCGGCGATCCGTCGGTTGTGCACCATGTCATCCTCCAGGTCCCGGAACCGGGACAGGCAGGACTCGTTGCACTCCGAACACAGGGCGGTGTAGTGGCAGCGCCCAGCATTACTGTTTGTGGCAACTGCACAGAAGAGACTAAAGCAGCGTTAGCTGCCGCACCGCCACCTCACCCTGCCCTGCAGGTAGCAGACGCGGTGCAGCAATTAGCCTTTAGCGTCGGCGCGCAAGTTGGCCAGCGAGGCGGCGGCCAGGGCGGAACGTACTCGGACCTTATCGTGCGACTTCGCGAAAAGGAGACGGGGCGTGGAGCCTTCACAACCATGGAAGCCGTCTATGCGCCGGGCACCCAACCGCTCGACTTCCGCTACAGCGACTCCGCCAAACTGATTGCTGGCGGTAAGCCTCTCCGCATTGAGGTTCACTACACACCCAACGGCAAGGAAACGATGGATCAAACGAAGGTTGCTTTCACCCTGGCGAAGGCCCCGGCACAGCGCCGCTTCGTCATGATGGCGCCTGAGCATCTTGCGGATCCTCGCAAACCCATACCCGCTGGTGAAGCCAACTGGGAAACCAAAGGCGAACTGACCTTCACCCAGGACGCGGAACTCGTCTGGTTCATGCCCCACATGCACCTGCGAGGCAAAGACATGACGTTCCGGCTCATCTTTCCGGATGGCCGCCAGGAAGACGTCCTGAGCGCGAACTTCAACTTCAACTGGCAGCTTGGCTATGAGGTGAAGACGCCCATCAAAGTGCCGAAGGGTACCAAGATGATCGTGACAGCGCATCATGACAATTCCGCCAACAATGCCATGAATCCAACACCGGGAAGTCCGGCAACCTGGGGTGAAATGACCTCCCAGGAGATGATGCTCCCCTGGTTCGGAGTACTCGTGGATCGGGATTCGACGCCAGACAAGATCGCCATGTACGTTCCGCCGGATCTCGATTCGATCGGGCCGGGCGGCCGTTTAGTAATCAAGGCTCCGGCTCCGCTGGTTGCTCCTGCTCCTCCGGCTCCTCCGATTCCTCCGCAGCTACGCGTGCGGTAATCGGGGGCGATCAGACGGGACTGCTCAATCCCCAAACTCCGCGTCGAGTTTGGGGACTGCTCAATCCCCAAACTCCGCGTCGAGTTTGGGGATTGAGAGAATTAGGGGACGGACTACTCAACCCCCAAACTCCCGCGAGGCTCGCAAACCCTCGACAAACTTCGTGGGAGTTTGGGGGTTGAGTAGTCCGTCCCCTAGTTCTCTCTTTCTTCCGTCCCCCGATCGCTCGACAAAAGCCTCCCTGCTCCTTCTGTTGACGCAATCATGCCTCTGCCCTATTCTCTCGCCGCAAAAGTTTGTTTTTGTAAATTCCCAGGACTGACGAATGCAGCACCTTGAGTTCCTCTTGGCGTGCCGTATTCCTTGACCGACGGAGGTGGGCCAATGGCCCCAAAGTTTTCCCGAAGCGCCGAGTTCCCTGCCGCTCTTTCAGGTGCTATGGCGCGAGCGCTAATTCTGCTGCTCGTCGTATTCCAACCCTCCTTGTGGATCCCGGACGCCATTGCGCAGCAACCTGACAATCGTGATGCAGCGGCGAGACCCGAACCGACTCCCGCCGGGGAGGGGAAAAGCCTTCTCTCAATCCGGCGACCGATTTGGAGCGAGACCTCATCCGAGCTGATAGTGGCTTTCCTCCAAAATCAACCGGCGACGACGACCACTCCCCAGCCTCAGCCTCCAAAGACCCCGGCACCTAACACAGTTCAGAAGAAGAGCAACAAGTTGATGTGGATTTTGATAGGTGCCGCGGGAGGCGGGGCTGTCGCAGCCTTTGCGCTGAAAGGGAAAGGGGGAAGTGACTCTTCGACGCCCCAGACGCCCCTAACGACGGTCACAGCAGGCCCTCCGACGGTGGGCCCTCCCCAGTGAGATCTGCTCAAGACAAACGCTTGAAAGCCTGGCCCACATTCTGGTGGTTGCCGATAGCCCTTTGTTGTGTGGTCTGCCCGGTGGCAGCGCAAGTCCCAGCGACG
>Ga0070675_100002495_pt1 | contig 13772 bp, 9 predicted proteins | sample KBSM43metaG_FD_65343 | JGI IMG/M metagenome (GOLD analysis project Ga0070675, IMG submission 65343) | Miscanthus rhizosphere microbial communities from Kellogg Biological Station, Michigan, USA - KBS M4-3 metaG | ecosystem: Host-associated > Plants > Roots > Rhizosphere > Soil ...
GTGAGCCGCGGCTCGGTGCGGCTCTTGTAGACCATGCGCACCGGCTTGGTCCCGAGCGTCGTGCGGTAGAACACGCGCCGCGGCTCGAGGTCGAACGCCTCGATCATCGCGGCCAGCGTGCCGTCGGTCGAGCCGTCGTCGACGGCGATGACCTCCGTCGTCGGATACGCCTGCGCGAGGAGCGAGCGGAGCACGGGCACCGCCATCACCTCCTCGTTGAACGACGGGGCGATGATGCTCACCGGGATCGAGAACGGCGACTCCAGCACCGACTCGTAGTCCTCGGCCTGGTCCTCCCGCCGCCGCTGCGCCGCTTCGACGATGGCGAGGCAGCCCATCACCAGCGCGTACGTCGCGAGCACCGCGGCGTAGACGAACGTGACGGTGACCGACGTCTCGAGAATCGACACCATGCCGGGGGTGGGCTGGATCACGACGCCGCTCCTTCCAGTTCTAGGGACCGCAGTAACTCATGGACGTCGGGGATCGGCTCGGTCTTCGTGCGCAGCATCGCGGCGTCGGCCATCGCCACGCCACCTTCGCGCAGCGCGCGCTTCAGGACGTCCAGCGCCTCGTCCGACGGACGGACACCGCTGGCGATGCCGCGCAGCGTCCAATCGAGGACGCCGAGGTTCTGCAGCACCTCCGCCGCGCCATTGCGCGCGAAGGCGTCCGACGACGAGAGCTCGGCCGCCACGGCGCGCCACGTCGCCGGGCCGAGCCGCGCGAGTGCGTCCTTCGCCGCGGTGCGCACCGACCAGTCGCGGTCGGCGAGCGACGCCGCGATCCCCGCGGCGATCGCCTGGCGACGAGTACGGTCGGGAGTCCGCTCACCCGTCTGGGCGAGCGCATTGATCGCCGCGCTGCGCACGTACGGCACGGGGTCGGTGAGGCGCCAGCTCGCGAGCCGCGCCACGTCGGGCGACTGCATCGCGGCGAGCGTGAGCAGCGCCGCCTTGCGCACCGGCGCGTCCGCGTCGTCCACGAGCGGCACGATCGCCGCCGCGAGACCGCTGTGATCGTGCTGGTTGCGCAGCAGCGTCGCGGCCCAGTAGCGCGCCTCGGCGCGTGGGCTCGTGAGCAGCGGCCGCAGCAGGTCGTCGATCGGGATCGTGAAGCGCTCGAGACGCGCCGCGATGCGCGACGCCGGGAGCCGCGCCGAGCGCAGCCCGCCGATCAGGATCTCCGCCGCGCGCTCGTCGCCGATCCGCAGCAGCACCGAGGCCGCCGCGCTGGCGACGTCCGCGTCCGCGTCGGCGAGCGCCGCGCGGAGCAGGGCGTGGATCGAGTCGGGGCGTGCGTACACCAGCGCGTGCAGCGCCGAGATGCGCCGCCACTTCCGCTTCGCGCCACGATGGGGCGTCGCGTCGTGCAGCATGCGCTGGAGCCCGATCTGCTCCAGTGCGTACCGCGCGCAGCTCTCCCGCACCCAGGGCGCGAGGTCGACGTCCCCCGTCATGCGATAGACGACGAGCGTGGGCAGGCGGGTCAGCATGTCGCGGACGGCCGCCGCGCGCTCGATCGGCGGGAGCGCCTCGAGCGTCGGGTCCGACAGCGCACGCTGGATGGAGCGGAGCCGGCCCTGTCGACGGTCGTGCCGGACGCGGTCGACCACGACCCAGGCCGACATCGCGAGCCACAGTGACGCCACGGCCGCGAAGCCCTGGCCGAGCAGGGGCTCGACCCGGGACGCGAGCGTCGCGTCCATCACGCCACCCGCACCGGGTGGCGCAGCGAGATCTGCGGACGCTGCGCCGAACGCTCCTGGCGCGCCAGGAACGACTTCATCACGGAATCGACGATCTCGTCGATGTCCGTCGTCGGCGCGAATCCGACCAGATTGCGCAGCTTCGACGTGTCGGGGATGCGCCGTGGCATGTCCTGGTAGCCCGCCTCGTACGCGTCGTCGTAGGGGATGAGCACGATCGGCGAGGCCGACTTCGTGATCTCCTTCACGCGCCTGGCCAGGTCGAGGATCGAGATCTCCGTCGAGGCGCCGATGTTGTAGATCTCGCCCACCGCCTCGGGGCGGTCCATGAGCGCGACCAGCGCCTTGACCACGTCCTTCACGAAGCCGAAGCAGCGCGACTGCGAGCCGTCGCCGTAGACCGTCATCGGCTTCCCGGTCATCGCCTGCTGCACCAGCGAGGGGACGACCATGCCGTAGTGTCCCGTCTGGCGCGGGCCCACCGTGTTGAACAGGCGGACGACCGTGACGGGCATCTGCCGCTCGTTGTAGTAGGCGAGGGCGAGGAACTCGTCGAGCGCCTTGGAGCAGGCGTAGCTCCAGCGCCCCTTGGAGGCCGCGCCCATCACGATGTTGCCGTCCTCGCGGTAGGGGAGGTCGGTGCTGAGCCCGTAGACCTCGGAAGTCGAGGTGAACAGCACTCGCTTCCCCTTCTTGGCGGCCGCGTGGAAGACCACTTCGGTCGCCTGGACGTTGTTCTCGATCGTGCTGATCGGGCTGTCGATGACCCGGCGCACTCCGACCTCCGCGGCGAGGTGGTAGACCATGTCCACACGGTCCACGAGCTCGGCGGTCACCTGGGCGTTCTGGACGCGCCCGATGGTGTAGTGGAAGTACGGGTGCCGCTTCAGGTACTCGATGTTGTCGATGCTGCCGGTCGAGAGGTCGTCGAGGACGTAGACCTCGTCGCCGCGAAGCAAGCAAGCATCAGCGAGGTGGGAGCCGACGAAGCCGGCGCCGCCGGTGATGAGAACGCGCATCTATAGGATGTCCCTGAGGGGTGGCCTGCCCCCAAGAGACGATCTTGCGAGCCCAGCTGTAACGGGGGACACAGCGCGCCGCGCCAGGGCTCGGAGCCCCCTCCAGGCGGTCGAAACGACAGACGTCGGATCAAGGAGCAACCTGCGCCGAACGGCGGTTACCGCCGATCTGGGAGGGCGAAATCAAGGGGGTCAGAGTCGTTGATCGGTTCAACGACTCTGACCCCTTGATCCTTGCAACCCACTCTGACCCCTTGAAACCCCTAAAACCGCTGAACGACGGAACGCGGATCCTTGACGGCGATCTGACGGAAAAGGCCGGATCGTCACTTCGCCAGATCAGTGCGAGGCGCTGTAAAACGGCAGGGACCCGGATTTGACGGATGACCCGGACATGGCCGGATTGCTCCGTGGAGCGGATAGATCTCTCCCCGGACCATCAAAGACTTTGACGTCGTGGATGGAGAGGATATCTGGGCCGGTCCAGGTATCTCGACGCCGAGAGGAACAGATCCGGCCCTGTCCGGAAGATCCGGGTCATCCGCGTTCCGTCGTTGTCGTGGGAAGGCGTCTCGGCGTTGAATCGCGTTCCGTCGTTGATTGGAGGACAGCCGTACCAGTGACTCCGCCCCGCCCCCGCCGCGCATCGGGAAACGAACTAGCCCGCCGCCGCGTATCCCAATCCATGGCCTCCCCCTCCTCCCCCCCGGACTCCCTGCGCGACCGCGTCGCCGCCGCGCTGCGCCATCAGTACCAGATCGAGGACGAGATCGGCCGCGGCGGGATGGCCGTGGTGTACCGGGCCCGCGACCTCCGCCTCGAGCGTCTCGTGGCCATCAAGGTCCTCCCCCCCGAGCTCGCCCACGACCCCGCGCTCGGCACTCGCTTCACCCGGGAGGCGCAGACGTCGGCCCAGCTCGCGCACGCCCACATCGTCCCGATCTTCGACGTCGGCGAGCGGGATGGCATCGCCTACTTCGTCATGGCGCTCATCGGAGGCGGGAACGTCGCACAGCGACTGGAGCGCCAGCCGCTTCGGCCGGTGGATGAGGTGCGGCGCATCCTCTGCGAGACCGCCGACGCGCTCGCCTACGCGCACCTGCGCGGCGTCATCCACCGCGACGTCAAGCCCGACAACATCCTGATCGACGGCGAGAGCGGGCGCGCGATGGTGACCGACTTCGGCATCGCGCGCGCGATCGAGGGAGGCCAGCGACTCACCCTCACCGGGGCCGCACTCGGCACACCGACCTACATGTCCCCCGAGCAGGCGGTCGGTGAGCGGGACCTCGATGGCCGCAGCGACCTGTACTCGCTCGGGGTGCTCGGCTACCAGATGCTCACCGGGCGGCCCCCGTTCGCCGCGGCGAACTCGATGGCGCTGCTGCTGAAGCACGTCAGCGAGCGCCCGCGGCCCATCGCCGAGCTGCGCCCGGAAGCGCCGAAGGCGATGTGCGACGCGATCGAGCGCGCGCTCCGGAAGGCGCCCGAGGAGCGGTGGCCTACCGCGAGCGCCTTCCGCGAGGCGCTGCTGCAGGGGAGCGAGGCGCCGGCGTGGCGGAGCGAGCGAGAGCCGGTGCGGTACACGTCGCCCGTCCCGCGGAACCGGCGTGATGGATCGTCGCCCGTCCCGAAGTCGCGCGCGCAGGCGGACAGCGGCGCGGCGCCGGTGGTCTCGTCAGGAGGCTTCGTCCTCGAGCCGCCACATCTCGCGTCGCTGACGGCCGGGCAGCGCGACGATCTCCGCGTCTGGGCGGGCCGCGTGAACCTGCTCGACCGCGTGAAGATCTTCCGCCGGCAGGCAGCGCTTTCCGTCTTCGTGTGGCCACTCGGCGTGATGGGGGTCGTGGCCGGCATCGCCGAAGTGCCGCCCCTGGTGCTGTCAGCGGTCTTCCCCGTGTGGATGACGATCTCGCTCGTACGCCGCGGCCGGTCGCTCCGCGAGTCGGGACTGCGGCTGCGACGCGTGCTCCTCTCTCGTCGCTCGCGGAGCGTGCTCGCCGCCGCCCCCCTGCCGACGAGCCGGCAGCTCCGCAAGCTGGCGACGCGCACCGTGCTGGAGAGCGCGCACGGCGCGGCGATCCGGCGCGCCGCCGAAGAGCGCGCGGCGATCCTCGACGTCGTGAAGAAGCTGTCGAAGGCCGACCGCGCGCTGCTCCCCGACGTCGTGCCGACGGTGGACGCGCTCGTCGAGCGTGTCGCGCACCTCGCGACGGCGCTCCACCGGCTCGACACCGACTTCGATCCTGCCGCCGCGTCGGCGGTGGAGGCGCGCCTCGCCCAGGCCGAGCGCACCGAGAGCTCGACGGAGGAGCTGCGCGAGGTCGCGCTGCTACGGCGCCAGAAGGTGTCGCTCGAGCATCTCGCGCGGCAGCGCGTCACGCTGGCGCATCAGATCGAGCAGTCGGTGCTCGCGCTCGGGAACCTGCGGCTCGATCTGCTCAAGCTGCGGGCGTCGGGGCTCGAAGCGGGCCTGGCCGACGTGTCGAGCGCCACACAGGAAGCGCGGGCGCTGTCGAAGGACATCGGGGTAGCGCTGGCGGCTGTCGGGGAAGTGAAAGGACTGTGAGAAGGACTGTGAGTTGGTTGGTTGGATCGTGAGGTGGTGAGATCCCACGACCCCACCCTCCAACCAACCAACTCACCGTTTCTCAGCCAGCTTCCAGAACTGTCGCTCGCCGATCATCGTCACCTTGATCCCCTGCGCGGCGAGGCGGCGTACCTCGATCAGCTTCGAGCCTCCGTCCTTCCCCGCGATCTGCTGGGCGTTCGGTCGCCCGCGCACGAGGATGTCCGTCGACGGCCCGGGCTTGGATTGAACGAGCGCGCCCGCCTTCCGCGCCGCGGCGATCGCATCCGCGCGCGGGCGCACGAGGAAGCCGGTGAACGAGATGCGCTTTCCCTTCAGGCTGTCGGTGCGTCCGAGGCTCGGCTCCTTCGGCGGCTTGCGCAGCGCGGCGATCAGCTCGCTCGCCGACTCGTAGCGCTTGCCGCGCGAGCCGAGGCAGCAGTGGATCACTTCCTTGAAGTGATCGCTGCACGGCAGCGTGCGCACGTCCTTGCTCCGCATCGGCGTCGTGATGTCGCCGCGGAGCAGCATCGCCGCGAGGAGTCCGATCTGATAGACGTCGTCGCGCTTCTGCCACCGGCGCACGCGACCCCACGCGATCTCGTTCGGCACGTGGAACATGTTGAACGCGTCCGCCGTGACGCCCCGCGGGTTGAGCTGATGCGTCGCGATGCCGAAGTCGCCGAGCTTGAGCAGATTGCCCGTGCAGACGAAGACGTTGAACGGCGTGAGGTCGCGATGCATGGCATGCCCGCGATGCAACGCATCGAGGGCTCCGGCGATCGCCGCGAGCTCGCGCCGGACGAACCGCTCCGACTGCGCGCCGACCTTCTCCAGCCAGGTACCGAGGTCCCCGTGCTCGGCGTACTCCATGGCGAGGTAGTACCGCATCTCGCCGCTGCCCGCGTCGGCGAAGCGGTCGTACACGCGCAGCGCGCGCGGCTCGCGCGCGAGGAGCTCGGCGAAATACGCCTCGCGGAGCCACGCGGAGAGCCGGTCGCTGACCTTGATGCAGAGCTTGTCGGGATAGCCCTGGCTCGGAGAAGGTGTCGCGAGGTACACCTCGCCGAACCCTCCCTTGCCGATCAGCTGATCGAGCCGATAGGTGCGGCCCGTCTCGGAGCTGTACGCGGTGCTGGGCGCGGGCTGCGCCGCCGTCTTGTCCCGACTGCGGTCGAGGTGGCGGGTGTAGCTCGCGCGCCGGGTGACGAGCGGCGCCTGCTGGGTGGGCATGCAGGGGAATGGCAGGAGAAGACGGGCGGCGCGCCGTCGACGGCGCGCCGCCCGTCTTGAGTGTGCAGCGCCGGGCGATCCGGCGCCAGCGCGCGCGTCAGCCCGCGACGGCGGTGAGCTTCACGTACTCGATCCACGGCGGCACGAGGCGGTTCAGCTGCGCCTGCAGCGCCTCCCGCGACGTGGGCGACAGCTCGGCGAACGGATCGCGGCCGAACCGCGCCTTCATCTCCGGCGCGGCGCGCGCGGTGTCGAGCTCCATCGGCCCGTCGATCTTCCCCTGGAAGTCGAGCCACTGGAAGGTGGTGTGCACGGTGGTGCGCACGGCGCGGTAGCGCTCCGGCGTCAGGCCCGCTGCCTTCGCGCCCTCGGGGATCGTCTGGTCCTCCCACTGCGCCTGCTGCGCTTCGCCGCGCGCCTGCGGAGTCGTCGCGGTCCGCGCACGCTCCTGCGCGGCGCGAACGAGCTCGGTCTCGCGGGCGATGCCCTTGGCGTACGCGTCGAGGTCGGCCGCCGTGAGCTCGGTAGCGGCGGACGCGCCCGCGGCGGGCGCAGCCTCGGCCGACGGCGCGCGGCTCGTCGCCGCGCTGTCCGCGGCCTGGCCGGCCGGTTTGTCGCCGCTCCCGCACGCGGCCACCACCGCGAAGAGGACGAGACTCGCGCTGATGTATCTCCTCACACCATCTCCTTCGGCACGTTCCGCCCGACGATGATCGTGATGTTGTCCGAGCCGCCGTCCTCGAGCGCGTCGGCGAGCAGCTGCTCGCACACCTGCTTCGAGCTCGTCATGTGCGCCAGCCGCTCGGCGATGCGCTCGTCGCTCACGTGCTTCGTCAGCCCGTCGCTGCACAGCAGATGGACGCTGTCCCACTCTGCACGCAGCCGCGTCACCACCGGTTCCGCCGTGTCTGCGCCGAGTGCGCTCGAGAGCACGTGCGCGAACTGCGTGTGCGGAGCCTGCGCGCGCGAGAGGATCCCCTGGTCCACGAGGTCGTTGGCGAGCGTCTGGTCGCGCGTCACCTGCGTCAGCCGGCCTTCGCGCCACAGATAGTAGCGCGAGTCGCCGAGCTGGACGAGGTAGTAGGCCGGCCACACGCCCATGAACAGCGTGAGCGTGGTGGCCATGGAGCCACTCTGCTCGCTCGCGCTCGCTCGCTCGCGGATCGCCTCGTGCGACTGCAGCGCACAACGCTGCAGCAAGTCGGTGAACGTCGATTCGGCGACGTTGCGGTCGAAGAGGCACGACATGCTGTCGTTCACGTACTGCATCACCGACTCGAGCGCCGTCGCACTGGCCTCGGCGCCTCCGTGCGCGCCGCCGACACCGTCGGCCACCACCGCGATGAACGCGACGCGCTGCTCCCGCGCGGGCAGCTGCGCCTCCGTCCCCAGGTTCGTCGCGATCACGTTCACCCGCTTGTGAACCGTCGCGAGCAGGAAGTGGTCCTGATTCTCGGCGCGCACTCTGCCGACGTGCGTGAGTCCGTGCACGTCGATCTCGTCGTCGCGCGGTTTGCGGGTGTTGGGCAGCGCCTGTGTCTCCGTCCGCATGTGGCCGTGCCTTTGAAGGCTCAGCCTCAATCTGTGCACGGCGACGCGGGTTGTCGAACCGGCGCGCGCCACCATGGGTGGCGCGCCCGCTACTTCGTTGCGGCCCGCTGTTCGGCGGTGAGGAACGCGACGAGCGGCGTGATCTCCTTCTCCCGCAGGTCGAGGTTCGGCATCCGCATCTTTCCGGGGGTCTCCGGCTTGATGGATGGGTTGGCGAGGAATCGTGCGAGGTACTCGGCCGGGAGGCGCCGGTCGGTGAGCTCGGGAGCTGCGGTGCTCATCTGTCCGGTGATCTCAACGGCGCGATGCACGTGGCAAGTCACACAGCCCTGCGCCGCGAAGAGGCGCCGCCCACGCTCGACCTCGCTGAACCGCGGGATCCCCAGCGTGGCCAGATGTTCCTCGACGGTGCCGCGGATCGTGCGCACCGAATCCACGACGCGCCACGGGACCAGCACGGCACGCGCACCACCGAAGCCGCTGTTGATCGTGACCTGCCAGTCCCCCGTCGCGGGGAAGACGATCGTGCCGCGGAAGCCCTTCCATCCCTCTTCGCTGTATGCGGCGGCCGTTCCGCTCACGACGCGCGAGCCTGAGCGTGCCTCGAGCGTGGGAATCATATTGTCCTCGGCGCCCATCCGCCGGATCCCGTGCTGCCGCACCTCCCACGAAAGGATCAACGGCTTTCCGACGACCCAGGCGTCGGGGACCTTGTTGACCTTCACCACGGCCCATCCCCCGTATGCCGAATACGCGGCGGTGGACGCGAGCAGCAGACCTCCGACGGCGCCCAGCACGAGCTTCTTCATGGGACCCTCCCGGGTGGTGTCTCTCTTGGACGCCGGGGCTGCGGGCTTCGCTTAGCTGGTGGGTCCTCAGGCGTCGAGGACCGAGGGCTTTCCTGGCTTGGCTGGCATCAAGAGTTTCAAGGGGGTCAGAGTCGTTGATCCGATCAACGACTCTGACCCCCTTGATCCGGCGAGAGTCCGAGCCACCTACCTCGGCGCGGCCGACCGTTGCGCGCCGAGCTGGCGCAGCACCTCGCCGAGTCGCTTCATCTCGGTGCCGTACGTGGCCCAGTCGTCGGCGCGCTGCGCTGCCCGCGCACGCTCGTAGTGGTCGTTGGCGCGCCGTGCGAGGTCGGCCGTGGTCGCGCCGGTCGCCGTATCGGCCGTGCTCGCTCGTGCTGCCGCGGCTGCCGCGACCGGCGCACCGGCGGACGGCGCCGAGGCGACAGTCTCCGGCCGCATCGCGCCGAACAGCGCACGCAGCGCGGCGTCCAGGGTTTCGGCCATCGCGACCTGGCCCTCCTGCGCCACGACGACGCGCTTCAGCTCGGGGATGCGTCCCCCCTGCGCGCGGAGATAGAGCGGCTGCACGTAGATCAGCGATCCCTCGATCGGGATCACGAGCAGCTCGCCGCGCAGCACCTCCGAGCCGCGCTGATCCCACAGCGAGATCTGGCGCGACACCTCGGTGTCCTGATTGATCCTGTTCGCGATCTGGTTGGGTCCGAACACGAGGCTCTGCCGGGGGAACCGGTACACGGCGAGCTTGCCGTAGTTGGCACCGTCGTTCCGCGCGACCATCCACGCCGCGAGGTTGTCCTTCTGCCGCGGGGTGAAGGGCCGCATGAGGATGAATTCCGGCGCGCGCTCACCGGGCAGCCGCATCACCATGTGCCGGAGAAACGATTCCCCCGCGATCCGGCCTCCGGGCGACGCCCGCTCGCTCGCGCTCGACTGGCTCACCGCCGCGGCGCCGGGCACCTGCCACTGATCCTCGCGGTGGTAGAAGGTCTCCGGGTTGCCCATGTGGTACGTCGCGAACAGCGCCGTCTGCACGCGGAAGAGATCCTCGGGATACCGGATGTGCTCGCGCAGGTCCGCCGGCATCTCGCTCAGGGGGCGCAGCAGTCCCGGATAGATCTTCGCGAGCGTCCGCACGATCGGATCGTCGGGCGCGGCGATGTACGCCGCGAGGTCGCCGTCGTACGCGTCGATCACGACCTTGACCGCGTTGCGCATGTAGTCGGTCCCGTCCGACAACGGTTGCGAGTACGGATACCGGTCGGTGGTGGTGTACGCGTCGAGGAGCCACTTCAGGCGGCCGTCGCTCGCGACGACCATGTATGGATCGCGATCGAACGCGAGGAAGGGGAGCGCACGCCGCGCGCGCTCGCCGACGCTTCGATTGTAGAGGATGCGAGTGCGGCTCGTGACGTCGCGCGAGAGCAGGATGTTGAACGACCCGAAGTGCAGCGCGTAGAGCAGCCGTCGCGCGAACGACGCCACCGGCACGCCGCCGCGTCCGTCGTACGTCGAGTACACCGCGGCGTCGCCCTCGCCCGCCGGATAGTCGAACTCGCGCTGGCTGCTCGGCGCGAGCACGAAGTCGTTCGACTGCTCGCCGTAATAGATCTGCGGCCTCCTGATCGGCAGCGGGATGCTGGAGACCGGCGGCAGATCCTTGATGAAGAGAACGGGAAGTCCCTCCGCCGTGACCTCGTTCGACGGGCCGAGCGTGACGCCCATCCCGTGCGTGTAGGTGAGGTGCTCGTTGATGAAGCCCTTCGTCGGCAGCGCGTCGGTGTCCAGCTCGCGCGCGGAGAGCATCACCTGGCGCACCTGCCCGCCGATCCGATAGCGGTCGTCGTCCACCGAGACGAAATCGTAGTACGTGCGAATCGACTGGAGCTGCCCGAACGTCTGGAGCAGCGGCTCGCGATCCCAGAGCCGCACGTTGTCGATCGTCGCGCGGTTCGCGGCGATCGTCGCCGGCGTCAGGTCGGTGGCGACGCCGAGCTCGTGCAGCTGGACGCCGGCGATCCCCCAGGCGTCGCGGGTGGCCTTGATGTGGTGCGCGATCTGAGGCGTCTCGTACGACAGCTCGTTGGCCTGGACGACGAGCCGCTGGTACGCGGCGGGCACGAGCACCGCGAGGACGACGAGCGCCACGTAGCCGACGACGACGCGCGCCGCGACGTACGCCATCCGCCCGCGCGCGCCGCTCCAGGCGATGAGGCCGGCGCCGACGAGCGCCGCGATCGCCAGCACGTGCATGGCGGGCACGCGCACGCGGAGATCGATGTAGTTCGCCCCGGACAGCGGGAGATGCTCGCCGAACAGGAGGCCGGGGATGCTCACGAGCTCCGTGCGCACAGCGATCACGAGCAGCGCCAGCGCGGCGAGGATCGCCAGGTGCCGGCGCGCGTGCGCGGGGATGACGAACACCTCGCCGTCGCGCCCCGCCTCGGCGCGCGCGAAGTGGATCGGGATCGCGACGAGCAGCAGCGAGAGGATCACGAGCGAGAACGCGAACGCCACGACCGCCTCGACCGCCGGCAGCACGAACACGTAGTAGCCGATGTCACGCCCGTAGATCGGATCGGTCGTGCCGAACGGCGTGCGGTTCATCGCCAGCAGTGCCGTGCTCCACTGCGACGCCATCGAGAGCGCGACGACGAAGGCGATGAGCGCCGTCCACGGCAGCGCGAGCATACGCATCAGCCGCGCGGCGTGCGCGCCGACCGCGGTGGCCACGCCGGCGATGTCGGTGATCGGCTCGCGGACGCGTGCATCGCTCACGACGAGTCCGCGGAGCGCGTAGCGTGCATTGCCATAGAGGACCGCGAGCGCGACCGCGCCGCTCAGCAGCCCGATGCTCCACTGCGCGACGATCTTCGTGAAGAAGACGCGCTGGAATCCGATCTCCGTGAACCAGAGCCAGTCGGCCAGCCGGCCGGTGATGCTCGGCAGGACGATCGCGAGCACGAAGAGGACGATCGCCGCGCCGATGGCGAACCGTGGCGGCAGCGGAGGGCGGCCCGTCCCGGATCGGCGCAGGCGTGGCGGCGGACGGATGCCCGCGTCGCGCAGGCCGCGGATGAACGGGTCGTCGTCGGGGACGATGTCAGGCATGACCGAACATACGGTCGGATACGTTCGCCTGCGTCGCGATCAGACGTTTACAACCCGCTGCTTGACACGGCCGAGGCCGCCCCTATCGTCCCTCGCCTCGCTGTACCCTCCGATTCCTCACGCTTTCGTTGAGGTCCCATGCATCCGATCACTCGCGCCGCTCTGCTCAGCTCCACCATCCTGCTCGTCGCGGCGTGCGCGAAGAAGGAGGAGCCGGCGAAGGACACGGCCGCGGCGATGTCGCCCGCGCCGGCGCCCGCGCCCGCGCCGACCCTCGCGCTGGCCGACGTCGCCGGAAAGTGGCAGTTCTCTTCCGTCCCGATGGCCGGAAAGGACACGAGCCCGACGAAGTACGTGCTCACCGCGACGGCCGACACCACGGGCTGGACGCTGACCTTCCCCGACAAGCAGGTGGTGCCGGTGAAGGTGACCGTGTCCGGAGACAGCGTGCAGCTCGCGTCGGCCGAGTTCAAGAGCCAGCGTCGCAAGGGCGTCAAGGTGACGACCGAGACGACGCTCCGGCTGGCGGACGGCAAGCTCTCGGGTGTCACCACGGCGCACTACGCGAAAGCGGGCGCCGACTCGGTGCTTCAGCTGAAGAGCGAAGGCACGCGCGCGCCGTGATGCCGTGATTCCGTCACAACTCGGAACTGCTCGACGACTGGAACTGCGTCACAAATCCAGCGGATCTTTCCGAGGGCATCGAAGTCTCCAAATGGCCCTCCAGGCTGCATACTCAGGTAGATACCGCTCCTTTACTGTTACGGGCTCTCGATCGGGCTGGCTGTAGTGCGTTGTAGATGCGGGGCCGGCATGCATACCGGCCCCGCATCAATCAAGAACCACTGCCGGCCCTACTGCGATCCGTAAGAGTAAAGGAGCGATGCCGGCCCCACCGCAGGCGGCGTGGAGGGGCACTTGGCGGCTCGGATGCGCACGGAGCGATCCGCTGGATGTTGGAGCGGTTCGAAAGCCGTTGCTGTTCAGGGCCAAATCGCACGCGTCATGATCAGCCACCTGCGCGTCGCCCGCTGGGTCATGTCGCGCGTTCGAGCCGCATGAACGGCCAGCGCGCGGTCCGCCACGACCAGAGCAGGAACGCGAGGCCGCCCAGCACCAGCATCCCGACGCCGAACAGGATCACGCGCAGCTGCGTCGTGGCGAACAGAAAGATCCAGCCGAGCAGCGCCACCAGCGCCGGCACCGGATACAGCCACATGCGATAGGGCCTCGGCATGTCGGGCGCGTTGCGCCGCAGCAGGATCAGCCCGAACACCTGTCCCATGAACTGCACGAGGATCCGCGTCACGATCATCGCGTCGATCACCGTGCCGAGCGAGAAGAACCCCGCGACGATCGAGAGCGCGCCGAGCACCAGCAGCGAGACGTACGGGAACTGCTTCGTCGGGTGCAGCTTGCCGAACGCGCGGAAGAAGTAGCCGCTCTGCGCCGCGGCGAACGGGATGCGCGAGTAGCCGAGCAGCAGCGCGAACACGGAGCCGAACGTCGTCCAGAGGATGAGCAGCGTGAAGATCGTCGCCACGCGCGAGCCGTGGACGCGCTCCATCATGCTCGAGACGATGAAGCCCGACTCCGCGTGCGCCTCCGCCGGCACGAACTCGCGCCACGGGATCACGCCGATGATCGACAGGTTGATCCCGATGTAGATCAGCGCCACGGCGGCGGTGCTGATGAGGATCGACCGCGGGATCACGCGCCCGGGATCGCGCACCTCGTCGCCGATGTAGCAGACGTCGTAGTAGCCGAGGTAG
>Ga0070675_100002496_pt1 | contig 13769 bp, 12 predicted proteins | sample KBSM43metaG_FD_65343 | JGI IMG/M metagenome (GOLD analysis project Ga0070675, IMG submission 65343) | Miscanthus rhizosphere microbial communities from Kellogg Biological Station, Michigan, USA - KBS M4-3 metaG | ecosystem: Host-associated > Plants > Roots > Rhizosphere > Soil ...
GGTCGTCGCCGCTCGAGCATGGCTGCCGACGTAGCGTGGCTCCGGACCCGTTCGGCGCGCACTCTCGAGCTTGCTCGAACGTAGCGGCAAAGACAACGTCGACGCCTCGCAGACTTCGGCCTTAAGCACCGCCCGACCGCAGTCTCGGTCGGGGATGACCTCGTGCGCTTCACAGGATAGAAAGCGCTCTTGCTCCGACCCCTTGGCGCAGGCGTACCGTCGATTGCGGTGGAGCGCGGCGTGCAGTGCTCGCGGCAGGGCTGAATCCCAAAGCGAACTGACTACAGCCTGGCACGAGCAGGCGAAGGGAGTGTCTGACATGGACCAATCGAACTACGAACCTCGCGGGGGCTCGACGACGGGGGCTGGCGCGCCCGCATCCAGCGACCGCAACTCGCTGACGATCGGGCCAGACGGGCCGATCGTGCTGCATGACGTGCATTTTCTCGAGCAGATGGCGCACTTCAACCGCGAGAAGGTTCCCGAGCGCCAGCCGCATGCGAAAGGCGCCGGCGCGTTCGGCGTGTTCGAGACCTCCGCCGATGTTTCACGGTTCACGAAGGCGGCGCTTTTCCGCAAAGGCTGCTCGACCGAGATGCTGGCGCGCTTCTCGACCGTCGCCGGCGAGGCAGGCAGCCCCGACACCTGGCGCGACGTGCGCGGCTTCTCGCTCAAGTTCTACACCGAGCAAGGCAACTACGACTTGGTCGGCAACAACACGCCGGTCTTCTTCGTGCGCGACCCGATGAAGTTTCCCCACTTCATCCGCAGCCAGAAGCGCCTGCCCGACTCCGGCCTGCGCGACAACCACATGCAGTGGGACTTCTGGACCAGCAACCCCGAGACCGCGCATCAGGTCGCCTACCTGATGGGCGAACGCGGGCTGCCGCGTACCTGGCGCCACATGAACGGCTACGGCTCGCACACCTACATGTGGGTCAACGCCGCCGGCGATCGGTTCTGGGTCAAGTATCACTTCCACACCAAGCAGGGCATGGCGTTCTTCAGCAACGCCGAGGCCGCCGAGATGGCCGGGCACGACGCCGACTTCCATCGCCGCGACCTGTTCGCGGCGGTCGCGCGTGGTGACCACCCGCGCTGGACGTTGTCGGTGCAGGTGATGCCGTACGACGAGGCGAGACGGTATCGCTTCAACCCGTTCGACCTGACCAAGACCTGGTCGCACAAGGACTACCCGCTGATCCCGGTCGGCACGATGACGCTGAACCGCAACCCGGAGAACTTCTTCGCGCAGATCGAGCAGGCGGCGTTTTCGCCCGGCAACACCGTGCCCGGCATCGGACTTTCGCCCGACAAGATGCTTCTCGGTCGTGCTTTCGCCTACAACGATGCGCAGCGGAATCGGATCGGCACGAATTTCCACCAGCTGCCGGTCAATCGCCCGAAGGTGGCGGTCAACACGTACATGTTCGACGGCCAGATGGCGTTCGAGCACAGTGGCAGCGCACCGGTCTACGCACCGAACAGCGGCGGTCGCCCGTGGGCCGACACGACTGCCCGCGCCGAGGACGGCTGGCAGACCGACGGCGACATGGTGCGCAGCGCCTACTCGCTGCATGCCGACGACGACGACTTCGGGCAGCCGGGCACGCTCGTGCGCCACGTGTTCGACGATGCGCAGCGGGCCAAGCTCGTCGAGCAGGTCGCGGGCAGCCTGCTCGGCGGGGTGCGCAGCCCGGTGCTCGAGCGGGCGTTCACCTACTGGAGGAGCATCGACGCCGACGTCGGCCGCCGCATCGAAGAGAAGGTTCGCGCGGGGGCCGTCGCCACGGAGCTGGCCGAAGGCATGGGGCAGCGCTAGCAGGATCGAAAGGAACGGACATGAGCATCGACAACAAGGTGGTCCTGGTGACCGGCGCAGGGCAGGGCATCGGCCGCGCCATCGCGCTCAGGCTGGCGAGGGATGGCGCCCACGTCGCCATCGTCGACGTCAACGACGAGAAGACGAGCGCCGTTGCCGGCGAGCTGGAGAAGCTCGGGCACAAGGCGACGACGTTCAAGGCCGACGTCACCGATCGAGCTGCCGTGTACGCCGCGATCGATCACGCGGAAAAGGCGCTCGGCGGATTCGACGTCATGATCAACAACGCCGGCATGGCGCAAGTCCAGCCGCTCGCCGACGTGACGCCCGAGGAAGTCGGGAAGATCTTGAAAGTGAACGTCGAAGGGGTGCTGTGGGGAATCCAGGCCGCCGCCACGAAATTCAAGCAACGCAAACAGAAGGGGAAGATCATCAGCGCTTCGTCGATCGCTGGGCACGAGGGCTTTGCGATGCTCGGCGTCTACTCGGCGACCAAGTTCGCAGTTCGGGCGCTGACGCAAGCGGCGGCGAAGGAGTATGCGAGCGACGGGATCACCGTCAATGCGTACTGCCCCGGCATCGTCGGCACCGACATGTGGGTGGAGATCGACAGGCGCTTCGCCGAGATCACCGGCGCTGCGATCGGAGTGACCTACAAGAAGTACGTCGAAGGCATTGCTCTTGGGCGTGCCCAGACCCCCGAGGACGTGGCCGCGTTCGTGTCGTTCCTCGCCGGGCCCGATTCGGACTACATGACAGGACAGGCGCCGTTGATCGACGGGGGCCTGGTGTATCGATGAGCCGCAGGCAGGACGTTGAACGTCTCGCGCAGCTGAATTCGGAGCAGGTCTCAACACGGGATCACGTCGGCGTCACGAGATGGGTGGTCTTCGGCTCGCTGCTCAGGAAGCTGTGAACGTGTTCTTCGATGGCGTGATCCGCTTTGGTGACCCGCTCGTGCTGGCGTAAATGCTCCAGCCACGATTCGACCAGAAAGGTCTCGACGAATCGACCCCGCCTGGCGGTGTCTTCGAACACGCCCCAGGCGTACGCCCCGTCGCGGCGCCGCTCGGCCGATAGGCGCTCCAGCGCCTGCAGAAATGCCCCGCGGTTGTCCGCAGGCACGTCGTATTCGACGGTCACCAGCACGGGCCCTGCATCGTTTTCGATCGGACCGGCGACCACGGGCGGCGGCCAATGCATCGAAGGCGCCAAGTCGATGCGTCCCGCGGCCTGGACCTTCCAGCGGCGCATCAGCGGAATCGCCGCGAGAGCGCATGCCGCGGCGACGACGTGCGTGGTCGGCAGGCCGATCACGCTGGCGACTTTCCCCCAGCCGGCGCTGCCCACCGCCATGGCTGCCGAAAAGGCGGTGACGTAGATCGCGAGCCCGCGACCGCGCACCCAATCGGGCAGCGCGTACTGAGCCGACACGTTCAGGCTGGAGACCGCAGCAATCCAGCACATCCCGGCCAGCACGCTCGCGCCAAAGGCGGTCCACGGCTCGCGTGCGACGCCGAACAGTCCGAGCGCCACCGCAGTACCGATCGACGCGGCGACCACCACGCCATCCGGATCGAGCCTGGCCTTCAGCTTCGGTAGCGCCAAGGCGCCGGCGATCGCACCTGCGCCGATGGCACCGAGCAACACGCCATACAGGGTCGGCCCGCCGCCGATCTGCGTCCGCGCGACGAGAGGCAAGAGCGCCCAGTATGCGCTGGCGAAGATGAAGAAGCCGACGGCGCGCAACAGCGTCGCGCGCAGCAGAGGATTGTGGCGCGCGTAGCGGGCGCCGGTCCGGTTCGCGGCAAGGAAGCGCTCCGCCGGCAATCGGCTGCTCCTCTGCTTGGGAGCGCGCCACCACAGCAGCCCGCCGACGCTACCGAGGTTGCTCACCGCATTGACCCAGAATGGCGCGGAGACCCCGAACCCCACCGTGAGCACGCCGACAAGCGCGGGACCGATCGCGCGGCTGATGTTGACGCCCAGGCTGTTGAGGGCGATGGCCACCGGGAGTTCTTCCTTGTCTTCGATGAGGAGCGGGACGATCGATTGCCATGCCGGTGCGACGATGGCGGCGCCCGCCCCGAGCAGGAAGGTGAAGAGCAAGAGGGTGACAGGACTGATGCGGTCGAGCCAGACGAGAGCGGCGAACGCTGCCGAGATCACGACGATGGCGCTCTCCGCCCAGATGAGAAAACGCCGCTTGTCGACCACATCGGCCAGAGCACCTGCCGGTAGCGCCAAGAGGAACATGGGCAGGCTCGATGAGACCTGCACCAACGACACCATCAAAGGGTCCATGCTGAGGTCGGTCATTAGCCAGGCCGCCGCGGCGGTGTACATCCACCAACCGATGTTGGTGACGACGGTTGCGGTCCACAGCACGGCATACGCGCGATTGCGCAACGGTCGCAAGGCTTCGGCGACAGCCGAGGGCTTCTTCATCTCGCAACAGCCGGGCGGCCGGCTCCATCGAATGCTGGTTGAATCATCGCTCAGCACGGTGCGGCCGCGCTCTGCACTCCCGAGGGACCTCGTCGACGCGGTCATAGCCGTTATCAGGCCGACCCGCCTAAACAATTCGGATGGCAGGAACTCGCCAACGCCTGAGCTGCCAAGGATGCTCGACCTTCCTGCCTGACCACCCCAACTTATGGCGAATATCACATCCGTTCTGAAAGAGGAGATCGACCCGGTCGCTCGCAAAGAGATCCGACGCGCAATCTCTTCCTTGAAGAAGTCCTCAACGATCTACGTTCCGAGATCGTCGCTTTGCAGCGCCGAGTGCTCGAACTCGAGCGCCGACGGACCCCGTGCTTTTTCCGACGAGCTTCAGCTGTGCGGCCCGTCGCGACCCGAAAAGCGCGGCAGGTTCCACCCGTAGCGCAACGAGAGAGCGCGCAACAGGAAACAAGCGGACAACGCCACCCAGGTGCGCCAGCTCGAGTCCCACCCGAGGCGCTCGCCAGCGACCTCGATGGCGGCGCCGACGAGCGCTGCTGACGCATAGATTTCCCGCTGCAGGATCACCGGCACTCGATTGAGCAGCACATCGCGCGTCAGGCCGCCGCCTACGGCAGTGAAGACGCCGAGGAGCACCGCGACTTCTGCGTTGTGGCCGAAGATCATCGCCTTCTGCGCGCCGCTGACCGCGAACATCGCGAGGCCAAGCGAGTCGAACAGGATCACCGGATGCTCGAGTCGCACGACGAGCGTGCGCGCCACCATCGTCAGCAGCGCCGCGACGAGCGCGACAGTGAGATAGCGCCAGTCGGAGAGGCCCGCGGGCGGCACGGCGCCGATGCAGAGATCGCGCACCACCCCGCCGCCGCATGCGACCGCGAACGCGATGAAGACGATTCCGAACCAGTCCAGGCCGCGGTCGCGCGCCGCGACTGCGCCGCTGATCGCGAAGGCGAATGTGCCGGCCAGATCGAGGAAGGTGAACAGGCGGTGGTCGTTCAACCCGGCAATGGCCAGCTGAATGACATTCATAACCTGAAGGCCATGCTCATCCGATCGCGTCGTACGCGACGGGCAGAGTCACTCCGAAGCCGTTGTCGGCGTCGCTCGCGGGGCCTGCTCCAACGTGGCGGGCAAAACCGTACGTCAGGCAGTGCGGGGATGGACCGTGAGCACGCGCACGATGAAGGCGTGGAGTTCGACCATGTAATTGCGCAGGAACTCGGCAGTTTCGTCGTTCGTAACCTCGCCGGCCGGCGTGATAAGGCCGGCGGTGAAGTGGATGTACGCCTCCGGTGAGTTCATCTGCGGTGAGTTGCAGAAGCTCAGCACGCTGCGCAGACTTTGCTGAGCCACTGCGGTACCGATTGCACCCACCGACGCGCCTATGACCGCTGACGGCTTGCGCGTGAACGAGTTCTGGCCCCACGGGCGACTGGCCCAATCGATCGCATTCTTCAGCCCTCCCGGAATGGAGCGGTTGTACTCGGGTGTGACGAACAACACCGCGTCGACCTCTGCGATGGCCTGCTTGAAAGCACGAGCCACCGGCGGGAAGTCGGCGTCGTAGTCGTAGCTGTAGAGCGGCAAATCCCGGATCGGTATCTCCGAGAATGCCAATTCCGACGGCGCGAGTTGAATCAATGCCTTGGCGAGCAGACGATTGATGGACGCATCGGCAAGGCTGCCGACGAAGTAGCCGACCTTGTAGATTGTCATGTCGGATCTCCTCTGTAAGTCGGGCGCGCTGCGTCAGGCGAAGCGAGCAGCGGACTGTGCGAAGGCCCAACAGTAGACGGCCAGGCGCGCCAAGCGACAGGCGCAGGATATTCTCAAAGGCCGACCTTGTTCGTGGTATGGAGCCGGTCTTGTGGTCGGTGCAGGTGATGGCGTGCGACGACGCGAAGCGCCAATGCTTCAACTCGAACCAGGCGACCATTTCACCGGGCGACACGGTGCCCGGCGCGATAAACAGCTACGTGGCAATCAGCACGTCGCACTGTGACTCGGCGAGCACGCGCCGCGAGACGCTGCCGAGGAAGAAGTCCTCGGTCCGGCTTTGTCGCTTGCCGACGACGATCAGATCGCAGTCCTGCTCCTGCTCCTGCTCGAGGACCCGCCAGACCGGATCGCCCTCGGCGACGAGGCCCTCGGCGTCCGACAGCGTCATGCCGGCGCGCTCGTAGAGCGCAGCCATGCCCTCGCTCGCATCGCGCTGCACCTCGATCCTGTAGGAGTCGATCGCGTCCGCGCCGGCACCCACCGAGCGCAGCTTGCCTTCGAACGGCGTCTCGAACGCGTGGAGGACCCGGATGCGGGCACCGGGCGCGATCGCCCGCGCGCACCTCAGCGCTGCCAACGACGCGTCCGAGAAATCGACGGCGACCAGGACGCTGGCGTAAGGTCGGTGCGCGACCTGCTTGACGACCAGCATGGGCAGCGTCGCGGTGCCCACCAGCCGTTCGGCGGTGGACCCGAGCACCATCTGGCGCAGGAAGCTGGCGCCGCGGGCACCGACGACGACCAGGTCGGCGGCGGTCTCGCTGCGCACGCGGCCGATCTGCTCGAGAACCGGACCGGTCGCGAAATGCACTCCCGCCACGAGGCCGTGTTCGCGCTCCAACGTCGCAGCGAACGCGTGCAGCGCCGCCTCGGCCTCGTCGAGCCAGCGTTGCGGAAGCCTGGCGGGCAGGGCCGCCAGGTAGCGGTGCACGGCATCGAACGCTGTCGTCGACGCGACATAGACGAGGTCGAGTCCTGCGCCGACAGCGCGCGCGACCGAAGCTGCCCGGTGCGCAGCGTGGCGCGCCGGTGCGGACAGATCCGTGGCGGCCAAAACGTGCTGGAATCGGGCCATGCCCACTCCTGATCAGCTATTGGTCTGTTCCGGAGGAACCTCGCGAGGAAGCGATTGCGCGGCGTCGCCGCTGCCGTCCGTCGCCGGCATCGCCATCCCGACGAGGTAGCTGGTCATGCTCAGCGAGCCGAGCGTTCGACCTTCGGCGAAGGGCTGTGCCGTCTCGCCCGCGGCGCTGCACAGCCCGGCGACATAAGCCAGCGGCAGGAAATGCTCGGCGGTCGGCACCGCAAGCGCGTGGTCGGGATCGCGTTGCACGTCCGCCAAGGCGCCGGGGTTCGTCGTCATCACCTCGCGCACGCGCGCGTCGAAGCGCTCCGCCCAGTCGAAGCCGCGGTCGCCGAAGGACCAGTCGACCCGGCGCAGGTTGTGGACGACGTTGCCGCTGCCGACGATGAGCACGCCGCGATCGCGGAGCGGCGCCAGCCGCGCGCCGAGATCGACGTGGTACGCCAGCGGCGCTCCGGCATGGATCGACAGCTGCAGCACCGGGATGTCGGCGGCAGGGAAGACGTGCGCCAGCACCGACCAGGTGCCGTGGTCCAGCCCCCAGCTGCTGCGGTCGAGGCCAACGCTCCCGGGCCCGAGGATGGCGACGATTTCGTCGGCGACCTCCGGGCTGCCGGCCGCCGGATAGTCGAACGCGAACAGCTCGGGCGGAAAGCCGTAGAAGTCGTGGATGACCTTGGGCCTCGCCATCGCGGTGACGGCGGTGGCCTGGATGAACCAGTGTGCGGAGATCGCCAGCACGGCGCGCGGTCGTGGCAGCGCGCGCCCGAGGGCTCGCCACGACTGGGTGAAGACGTTCAGTTCGAGCGTATTCATCGGCGAGCCGTGGCCGATGAACGCGAAGGGCATGCGGTCGGGTTGGGGCATTGCAAGCTCAGCGCGCGGGCGCGATCGCCTTCGTCTGGTGCGGCGTCGCCTCGGGCGGCGGGAACTTCTCGGGCCGCGAATCGGCGATGAAGCCATCGCGGTTCGGCATACGCACGCCGGCGAGCGTCCGGGCGTCCATCCGCGCGTCGGCGTCGACGATCCCCGCGCGCGCGAGGATGTAGGCGCAAAGCGCGTACACGTCGTCGTCGCTGAGCGTGTCGGGCGTGGTGAGCGGCATCGCCCGCTTGATGTAGTCGAACAGCGTCGTCGCGTACGGCCAGTAGCTCTCGACCGTCTTCACCGGTGCCTTGGACGGATCGGCGTTGACGAGCGTGCCGCGGCCGCCGATCAGGCGGTCGCCGAGGCCGCCCTGCAGGTTCTCGCCGTGGCAGGCGACGCATTGCGCTTCGTAGACCACCTTGCCCTGCGCGACGGTGCCCGAGCCCTTCGGCAGGTCGCGGCCGTCGGGCAGCGACGAGTAGAAGCGTGTCAGCTCGGCATCGCTCGCCGGCTGGCCGAAGCCGTACGTCGGGGCGCCGGCGACGACGGTGCTGCTGCGCTCCGTCGAGCCCGGCGCGCCCGCGCACGCCGAGAGCAGCGCCGCGACGGCGGCCGCGACCAGCGAGCCCCGCTCAGTATTGGTGGACATTGGAGACCTTCCCGTCGCTCGCGACCTGCCAGCTCTGGATCGCGTTCAGGTGGTAGATCGAGCCGAGCGGCCCGTTGAGGCCGCGCAGTGCGATGAGCTGGCCGAGCGTCGGCTGCACGTAGCCGGTGTCGTCGACGGCGCGGCTCTGCAGCACGGCCGTGCTCCTGCCGTCCCACCGCCAGGGAAGGCGGAAGCGCGTGTGGCAGATCGGCAGCACCGGCTGCTGCAGCGCTGCCTCGCGCCACGTGCTGCCGCCATCGACCGAGACGTCGACGCGGCGGATCGTCCCGCGCCCCGACCACGCGAGCCCGGTGACTTCGTGAAAGCCCGGCGCCTCGAGCTGCATTCCGCCCGAAGGCGACGTGATGACCGACTTGGCCTCCATCTCGAAAGAGAACTGCACCGCCTTGCCGTCGGGCCGCAGGTCGGTGTACTTCGACGTCTCCTCGCGCGTCATGAACGGCGCGTCGGCGATCTCCAGCCGGCGCAGCCACTTGATATTCACGTTGCCCTCGTAGCCGGGCACGAGGAGGCGCAGCGGATAGCCCTGCTCGGGGCGGAGCGCCTCGCCGTTCTGGCCCCAGGCGAGGATGCAGTCCTTCATCGCCTTCTCGATCGGGATCGAGCGCGTCATCGCCGCCGCGTCGTTGCCTTCGGCGAGCAGCCACTTCGCGCTCGAGCGCACACCGACCTCGTTCAGGATCGTCGCCAGCGGCACGCCGGTCCACTCGGCGCACGACGTCAGGCCGTGCGTGCCCTGCACCGTCGGCATCGTCGGCTTCGACCATTCGGTGAGGCCGTTGCCCGAGCACTCGAGGAAGATCAGGCGCGAGATCGAGGGAAAGCGCCTGAGGTCGCGCAATGCGTACTTGCGCGGGCGCGCGACGAGGCCGTGCACGAAGAGCGTGTGACTGCTTGGATCGATTACCGCCGTGCCGGCGTGGCTGCGCTCGAAGAACAGGCCCGACGGCGTGACGATGCCCATGCTGTCCTGCAGCGGCGTGAAGGTCCACGACGAGAGCGGCGTCGCGGTCTTGTAGCGCTGGCGCACCTCGGTCTCGAACTGCGAGCGCGCGCCGTAGCTTTCGTCCTCGAGCGGATAGCCGGGGACCTTGGCGGGGTCGGCGGGCACCTGTCGCTCGACGGCGCCCGGCGGGGCCGCGGCACGGCCCGCGATCGGCGCCAACGCCGCGGAGGCGCCAGCGGCGCCCAGACCGCTGAGGAAGCGGCGGCGCGACGGCGGCCGGGAAAGCGATGTCCGCCGAGAGGAATTACTTTCGCGCCGGGGCTCCGGAGGGTTCATGCTTTTCCTCGCGAATGGTTCGGCCATTGGATGCCTTCGCAGAGGCCGGCGCATGTGAAGTCCCTGCATGCGGCGGGGACGAATGCACGGCGGGTGCACCGCTTCGTGCCACGCATGCCAGCTGGGCGAACTCGCCCGTGTGCCGCCACCTACGGCGCCAGGAAGAGCGCCGGATCGACTGGCGTCGCGTTCAGATAGACGCTGAAATGCAGATGTGCGCCGGTCACGCGACCCGTCGCGCCGACACGGCCGATCGGCGCGCCGGCGTCGACGAGCGCGCCGACCGCGGTCTCGATTGCGGACAGGTGGCAGTACAGGGTCAGCAAGCCCTGACCGTGGTCGACGATCACGGTGTTGCCATTGAAGAAGTAGTCCCCGGTGTCTGCCACTGCGCCCGCAGCAGCGGCAACAACCGGCGTGCCCGCGGACGCGGCGATGTCCATCCCGCTGTGCGGATTGCGCTTCTCGCCGTTGAAGATCCGGCGCAGGCCGAACGACGACGAGCGCGGCCCGTCGGCCGGGCTCGCGAGCAGCAGTGTCGCCGGCTCGCGCGACGCGGTGAAGCGGCTCGAGACGTCGGCGAGGTGGACGCGCTCGCGTTCGTAGCGCGCCAGGTCCTGCGGCGACAGATCGACATGTCGCCGCGCGACTGTCAGCCGCTGCTCGGGGTAGCTCTTGGGCTGAAGCGCGAATGCGATCTCGCGCGCCGCGCCGTCACCAGCGCGTACCGTGAGCGTCTGCCGCTTCTTCGGATCGGCAGCGAGCCCGATGCCGACGATGGCAATCCAGAATCCCTCCCGTTCGGGCTTGGACACCACCATCACACGGCGGCCGCCGAACGTTGCCGACGGTCGCAGCGTCGCGGCGCCGAGCTCGACGATCGCAACGCCTCCCGGCACTGCCGCAGCGTGTGGCAGCGTTGCCGATGAAGCGCGCGCGAGCCATGGCGCAGCGACTCCGGCTGCTAGGGATGCGAGAGCGAGACGACGCTGCACGATGCGCCATCGTAGCCGCGCGATGCGCCGCGACTGCCGTCATCGGCCACGAGCGACGGTCGGCTTCAGAATGACTGTTGCCGCTGGTCGTCGCAGCCTTGAATGTCGGCTTCTGCCAAGAGCTGACGTTCAACTGTGCGGAAGACGAGCGGTCGGTGCACCCCAGAACCCGACCTTCATCGTCGCTGGGCGCTAGCGTAAACCGGGTGACTGCTTCTGCCCTGCCCGGACTGACAGCTCCCGACCCTAAGCCGACACCCGCGCCGCTCGGGAGCGGTCGCTCAGACCTAAAGGGCCAATGAATCCGACCAGCGCGGTCGCGGTGCGGCTTCTGCACGACCGAGCAATCATTTAATGACCTCGGTAGCCCGCAGCAGTATCGATTGAGGCACCGTAATGCCAAGCGCCTTCGCAGCCTTCAGGTTGACTCCAAGCTCGAATCTAGTCGGTTGCTGCATCGGCAGGTCGGCGGGCTTGGCGCCGCGGAGGATTCTGTCGACAAACCAAGCGAAGACTTCGTATTGCTCTGCATCCGAATAACTGAGCGAGACCAGCGCGCCCTCTGCCATGATCTTGAGTGCCCCGCTCACGGTCGGCAACGCTAACCGCAGCGCAGCCGCCATGACCGGAACGGGATTCTCGTAGAACAGCGGTTCGCCTGGAACAATGAGTGCCTGCGCTCCGCGGCGATCCATCTCCGCGATTGCGTTCTCGACCTCGCCTTGAGTGGCGACTTCGAAGAAGATCGGCTGAACGCCCACAGACTGGCACGCCTGCTCGAAGTCGCTGCGCCCGGCGCGGTTGTAGTACAGGTTTGCGGTTTGCAGCACGCCGACGCGCTGCAGGCCCGGCACCAACTCGCGGAGTAGCGAAAGACGCTTCGCATCGATCTCCGGGCCAAGCAAGGAGAGGCCGGTGACATTGCCGCCCGGCCGGGATAGGCTCGCGACCAGACCGGTGCGGACCGCGTCCCACGCGACCCAAATAACAATAGGTATCGTCTTCGTGGCATCCTTGGCCGCCAGCGTGGCCTGCGTGCCGACCGTCCCGATGATTTCTACCTTGAGCCGAACGAGCTCCTCCGCGAGCGGTCGCAAAAGCTCGACTTTGCGGCTGCCATAGCGTCGTTCAACCAGAAGATTCTTACCCTCCACCCAGCCTAGAGCGCGCAACGGCGCAAACGCCTGATCCCGCTCGGCTTGGGTTTCAGGCGAATTGATGTCCAAGACTCCGATTCGCCGAACGGTTGCCACTTCTTGCGCGAGCGCAACGACCGGTACCGCAACTATGCTCGCCGTCACCGCGTCGATGAACATTCGTCGATCCATAGTCGAACGTCCTTCGCAATCGCAGTTCGACCGTATCACATCTGTCGATAGAAGTTGACCGAAGCCGAACGGGATGGCTCGGCCAAGCGAAGAGGGCTGCTGGCCGCTTGCGGCCGAGGCAACGATCGTCCGGTGGTCATGACGGCCAGGGGAGTCTTTTCAAGCGATAAGCGCCATCGAACGACAGCTGTCGGTACCTGCTTTGTACGGCCGCTGATGGCCGTTGTGAGACCCCTGCGAGCTGGCGCAGCTGACGCTGCAGCGCGCTCGTGCGCAGTGGCGAGGCTCGACGAGCACTCGGTTTCGAACGAGCAGGTTCACGAGGCCACTGCCCTGATCGGTGCGGACCCCAATCACCGCCTCGGCCATTAGCGCAGCGCTACTTCTTGAGCACCGTGGCCTTCATGAAGTCCGTCACTGCCAACCGCACCTCACGCGAGGCCTTCTCGTTGTAGACGACAGTCGGACCCAATTCGATGCATGGATCTCCGTTGGCGAACACCTGGCCGGTCTGAGTGTTGATGACCGTTCCGGACTGGGCCTCGGCAAGCACACATTTGCGGAACGTCTGCCAGTTCGGGACTATTAAGGGTGTCTTGAAGGCCTTCCCGTCAAATACGTGCCCAGCATCCGCGTACTCGGTGAGTTGGACGTCACGGCTCTTCGCCTTCAGCCGCTGCACGTACGACCGACAGGGCGCGACGGGCACATAGTCGTCGGCGCTTCCATGAAACATGCGCACCGGCCTGTCCACAAAGTCATCGTCGTCAACGAATGTGGTGCCGCAGTTCGCATACAGTGGAATGAAAGCAGCAAACGACAGTCCGTCTGGCCCGTGCATGCGATGGAATCGTTTCAGGCTCGCGTAGAGCGCCGATTGCCCCCCTCGCGAGAATCCCATCAGGACGATTCTTGACGGATCGACGCGTGGGTGACGTGCGAGCACTTCGAGTGCCCGGTAGGCGTCGATGATCATCGCCAGACGCCCCAGGACAAACTGATCCACATTCGTGTTGACAATGCCTCTTCCAGTGAAGCTGTCAATGACGAACGTACCCATGCCAAGTGCGTTGTAGTCGTCTTCCCATTCCGTGACGTAGCCGGAGACACCGCCCGACCCATGCAGAAGGATTGCGACAGGGACCTTGCCGGTGCCAGCCGGGAGACGTAGCACGCCACCCAAGGTGACCGCCTTGCCACCTTTTGCACCGCTGAGAAACTCCTGGTCGGTCAGGGTAGTGGATTGGAATGTAATGACCTCTGTTCGCGCGATCTGGCAGTAGGCTGGCGCGATCGAGGTACATACCAGCGCAGCGATCGCGCAAACAAATGAGAAGAGGCGAACTGCCGAGGGATTCACATGCACCTCCATCTGCTGTTGCTTCGGGGCGCAGGCAATCCTGCACTGTCAACCCCTGACTCGCATTGCGCGACCAGCGCTGGAATTGGGCGTTTGACAATCGAATCGGGGAG
>Ga0070675_100002497_pt1 | contig 13769 bp, 11 predicted proteins | sample KBSM43metaG_FD_65343 | JGI IMG/M metagenome (GOLD analysis project Ga0070675, IMG submission 65343) | Miscanthus rhizosphere microbial communities from Kellogg Biological Station, Michigan, USA - KBS M4-3 metaG | ecosystem: Host-associated > Plants > Roots > Rhizosphere > Soil ...
CATACGATGGCGCAGGTGCTGCACCTGAAGTTCTCGCGTATTCAGTTCACACCCGACCTCATGCCGTCCGACATCACCGGCACCGACCTGGTGCAGGAAGATCAGGCAACCGGCCGACGGCAGATGGTGTTCGCGCCCGGGCCCATCTTCGCCAACATCGTGCTGGCCGACGAAATCAACCGCACGCCGCCGAAGACGCAGTCGGCGCTGCTCGAGGCGATGCAGGAACATCGGGTCACGATTCAGGGACGCACCTACAAGCTGGACGAGCCGTTCTACGTCTTCGCGACGCAGAACCCGATCGAGCTCGAAGGCACGTATCCGCTGCCCGAAGCGCAGCTCGATCGGTTCATGTACCACATCATCATCGAGCATCCGCCGTACGACGAGGAGATCGACGTCGTGCGCACGACGACCGCTATTCAGAACCCGCAGCTCGAACGTCCGGTCAGCGGTGACGATCTGATTCAGTTCAAGGAGCTGGTGCGCAAGGTGCCCGTGTCCGAGCCCGTGATGCGGCACGCGCTCGACATCGTCCGCGCGACGCGTCCGCGCGCGAAGGACTCAATTGACTTCATCAACAAGTGGGTGGCGTTTGGCGCCAGTGTCCGCGCGGCGCAGTATTTGGTGCTCGGCGGCAAAGCGCGGGCGCTGACGAGCGGACGCTATCACGTCAGCTTCGATGACATCCGCGCGCTGGCGCATCCGGTGCTGCGTCACCGCATCATCACGAACTTCCATGCGCAATCGGAAGGTGTGACGACGGACCAAATCACGGATCGGCTGCTCGAAACGGTGCCGATGCCGCGGTCAGGGATGTAGGTCCGCCTAAAGGCGGACCCCACGTACGTAGGGGCCGGCGTTAGCCGGCCCGGGGAGAGCGATGAGCGTCGCAGCGAGCCACAGTCAAAGCGCCATTCCCGGCGCGCGCTTCATGGATCCCTCGGTCCTCGCGCGGATCGGCAACCTGGAGCTCGTGTCGCGTGCCGTCGTGGATGGGTTCATCAACGGCATGCACAAGGCGCCCTATTTCGGCGCCTCGGTGGATTTCGCCGAGCACCGTGGCTACGTCCCGGGCGACGACATCCGGCGCGTGGACTGGAAGTTGTGGGCGCGAACGGACCGCTACTACGTCAAGGAATACGAAGCGGAGTCGAACTCAAATTTTTCGGTGCTGCTCGACGTATCGAAGTCGATGAACTTCGGCACGACCGGCATTACGAAGCTCGATTACGCGCGCATTCTCACCGCGTGCCTCACGAACCTGGTTCACCATCAGCGCGACCGCGTCGGACTGGTGACGTTCGACAATGACGTCGTCGATTTCGTCCCCTCCTCCGCCAAGCACATGGAGGTCGTTCTGCACACGCTGGACAAGGTGGAGGCCGGCCGGCCGGGCAGCCTGAAGGCGCCGTTCCAGAAGATGGCGGAGCACTTTGGCCGCCGCGGCGTGCTGGTGATCCTCTCCGACTTCTACGAGGAGCCGGACGCGGTGCTCGACGCCGTCGCGCCGCTGCGGTTCCGCGGCAACGATTTGATCGTGTTTCACGTACTCGACAAGTCCGAGCTGGACTTCGGCTTCACCGATGCGTCGGCGTTCGAGGACATCGAATCGGGCGAGCAGATGCCGGTGGTTCCCGATGCATTCCGCAAGGAGTATCAGTCGCTCGTGCGCGCGCACCTCGACGCGCTGCAGCAGCGTTTCTCGGCCAATCGGATCGATTACACGGTGCTCAATACGTCGAAGCCGCTCGATCACGCGCTGTACAGCTATTTGTCAGCACGAGCACGGATGATGAAAGTTAGATAGCGGACAAACAGAATGGCTTTCTTAGCACCACTTTTTTTCCTCGGCCTGGCCGCTCTCTCGATCCCGGTCTTGATTCATCTGACCCAGCGCGAGAAGAAGATGGTCCAGCAGTTCCCGTCGCTGATGTTCGTGCGGCGGATTCCGTATCAGACCGTCCGCCGACGGAAGCTTCGTGACATTGCGCTGCTGTGCGTGCGTCTGGCGGCGCTGCTGCTGATTGTCGGGGCGTTCGCGCGTCCCTTCCTCTGGCGGCCGAACGCCGCGACGGCGATTGGTGCCACGGCCCGTGAAGTCGTCGTGCTGCTCGACCAGAGCTACAGCATGGCGTACGGGGATCGATGGGACCGCGCGAAGGCGGCCGCACGCGATGCCATCAACAGGCTTGGCCCATCGGACCGGGCGTCTGTCGTGCTCTTTTCCTCCGGCGCCGACATCGCGCTCCGTTCGACCGGCGAGAAGGATCGGCTGATTGCGTCGATGGACGCCGCGACCCCGACGGCGGCAGCGACGAGATTCGGTCCTGCGCTGAAGGTGGCGGGCAGCATCCTCGCGGAGTCGCCGCTGCCGCGCAAGGAAGCGATTCTCATCAGCGACTTTCAGCGCAGCGGCTGGCGCGGTGAAGAAGGCGCGCGGCTGCCGGCCGGCAGCACGCTGACGCCCGTCACCATTGGCGGCCCGCTGGACAAACCAAATGCGAGCGTGACGTCTGCCTCGCTCTCGCGCTCGACGTTCTCCGATCAGGAGCGCGTCACGGTGACCGCCGCCGTGGCGAACCGGACGATTGCGCCGGTGACGGGTGATTCGCTGACGCTCGAAATCGGCGGCCGCGCCATTCAAACCTTGCCGCTCAACATCGCGCCGGAAGGTTCCGCCTCGGTGGCGTTCCAGCCGTTCACGGTGCCGTCAAAGAACATGCGCGTCACGGTGCGGGCGGGCAACGATGCGCTGCCGACCGACAACGTCTTCGACCTCGTCATCTCGCCGTCAGCTCCTGTGCGAATTGTCGTCGTCGACAGTGGCAACCGGCCGGGCGCCGGGCTCTACCTGATGCGTGCGCTCGCGATCGGCGACGCGCCGAAGTTCGAGATCACCAGCCGCCAGCCGGCGGCGGTCTCGGATGAGGACCTGCGGCGCGCGTCGGTGGTGCTGCTCAACGATGTGGACGTCAATGTGGGGCTCGGCCGCCGGCTGCAGCGGTTTGTCCAGGATGGCGGCGGCATGTTCATCGCAGCAGGCCCCCGTGCCACGTGGCCGCAGGAGGCCGACATTCTTCCGGCGTCGTTGTCGCAGCCGATCGACAAATCGCGCGGAGAGTCGGCGCGCGTCGGCGCGCTCGAGTACGGGCATCCGGTATTCGAAGTCTTCCGCGCGCCACGCAGCGGCGATTTCTCCACCGCGCGCTTCTACGCGTATCGTTCCGTTGCCGCGGCGCCAAACACGCAGGTGCTGGCGCGCTTCGATGCAGGTACGCCTGCCCTCGTCGAACGCAAGGTCGGCAGCGGACACGTCATGCTGTGGGCGTCCACACTCGATCTTTCGTGGAGCGATCTGCCGCTCAAGCCCGTGTTCCTCCCGTTTATTCATCGTTCGATGGTGCACCTGGCGAACTACACCGAACCGGCGCCATGGCTCACGATCGGCCAGGTCTTCGATCCGGATGCTTCGAGCGCAAAGGCGCAGGCGACTGGCCGGCTGGCGCTGACGCCGTCAGGCAAGCGGCTGCCGCTCGAAGACGAAGGGTCCTCCGCGCAGGTGCTCGAGCTCACCGAGCAGGGCTTCTACGAAATCCGCGGGCAGAAGGCGAACTCGGACGTCACGGTCGTGGCCAGCAACATCGACCCCGCCGAGTCGGATCTGACACCGGTCGAGCCGGCGGACATTGTCACCGCTGCGACGGGCAGCACGGGACAAAATGCGCAGCAGGCCGAGGCCGATGTGCCGTTGACGCCTGAGGCGCAGGAACGGGCGCAGCGGCTCTGGTGGTATCTGCTGGCCACCGGAATTCTGCTGCTTGGCGTCGATACGCTGTTTTCGAATTGGTTATCGAGGACCTAAACGGGCGTACCATGATGTGGCGGGTCCGAAAGCACCCGCCCTCCAACGTGGAGGCCTGGTCTTTAAGACCCGGCAAGAAGGGCTAGCCAGGTCCTTCGGACTTTGGCAGAGAGGCACCAATGCTCGACTTCCTGAAAAGCGCGTCCACCCCTCCGAACGACCTCCTCGGCATCATCCGGTACGTGCGGACACGCTGGCGGGCGCGGCTCGCCGTCAAGGGAGCGGTTCGCCTCATCGCGGTGAACGTCGCGGTGTTCTTCGCGCTCGCCTATCTGATGCAGTGGTCGCGGTTCACGCCCACGTCCATCCTCTTCGCGCGCCTCGTCCTGGCGGCGTCGATTGTCGGGTCGATTTACTTCTTCATCGTCAAGCCGCTGCGCCGCCGCGTCACCGACGACCAGGTCGCGCTGTACCTGGAGGAGAAGGAGCCGTCGCTCCAGACGATGCTCATCAGCGCCGTCGAATCGAGCCGCGAAGGGCGGCACTGGGAGTCCAGCGCGTTGGTCGAGAAGCTGGTCGCACAGGCCGTGGAGAAGTGCTGTGCGGCGGACACCGCCCGCCGTGCGGAGCACAAGCCGCTGCGCGCCAACGGCGCCATCTTCGCCAGCGTCGTGACGGCCGCGGTCCTCGCGGTGCTGCTCGGTCCGGCGTTCTTCCGGCACGCCCTTTCGGCGATGCTCGTCATCCAAAGCGTCGAAGCCGCGGCGCCGTACAAAATTGCGGTGACACCCGGCAGCGTGTCGGTGCCGAAAGGCGCCGATCAGACCATCAACGCGAAGCTCTCCGGCTTCAGCGCGCAGAACGCCGTCGTGATGCTGCGGCGGGATCCTACATCCCAGACCTACGAGAAGCTGCCGCTCGTGCTCAACGACAAGGGCGTCTTCGAAGGGATCATTTTCGGCGTGAAGACCGCGACGGAATACTTCGTCGACGCCGACGGCGTGAAGTCGAGTACCTACACGCTGAAGGTTGTCGACGTGCCGTATGTCGACAAGCTGGCCCTCGAATACAAGTTCCCCGCGTATACCGGGCTCGATCCCGAAAAGATTGAAGACGGCGGCGACATCGCCGTTCTCCGCGGCACCGACGTCAAGGTCACGATCACGCCGACGATGAAGACCAAGGGCGGTCGGATTGCCCTCAATGACAAGGAAACGGTGCCGTTGACCGTCGAAGCCGACGGGACGCTGACCGCGTCCTTCAAGGCCGACCAGGATGGTTCGTATCATGTTGAACTCGACGCGCCGAACGGCGAGCGCGTCGCGGCCTCTCCGCAGTACACGATTGATGTCCTGACGGATCGCGCTCCCACTGTGACGTTCGCACGTCCGGGCCGCGACACCTCCGCATCCGCCATCGAAGAGGTCTACGTCGAGGCCTCCGCAGACGATGACTACGGCGTCAAGAATCTGGAGCTGGTGTACTCGGTCAACGGCGGTGCCGAGAAGGTCGTGCCGCTATTTAACGGCTCGAAGCGGCTCCCGGCGGTCAGCGCCGGTCACACCTTCTATCTCGAAGAGCTCGGCGTGAAGTCGGGCGACTCGGTTTCCTACTACGCACGTGCCACGGACAACAACGGCGTGGGCGGCGCGCAGCAGGCGAGCAGCGACCTGTACTTCGTTCGCGTACGTCCCTTCGATCAGAAGTTCCGCCAGGCGCAGTCGATGGGCGGCGGTGGCGGCGGAGGCGGTGGCGCGCAGAACCAGGTGGATGCGCTCTCGGAGCAGCAGCGCCAGATCATCTCGGCGACGTTCAACGTCCAGCGCGACAAGCGGACCGTGTCGGGGGACAAGTTCCGGCAGAACTCCACCGTCGTTGGCCTCTCGCAGCAGAAACTGCGCGAGCAGGTCGAAGGGCTGCTGACGCGGATGAACAGCGAGTTTATCCAGCAGGATCCGAAGCTGAAGCAGATCGGCGAACTACTGCCGCAGGCCGTGACGGCGATGAAGGAAGCAGAAGGCAAGTTGGGCGCGACGGCACCCGATCAGGCGTTGGCGCCGGAGAACAAGGCGCTCACGCTGCTGCAGAAGGCGGAAGAGGAATACGAGATGCAGGTCAGCGCCCAGCAGGGCGGCGGCGGTGGCGGCGGCGGATCATCGCAGCAGCGCGAGCTGGCCGACATCTTCGAGCAGGAGCTCGACAAGATGGCGAGCCGCTACGAGACGGCCGATCGGCAGATGCAGGCCAATGGCGATCGTCAGGTTGACGAACTGCTCGAGAAACTGAAGGAGCTGGCTCGCCGGCAGGAGCAGGAAGCCGAACGCGAGCGGCGACTGCAGCAGGGAAGTGCGTCGTCCACACCGAGCGGCAGCGCACAGCAGCGTGCCCTCGCCGAGCAGGCGGAGGAAGCGGCGCGGCGGCTGGAACGCCTCGCGCGGGAGGAAAACCGTCCCGATCTGCTCGACTCCGCACGGCAGATGCGTGAAGCAGCAGACGCGATGCGCCGGGCAGCGGCCGGCGGCAACGCGACCTCTGCGTCGCAGGCGCAGCAGGCGCTCGATCGTCTGCGTGAAACGCAGCGAAAGCTCGAACGGTCGCTGAGCGATCGCGCGCAGCGGGACATCCGCGACGCACAGCAGCGCGCCGAGGAACTGGCGCGGCAGCAGCAGGAGATTGCCAACGGCGTCAACGGCCTGGCTGCCAACGGCCAGCAGCGGCGCGAGCAGGCGCAGCGCATCAACGAAAAGAAGGACGATCTCGAGCAGAAACTCGGTCAGCTCGAGGGCGATCTCGATGCGGCAGCACGCGATGCGGCGCAGCAGGAGAGACAGGCGTCCAGGAAATTGTCTGAAGCGGCGGGTGCGATTCGCGACAACCGTCTCCGCGACAAGATTCGCTATTCAGAGGCGCTCGTGAACCGCGGCTACGGTCAGGAAACGCTGCGGGCGACAGAGAGCGACATTGCAGGCGGCATCGACCAGCTGCGGAAGCGGCTGGAAGAAGCGCAGGCTGCCCTGGGGCAGGGTGGACAGCAACAGAACGCCGATTCGAAGGGCGAACAGGCGCTTGGCCGGACGCAGCGTCTGGCGCGGGGTCTCGAATCACTCCAGGAGCGGACGCGCGAGCGCGCGCAGGCGAATGCGCGCAATCAACAGGGCCGCGATCAGCAGGGCGATCAGCGTGGCCAGTCCAACCAACGTGGCCAGCAGGCTGGCAATCAGCAGGGGCAGGAAGGCCAGCAGGGGCAGCAGGGCCAGAACGGCCAACAGGGGCAGCAGGGCCAGAACGGCCAACAGGGCCAGAACGGCCAACAGGGCCAGAACGGCCAACAGGGCCAGAACGGCCAGCAGGGCCAAGGCGGGCAGCAGGGTGGGCAGCAGGCCGGTGGCCAGCAGGGTGGTGGCCAGCAGGGCGGCGCGCAGGGCGGCAATGCGAACGGCTTTGGCAATCAGTACGGGTTCAACGGCGGTGTCAACAACGGCGGCGGCTACGGCTACGGAAACTTGCCGTGGAATGGGTCGTACTACGGCGGCGACTGGGGCAAGCTGTCTGACGAAGACATCCGGCAGCTCCGGGCCGAGGCGCGGCAGTGGGCCAATGAGGCGCAGGATCTGCGCGGCATGCTGCGCGGCTTCAACGTCGATCCGAAGGAGCTGGAACAGATCCTCGCGGCGCTTCGCCGACTCGAAGACGACCGCGTCTACAAGGATGCGAAGGAGCTGCAGAGCCTCCAGACGTTCGCGACCGAAGGGCTGAAGCGTCTCGAGTTTGGTCTCCGTCGTCAGGTCGAATCGGGCGACGAGGCCGTGGTGCTCGCGGGCTCCGATGAAGTCCCCGACCAGTTCAAGAAGATGGTCGCGGAGTACTACCGATCACTCGGTAAGACTCCTCGGTAAGTTGAAACGAATCCTCCTCGTCGTGATCGTGGTGTGCGCGTGCGCCGCAAGCGCCTACGCACAGTTCGGTCGCGGGTTTGGAGGATTCTTTCGCGTACGCCCACGCTTCGCCGATGTGAATACGTTCGGCCACGGCTTCAACTACTGCCGTGTGATGTACACGAGCAACCGCCGGGAAGCGGGCGGACAGGGATGGTCGACGGACTATCCCGACGCGGAGCGCAATTTCTCGAAACGGCTCGCCGAGCTCACGAAGATGCGCGTGAGCAAGGATCCCACCGGCGAACCCATTCACATCGTGGTGCGGCTCACCGATTCTGACTTGTATCAGTGCCCCTACATCAGCATCGAGGACGGAGGCACCGCGCAGCTGACTGACGCGGAAGTCGAAGGGCTGCGCAGCTATTTGCTCAAGGGCGGCTTCCTCTGGGTGGACGACTACTGGGGTGACGCGGCATGGGATCAGTGGCTGCACGAGCTCGATCGGGTGCTTCCGCCTGCGGAATATCCGTTGATCGACGTCGCACTGGACCACCCGATGTTCCGCACGCTTCTCGACCTGAAGAAGCTGCCGCAGATTCCCTCGATTCAGTTCTGGCGAGGCAGCGGCGGCGATACATCGGAGCGGGGCGACGAGAGCGCCGTTCCCGATTTCAAGGGCATCAACGACAAGCATGGCAATCTGATTGTCCTGATGACCCACGACACGGATATCGCCGACGCGTGGGAGCGCGAAGGTGAGGACGTACGGTTCTTCTATCAGTTCTCACCCGAGGGCTACGCGGTCGGTCTGAACGTTCTGCTCTACGCAATGACTCATTGAGGCACGAGCGAGATGAGACGCGCCGTCCTCGTCCTGCTGCTCATCGTCTTCGCATCACTCTCGGCCGCGCAGACGATCTACCGTACGCCTGACGGCCAGGCGCGGCAGATGGGCAATCCCTCCTACGACGGCCGCTTCGTCTTCACGCGGATTCGGTATGGCGGCCGCGGCTTCTTCGGCGGAGGCTCCTGGAATCACGATTACCCTGCGGCCGACTTCTACATCTCGGATGCCCTCGACACGCTGACGCGGATGCGAGTCAACCCGGTCTCGACCAACGTGCTCGACCTCGAGGATCCGCGGATCTTCGACAATCCGATTCTGTACGTCTCAGAGCCAGGCTACTGGCGCATCAGCGACAAGGGAGCCCAGAACCTGCGGCAGCATCTGCTCAAAGGCGGTCTCGTCATCTTCGACGACTTCGAACATCAACCCGAGTTCGACAACATGGCCGCACAGATGGCGCGGGCGCTTCCCGAGCGGCGTTGGATCAAGATCGACGTCTCACACCCGATATTCCACTCGCTCTTCGATCTCAAGAAGCTCGACGTACCGCACCCGACCGTCGATGTCGAACCGGACTATCGCGCGCTGTTCGTCAACGACGACCCCAACGATCGCATGCTCGCGCTGGCCAATCACAACTGCGACATTGCGGAGTACTGGGAATGGTCCGCCGACGAGCGGTTTCCGGTGGACGTCACCAGCGGCGCATATGAGCTGGGTGTGAACTACATCATTTACGGGATGACTCACTGACCCCTCGCACCTACAATCCGACATGCCGAAGGATCCTCGGGTAGACGCCTACATCGCAAGAGCGAACGACTTCGCGAAGCCAATCCTGAAGCAGATTCGCGCTGCGCTGCACAAAGGGCATCCGGCCGTCAGCGAGACGATCAAGTGGGGCGTGCCAGCCTATGTCGACGAGCGCGGCATTCTCTGCATGACCCCGGCGTTCAAACAACACTGCGCGTGGGTGTTCTGGACCGGGCGAAAGCCGGCGACGGTTGATGCAACGCAACTGCGGAGAATCACGTCCGTCAAAGACCTTCCGTCACCGCGTGAGCTCGTCGCGGTCGTCAAAGGAGCGGCAACGCGGCGGGCGCCGTCGAAGACGAAGACGGTCAAGCGCGCCGCGGCACCCGTGAAGGTGCCGGCGTATTTTCTCGCCGCACTGAGACGCCACCCCAAGGCGCGCGAGGCATTCGATGCCTTCCCGCCGAGCCACAAACGCGAATACGTCGACTGGATCGATTCGGCGAAAACGGACGATACACGTCAGCGGCGCCTGACGACCGCACTCGGGTGGATCGCGTCTGGCAAATCCCGCAACTGGAAATACGAGCGTAGAGGGTAGCGCTCGCAGCGACGTAAGATTCATACGTGGCCACCCGTCCGGCTCGGAAGATCTGCGACACCATCCTCGATGCGATCGGCAACACGCCGATGGTGCGCATCCACAGCATCACGCGCGGTGTGATCGAGGCCGAGGTCCTCGTCAAGCTCGAGACCTTCAACCCAGGCAACTCGATCAAGGACCGCATGGCCGTGCGGATGATCGAGGAGGCGGAGCGCGAGGGGAAGCTCAAGCCGGGCGGGACCATCATCGAAGGCACGTCCGGCAACACCGGCATGGGGCTCGCCATCGCAGCCGTCGTCAAGGGCTACAAATGCATCTTCACCACGACGGACAAGCAGTCGAAAGAGAAGGTGGACGCGTTGAAGGCGTTTGGCGCGGAAGTGATCGTCTGTCCGACCGACGTCGATCCGGAGGACCCGCGTTCCTATTACTCCGTCTCGTCGCGTCTCGAGCGTGAAATTCCACATTCATGGAAGGCCAACCAGTACGACAACCTCTCGAACACGGCTGCGCATTACGAGCAGACCGGCCCGGAGATCTGGGACCAGACCGACGGCCGGATCACGCATCTGGTGTGTGGCGTCGGGACGGGTGGCACCATCAGCGGCGTGGGGCGCTATTTAAAGGAGAGGAATCCGCGCATCAAGGTCTGGGGCATCGACACCTACGGCTCCGTGTTCAAGAAGTACAAGGAGACCGGCATTTTCGATAAGAACGAGATCTACCCCTACATCACAGAAGGGATCGGCGAGGATTTTCTCCCGCGCAACGTCGATTTCAACGTCATCGACCACTTCGAGAAGGTCACCGACAAGGACGCGGCCATCATGACGCGTCGCATCACGCGCGAGGAAGGGATCTTTGCGGGCAATTCTGCCGGCTCCGCGATGGCGGGCTTGCTGCAGCTCAAGGATCACTTCTCCAAAGACGACGTCATCGTGGTCATCTTCCACGACCACGGGTCGCGGTACCTGGCGAAGATGTTCAACGACGAGTGGATGCGGGCCAAGGGATTCCTCGAGGTGACCGGCATGACGGCCCGCGACCTCGTGGCGCTCGGCGTTTCAGGAGAGCTCTATGCCATCGAGGCCGCGCGGCCGGTGGAGGATGCGATCCGCATCATGAGCGACCACGATTTTTCCCAGATCTCGGTCACCCGCGGCGGGCGCGTTATCGGCTCGCTCAACGAATCGCACCTCTATAACGAGGTGATGCGCCACCACGACGTCAAGCACCAGCCGGTTGAAGCGATCATGCTTCCCGCCTTTCCGTTTGTGGACATATCGACGCCAGTGCAACTGCTGTCGACGATGATTACGCCGGAAAATCCAGCGGTCCTGGTGCGCGATTTCAAAACCGAAAAGACCTTCATTATCACGAGGTCCGATATCATCCGGGTGTTGTGTTAACCGCCCGAATCGATCCCAGGAAATCCGGTTAGGGGAACAATAGTCCGCGAAACGCCGCCATCAGTCTGCCTTACGGGTGACTTTGCCGCCACCGTCGGCAGATTTCGCCCCCGTTGAGTTGCGCACACCTCTTGCACAAAGCCGGGTCGCAACGGCCAATACCAAGTAATTACAAAGGCGTATTACACCCTTGGTGTGTGTCTGGTTGTGGAGGGTTTTGGATGAAGCGTGCGTTCGTCGTCGCCGGAGTGCTGGTGGTCGGAGGGGTGCTGGGTGGTTGCGCCGAGAATCCAGTGACGCCCACGCCCGGTCAGTCGCTTTTCATCACAGGTCAGTTCGCCGGCACGTGGTCCGGGGCAACCGTGCCCGTTCGGGTCAGCGGCGGCGAATGCGTGGGCGCTGACCTGCGGGCGTCGGTGCCAGGACTGGACCAGGGGACCATCACGTTGACACAGAACGCCGCGGACGTCACTGCGGTGATCAGGTCGGAGACGACCGGTCTGACCTGTCGCTATGACGGGAACGCATCGTTCACGGGTTTCGCGGCGACCGCCGTTTCGTGCGACGCCGAGATTCTGTTCCAGTGTTCCACCGGTCAGTCCCGAATCCTGCGGCCGATTGGGTCCACGTTTACGGCCACGCAAAACGGCGCTACGGCGACCGGTACCGTGACGACCAGCTACAACATCTTTAGTTTTGACCCGGTCAGCAAAGTCGAGACACCGGTGGCCGGGATGACGGTCGAGAGTCAATTTACGGCGGTTCGCCGCTGATCCGGAGCGCAAACGTCTATGAACTTGTTCAAAACTCCGTCGCTGCTTCTCATGCTGCTCGTTGCCGCGCCCGCGTTCGCGCAGCAGCGGCCGGTACCTGCGCCGAGTCCTCTGCGCGGCTACCTGATTGGTGGCGGCGGCGCGTCGATGGGCAGCACTGCGCAGACGGCAGTCACTCTGAGCGCGGAGATCGCCGAGAACATGACCCGCAACGTCCAGGCGTACATGTCCGTCGTCTTCTACGACAACATCATGTCCGAGGCGGCGACCAATCAGCTGGCGCTGGTGGGCAACAGCTTGACCGCACTCACGGGTACACCGTGGCTGTTTGAGGGGCGCGACAAGGGCCGCTCGTTTACGTTTGGCGCCAAGGTTCTTGTCCCAGGGACATCGTCCGTTCACCCCTATGTGGGCGGCGGGTTTGGCGCGTTGAACGTTCGGCGCGTGATTCATGAGCAGAGTCGCGGCAACATCACCCAGGCGTTCCTCGCACAGTTTGGTTCGCCCGATGGGTTCGTCGATCCCACGGATACCGACACGACGCATCCGATGGGGGAAGTGGCCGCCGGGGTTGGCGCGGTCATCAAACGGGCGTATGTGGACGTCGGGTATCGCTACCGGAAGGCGTTTCACACCACGAACCAATCGTTCGAGATTTCGCAGGTCGGCGCCCAGGTGGGCGTGAAATTCTGATGGCGAACTTCCTTCTGCCACTGATTCGCTACACCGATCGGCCGCACGAGCTGAGGAATACGCGGACCGGCCGGTTGGTCGCCCAAACGGTCATCCCGGCGTTCGACTCTGACGCTCGCCGGAAAGGACTTCTCGGACGCGATTCATTCGAACGGGGTTCGGCGATTGTGATCGCGCCGTCAAACGCGATTCACACGTTTTTCATGCAGTTCCCGATTGACGCGGTATTCGTGCGGCGAGATGGCGTCGTCGTGAAGGTCCGGCGCAACATTCCTCCCTGGCGGCTGGCGGCGGCGCTTTGGGCGTATGCGGTTATCGAGCTCCCGGGGGGCACTCTGACCGGGGACGACGCGAAGGTCGGGGACGTGCTGACGATGGTGGCGGCAACCGAGCGCGTTGTCGCAGCTCCGGCGCTGGCGCTCGTCAGCTAGCCGACTGTAAGGCAAGTGAAAGCATGGAGAAGCGCAGTAGCGAAGGAGAAAAGGTTCGAGCTTTGGCGACTAATCGACTGACGATGACGGCCGCCGGCACCTAAGTCCAATGGGAGTCGAACTTTATGTCGGAAAGACGCAAAGTCATCTTGTGGCAGTTGCATTGCTCAAGTATAAGAGTCTCGCTCTTCGCGCACCCGGCGTGAAGCGAGCGACGGTCACCCCAAAAACGTATTTACAAGGAGAAGCGTTCAATGAAGGCATTGGTTGCTCGTTTTGTGCGTGAAGACTCGGGTCAGGACCTGATTGAATACGGACTGCTCGTCGGAATCATCACGTCCGGCGCGGTCCTCGCGATTAACGCAATCGGTCCGAAGGTGACGAGTTACTTCTCGAACCTCAACACCCGACTCCCGTAGTCAGCGGACCTTCGAACGAAAGGGCCAAATGAAGGTTTTGTTTGCTCGTTTAGTCCTCGAGGATTCGGGTCAGGACCTGATTGAGTACGGCCTGCTGGTTGGCATCATCACATCCGGCGCGGTCCTCGCGATCAACGCAATCGGTCCGAAGGTGACG
>Ga0070675_100002498_pt1 | contig 13763 bp, 8 predicted proteins | sample KBSM43metaG_FD_65343 | JGI IMG/M metagenome (GOLD analysis project Ga0070675, IMG submission 65343) | Miscanthus rhizosphere microbial communities from Kellogg Biological Station, Michigan, USA - KBS M4-3 metaG | ecosystem: Host-associated > Plants > Roots > Rhizosphere > Soil ...
GGAGTCGGCGACGTTGCGGATGAACGTGGCGCTCTCCGAGCTTCCGGATTTCAGCGCGCTGCCGGGTCCGGGGCCGCACCTGAGCTCCGGCATCATCATGGCGCCGTCGCTCGCCTTCATGGATCGCGCGTACGCGAGCGCGCGCGAGCACGGCTGGTCGCGCGAGCCCATCGTCGAGATCCTGATCCCCAGCACCGTCGACGATTCGCTCGCGCCGCGCGGGCAACACGTCGCGAGCCTTTTCTGCCAGCACTTTCGCTTCGCACTGCCGGACGGGCGCTCGTGGGATGCCGAGCGCGAAGCCGCGGCCGACGCGGTGATCGACCAGGTCACGAAGTTCGCGCCCAACTTCAAGCGCTCGGTCCTGGGACAGCGGATCCTCACGCCGCTCGACCTGGAGCGGCAGTTCGGCCTGGTGGGCGGAGATATTTTTCACGGAAAGCTCTCCCTCAACCAACTTTTCAGCGCCCGGCCCGTACTTGGCTATTCGGCGTATCGCATGCCGTTGAAGGGCCTGTACCTGTGCGGCTCCGGGGCGCATCCCGGCGGCGGCGTGACCGGCGTTCCGGGCCACAACTGCGCCCGGGAGGTCGTGAGGGACGTGCGCAGGCGGCGGATTTAGCCGAATCTTCGGTATTGCCCCCCTCGACACCGGGGCATACCATCGATCGACGCTCCGAGCGGCCCCCGAGGCCGCACGAGCGCGCGGTGCAATGCACGCGCCCACGGGCGCAGGGAGAAGGGGATGAGCGCACGCACCTTGATCGCGCGGCTGGCTTCGGCCGCCGTGCTCCTGCTGGCGAGCCACGAGGCCCTGGCGACGCCCACCGTCAGCCTCTTCGTGTCGCCGGGCTCGATCGCGGTCGGCGGCAGCGCCTCGCTCGGCATCTCGATCTCCGACGACGCGGGGACCGCATTCACCAACGGCAGCCTGTCCATCGTGTACCCGACGAACGTGGTGAACGTCGGCGGAACGACCTTCGATAATTGCGGCGGCTCCACGAGCGCCATCGCGGGCGTGGGCGGGGTTTCCGTCACGAACATGGCCGTCGCCGCATTCTCCAGCTGCTTCATCCAGGTTCCCCTGACCTCGGGGAGCCCGGGCACCTACTCGATCAGCGTGGGCCCGGGCTCGCTCACCACGTCCAACGGCCCCAACGCGAACAGCTCCACCGGCTCGCTCGTCGTCGTGGCTCCGGTCGTCGTCACCAGCACAGCGGACTCGGGAGCCGGCTCGCTGCGCGACGCGATCGCCACCGCCAACGGCTCGTGCACGCCGGGCCTCGCGATCAAGTTCTCCATTTCCGGCCCCGGCGGTCCTCCCTACACGATCCAGCCCGCGTCGGCCCTGCCGCCGATCACCTGTTCGGGCCTGCTCATCGACGGTCTCAGCCAGCCCGGTAGCTCGGCGAACACGAAACCCGCGCTGAGCGGCGACAATGCGAACCTGCAGGTCATCCTGAACGGCAGCGGTTGCACCTCGTGCAACGGATTCACGGTCTCGGGCACGACCGACGTGACCATCCGCGGCTTCGCCATCCGCTCGTTCCAGGGCGCCGGCATCGAGGTCGATTCGAACAACACGCGCATCTACGGCAGCTACATCGGCACCGACCCGGGCGGGATGACGTCGCTTGGCAACGGCACAGGCGTCCATGTCTCGACGGGATATGCCGTGATCGGCTCGGCGAGCGCGGCCGACCACGTGCTCATCACCGGCAACGGCATCGGCGTGCATTCGGTGTCGGGCGCGGTGATCGACAACATCCAGGTGGGCGGCCGGCGCGACGGCAGCCCCGGCTTCGGCAATTCCGGCCGCGGCGTCTTCTTCAACAGCTCGAACTCCACGAGCAACTCCGTCAACGCGAGCCGCGTGCTGGGGAATGGCGCCCAGGGCATCTCGGTGGACGCCGCGACGCTTGCTCGCGTGCTCATCCAGGGCACGGTCTCCTTCGGCAATGGCGGGATCGGCGTCGACCTCAACGACGACGGACCCACCGCAAACGACGAAGCCGGCCCTCCGTACGACACGGATTCGGGCGCCAACAGGCTCACCAACTATCCCGTGATCACGTCGGTGGTTTTCGACGGCTTCAACACGACGGTGAGCGGCTACGTGAAGTCCGAGGCGTTCATCGGCAATGTGTCGATCACCCTTTTCACGAACTCGTCGCTCACCACCGACACCCAGGGCGAGAACATCCTCGAGACTTTCAACGCGTCGCTCGATGCGACCGGGTTCGTGTCCTTCTCCCGGGTCTATGGCGGGTCCCGGACCAACATCTCGGCGCAGATGACGCAATGCGGCGACGGCTGCACCTACAGCTCCGAATTCTCCCCGTCGGTCGCCGTCTCGACGACCATGAGCTGCAACATGGCCGTGCAGATCCCGTCGGTCGGCGATGGCGTCGTCACGACGCCGACGGTCATCGCGCCGGCGGGCGCGCCGGTTACGATCTTCCCGCTCTGCTTCACCTCGCCGACGAGCTTCTCCTGGAGCACCGGCGCAACCACGTTCCAGATCGCCGCGACGGCCCCGGCGGCCGGCGCGAGCGCGACCTACACCGTCAATGTCTCCGACGGCGTGGGCAGCGGAACCTTCAGCGTGACGCTTCAGGGAGCACTGGCGGGCACGCCCGTTTGCAACCTGTCCACGTCGCCTGCGCTGCCGCTGCAGACCACGGTCGGCACGAACTACACGGTGACCGCGAGCTGCAGCCCGGCCGCGACGGGATACACCTGGGCGAACTTCGGCGGCGCGACGACGCTGGTGACGGGGCAGGGCACCGCGAGCGCGACATTCCAGGTGGCCAGCCCGCCCGAGCCCGGCGTGGGATACCACATCTACATGGATCCCTCGAACGCAGCCGGTCCGGGACCCAGCGCCACGCGCATCATCTGGTTCGAGCAGGTGGCGATCACGGCGCCCGCCTCGATGGATTTCGGCACCATCGCCGCGGGCACGCAAAGCGCTCCGCAATCGGTGACGTTCCAGAACCTGAGCAGCAGCAACTCGGCGTATTTCATGAACGTGAGCGTCTCCGGACCCTACGTCGTGACGAACAATTGCCCGGATCCGCTGCCGCCATCGGCGAGCTGCACCATCGACATCCGCTTCGCGCCGACCGTGGCCGGCGTGGCGCAGTCGGGCAACGCCGTGGCGTCGTATTCGTTCCCCGGCAACCCGAGCAAGAGCATCTCGCTCACCGGAAGCGCCACCGGCGCACCGGGCGTGATGTTCACGCCGTCGTCGCTCACGTTCGCGGCGCGCCCGGTTTCCACGACGAGCCTTGCGCAGACCATCACGCTCACCAACAACGGCACGGCCACGCTCGGGATCTCGCTCATCGCGATCACGGGCGACTTCGCCTTCACCAGCGGTTGCGGCGCCACGCTCGCGCCGGGCGCGACCTGCAGCATCGACGTCACGTTCACGCCGCTCGTGGCCGGCGCCCGCTCGGGCACGCTTTCGGTCACCGACAATGCGAGCGGCACGCCGCATACCGTTGCATTGAGCGGGTCGGGATTGTCTGCCACGGCGGCGGTCCTGGAGCCGACGCCAGGCGCCGTCGTCTTCTCCTCGCAGGCGGTGGGCACCGATAGCGAGCCGACCGTGGTGATCGTGACCAATTCGGGCACCGCGCCCCTCACGTTCAGCGCGATCTCCCTCAGCGGCGAGTTCCGCATCGTGGCGCCGCCCGCGGCGTCGAGTCCCGCCGCGTGTCCGGTGACCCTCCCGCCGGGAGGCACCTGCCGCATCGACCTCGTGTTCCATCCGCTCGGGCTCAACGCGCGTTCGGGCACGCTCGCCATCTCCAGCAATGGCGGCAACGCCGCCTTGCAGGTGATCGGCACCGGCGTCGTACGCGAGCCGCTGCAACTGCAGCTGCCCGAAGCTCTCGATTTCGGGCCGCGCGCCGTCGGCACGCGAAGCCCCGGGCAGCCCGTGGCGCTGCACAACATCTCGCCGTACGTGGCAAACGTGATGGAACTCACGGCGAGCGGCGATTTCGACGTGTCGGATACCTGCACGACGATCGCCGCCGGCGCCACGTGCTCGGTGCTGGTCACGTTCCAGCCGAGCGCGCTCGGCCCGCGAGAAGGTGCGCTCACCGTGCGCACGCTGCGCGATGTCGAGCCATCCACTGTGAGGCTCCTGGGAACCGGCATCGACAATCCGGAGCCGGCCCTCGAGCTTTCCGTCACGCAGATCGGCTTCGGCAACACGTTCGTGGGCCAGCTCGTCACGCACGAGGTGACGTTGCGCAATGTGGGCCAGGCCATGCTTCAGGTGAGCGCGGTCGTCGCGGGCGGTGCGTTCTTCACCGACGGCGCCTGCGTGGGCCCGATCGCGCCGAACGCCACGTGCACGGTGCATGTGACCTTCAGCCCGTGGACCTCGGGCGGCGCGGGCGGCCGGCTGCAGGTGTTCAGCAATGCGCCGAACTCGCCGCACGCCGTGTCGCTCTCGGGCACCGGATGCTTTGTGCCCTCGCCGGGGCGCACCCGGTTCGGCGCGCCGCTCTGTGGCTCCTAGCCGCCTAGCCCTTCCAGCGCGGCGGCACTTTCGCGAGAAAGGCGTCGACCCCTTCGCGCGCCACGTCGGCCGCCATGTTGGCGGCGATGGTGCGCGAGGCATCGCCGTAGGCGGTGCCGAGGCTCGCCTCGAGCTGGCGATAGAAGAGCGCCTTGCCGAGTGCCAGCACCTCGCGCGGCTTGGATTTCAGGTTGTCGGCGAGCTCGCGCGTGGCCTGCATCAGCGCCTCGTGCGGTGCCACGCGATTGACGAGGCCCCATTCGAGCGCCGTCTGCGCGTCGATGAAGTCTCCGGTGAAGAGCATCTCGGCGGCGCGCTTGCGCGAGATGTTGCGCGAGATCGCCACCGCCGGCGTCGAGCAGAAAAGGCCCAGGTTCACGCCGGAGGCGGCGAATCGCGCCTCGGCGCTCGCCACCGCCAGGTCGCATTGCGCCACGAGCTGGCAACCCGCGGCGGTGGCGATGCCGTTCACCGCGGCGATCACGGGCTGGGGCAGCTCGACGAGCTTCTGCATCATCGCGCTGCAGCTGTGGAACAGGGCTTCGACCTCGCGCTGGTCCCGCGCCGCGCGCATCTCCTTCAGGTCGTGCCCGGCGCAGAAGGCGCGTCCGCTGCCCGTGAGGATCACGACGCGCACGGATTCGTCCGCCGCGATCGCCGCGACCGCCGAATGCAGGGCCTCCAGCAGCTCGCGCGAAAGGGCGTTGTATTGCCGCGGCCGGTTCAGCACCAGCGTGGCGATGCCGTCTTCGTCGGTTCGATTGAGGACCGGCTCGGGGGTCATCCAGGCATTATGGCATCGCCCTCTGCAGAAAATTCCGCGTTGCCTAAGGCGGGGCCGCAGGCTAACATCGATCGCCGAAAAAGAAGGAAAAATCCCCAATGAATACGCGCGCATACATCCGGTGGCTGACGCTCGCCGCCGCCCTGGCCGTGGTGCCGGCCCTGGCTGCCGACGACCCGGTGGTGGAGAACGCCCGGAAGCTCCTCGCGGCCGGCAACCCGAAGCAGGCATACGCGGAGCTGATCGCGGTGCAGAACCGCCTCTCGGGCATGCCGGAGTACGACTACCTGCTGGGCGTCGCGGCCCTGGACAGCGGCAAGCTCGAGGACGCCATCATCGCCTTCGAGCGCGTGCTCGCCGTGCTGCCGAACCACGCGGGCGCCCAGATGGACCTGGCGCGCGCCTACTACGCCGCGGGCTCGTTCGACCTCGCGGAGGCCGCCTTCGTGAAGCTGCGCGGCGCCAGCCCGCCTCCGGCCGCGCAGATCGCCATCAACCGCTACATCGAGGCCATCAACCAACGCAAGCAGCAGCTGCGCGCGGGCTGGACCGCCTTCGGCGAGCTGGGCCTGGGCTACGACTCCAACATCACCGGCGTGCCGGCGGACTTCTTCACCGCCGCGCAGCAGTCGGTGGGCGTGGGCTTCAATCCCACCGGCAACTCGGTGAAGCGCTCGGCATGGTTCGCGCAAGGCGCGGCCGGCGGCGAATATTCATATCCGCTATCCCGCGGCTGGAGCCTCTTCACGGGCGGGGAAGCGCGCGGACGCGCCTATCGCCACGAAAGCGACTTCAACCTGGCCCAGGTCGAGGCGCATTTCGGTGCGGCTTTGAACGCGGGCGACGACCAGTACCGCGTGAGCGCGAGCTACACGCCGTTCTGGCAGGAAGGCGCCGCGCCGGCGCCTGCCGGCTCGGACAAGCTCACCAACGACCGGCGCGTGGCGGTGCTCGCGGGCGACTGGCGCCACGCGATCGGCACCCGCACGCAGGTGGGCCTGGGCATGCAGCTGAACACGATCCGCTTCCCGGAAAACCCGCTGGAGGACTTCAACGAGGTGCTGGTGAGCGGCTCATGGCTGCACTCCTACGAGGGCCGCGGCTCGCCGCTGCTCTACCTCACCGGGTTCATCACCGAGGACCGCGCGCTCAACGACTTCGACAACGGCGTCAACGGCACGTCCACGAAGAGCAAGAACCTCATCGGCGCGCGCAGCTACTTCCAGTACTCGCTCAACCCGAAGCTGCAGGCGTTCAACAGCCTGGGTGTCATCCACCGGCGCGACAAGGACGACTGGGCGCGCTCCAACCTGATCCAGCGCGGGCGCGACACGTACTTCGACATCGCGCTCGGACTGGCATGGGGCTTCCGCGACAAGTGCGCGATGCGCCTGCAGTACGTCTTCTCGCACAACAGCTCCAACATCGACATCTACGACTTCGACCGCCACGAAGTCTCTTCGAACATCCGTTGCGAAATGATCTAGCCCGGAGAACCGCACCATGAGAACGATCCAGAGATTCAATCGAGTCCTCGCCGCGGCCCTCGCCGCCACGCCGCTCATCGCCGGCGCCGCGTCGGGAGAATTCGCGTTCGTCACGGGCGAGGTCACGCTCACCAAGGCGAACGGCCAGCGCTCCACGCCGGTGCGGGGCACGCCGGTGGACCCGGGCGATCGCATCGCCACGGGCGCCAACGGCATGGCGCAGCTCACCATGGTGGACAACGCGCGCCTCTCGTTGCGTCCCGGGACGCAGTTCCAGATCGAGGCCTACCCGAAGGACTCGCAGTCCACCGATGGCGCGGTGCTGAGCCTGCTCAAGGGGACGCTGCGCACCTTCACGGGACTCCTGGCCTCGACCAACCGCGACAAGTTCGTGATGAAGACGCGCGTGGCCACGGTCGGCATCCGCGGCTCCGGCAACATCCTCCACGCCTGCGAGGGCGCCGAGTGCGACGAGTCGATCGACAAGGCCGCCGCGCAGAGCCCGGGCGGCGCCACCATCAACCACACCATCGAGGGCAGCCACTCGGTCACCAACCTCGTGCTCGACCGCGCCGGGCTTCCCGCGCAGCAGGGCGGGGCCACGACGCTCATCACCGGGCCGGGACAGACGGTGCTCGTGGCGGGCAACCAGCCGCCCAGGTACATCCCGCTGCCGCGCTTCATCGGCGAGACCGCCACCAATCCCACCGCGGCCAAGCAGGGCAAATCCGAAGGCAACGCCTCCACCGCCGCCGTGGGCGATCGCAACTTCTCGCCGAGCGACACGCCCTCGGTGCCCACGCAGGTCGCGAACCAGCAGGCGGTCGTGGGCAACAACGGCCTGGGCTTCGCGAGCGACATCGACGCGATCGTGAACGCCGTGCGCGACCCCCTCCATCTGCAGGACATCGTCATCGCCGCGGGCTCCCCGTTCTCCGGACAGGCCGTGGCGAGCGACGTGCAGCGCGGCAGCAACGGCGAGGTGCGCGGCTACGTTTCCTACTCCGGCTCGCAAAGCGGCATCGCGCCGGTGATCTCCGGCGGCACGTCGGTGGATACGCGCAGCGTCATCGTGGGCGGCGCGGAGGTGATCATGGGCCGCTACGAGAACGCCGGACTGGGCTTCTTCGGCCCCGGGTCCTCGTCCGGCATTCCCGGCAGCGTGCACTGGATTTCGGCGCCTTCCGGCTTTCCCGCCTACCTCGCGGATGTGCTGACCGGCAGCGCCACGTACACGCTGGCCGGCGTGACGTCGCCCACCAACCAGAACAACACGGCCGGCTCGCTGAGCTCGGCCACGCTCTTCGCCAACTTCACCGCCCGCACCATGGGCCTGGACGCGACGGTGACGATCCCCGCCGCCGGCGCGAACCCGGGCGGCACCTGGCACTTGAGCGCGGGCGCGGTGCCGTTCTCGCTGAACACGTTCTTCGCGTCGACGAGCGACTTCCTCACCATCACCAGCAACACGACCAGCTCGACTGCCAACCCGAACCTCACCGGCAGCTTCGAGGGCAGCTTCGTGGGTACCGGCATCTCCGGCGCGATCCTGGGCTACGGCATCTCGGATCGCACCTCTTCCAGCTCGTCGAACTGGAACTTCGTGACCGGGGTTGCGGCTTTCGCGGGCGAGCGGCTGGATGCGGCCACGCCTTATCGCGAGGGCCGAGCCTCGGACCCGAACAACACGCTCGTGAGCTTCATCCGCAGCTATTCGACCACCAACCGCCCCGACGAGGTGACCTCGGATGCGCAGGGACGCGTGACGGCGTTCTCGGCGCCGTTCCAGGGCTTCGGCCCGCACGCGACCTACGCCATCGGCAGCGCGCAGGTGGTGCAATCGGGCATCGACACGGAGACGGGGCTCGTGTGGGGGCGCTGGGGCGGCGGCACGGCGACCATCACGTCGCGCGGCGGCCAGACCTTCAACCTGAACCTCGGCCAGTCGTCGAGCCTGCACTACATCTTCGCCGCGTCGCAGAGCGGCCCGGTGGCCCTGCCCCTCACCGGCACCGCCGCGTACGACGTCATCGGGTCCACCAATCCGACGAACAACACGGGCGCGGTGGGCACGCTGGGCTCGGCGTCCCTCGATGCGAACTTCGGCAACCGCACCGTGGCGGCCAACGTGACCATTGCGATCGCGAATCAGACCTGGAATGGATCGGCTGCGTCCATGCCGATCTACCGCGAGCAGTACTTCTCGGCGTACAGCGGCACGCCGATCGCGGGCGTGCCGAACCCCAACCCGCTCGTGGTCTCGTGCTCGCCCAATTGCGGTGCGGGCGCCAGCGGCAGCTTCGACGGCTTCTTCACCGGAGCGACGGGGCAGCGCGCCGGGATGCTCTACAACCTGGGCGGCAACCAGGGCGCCATCGCCTTCGGGCGCCGCGGCGGCGGCGGCTAGGGCAACCCCGCCGGGAGACTGTCCGGAGCGCCGGACACGGCGCACGTAAATGCCGATTTATTCGGCACATTTTGCGTGCGCCGCCTTGCCCCTTGCGGGAGCGCTGCGGTAGCATCGTCGGCTCCATGGCGACCGGCGACACCATCCTCGAAACCCGCGGCCTCACGAAGGAATTCAAGGGCTTCGTCGCCGTCGACAAGGTGAGCGTGAAGGTGCGCCGGGGCGCCATCCACGCGCTCATCGGCCCCAACGGCGCGGGGAAGACGACCTTCTTCAACCTGCTCACGAAATTCCTGCCGCCGACCTCGGGCACGATCCTCTTCAACGAGCACGACATCACGCGCGAGAAGCCGGCGGACATCGCGCGCCGCGGCATGATCCGCTCCTTCCAGATCTCCGCGGTGTTCCCGAACATGTCCGTGCTCGAGAACGTGCGCGTGGCGCTGCAGAGGAGCCTGGGCACGAGCTACCACTTCTGGAAGCGCGAGCGCACGCTGGACGTGCTGAACGAGCGCGCGATGGAGCTGCTCAGGCGCGTGGGCCTGGAGAAGTTCGCCCCGGTGAACGCGGGCGAGCTCGCGTATGGACGCAAGCGCACGCTCGAGATCGCCACGACGCTCGCCATGGATCCGGAGCTCATGCTGCTGGACGAGCCCACCGCGGGCATGGGCCACGAGGACGTCGACCGCGTGAGGGACCTCATCAAGGAAGTCGCGGCCGGGCGCACGGTGCTCATGGTCGAGCACAACATGAGCGTGGTCTCGGGCATCTGCGACACCATCACGGTGCTGCAGCGCGGCTCGGTCCTGGCCGAGGGGACGTATGCCGAGGTCTCGGCGAATCCCGCGGTGATGGAGGCGTACATGGGGACGGCGCATGGCTGACGAAGTCCTGCGCATCCAGGGATTGAACGCGTGGTACGGCGAATCGCACGTGCTGCACGGCGTGGACCTCACCGTGGGCAAGGGCGAAGTGGTGACGCTCCTGGGACGCAACGGCGCGGGGCGCACCTCGACGCTGAAATCGATCCTGGGCCTCGTCGGCCGCCGCCAGGGCTCCATCGTCGTGAACGGCGTCGAGACCATCACCTGGCCCACCTACAAGATCGCGCACCTGGGCATCGGCTATTGCCCCGAGGAGCGCGGCATCTTCTCGAGCCTGTCGGTCGAGGAGAACCTCACGCTGCCGCCGGAGATCGCCAAGGGCGGCATGAGCGTGGACGAGATCTACGAGATGTTTCCCAACCTGCGCGAGCGGCGCAAGACCGCGCAGGGCACGAAGCTCTCCGGCGGCGAGCAGCAGATGCTCGCCATGGCGAGGATCCTGCGCACCGGCGCCAACCTGCTGCTGCTCGACGAGATCACCGAGGGCCTCGCGCCCGTGATCGTGCAGGCGTTGGGGCGCATCATCATCAAGCTGAAGGAGCGCGGCTTCACGGTCGTGCTGGTGGAGCAGAATTTCCGGTTCGCGGCGCCGCTCGCGGACCGGCATTACGTCATGGAGCACGGCAGGATCGCCGAGTCGTTCCCGGCTTCCGAGCTGCAGGCGAAGACCGCCATGCTCCACGAGTACCTGGGTGTATAGCGATTCGATAACTAGAGGAGCAACAGAGATGACATTCAAGATGAAGACGCTCGCCGCCGCCGCCGCCATGGCGTTCGCCGCGACCGCCGCGCAGGCGCAGATCTCCGGCAACGTGGTGAAGATCGGCGTGCTGAACGACCAGTCGAGCCTGTACGCCGACCTGGGCGGGCAGGGCTCGGTCCTCGCCGCCAAGATGGCGATCGAGGACTTCAAGGCCAAGGACAAGGGCCTCAACGTCGAGGTGATCTTCGCCGACCACCAGAACAAGCCCGACGTGGGCACGCAGATCGCCAACAAGTGGATCGACGCCGAAGGCGTGGACGTGATCGTCGACACGCCGAACTCCGGCGTGGCGCTCGCCGTGAACGAGGTCGTGCGCACCAAGGGCAAGGTGTTCATCAACTCCGGCGCCGCGAGCTCGGACCTCACGGGCGCCAAGTGCTCGCCCAACACCGTGCACTGGACCTACGACACGTGGATGCTCGCCAACGGCACCGGCAAGGCGATCGTGAAGACCGGCGGCGACACCTGGTACTTCATCACCGCGGACTACGCCTTCGGCCACGCCCTGGAGCGCGACACCAAGGCGGTCGTGGAGAAGAACGGCGGCAAGGTGCTGGGCGACGTGAAGGTGCCGCTCAACAACCAGGACTTCTCGTCGTTCCTGCTGCAGGCGCAGTCGTCCAAGGCCAAGATCATCGGCCTGGCGAACGCCGGCGGCGACACCATCAACTCCATCAAGCAGGCGGCGGAGTTCGGCATCGTGAAGGGCGGCCAGAACCTGGCGGGCCTGCTGGTGTTCCTCACCGACGTGCACGGCATCGGGCTGGACAAGGCGCAGGGCCTCATCCTCACCGAGACGTTCTACTGGGACCTGAACGACCAGACGCGCGCCTTCACCAAGCGCTTCGCGGCGGCCAACGGCGGCAAGTACCCGACGATGGTGCACGCGGGCGTGTACGCGGGCGTCCTGCACTACCTGAAGGCGGTGGCCTCCATCAAGAGCGACGACGGCACGAAGGTCGTGGCCGAGATGAAGAAGCTGCCGACGGACGATCCGCTCTTCGGCAAGGGCACGATCCGCGCCGACGGACGCAAGATCCACAACGCGTACCTCTTCGAGGTGAAGAAGCCGTCCGAGTCCAAGGGCCCGTACGACTACTACAAGCTGCGCTCGACGATCCCGGCGGCCGAAGCCTTCCGTCCTCTGGACGCGGGCGGCTGCTCGATCGCGAAATCGTAATTGCGTGACCCGCGCGTAGAACGATGAACACCCAGGCTCTCTTCGGCCAACTGTTGATCGGCCTGATCAACGGGTCGTTCTACGCGCTCCTTTCCCTGGGGCTCGCGGTCATCTTCGGGCTCCTCAACATCATCAACTTCACGCACGGCGCCCAGTACATGGTGGGCGCCTTCACGGCGTACTTCCTGCTGAACAAGGCGGGGCTCGGCTACTGGTGGGCGCTCGTCATCACGCCGTTCGTGGTCGGCGCGGTGGGGGTGGTGATCGAGCGGCTGATGCTCTCGCGCCTCTACAAGCTGGATCACCTGTACGGGCTGCTGCTCACGTTCGGGCTGGCGCTCATCTTCGAGGGCGCGTTCCACCACCAGTTCGGATCGGCGGGCCTGCCGTATTCGATCCCGGAAAGCCTGCAGGGCTCGCAGAACCTGGGCTTCATGTTCCTGCCGTACTACCGCGGCTGGGTGATCTTCGCCTCGCTCGCGATCTGCCTCACGACCTGGTTCGTGATCGAGCGCACCAAGCTGGGCGCGTACCTGCGCGCGGCCACCGAGAACCCGACGCTGGTCCAGTCGTTCGGCGTGAACGTGCCGCGCATGATCACGCTCACCTATGGCGCGGGCGTGGGCCTCGCGGCGCTGGCCGGCGTTTTCGCCGCACCCATCTACCAGGTGAGCCCGCAGATGGGCTCCTCGCTCATCATCGTCGTGTTCGCCGTGGTGGTCATCGGCGGCATGGGTTCCATCATGGGATCGATCGTGACCGGCTTCGGCCTGGGTGTCGTCGAGGGCCTCACCAAGTACTTCTATCCCCAGGCATCGAGCACCGTGATCTTCGTGATCATGGCGATCGTGCTCATGATCCGGCCGCAGGGCCTGTTCGGGCAGCGCTGAGATGAGCGAGCCACAGGGCGGCGACCACCAGGGCCACGATCCGGCATGGGAATCGCGCTACGAGCGCGCCGCGTTCCTCGTGATGCTGGTGGCGTTCGTCGCCATGCCGTTCGTGATCTACCCGCGCTTCGGCTCGCAGCTGCTGTGCTTCGCGCTCTTCGCCTGCGCCTTCAACCTTCTGATCGGCTTCGGCGGGCTCCTGTCGTTCGGCCACGCGATGTTCTTCGGCATGGGCAGCTACCTGGGCGCGCACGCGGCCAAGGTGTGGGGCTTGCCCGTCGAGCTCGCGATCCTCACGGGCGCGGGGACCTCGCTCGTGCTGGGCTTCCTCTCGGGGCTGCTCGCGATTCGCCGGCAGGGCATCTACTTCGCGATGATCACGCTGGCGCTCGCGCAGATGGTGTACTTCTTCTGCCTGCAGGCGCCGTTCACCGGCGGCGAGGACGGCATCCAGTCGGTGCCGCGCGGCAAGATCCTCGGCGTCGTCGACCTGAACCAGCCGCTCGCGATGTACTACTTCGTGCTCGCGGTCTTCCTCGCGGCCTTCGGCCTCATCCATCGCATCATCCATTCGCCGTTCGGCCAGGTGCTGAAGGCGATCCGCGAGAACGAGCCGCGCGCCATCTCGCTGGGCTACGCCACGGAGCGCTACAAGCTCGCCGCCTTCGTGCTTTCCGCCACGCTCGCGGGGCTCGCGGGCGCCACCAAGGCGATCGTCGCGCAGAACGCCTCGCTCACCGACGTGCACTGGTCGATGTCCGGGGAGGTCGTGCTGATGACGCTCCTGGGCGGCATGGGCACCGTGTTCGGACCGGTGGTGGGCGCGCTGAT
>Ga0070675_100002499_pt1 | contig 13762 bp, 18 predicted proteins | sample KBSM43metaG_FD_65343 | JGI IMG/M metagenome (GOLD analysis project Ga0070675, IMG submission 65343) | Miscanthus rhizosphere microbial communities from Kellogg Biological Station, Michigan, USA - KBS M4-3 metaG | ecosystem: Host-associated > Plants > Roots > Rhizosphere > Soil ...
GCGGGCTCCGGCTGGGGCGGAGGAGGTGGAGGCGGCGCCGGTGGCTCGGCGGTCGCCACCTTAGTTGGAGGCGCGTAGAGCTCTGCAGTGATGGGCTCAGGTGGCCGGTTCTGCCAGCGCAGCGAAAAGACGAGAACCGCGATGAACACCACATGGACGCCGATCGCGAGCGCCAGTGCGGGCCACTGCCCCGACATCCGCGCAGGTCTTCGCGGGCGATCCCTTGCCATGACGGCTCGTCAGCGGGCGCGCGGGCGCCTGCGATGCGCGGCGGGAAGGAGGCGCGTCCAGCCGACGATCATCGGCCAGTCATTTGCCACGATCACTTGCCGCCATCATTTACCAACTGGTCGCGCGAGCAGCCCGACCTTTTGCACGCCGCTCGTCTGCAGCTTGTCGAGCACCTTCATCACCTCTTCATAGCGCGCGCCGCCATCCGCCGCGATGACGACGGGCTGATCAGGAATCTTCGCCTGCTTCTCCCGAATGCGCGCGACGAGCTCGTCGAGCGTGACCTTCACGGGCGGCGTCTTCGCCTGCTTGTCCTCGAGCGTCCATGCGCCGTCCTTGGCGAGCGTCACCTGCATCGGCTCGGCCGGCACCGTGAGCTTGCTGCCCACGGAAGGAAGATCGATGGAGCCGGGGCTGATGAGAGGTGCCGTGACCATGAAGATCACGAGCAGCACCAGCATCACGTCGATGTAGGGAACGACGTTGATCTGGTTGATGGTCTTTCTCTGGCGTCGCATGGGTCAGCGCCCGCGCGGCCGCTTGAACGCAACTGAGGGGCGCGTGAAGCCCGTCGGGGGACAGTTCGCGAAGTGAGCGTGGGGGTTCATCAATTGTCCTAGCCCTGCCGCTGCAGGATGTTCGAGAACTCCTCGATGAAGGTCTCGTAGCGAACGGCCAGGCGGTCGACGTCGTGCGTGTAGCGGTTGTAAGCGACGACCGCCGGGATCGCGGCGAAGAGGCCGATCGCGGTGGCGATCAACGCTTCCGCGATCCCTGGGGCAACATGGGCGAGCGTGGCCTGACTCACGTTCGCAAGACCGCGGAAAGCGTTCATGATTCCCCAGACGGTGCCGAAGAGGCCGATGTACGGCGACACCGACCCCACGGTGGCGAGTCCCGCGAGATGCGCATCGAGGGCGTCGATCTCGCGCTGGAAGGTGGCGCGCATCGCCCGCCGGGCGCTGTCCATCGTCACGCCGGCCGTGCTGCCCTGCTTCCGGTGCTTCGCGTATTCGCGGAAGCCCGCGGTGAAGATGTGCTCGAGCCCGCTGCCCGTGCGCGACTTGCTGGAGCTCTGGTACAGCTCGTTCAAGTCGCCGCCTTTCCAGAATTCGTTTTCGAACGCGTCCGTGTCGCGCGAGGTGCGCTTCAGCTGGAAGAGCTTGAGGAAGATCTGCCACCAGGACCACAGCGACGCCGCCGCGAGCAGGAGCAGAATCCCCTGGACGACGACGGACGCCTGCATGATCAGCGTGACGAAGGACAGGTCGGTAGCGACGTTCAAATCGTTTTCTCCAGTCGGCCGTGAAGCACGGCGGGAATGCGCGCCGGGCGCCAGCTCGCGCGCTCGACGCAGGCCAAGGTCACGCGTGCCTGCGCGAGCACGCTCGTCCCGCGCGTCACCTGCTGCAATGCGACCATCCTCGCGCGCCCGAGTTCGGCGAGCTCGAGCGTGGCCTCCAGGCGATCGCTCAAGCGCGCGGGCAGCCGATACTCGATTTCCATCCGGTGGACGACGAAGACCACGCCGTGCGCGGCTTCGAATTCGGCAACGCCGAAGCCCAGCGATCCGAGCCATTCGGTGCGCGCGCGCTCCATGAACTTGAGGTAGTTCGCGTAGTAGACGACGCCGGCGGCGTCGGTATCCTCGTAGTAAACGGTGAGCGGGAAGCGAAAGGGTTCACTCAAGGATTGCCACCCCCGCCCGGGAAGAGATCGGGATTGATGGCCTCGCGAGGCGGGGCGAGCCCGAAGTGCCGATACGACAGAGCCGTCGCGATCCGGCCGCGAGGCGTTCGCTGCAGGAATCCCTGCTGGATCAGGAACGGCTCCAGCACGTCCTCGATCGTGTCGCGCTCCTCGCCGATCGCCGCCGCGAGGTTGTCGACGCCGACCGGCCCGCCGGCAAATTTGTCGAGCACCGTGCGCAGGAGCTTGCGGTCCATCACGTCCAGTCCCGACGCATCGACGTCGAGCATCGCGAGCGCGTCGTCGGCGACCTCGCGGGTGATGACGCCATTCGCGCGCACCTCGGCGAAATCGCGCACGCGGCGCAGGAGGCGGTTGACGATCCGGGGCGTACCGCGCGAGCGGCGCGCGATCTCGAGCGCGCCATTGGGATCGATTTCGATCTTCAGGAGGCTTGCCGAGCGCGTGACGATGCGGGTCAGCTCCTCGGGCGTGTAGAACTCGAGGCGGGCGACGATCCCGAACCGGTCGCGCAGCGGATTCGTGAGCATGCCCGCGCGCGTCGTCGCGCCTACGAGCGTGAACGCCGGCAGGTCGAGCTTCACGCTCCTCGCCGCCGGCCCCTCGCCGATCATGATGTCGATCTGGAAATCCTCGAGCGCCGGATAGAGGATCTCCTCGACCACCGGCGAGAGCCTATGGATCTCGTCGATGAAGAGCACGTCGTGCGGCTCGAGGTTGGTCAAGAGCGCCGCCAGGTCGCCGGCGCGTTCCAGCACCGGCCCTGAGGTCTGGCGTAGGTTCACCCCGAGCTCGTGCGCGATGATGTGCGACAGCGTCGTCTTGCCGAGGCCCGGCGGCCCGAACAGCAGCACGTGATCGAGCGCTTCCTTGCGCTTCCGTGCGGCCTCGATGAAGATCGAAAGCTGGCCGCGGATCTTCTCCTGCCCGACGTACTCGTCGAGAAGGCGCGGGCGCAGCGCGCGCTCGACGACCTCCTCCGGCACACCCGCGACTTTCGGGGTGACGAGGCGGTTGAGCTCGTCGTTCTCGATGGCCACGTCGTCTGTCCTAAACCTTCGCGAGCACTTTCAACGCCTGGCGGATGCCGTCGCTCACGGCCACGCCCTCGGGCAGTGTCTTGACTGCCGCGACCGCCTCACGATCGCTGTAACCGAGAGACAGCAACGCGTTGAGAACGTCCGAGGACGCGGGCGGCGGTCGATGGACTCCGACGGCGGCCGTCACGTCCACCCCGAGCTTGTCCTTGAGCTCGAGCAGCAGGCGCTCGGCCGTTTTCTTGCCGATGCCCGGAATCTTGGTGAGGCGGCCCGAATCCTGCATCGTCACCGCCTGCGCGAGCTCGGCGACCGAAAGGCCGGAGAGGACGGACAGCGCCGTCCGCGCGCCGATGCCGCTGATCTTCACCAGCTGCCGGAACACGCGCCGCTCCTGCTCGCTGCCGAAGCCGAACAGCAGGTGCGCGTCTTCGCGCACGACGAGATGCGTGAAGAGCGCGATGCGCTCGCCGGTCGCGGGCAGGTTGTAGAACGTGCTCATCGGCACGTCGACTTCGTAGGCGACGCCTTGAACGTCGAGCAGAATCTGCGGCGGGTTCTTCTCGACGAGGATTCCGGAGAGACGGCCGATCATTGAGCGTTGGAAAGACCCGGTCGACGTGCGGCGGATGCCCGAAACTGCTGGGCTTGATGAGGCGCTCGATTATCGCACGCGGTCCAGCCTCGCAAGCTCAGGAAGCCGGCAATGCCGCGAGGCGGCGCAAGACGTCGTGCAACGAAGGCAGCACGGCGACGTCCAGCGCAAGGAGCTCCGGCGATGGCGGATGAAGGTCGGGCACCATGATCGGGGTCATGCCCGCGGAGAGCGCGGCGCGAATGCCGGGCTCCGAGTCCTCGAGCGCGATGCAGCCGGCGACGTCCGTCCGGAGCCTGCGTGCGGCCTCGACGTAGATGTCGGGCGCGGGCTTGCCGCGCGCGACCTCGTCGCCGCCGACGAGATCGTGAAACCGCGGGAGCAGCGCCGTGTGCTCGAGCTTCGCGAGTGCGCGCTCGCGGCGGGTCGAGGTCGCAACGGCGCGGGGAATCGCGTTCGCTTCGAGCCAGTCGAGCAGCTCGTGGAGGCCCGGCTTGAGCGCGAGGCCCTCGCGCGCAACGATGGCGTCGTACGCGGCATGCCAGCTTCCGAGCAGCGCATCGATCGGATACGGAGCGGCCGGATGGGGCACAGCGTAGTGCTCGCGCAGCATCGTCGCGCAATCGGCGAAATTGCGGCCGATCATCGTCCGGGCGAGCGACATGTCGAAGCTCACCCCCAACGCCGTCGCGGCCTCGCCCCAGGCGCGAGCCGCCAGCGGCTCTGTGTCGAGCATCAGGCCGTCCATGTCGAAGATCACCGCAGCCGGTCGGCGCCCGATCGGGACGTGGCGCGCGAGACGAGCGGTCGATTCGTTCACGCGGATCGCGAAGCCAGTGTGAGCAGGCCCTAGACCAACCGTCCGCGCCGGACGCGATACCCGGGCCGGTCGAGTCCGGGATAGCCGCTCGCACCGTGTGCGTGTGCAATCGCGCAGGCGAGCGCGTCGGCCGCGTCGGCCGAGGGCGCCCCGGGAAGATCGAGCAGCCGGCGAACCATGTCGGCGACTTGCTCCTTCGCAGCCTTGCCGTGGCCCACGACTGCCTGCTTCACCTGCAGCGCCGTGTATTCGATCACCGGCAGCTCGGCCAGCACGGCCGCCGAGATCGCGGCGCCGCGGGCCTGGCCGAGCAGCAGCGTCGATTGCGGGTTGACGTTGACGAACACTTTCTCGACCACGACCTCGGTCGGCCGATGCCGCGCGATGACTTCGGCCAAGTCCGTGAGGATCACACGCAGGCGATCTGGAAGCTCGCCCGCGCCGCTCTTGATGCAGCCGCAGGTGACATAGGTGAGCCGATTGCCGGCAACCGAGATGATGCCGAAGCCGGTCAACCGCAGCCCGGGATCGATGCCGAGAATCCGGCGCGAGGCGGGCCCGCTGTTCACGCCCGAGGGCTACCCAGGGCCGCCGCTTCAGGCGGCGCCCTGCTAGTCGAAGATGGCGTTGGTGTAGACATCCTGCACGTCGTCAAGCGATTCGAGCGCGTCGATCAGCTTCTGCATCTTTGACGCATCATCGCTTTCGAGCTCCACTTCCGTCGACGGTTTCATCGTGATCTCGGCGAACTCGGGCTTGAACCCCGCCTTGGCCAGCGCATCCTTGGCCGCGGCGAAGGCGTACGGACCCGTGACGACCTCGATGCTGCCGTCGTCGTTCGCGACCACGTCGTCGGCGTCGGCCTCGAGCGCTGCTTCGGTGAGACGGTTCTCGTCGGTTCCCGGCGCGAACACCAGTTGCCCGCAGTGCTTGAACAGGAAGGAGACGGAGCCGTCGGTGCCGAGGTTGCCGCCGTACTTCGTGAAAGCGTGCCTGACGTCGGCGACCGTGCGCGTCCGGTTGTCGGTCATGCAGTCGACGATCACCGCCGCGCCGCTGATGCCATAGCCTTCATAGCGAATCTCCTCGTAGGAGACGCCTTCCAGGTCGCCTGCGCCGCGCTTGGCCGCGCGCTCGATCGTATCCTTCGGCATGTTCTGATCGGTCGCCTTGTCGATGGCGAGCCGCAGCCGCGGGTTCATCGACGGATCGGCGCCGCCCATCTTGGCGGCGACCGTGATCTCGCGAATGAGGCGCGTGAAGATCTTGCCGCGCTTGGCGTCGGTGGCCGCTTTCTTGTGCTTGATGTTCGCCCATTTGCTGTGGCCAGCCATGGTCGTCCTCTCCAGAGCCCGTTCTCACTACGGATACAACCAGGTGGAATTGTAGCGGACGGCATCGTGCCGGCTACGCGGCACCCTTCTGCACCACGAATTCCTGCAGCGCTTCGAGCCGCGCTTCGGCGTCGTCGCTCTCGAGCAGGCGCTGCCGGGTCGGAAGGGGCAGACGCAGAAGCTCGCACAGGCGATAACCGACCCACGTCGCGTCGTCGAACGACCGCTCGGATGAAGGCGGGTGTGGAAACTGCTGCGGGCTCGCCGCCGCCGCCAGAACCTCCAGCAGCCGGGCGAGCGGTTGGAACCTCGCATCCAGCGCAATTCGTGGCTCGGCCGGGAGCGTCGCGACATCGGCGACGACGAGGCCGTCGCGTGCCACCGTGTGCTCGCGCACTTCGAAGCGCGTGTCGCCGGTCGCGCTCACCTGCAGGATCCCCTGCTGCGGCATGTCCCAGCTCTCGATGCGTGCGAGCGTTCCGACCTTGGCGAAATCCGGCGCCGCGCCCCCTTCGGGCATCACTTCGTCGCCGTGGACGATGCTGCAGACCCCGAATGGCGAACCGTCGCGAAGGCATGCCTTCGCCATCTCGAGGTAGCGTTGCTCGAAGATCCGCAGGGGCAGTTGGCCGCCCGGATAGAGGACCGTGTGCAACGGGAAGAGCGGGAGCAGCATCACCCGCCGCTAGCCCAGCTCGCGGTGCCGGATCAGGACCTGGTTGTGCGCCGAGAACGCTTTCGCGAGCCGCTCGACGAGATAGACGGAACGGTGCCGCCCGCCCGTGCAGCCGATCGCCACCGTGAGGTAGTTGCGGTTGTCGCGGGCGTATTCCGGCAGCCACGTCGAGATGAACTTCTCGATGTCGGTGTACATCTTCTCGACGGCCGGTTCCTTCTCGAGGAAGGCGACGACCGGCAGGTCGCGCCCCGTCAGCGGCTGGAGCTTCGGCTCGTAGTGAGGGTTGGCGAGGCAGCGCACGTCGAACACGAGATCCGCGTCGAGCGGCACGCCGTGCTTGAACCCGAACGATTCGAGCTGCAGCGTGAGCCTTCCCGCGTCGACGCTGGCGAAGTCCTTGATCCACGAGCGGAGCGCGACGGCGGAGGTTTCGCTCGTGTCGAACGTGAAGCCGATGGGCCGCGCGTCGACTAAAAGCGCGCGCTCGAAATCGATCGCCTCGGTCAGCGTTCGCTCGGGGCTCGAGAACGGATGCCGCCGGCGGGTCTCGGAGAACCGCTTGACGAGCGTATCGGTCTTGGCGTCGAGGTAGAGGAAGCGCACGCTCCAGCCGATCTCGCGCAGGCGCTCAATGGTGGCCGCGAGGCCCGCAAGACCGGGCGCGATCTTCGCGTCGATCGCAATCGCCACGCGCTTGCGGCCGGCATTCGCGAGGTAGGTCGCCGTCAGCTCGACCAGCGACATCGGCAGGTTGTTGACCGCGTAGTAGCCCGAATCCTCGAGCGCGCCCAGCGCGACGTTCTTGCCGGAGCCGGAAACTCCCCCGATCAGCAGTAGATCCATTGCCAGTTGAGCCGACGCCTGCCTGCCGTCAGCCGCCGTCCTCCATGAGCTGCGTCTGACGCTCGATGAATTCCTTCGTGCTGTCGATGCCGCGCTGGTTCAGTACGAAGTTGCGCACCGCGGCCTCGACCAGCACGGCAAGGTTGCGGCCGGCGGCAACGGGGATCGTGACCTTGCGGACGGGAACGCCGAGGATCTCCTGGAACGTGGCGTTGACCTGCAGCCGGTCGAGCTCGGAGAACGCCTCGTTGCTGTGGTCCTCGAGGTGCACCATGAACTTGAGGAGCTTGCGCGGCCGCACGGCAGTCTCGCCGAAGATCGTCCGGATGTTGAGGATGCCGATTCCGCGCACTTCCAGAAAATCGCGCAGCACCGCCGGACAGCGGCCTTCCAGCGTATCCGGCGAGATCCGGTAGAGCTCGACGATGTCGTCGGCGATCAATCCGTTGCCGCGCGAGATGAGCTCGAGCGCGAGCTCGCTCTTGCCGATTGCCGAGGCGCCGGTAACGAGTACCCCCATCTCGAGAACGTCGAGGAAGACGCCGTGCAGCGTCGTCGACTCGGCGAGGACGCGCGAGAGATAGAGGCGGAACACCTCGACGAGATGAGGCGACGGCTGGACCGACGTGAAGAGGCCGATGTGGTGCGCATCGCACTTGACGGCGAGGCGCGGCGGCACCGTCTCGCCGTTGGCGACGACGATGGCGACGAGATCCAGCGTGAAGAGGCGATCGATCGACGCCTGGAGCTCGTCCTCCGGCAACGCGCGCAGGAAAGCGACCTCGGCCGCGCCCAGGATCTGGATGCGGAACGGATGAATGAAATTCATGTGGCCGACCTGGCCGATCGTCGGCTTCAGCGCCTGCTCGCCCGTCAGCACGCGATTGCCGCCCTGGCGGCCCGCGACCCAGTGCAAGCCCAGCCGGGCCTGGTTGTCCTCGAAGATGCGCTCGACACTCACCTGCCGCGCCATCGTCGGCTCCCCGGTCAATGGACGACCCTGCGCGCTTCGCGCTCCGGGGCGATTCGCGCTCGGGGGCGGCCCTTCGCGCTCAATGGACGACCCTGCGCGCTTCGCGCTCCCGGGCATTCGCGCTTACGAGCCTCATGCCGCGGGCTCCCAACGGTCGAACACGTCGCGCACGCCGCTCGCATCGGTGGGGGTAGCGAGGCTCTCCCTGAAGCTCGCTTCCGAAAACATCTGGGCGAGCTCCGACAGGAGCTGCAGATGCTTTTCGGTCGCCTGCGCCGGCACCAGCAGCACGAACACCTGCGCGACCGGCTTGCCGTCGGGAGAGTCGAAGGGGATCGGCGATTTGAGCCGCACGAATGCCCCCTTGGCCTCGGCCAGCCCGCGAATGCGTCCGTGGGGGATCGCGATGCCCTGTCCCAGCCCGGTCGAGCCCAGCTTCTCGCGGGCCTGAAGGCTGTCCACCACAACTTTCTTGGACAGGCCCTGATTCGTCTCGAACAGAGTCCCCACCGCTTCGAACAGGCGAGCCTTCGACCCTGCGTCCAAGTCGAGCAGGATGTTCCCGGTCGGAAGCAACGACGCAATCTGGCTCATTTACCCTGCGGGAGATTCCCGGCCGGCTAGGCTGACGTGCGGCCCGCGTCAGTCCGACGCGGCGCCGGGAGCGCGGGGGATGCCAGAGGTGGCCTGAGCGGACTCCGCGACGGCTTCGTCACGCTTGATGGCGCCCTCATGGCGGTGGGACTCACGCTTTTCCTTGTGCTTCAGCACCTGGCGGTCGAGCTTGTCCGCGAGCGCGTCGATGGCCGCATACATGTCGGGCTCGATCGCCTCGACGTGAATGTCCTTGCCGCGAGCATGCAGATTGACTTCGACCTTGTGGCGCAGCTTTTCGACCGACATGACGACATTGACATCGATGACGTCATCGAAGTGCCGCGTCACGCGCTCGAGCTTGGCCATGACGTAATCGCGAATCGCGGGCGTGATGTCCAGGTGATGGCCGGTCAGGCTGAGGTTCATCGAGGTCCCTCCATTGAGCGCGCCCTTCGTGGCGCCGTCAGGGCGCCTTGCGCAGGTTGACGGGAGGTATCTGCAGCGCCTCCCGGTACTTCGCGACAGTGCGCCGGGCCACGATGATCCCTTGTTCCCCCAGGAGCTCCGCGATCCGGCTGTCGGTGAGTGGCGTCTTGATGTTCTCGGCGGCGACCAGCTGCTTGATGAGCGCGCGGATGGCGGTGGCGGATGCGGCGCCGCCGGAATCCGTCGCGACGTGGCTGCCGAAGAAATACTTGAGCTCGTACGTGCCCCGCGTCGTCAGCATGTACTTCTGCGTGGTGACGCGCGAGATCGTCGATTCGTGCAGGTTGAGCATCGTCGCGATCTCGCGCAGCACCATCGGCCGCATCGCGACGTCGCCGTGCTCGAAAAACCGGCGCTGGCGCTCGACGATGGCCTGGGCGACGCGCAGGATCGTCTCGAAGCGCTGCTGGACGTTGCGGATCAGCCACTTCGCCTCCTGCAACTGTGCCGAGAGCTGCTGATTGGAGGAGTCCCTGTTGCGCGTCAGGATATCGGCGTAGATGCGGTTGAGCCGGAGCTTGGGCATCGCGGACTCGTTGAGTGCCGCCATCCACTTGCCGCGCACTTTCTTGACGATGACGTCGGGAATCACGAAATTCGCTTCCGACTTCGCGAACGACGCGCCCGGGCGCGGGTTCAGGCTCATCACGAGCGCGCGCACCGAGCGAACGCCCGCGTCGTCCGTGTGCAGGATTCGCTTCAGCTTCGCGAAGTCGCGCGCGGCCAGGAGCGCCAGGTGCTCGGTGACGACGATCTGCGCTTCGGAGCGGAACGGCGTCGATTCAGGCAGTGCCTTCAGTTGCAGCGCGAGGCATTCGGAAGCGTCGCGAGCGCCGATTCCTCCCGGCTCGAAGCTTTGCAAATAGCAAAGCGCGATCGAGAGCTCGTCCGGGTCGATCTCGAGCTCGGGCGGAAACATTTCCGCGACTTCCTCGAGGGACACGTGCAGGTAGCCATCCTCGTCCAGCGCATCGATCAGCGCGCCGACGAGCTGCCGGTCGCGCAACGGCAGGTTGAGCACGGCGAGCTGGGACAGGAGGTGATCTCGCAGCGAGCTCGTCGCAACCTGCTGCGGATAGAAGCCATCGTCGTCGTCATCCGACGAGGAACCGCCGCCCCAGTCGGAATCGCCTCCGGAATAGTCCTCGAAGTCGGAGCGGTCGACCACCTCCGCTCGCTCGCGGTTGTCGTCGCTGTTCTCCTTGGCGCCGCTTTCGGGGACGGGCGCTTCGCTCTGCGTACCCGGCGCGTTGGCGAGCGGCGACATCGCGACGGCAGGCTCGTCTTCGCCCTCGGCTTTCTCGAGCAGCGGGTTCTCCTGCAGCATCCGCTCGACCTCCGCATTCAACTCGACCGTCGACAGTTGCAGCAGGCGAATCGATTGCTGCAGCTGGGGAGTGAGTGTGAGGTGCTGGCTGAGCTTGAGCTGGAGGGTTTGCTTCATGCGATACCGAAGCGCATCGCCTCAGAGGCGGAAATGCTCTCCGAGGTAGACCTTTCTGACGGCTTCATTATAAACAATCTCGCCCGGTGCGCCCGACGCGAGAACCCGTCCCTCGTTAATGATGTAGGCGCGGTCGCAGATGCCCAGGGTTTCGCGCACGTTGTGGTCGGTGATGAGCACGCCGATCCCCCGCTGCTTCAGGAACCCGATGATCTTCTGGATGTCGAGAACGGCGATCGGGTCGACGCCGGCGAACGGCTCGTCCAGCAGGATGAACCGCGGCCGGGTGGCGAGTGCGCGGGCGATCTCCACGCGGCGCCGTTCGCCGCCCGAGAGCGACAGTGCCGTCGCGTTGGCGAGGTGCGCGATGGAGAGGTCGTCGAGCAGCGCGTCGAGCCGGTTGGCGAGGGTGTCCGCGTCGAGATCCTGCAGCTCGAGGATCGCGCGGACGTTCTCGGCGACGGAAAGCTTGCGGAAGATCGAGGCTTCCTGCGGCAGATACGAAAGGCCGAGGCGGGCGCGAGTGTGAATCGGCATCCGCGACAGGTTCTGGCCATCGAGCTCGATCACGCCACCGTCGGCGGCGACCAGCCCGACGATCATGTAGAAACAGGTCGTCTTTCCGGCGCCGTTCGGTCCGAGGAGGCCGACGACTTCTCCGCTCTCCACGTGGAGCGACACGTCGTGGACCACGGTTCGGGCCTTGTAGCGCTTTTCGAGCCTCGACACCGACAGGTGGCTGGGCGGACGCTTTTCGACGGGCGCAGTGTCGGCGCGCTCCGTCGCGCTGCGAAGCTCTAGTGGCTCGTCGCTCGAATGGGCGGCGCCGCTCCCGACGGGAGCGCTGCTCGCGCCTTGGGACGGGCCTTCGGGGCTCACTTTGGCGCGGGGGAGGCTAAGTCGCCTGCCGGCCGCAACGTGACCGATGGCGCCGACGCTGCGGGGGTCGTCGCCTTGGCGGCGTCCTTCGCACCGTCCTTCGCCTTGTCCTTGCCCGTCGTCTCGGAGCGGGGCTGGAACATCCCGCGGACGCGCGTACCCGGTCCTGTCGGGTCCGGCACCGTGCCGGCGCGGCCTTCGGCCTTGAACACTTCAGTCGAGGTGTTATAGGAAACGTAGTTGCTGCGGATCTCGTCCTGGCCACGCTTCAAGAGTGCGCGATCGAAGAGCTCGACCAGGTTGTTCGAGCCGTCGTACTCGATGCGCTGCGCATAGCCTTCGTAGTATTCGTCGGCGCCCTCGCGCTTCTGGCGGATTGCGACAGGGTTGCCGTAGGCCGTCGCGGAGAGCGAGTTGTCGGCGTTCTGCTTGAACACGATCCGATCGGCGCGAATCGACAGCGACCCTTGAGTGATGACCACGTTTCCGCTGAGCGCGCCGCCGCGCGCCTGCAGATTGGCGTCGCCCGCATCGCCGGCGAACGTGATCGGCTTGTCGCGGTCGCTGTTCACGGGCGTGGTGGCGGCGTCCGCAGGCCATGAAAGGAGCGCGGCGATCGTCATGATCACCGCGGCAACTGCGCCTGTGCCGCAACGCGGCGCCGACGTGGTTTGGGTTCGGACGGGGGGCTTCACTTCGCCGGCTTGTTCGGTTGGAGGGTGCCGCGGACGGAGGACTTGAGCTTGACCGTGCGCGCGTTGTTGTCGAGGACCATCCCGACGCCCGAGATTATTCCACGCGCCTCCTCGATCGTCACGAGGGCGTCGGTCTCGGCGCGCTGCTCTTTGGGAATGATCCGCAGCGCCTCGGTCGTGAACGTCGCCGCGCTGAGCGGCGTCGGGTCGCGCGGCGTTGCCGGAGCCGCGTCGCGCGTGGCGCGGACGCTGCCGCGCAGCGTCACGGTTTCGCGATCGCCCGACACCGTGCCCTTGCTGGCGGTTACCGCGAGCCGCGGCTTTCCCGGATCGGTGATCTCGAAGACGGGTCCGATGAGATCGACGCTGCCGTCGTCAGGAAAGTGCTCGGCGCGCGTCGCGGCGAGCATCTGCCGCACTCGGCCGTCGACGTCGAAGGTGACCGCGCTGAAGCGCTCGATGAAAAGGTCCGGATCGTGGCGCGAGGATCCGTCGTCGCGCCGCCCCGACGACTGCACCTGCGCGTCGAGCCAATAGGTCAGCGCCGCGAGCCCGCCCAGAAACAGGACGGGCGACCAGGCGACGAGTCGATCGATGCGCTGGCGGGGTGGCGTCATGTCATGAGGTCATCGATGACCGCGCTGCGAGGATCATCTCGCAGAGCTCGCGCACGGCGCCCATGCCTCCCTCGCGCTGCGTGACGAAGTGCGCATGCGCCTTCACCGCCGCCGGCGCATGCGGCACGGACACGGCGAGGCCGCAGCGGGCGAGCAGCGGGACATCGGGCAAGTCGTCCCCGATATGAGCGCAGGCGGACGGCGGCAGGTCGAGCTCGCGCAGCAGCGCCTCCCACGGCGTGAGCTTGTCCTCGGCGCCCTGGATCACGCGCTCGACGCCAAGCGAGCGCGCGCGGTGCAGCACGACGGGCGCGCGGCTTCCGGTGATCCAGGCAACCGTGATTCCCGCTTGCATCAGCAGCTTGAGGCCGACACCGTCGAGCGCGTTGAACGCCTTTTGCTCGCGGCCGTCGTCGTCGAGATAGATTCGTCCATCGGTCAGTACGCCGTCGACGTCGCAGGTGAGAAGGCGGATGCGTTGCGCATTGGGCAGCGGGGGCTCCAACGCCATTAGACCACTCGCGCGCGGAAAAGATCGTGCAGGTGCAAAGCGCCCACGAGCCTCCGCTCTTCGTCGACGACGAGCAGCACCGTCACCTTCGGCGCCCCTTCCATGAGATCGACGCAATCGATGGCGAGGCGGTCCGGTCCGATCGTGCGCGGGTTGCGCGTCATGACCTCCGCCACGCCCACGCTCGCGAGATCGCGCACGCGATCTATACATCGTCGCAGGTCGCCGTCGGTGAAGATGCCGGCGACACGTCCGTCGGCGTCGGCGATGGCCGTCATGCCCATGCCCTTGCCGCTCATCGTCACCACGGC
>Ga0070675_100002500_pt1 | contig 13762 bp, 12 predicted proteins | sample KBSM43metaG_FD_65343 | JGI IMG/M metagenome (GOLD analysis project Ga0070675, IMG submission 65343) | Miscanthus rhizosphere microbial communities from Kellogg Biological Station, Michigan, USA - KBS M4-3 metaG | ecosystem: Host-associated > Plants > Roots > Rhizosphere > Soil ...
CCGCGCTCCCTGAGCCATCGCTCCGCGATCCGCTCTCCTAGCTCGCCGAATGACTGCCTGGCCGCTGACATGGGGGCCAGAATAGGGCATGGCGTCGGACGGGCATCATCGTCGTGATGCAGGCCGGAGCGAGGGAACGCGCGCACGTGAGTTGGTTGGTTGGATCGTGGGTTGGTGAGAGACGGCCTCGAGAAGCTCCTGCCTCCCGAGGCCGTGTCCCACGATCTCATCATCCAACCAACCAACTCACGGCAGCTCGGAGACCACCTTTCCCGCCGTGGTGACCTGCTCGGTGCGCACGACCATCTTCCGCCCTTTGTCCACCCACATCCGCTCCTCCATGACCCCTGCGCGGAGTAGCACGACCCAGCAGTCCGCGTCACCGGCCGAGGTCCTGACGCGCTCCTCCCGCTCGACGGCGAGCTCCGCGGGCAGCGCGCGCGGGGTGCCCATGTCCACCAGAATCAACGACGCCGCGACGTGATAGCCGGTGCGAAGGGGCAGCATCTCGACGATCCGTTCCGTCATCCCCGGCGTCACGAACACTCCGGGCAGCAGCGGCGCCGTGAACGAGGAACGACCCGCGTAGTTCTGCAGGGCGCCGAAGATCGAGTCGTGCGCGAACGACGCCGCGAGCTGCGTGCGATCGATCGTGCCGACCCAGCGCAGCGGCGTGAGCTCGGTCCGCGCCAGCCACAGTGAGTCCGTCGTGGGAACCGCGCTACCGGTCCGGCGCTCGGCGACCAGCCACGTCGGAGCGCCGCCGAGCTGCGACTCCGTCACCTCCACCGTTCGCTCGCCCAGCGGCGTGGAGCCCGCGGCACGGATCAGCGAGAGCCGGTAGGTCGTCGCGCCGGTGCGCATCGACGCGCCGACCGGTCGCTCGAACGGCGTGAGCGAGTCCGGCGTCGCGGTCGGGGCGACGACGCCGGGCGGCGTGCTGGAGGGCTCCTGTGCGCCGAGCGGCGCCGCGATCGTCAGCGCCGCGAGCGCGAGCGCGGCGCGCGACGCACGCCGCGTCGTCACTCGCCCTTCGTCCCGCAGATGCGGTCCAGGTCCTCGAGACCGACGCGCACCTCACGGCCCTTCGGACCACTCTTCGCGTCGAGCACACCGGCGTCGGCCAGCTGATCGATCACTCGGGCCGCGCGACCGTAGCCGATCCCGAGTCGCCGCTGCAGCAGAGACGTCGATCCGCTCTGGTTCTGGATGCACAGCTCCGCCGCCTCGCGAAACAGCGGATCGCGCGAGCCCGCATCGGCTCCGCCCTCCTCGGCGCCGCCGCCCTCGAGTGCGGCGCGCAGCTCGGCTTCGCGCGTACGTACCGTCTCGAGGATGTCCGGCTCGTCCGGCGACATCTCCGCTTCCAGGACGAGGCCCGCGGCGGAGAGTGCCGCGCGACGCCGGTCGCGCTGCGCACCATACCAGGCCATGAGCTTCTCCGTCTCGTCGCTCGAGAGGTAGGCGCCCTGGAGGCGCGACGGCTCGCTCTTCCCCGGTGGAATGAACAGCATGTCACCGTTGCCGAGCAGCGTCTCGGCGCCGCCGCCATCGATGATGGTGCGGCTGTCGATCTGGCTCGCGACGCGGAACGCGATCCGGCTCGGGAAGTTCGCCTTGATGAGGCCCGTGATCACGTTCACCGAGGGCCGCTGCGTCGCCAGGATGAGATGGATGCCGATCGCGCGCGCCTTCTGCGCGAGCTGCGCGATCGGCGTCTCCACCTCTCCCTGCACCGTCATCATGAGGTCGGCCATCTCGTCGATCACGACGACGATGTACGGCAGGATGCCGTTCTTGTAGACGTCGTCCTCGAAGGCGACGTCCTTGTTGCGCGGCTTCTTGAGCGGCGACGCGTCCTGCACCCGCCGATTGAAGTCCTGAAGGTTGCGACAGCCGTTCGCGGCCAGCAGCTCGTAGCGCTCCTGCATCTCCATCACCGCCCACTTGAGGACCGCGGCGGCATCGCGATTGTCGGTGATGACCTTGTGCCGCAGATGCGGCAGCGTGTTGTAGACCGACAGCTCGACCATCTTCGGATCGACCATCAGGAAGCGCAGCGTCTTCGGCGTGTGCCGGTAGACGAGGCTCGTGATGATCGTGTTCACGCACACCGACTTTCCCGAGCCCGTTGCGCCGGCGATCAGGAGGTGCGGCATCTTCGCCAGATCGGCGATGACCGGCTTGCCCTCGAGATCCTTGCCGAGCACGATCGGGAGCCCGGCGCGCGCATTCTTGAAGTCCGCGTGCTCGACGAGCTCGCGGAAGCCCACCATCTCTGGTGTCGGGTTCGGCACCTCGACGCCGACGGCGCCTCGTCCCGGGATCGGCGCGACGATCCGGATCGATGCCGCGCGCATGGCGAGCGCCAGATCGTTGGAGAGGTTCGCGAACTGCCGCACCTTCACGCCGGACGCGGGCTCGATCTCGTACTGCGTGACCGTCGGTCCCGTCGTGCGGTTGACGAGGCTGCCGTCGACCTTGAAGGTGCGCAGCGCGTCCATGAGCTTCACGCCCATCGCGTCGAGCTCGCGCTTTCCCGCCTCGACGTTGCGCGTCGGCGCGTAGTTCAAAAGATCGGTCGGCGGCAGCTCGTCCGTGTCGGCGGCGGGGCGCTCGGTGGCGTCGATCGCGGCATGAATCCGCTCGTCGCGGCCGGGCGGCGGCGCCGCCGGCGCGTCGTCGCCTTTCTTCTTCTTGCCGCGACGCTTCGCCGCTTCCTCGATCGCCGCGTCCTCCTTGGCGTCGGCGTCGGCAGAGGACGACGCCTGGAGCGCCGCGAGCGCGTCGAGCGCCTCGAACTCCTCGGGGTCGGGCTCGAGAGAGAGCGCGAGGTTCACGTTCTCCTTCTTCCGTCGGCGCTTCGGCGGAGCGTACGGCTCCTCGGCCGCGACGATCTCCGCCGCCGGCACCGTCGGGATCGGCGCACGCCGGCCCACGATCATCCGCACCGGATTCCAGCGGAGCGTGACCGCGGTGAGCGCGCTCGCCGCGAGCATCAGCACGACCCACGCGCCGAAGCCGCCGAACCACGCGCGCCAGTAGTAGGCCAGGAACCCGCCCCACACTCCCGCCAGGTACGACACGGAGTCGGCGCGTGGATCGCTCACCGAGATGCCGACGGCCACCGGGAGCAGCACGACCACGCCGGCGAGGAAGATCATCCACGATCGGTCGGTCTCCGACTCCAGGCGGCCGAACAATCGCAGCGCATGCACCGCGGGCACCGCGGGCACCAGCGCCGCGGCTGGCCAACCGAAGAATGCGACGACCGGATACGCCAGGTAGTAGCCGACGAAGCCGACACTGTGGCGCACGTCCACGCCGCCGCGCAGCGTGCTCGCCGCGAGCGCGACCAGCGCACCCGCGAGGAAGACCGAAAACAGAAGGAGCGCGATGCCGATCAGCTCGCGCTTGAGTGTGCTGCCCACGCGGTTTACCGCTCCCGCTCGGGCCCCAGCTTGGTGATTTGCCGATCCTGGAAGATCGGAATGACCGGGTACGAATCCACGGCCGCACACGCGGCGAGATCCCCTTCGAAGCCCGCGGCGGCCAGGGCCCGGCCGTGCGCCGCGGTGCTGAAGAGCCGCATCAGATTGTCGCCGTACTTCCGGTCGATGAGCGAAGCGGCGAGCGCCGCGTCGTTCACTTCCGTTTGCTGGAGCCGTTTGGTGATCTGGTAGACGTACCGTCCAGCGCAGGCGGCGTCCTCGAGCGCGAACTGCCGATCCTGGCCGGCGCACACGATCGTGACGTCCGCGCCGCCGCGCAATGCCGCGCGCAACATCGCGCTGACCGCAGTCAGGTTGACGTACGAAGCCACCACCACGTCACGCGCGCCCTGCACCGCGAGCAGCGCGCGCGTGCCGTTCGTCGTCGTGAGCAGGACGGTCTTCCCCTCGACGACGTCGCGCGTGTGCTCGACCGGCGAATTGCCGAGGTCGAAGCCGTCCATCTTCAGCATGCGGCGCTCGCCGGCGAGCAGGACGCCCGCCCGCTCGAACTGCTTCGAGCGGTTGACGACGTCCTCGGAGCTCTCGAGCGGGATGACGGTCCGCGCCCCGTTGGCGAGCGCCACCGCGATGGTCGTGGACGCGCGGAGCACGTCGATCACCGCGACCACCCGGCTCTGGACGTCCTGCGAACCGAGCTGCTGTGCGCCGTACAGCACGTCGACGCGCACGCTAGGTCGGCTCCTTCATCAGCTCGGGCTCGCGCTCCAGGAACTTCGTGTCGAAGTCGCCGCTCTGGAACCGCGGATTCTGCATCACGCGTGCGAGGAACGGGATGGTCGTCGTGGGGCCCTCGATGATGAACGTCTCGAGCGCCAGTCGCATCTTGGCCAGCGCTTCCTCTCGATCGCGACCCTGACAGATGACCTTGGCGATCATCGAGTCGTAGAAGGGCGGCACCGTGTAGCCGGCGTACACGTGCGTGTCGAGGCGCACGCCGTTGCCGCCCGGCGGGTGGAACGTGACGATGCGCCCGGGGGACGGCTGAAAGTTGCGGTTCGGGTCCTCGGCATTGACGCGACACTCGATCACATGTCCGCGCAGCGGCGGCAGCTCGTGGACGGTGAGCGGATGGCCGGCCGCGACACGGATCTGCTCCTTCACGAGGTCCACGCCGGTGAGCATCTCGGTCACGGGATGCTCGACCTGGATTCGCGTGTTCATCTCCATGAAGTAGAACGAGCCGTCCTCGTCGAGCAGCATCTCGATCGTGCCGGCGCCGACGTACTCGATCGCCTTCGCGCCGGCCACGGCCGCATCGCCCATCTGCTGCCGCAGGGCTGGCGTCATCGCGGGACTCGGCGCCTCCTCGATCAGCTTCTGGTGGCGTCGCTGAATCGAACAGTCGCGCTCTCCGAGATGGATCACGCGCCCGAACTTGTCCCCGAGGATCTGGAACTCGATGTGCCGCGGCCGCATGAGGTACTTCTCGACGTACACGTCGCCGTTGCCGAACGCCGACAGCGCTTCGCTGCGCGCGAGCGAGAACGATCGCTCGAACTCGTCGGCGTCCTTGGCGACGCGCATCCCCTTGCCGCCGCCGCCGGCGGCCGCCTTGATGATCACCGGGAAGCCGATCGACCGCGCGAACTGGAGCGCCTCGTCGACGTCCTCGACCGGTCCCGGGGTGCCCGGCACGATCGGCACGCCGACCGCCGTCATCGCCTTGCGCGCCGCGGCCTTGTCGCCCATGACGCGGATCTGCTCCGCCGTCGGCCCGATGAAGGTGATGTTGGACGCGGCGCAGATCTCGGCGAACTCGGCGTTCTCGGCGAGGAAACCGTAGCCGGGATGGATCGCGTCCGCGCCGGCGATCTCCGCCGCCGCGATGATGCGCGGGATCTTCAGGTACGAGTCGCGCGCGGCGGGCGGCCCGATACAGACGTCGTCGTCGGCGAATCGCACGTGCAGCGACTCGCGATCGGCCTCGGAGTACACGGCCACCGTCTGCACGCCGAGCTCGCGGCACGCCCGGATGACCCGCAGCGCGATCTCGCCGCGATTCGCGATGAGCACCTTCTTAAACACAGGCGGCGCTCCCCGCGGTCGCCACTCCGATCGTCCTCAGGACCTGCTCAAGCATGTTGAAGCCTCGCGATCGCCGTTGCGCGGCTTCGCGAGCCGTGCGTGCAGGGTCATGGGTTCAGGACTGCGAGTCCGACTCGAAGTCCGACCAGCTGTTGTCACTCGTGCCGGCCACCCCCTGAACGCGCAGCGCGAACTCGCTCGGGCTGGTGGCATAGAACACCGCGCTCTCGTAGGAGATGATCCCCTGCGAATAGTAATGCATGAGCGACTGGTCGAAGCTCTGCATCCCGTACTGGACCGTGCCCTCCTTGATCAGGTCGGGGATGTTGAGGGACTTGTCCATGTCGCGGATCTGATCGCGCACGGTCTGCGTGTTGATGAGCACCTCGCAGGCCGGGACGCGGCCGGGCTTGTCCGCCCTCGGCACGAGCCGGAGCGAGACGACGGCCTGCAACGCGCTGGCGAGCGAGAACCGCACCTCCGCCTGCTGATGCGGCGGGTAGAACGAGAGCACGCGGTTGATCGTCTGCGTCGCGTCCGTCGTGTGCAGGGTGCTGAACACGAGGTGACCCGTGTCCGCCGCCTTCAAGGCGGTGTCCAGCGTCTCGAGGTCGCGGATCTCGCCGATGAGGATGATGTCGGGATCCTGGCGAAGCACGCGGCGAAGCGCCTGGCCGAACGTCGCGGTGTCGGTACCGACCTCGCGCTGGTTGATGTGACAGTTGATGTCACGATGGAGGAACTCGATCGGATCCTCGATCGTGATGACGTTCGCCTTCCGCTGCTCGTTGATGTGCTGGATCATCGCGGCGAGGCACGTGCTCTTGCCCGATCCCGTGATTCCCGTGACCAGTACCAGGCCGCGCGGCTTGAGGGCGAGGTCCTCGAGCACGCTGGGCAGGTTGAGCTCCTTGATCGTCCGCGCCTGATACGGGATCGCGCGCATCGCGTAGCACAGCGAGCCACGCTGCTGGTACACGTTGCAGCGGAACCGGCCGATCCCCGGCACTCCGATGGCGAAGTCGCACTCCTTGTTCTCGGTGAACTCCTTCACCTGCCGCGGTGTCATCAGCTGCTCGGCGAGCCCCTTGAGATCCTCGGGCCGGAGCGCGGGATGATCGAGGGGCACGAGATCGCCGTGGAGGCGAAGGGTCGGCGGACGACCGACCTTCAGGTGAAGGTCGGACGCGTTGCGCTGTACGAGCTGCTGGAGGACCGCCTTGAAGTTGAAGATCTGCCCGGCGGTCGGTGCGGGCGAGGGGGCGGGTGGAGCGGCGGTCGGAGGGAGGGAGCTAGCCATTGGGATCGATTCTGAAGAGCGGCTGCCCGTATTCGACGGGTTGCGCGTCTGAGGCGAGAACCTCGGTCACGACCCCCGCGACCTCGGACTCGATCTCGTTCATGATCTTCATCGCCTCGATGATGCAGAGAATCTGCCCCTTAGAGACGCGCGAACCCACCGATACGTAAGGCTTCGCTCCGGGCTCCGGCGCGGAGTAGAAGGTTCCCACCATGGGAGACTTGACGTCGTTCCCCCCGCCCTTCGGCTCGGGGGCGGCCGGTGCCTCGATCGCCGGGGAAGGCTCGGCCGGCGTGGGATGCGCCGCTCCGATCATCGGTGGCGCGAGCATCGGGGCCATGACCGCCGGCGGAGCCACTTGCATGGCGCCCCGGCCACTCGGGCTCTTCGAGATCCGGATCTTCATCCCCTTGTCGGACGAGATCTCGATCGAGTCGACGGTCGATTCGTCCAGGATGTCGATGAGCTTCTTGACGTAGCGTAGGTCGATCATAGGCCAGAGAGTATGGCGCGACGCGGCACGGAGCGCATCGCTCAGCCGAGCTCGATCAGCTCGCGCGGGAAGTTGGTCAGCAGTCGAGGCCCGCTCGCCTCGAGGACGACGTCGTCCTCGATGCGCACGCCCCCCCACCCGGGGCGATAGACCCCCGGCTCGATCGTCACCACCGCACCCTCGGCGAGCACGCCCTCGGACGTGCGCGCCAGTCGCGGCGCCTCATGCACTTCCAGACCGATCCCGTGGCCAAGGCTGTGACCGAAGAGCGGCCCGAATCCAGCCCGCTCAATGTAGTCCCGCGCCAACGCGTCGGCATCCCGGCCGGTCATGCCCGCTCTGACACCGGCCGCGCCGCGCTGGTTGGCGACGCGCACGACGTCGTACACGACGCGATGCTCGTCGCTCGCCGTGCCGATCACCACGGTGCGGGTCAGATCGGAGCAGTACCCGTCGACGATGGCGCCGAAGTCCATCAGGAGAAAGTCGCCCGACTCGAGCTCGCGCGCCGACGAGTGCGCGTGCGGGAGCGCGGACCGCGGTCCGCTCGCGACGATCGAGGGGAACGCGAAGCCTTCGCTGCCCGCGATGCGCAGCTCGCGCTCCAGGATGCCGGCGACGGCGAGCTCCGTGAGCCCCGCGCGAACCTGTGGCAGGGTGCGCTCGAGCGCCGTGGTGGCGACGTCGGCTGCCCTGGTGATGTGCGCGATCTCCGTCTCGTCCTTCCGTTCGCGAAGCGTTTCCACGAGGTCCGCCGTCGGCCGCCACTGCCAGCGCGAGCCTGCTTCGTTCAGTCGCTGGAAGTCGCGGTGGAGGATGTGCGCGGTCTCGAATCCCAGAACCTGCAATCCGCTCAGCTGCGCCAGCTGCTGCCAGAGGCCCGTCCAGAGGCTCGACGGCTCGATGACGATGCGCGCGACGTCGCCCACCTCGTCCGCCACCTGCGTCTGATAGCGGAAATCGGTGATCAGCACGACGTCGCGCGGACTGACGACGAGCAGCGCGCTGGATCCGGAGAATCCGGTGAGGTAGCGGATGTTCGGGAGGCCGGTGAGCAGCAGCGCGTCGAGGTGCGCCGCCGTGAGTCCGTCGACGAGCGCCGCGAGCCGACGCGCGCGTGGATCGTTCACGACCGTGGGCCGTTCAGCGCCGAGACGAGTCCACGCAACGCAAGCTCATACCCGAGGACGCCGAGGCCGACGACGCCGCCGATCGCCGCCGGCGCGAGCATGGAATGGCGGCGCTCCGGCTCGCGCGCGTAGACGTTGGTGACGTGAACCTCGACGAACGGAACCGACACACCCACGAGCGCGTCGCGCAGCGCGAGGCTGCTGTGTGAGTACGCGCCCGCATTCACGATCGCACCATCGATCCGCCCGCGCATCGCGTGCACGGCGTCGATGAGCTGACCCTCGCCGTTGTGCTGTGAGCACTCGAGCTCAACGCCGAGCTCTCTCGCCACCTCACCGAGCCGGCGCTCGACGTCGCCGAGCGAGGCGCGTCCGTAGCGTTCCGGCTCACGAACGCCGAGCAGGTTGAGGTTCGGGCCGTTGAGGACGGCGATCCTCACCGCTGCTTCAATCCCTGCAACCAGGAGTTGAACTGCTCGATGTCGTCCTCGCTCCGCTCCGCGGGCTCCCCACTCGCCGGCAGCTCCTGCGAGTTCCGGCCGCCGCCGGAGGTCTTGTCGCCCTCGACGTTCTGGGAGAAGAACTGATCGAACGAGAAGCCCTGCGACGTGCGGCCGCCTCGCGAGCCCTCGCGAAAGACGCTGTCGAGCGTGAGCTCGCCGGACGCCGGCCGAGTCGGATTGCCGGCCAGCGGCGTCGCTTCGGTTCCCGAGCCGAACGCCTGCGCGAGGGCCGACGCGGCCGAATCCTCGCCGGTTCCGGTCGGACGGTTGCCGAACAGCGCGTCGATGGAGCCGCCGGCGCGCTCCGGCGTCGATCCGGACGGTGCGGACGGCGCAGGATCGGCGGCTTCATCGGCCGCAGGTGCCACGGCGCGCATCGGAGAGGGCGGCGTGGGAAACTCGTCGGTGTAGTTCGACGCGAAGTCATCGGAGGACGGCGGTGCCGACGCCACCGAGCGCTCACCTGGCCTGCGGGCGGCGAAGCTCGCGAAGAAGTCGCGCACGCGCGGCCCCGACGATCTGGCCAGCGTCACCATCTCGGCGCGCAGAGACGCCACCTTGGATGACAGGCGCTCGTCGCCAGGCGCGGCATTGCTCAGCTGCTCGTACACCGACAGGGCTTCCTGGCGGAGTCCCTGCTTCAGGTACAACTCCGCCATCGTCTCGGTGACGAAGAGCCGGTGCTCGGGAGGAGCCTGTTCAGCGATCGCCGGTTCGGCCTCCGGCAACTCGGCTGGCGCCCCGCGCCAGCTCTGGCGCTCCTCGGCGGCGACGACTTCGGGCTCCGCCGGCTCACCCGCATCGATCGACGCGATCTCCTCGCTGACACGTTCGGTATCTGGTAGTGCGGCCTCCTCCTCGACGCTCGCCGGCTCCGGAGCAGGGCTGTCTCCCGCTTCGATCAGCTCCGCCTCCGCGGCGATCACCTCGGGGGGCAGCTCGGTTGGAATCGTCGGTGGTGCGGCTTCCGATGCGGCAGATTCCTCACTCGTCGCGTCCGACCGGTCGCCGGCCACGTGCGTCGGTTCGACGGCCAGCGGCATGTCGAAGTCGAGGAGGGAGTCGTCGTGGCTGATTCCTGCCGGCGCGGCCGCCGTCTCGGCGACCGGATCGCCGTGGGGCGGCACCACTTCCCCTCGGTCCTCGGGCATCGGCTCGTCGAGCTCGGGAAACGCGCTCGACGCCACGTTGTCGGGACGCGCCTCCGCGGTGCTTTCCGGACGATCCAGTCCGGGCACCGCCTGGAAGAAGGCGACGTGCACACCAGTCTCCACCTCGAAGGCGGATTCGAGTCCCGGCTCCTGCTCCACCGGTGTCTCGGGAGCGCTGAACTCGGTCGACTCGAATCCTTCGGCGCGACCGTCGGTCGCGGGCATCAGGTCGGCCGTCTCGGGATGCGGCTCGATGTCACCGATGATCGTCGGCTCGTAATCGCTCGGCGCGACCGCGCTCTCGCTGGTCGCTGCGCTGGCGAACTCCGGCTCCCGACGCGACTCCTCCGGTACCACGACGTCGAGGTCGAGCAGCTCAGGCTCGTCCATTGGAACGGCGACCGGAGGCTGCGACTCGCTCTCCTGTGCACGAGGCACCGGCTCGGAGGTCGGCTCGGGCGGCGAGAAGGCGGGCGCAGGCGCGCCGGCCTCGCTCGCCGGCGCGGCACCCAGGTTCGCGAGCAGCGACTGGATCTCGTCGTTCCGCGGATCGGCTTCGAGCACGCGCTCGTACCAGCGCCGCGCCGACGTCGGATCACCCTGCCGGTCGGCGATGTCGCCGAGGTGGCGCAGGGCGATGAGGTTCTCCGGATCGAGCGACAGCGCGGTCTCGAAGACTCCACGCGCCTCCTCGATGCGTCCGGCCTCGAACAGCGCCTGCCCGTACACGATGTGCCCGCTCATGTGGCCGGGCTGCTGCGGCAGGAACTCCTGGCAGATCAGGATCGCCTGGTCGAGGTCTCCACCCTTACGAAATTCATTGGCCAGGGGAGCGAAGTAGCGGCGGGGATTCTCGTCGAACTTCCTTTTGAGCTCGTCGATGCGGTCGGAGCTGGCCATCAAAGCCTCGGTGGCGGCGCACAGGCGGCGGTGAGAGAAGCGGAATAAGATACGTGAGGGAGAGGACAAGTCAATCAGAAGTGCCATCGTCACTTGATTTTAGCCACTCTCGCCCGATAGCTTTTTCAGCTTCCCTCCCCTCCCGTTTTCCCCGTTGCAGAAGGAGTCCGGCCAGTGCTCCAAGTCATGCGGAGCTCCGCAAAATTCGTCTTCTGGATCCTCGCCATCGCGTTCATCGGGGGCTTTCTGCTCGCCGAGTCGTCGGGGCTCCTGAATCGTGGCGCGGTCACGCCGACCACTGCGGTCGCGACGGTCAACGGCACCGACATCCTCTACACGGACTGGCTGCGGCGGTCGCAGCAGCTCACGCAGCAGCAACAGCAGCAGTCGGGCCGGTCGCTGACGCAGGACGAGGTCACCCGGATCGAGAACCAGGCGTTCGACGAGATGGTGCAGGAGATCCTGCTCCAGCAGGAATACCGGCGCCGTGGGATCACGGTCAGCGACGCCGAGCTTCGCGACTACGCCCGGTTCGCCCCGCCGCAGTGGATCACCAGCGATCCGTCGCTTCAGACCGAAGGTCGGTTCGACCCCGCGAAGTATCAGCGCCTGCTGGCGAGCAGCCAGGCGCGTCAGGGAGGCCTGCTGATCGCGCTCGAGCAGTACTATCGCAGCGAGGTCCCGAAGGAGAAGCTCGCCGAGCAGGTGACGGCGGGGGTGTTCGCGACCGACGTCGATCTCTGGCGGGCCTATCAGGATGGCAACGACAGCGCGTCGGTGAGCTTCGTCGTGTTCCGGCCCCAGCCCACGGCGGCCGACTCCAACATCTCGGACGCGGACCTGCGGAAGTACTACGACGCACACAAGTCGGAGTTCGAGCGCTCCGGTCGCGCGACGGTGAGCGTGCTCGCGATCCCGCGTGTGATCACGGCCGCCGACAGTGCGGCCGTACGAGCGAAGATCGAGGCACTCCGCGCCGAGATCCTCGGAGGAGCGAAGTTCGAGGAAGTCGCCAAGCGCGAGTCGGCCGACACGATCTCGGGCGCGAACGGCGGCGATCTGGGCAAGGGCGCGAAGGGTCGTTTCGTGCCCGAGTTCGAGAAGGCGCTGGAGGCACTCAAGCCGGGCGAGCTGTCGGGGCCCGTTCTGACGCAGTTCGGCTACCATCTCATCCGGCTCGACTCCCGTGCCGGCGACACGACGCAGGCCCATCACATCCTGCTGCGCATCCAGCCGACCGATTCGTCTCAGGCGAAGATGGACCGCGAGGCCGATGAGCTCTCGCGCATCGCGGCCGGAAGTGACCAGCCGGCCAAGTTCGACGAGGCGGCGAAGTCGCTCAAGCTCACGCCGTTCAAGATCACGGTCACCGAAGGCGAGCCGGCGATCTACAACGGCCAGTATGTGCCCAGCGCGAGCGCCTGGGCGTTCGGCGGGGCGAGACCGGGGGAGATCAGCGACCTGTTCGACTCGGACGAGGGATACTATCTCGCCCGGCTCGAGTCGATCACGCCGGGCGGCAAGACGTTCGACGCGGTGAAGGGCGACGTCCGCGCGAAGCTGGCGCAGGACCGCGCCGTCGAGCGTGCCGTGCCCCAGGCGAACGACCTCGCCATGGCGGCGCGGGCCAGCTCGCTGGAAGCCGCGGCCGCCGCGCGCAAGCTGACGGTCCAGAAGACGGGGATGGTCAACCGGAGCGCCGCGGTGTCCACCCTTGGCAGCATCGGCGAGGCGCTCGGCGCCGCCTTCGCCCTGCCGGTCGGCACCGTGAGTGTTCCGATCCGGCAGACCGACGCCGTCTATGTGCTTCGCGTCGACGCGAAGAAGCCGGCGGACAAGGTCGCGTTCGAGGCGAAGAAGAAGGAGATCCGTGCGCAGCGACAGCAGGCGCTCAAGCAGCAGCGCCTGCAGGCCTACTACGCGGACCTGCGGAAGTCGGCGAAGATCGAGGATCGTCGCAAGGAGATCGCGGCCCGTGCGCGACGGCAGTCGGTGACCTGACCGCACCGCTCCGACACGTGAAACGAGGCCCGTCCGGTGTGCACCGGACGGGCCTCGTCGCTTGCCTTGTTCCTCAGATGAGCCGCTTGGGCTCGGGGCGCACTTCCTCGCTCGCCGGCGTCTCCGTCCGCGCCGGCTCTCCCGCCGCCAGCCGCGAGTCGTAGCGCGTCGGCTCGGGCTCGGTGATCGAGCGCTCGACCTCGTTGACGTTCTTCTTGAATTCGCGGATGCCCTTGCCGAAGGACGCGCTGATCTCCGGGATGCGCTTGGCGCCGAAGAGGACGAGCACGATGACCAGGATGATCATCAGCTCGCTGAAACCGAGGTTGCCGAACATGGGAGTCTCCTAGAAGAGCGACCGGGCGATGAGATAGGCGATGAGCACACCGAGAAGGCTCAATAGCGAAACGTCGAGCGCAACCGGGCCGAGCGAGAACTTGAGGATGACGAGGTCGAGTGTCACGGGCCCTGCGGAGGGTGTGACCCCGGTGGTGAAGAACTCCTTCACCGGGCCGGCGGGCAGAAAGCGCCGGGTCACCTGCGTCATCGCCCCGCCGACGATGAAGCCGATGGCGAGCGTCACCGCGTGAAACACCGGGCGACGGTTGGAAGATCCGCGAGGGGGCATTACGAGCGCCGGTCCATGACGTAGAGGATAGCGTCGGCGAGCGCTGCGCGCGCCGGCGTGTCTGGGAGCCCACGCAGCGCCGCGTCGGCCTCGAGTGCATACTGCTCGCCGCGCCG
>Ga0070675_100002502_pt1 | contig 13757 bp, 12 predicted proteins | sample KBSM43metaG_FD_65343 | JGI IMG/M metagenome (GOLD analysis project Ga0070675, IMG submission 65343) | Miscanthus rhizosphere microbial communities from Kellogg Biological Station, Michigan, USA - KBS M4-3 metaG | ecosystem: Host-associated > Plants > Roots > Rhizosphere > Soil ...
AGACGACGTTGACGTCCGAACCATCGTTGCCCGAGCCCGACATCATGGCGCTGCTCGTGACCGGACGCACGCTCGACCAGATGCGCGGCGAGGAGGGCGACGTGGCGAAGGAGCAGGTGCTCTCGTATCTGGTCGGCCGTGTCGGGTCGCAGCTCGGGCGCACCCTGCAGCGGGCGACTGGCCTGAGCGACGTGCGGCTCGAACCAAACCTGATCGCCAACGAGGCGGACCCGAGCGCACGTCTGACGGTGGGGCAGGACATCACGCACGATCTCCAGCTGATCTACTCGACCGACCTCATCAACAGCAACGATCAGGTCTGGGTGGCGCGATACGACGTCACGCGCAGATTTCAGACCAACGCCGTCCGGCAGGCCGACAGCAGCTACCGGCTGGATTTCCGCCATGACGTCCGCTTCGGCGGCCGGCGCGATCCACGCCACGAGGCGCGCCAGCGGCCGCGAGTGTCCGCAGTCAACGTTGCAGCCAGTGGGCTCGGCGAGGCGGAGCTGCGAGACCGCTTCGGCTTCAAGCCCGGCGACGAGTTCGACTACTTTGCCGCGCGCCGTCGCATCGAGAAGATCGAGCGTGAGCTGCAGAAACGGGGGCGACTGCAGTCGCGGGTCCGTCTGGATCGGACGATGGACAGCGGCGCACTCATCCTCGATCTCAAGGTGGAGGCGGGCCCCACGGTGGAGATCGAGTATGAGGGCGCGCAGCCACCTGCGCACGTCGATCGCAAGGTGCGGGAGCAGTGGAACCGGGGCGTGTTCGACTCCCAGCGCGCAGGTGACGCACGAGGCACACTGCGTGAGTGGCTGATCAGCGAGCGGTACCTGACGGCTGCCATCGAGTCTCACATCGACGACTCGCGACAGGCACGGCACGTGCGATTCACCATCACGCCCGGACCGCGCTCCGCCACCATCGAGCTGGAGTTCGCCGGTGCCAGCGCGGTTGCGCCAGACGTGCTCGACGACATCGTGCACGAGCAGAAGCTCGAGCGGAAGGTGTTCACGGATTCGGCCGTCGTGACGGAGTTGCTCCGCCGCTACTACCGTGAACAAGGCTATCTGTCGGCCGAGCTGGACGAGCCGCAGTACAAATATACGGGCGGCGTGGCGCGCGCGGTGATACAGGTTCGCGAAGGACCGCGCTTCATCACCCGCCGCGTGGCGTTTAGCGGTAATTCGGTGGTCGATACCCCGAAGCTGTTGAGTGAGTCGCCGACCAAGCCGGGCGACCCGTTCCTGCCACGTGCCGCCGAGGCCAGCCTCGAACGGCTCCGGGACCTCTATTGGCGCCAGGCCTACAACGACATGCGCTCGCGGTATTCGTTGGCGCTCGATCGCACGAACGGCACGGTCGACGTCACCTTCGAGATCGAGGAGCGCACCAAGAGCGTCATCGCCGGCCTGCAGGTGCAGGGCAATCGCAAGACGAGCGATCGCCTGGTGACGGAACAGCTCGAGATCCAACCGGAACAGCCGCTGGATCTGGCGGCGCTCGGCCGGTCGCGCCGGAATCTGTACAACACGGGCGCCTTCTCGATGGTGGACATCACCCGTACGCCCATAAGCATCAACGACGGTGTCGCGCCCTCGGGGGCCGGGGGCGTGAAGCCGGTTCAGGTCGACGTGAACCTGCGCGAGGTGCAGCCGATCCAGCTGCGCTATGGCGCCTCCTACGACACGGAGCGCGGTGTCGGCGGCATTCTCGACGTGTCGAATCACAACACACTTGGCAAGGCGCGCGTCCTCGGACTGGCCGCGAAGTACGACTCGAACGTCCGCGACGGGCGCATCTATGTCAATCAGCCGTCGCTCCGCTATTGGCCGATCGCAACCACCGCGGCGGTGTACTACCGCGAGGAGCGGAACCCGAGAACGGCGACGACGGATCCGTTCGACGTCGACCGGCGCGGTGTCTCGCTCCAGCAGCAACGCAAGCTCGCCAACGCGTACGTCTGGATGTACGGTTACCGATGGGAGCGCGCGCGCGAGTTCGACCCGCAGACTGCGCTGCGTGGCGCATGGCTCAATGTCTCGCCTTTGACCAGCACGTTCACGCGGGAGACACGCGACGAGGTCCTGGACGCGACGCACGGGTCGTTCATCTCACACGCCTTCTCGTACTCGCCGACGTGGCTGGGGAGCGACGACACCTACATCAAGTACTACGGGCAGTACTTTCATTATTGGCCGTTGCAGCCGGAACGGCGCAAGCGGTTCACCAACGAGATGCTCCGGCCGCGTCTGGTCTATGCAACCGGCGTTCGGGTCGGGCTCGCGGCGGGATTCGGCGGCGGGCAGCTTCCGCAGACCGAGCGCTTTTACGCCGGCGGCAGCACGACGCTGCGCGGATTCGAGCAGAACCAGGTCGGTCCGATCGGGCTCGACGGCATCCCGACCGGCGGGCAGGGGCTGCTGGTTCTGAACAACGAAGTGCGGTTCCCGCTGGTGAGCATCGTCGATGGTGTCGGCTTCCTGGACATTGGCGGGGTATTCGACCGTGTCAGCGACTTCCGCATTCCGGATCTCCGGCAGACGGGAGGCGTGGGCGTCCGGCTCCGCACACCCTGGTTCCTCATCAGAGGCGACTACGGGGTGGTACTCGACCCGCGTCCGGGTGAAACGCGGTCGCGGTTCTACTTCAGCATCGGCCAGGCCTTCTGACCCGTCCCATTCACTGCCGATTCAACCACGGTAGGTTGCTACGGGGGGGGGGCGAAAACGCGCGCTGACGCTGGTGAGGGCTGCCCTTACTAGACGAGGCAGACGAGTGGCCGGGCAATCTGGTAATTGGAACGGAATCGTCTGGGTGGGACACCCACCGGGAACAGCCACCGTCCGACCGCCCGCTTTACGCCGAGAAGTGCGACCCGCGCCGCATCACAGACACGTCGCAGGACGCCGACCCCCGACGGGGATGACGAGGAGGAGCGGCCGTCAGGTCCGGCGCGCGGCGACGGAACATTTCGATCCCGCACAACGCTCCTCCAGGAGCATCGCCGTGGTGCCGCTGTCGGGGACTGGGTAAGGCCCGCCGTTGTAGCCCCGGCCGCCGTTGGGGCTCGGGCCGCCGTTAGCGCCGTGGGCGACGTTGGAGTCCCGAGGAGGCCAGTTGGTCTGCGGTGCCCGCAACGGTGCTGCTCATCGGATCCCTCGCGATAGCGTGGGCACGTCGTGACCAGCTGGCAACCGTGTTGCTCAGGCGAAGCTGAGCGCCTTCCCATCGTTCGGCGCCTCCCCCGTTCCACGGCTCCTTCGCGCGCTACCCGAGAGGACTCGCACTGGCATGACTACATCCTGTTCTACGAATACTCTGATGGAGAACACCGGTAGCCGGCTGGGAGCAAGCCACCAGACGGACTGGACCGTCTTTGTCGCCGTCCTACTTGACTATTGCGGCCCCCAAGGCGTAGAGCTCGCGGGGAAACGGCACGTTGAGCTTGGGTGCTTCGATCGAGGGAACGCGCTCCTATGACGGCAAATCGCTACGCGCCAATTGAAGACTACGGCATCATCGGCGACCTTCACACAGTCGCGCTGGTGGGCAAGAATGGGTCGATCGACTTTCTCTGCCTGCCGTCGTTTGACTCATCTTCGGTGTTTGCTGCTCTCCTCGACGCCGATTGCGGCGGCCGCTTCCAGATCGCGCCGCAACTCGACGACGCGGTACACAGGCAGCTCTATCTGCCCGACACCAACGTGTTGCTTACCAGGTTCCTGTCCGACAGCGGCGTCGCCGAGGTATCTGACTTCATGCCGGTGGAGGACGCCGGTGTTGCACACAACCTCGTGCGTCGCGCGAAGACGGTCCGAGGCGAGATACGTTTTGGGATGCGGTGCGACCCGCGCTTCGACTACGCCCGCGCCACGCACACAGTCGAGCGGCGCAGCGACACGGAAATCTTGTTCGTCGGTCGCTCCGGCGCGCGCGAGCTGGTGCTACGGTTGCGCTCATCGGTCCCGATGCAGATCGCGGAGGGAGCCGCCGTAGCCCAGTTCGCGCTCGGCGCGGACAAATCGGCGTGGTTCGTTCTCGAGATGGTGATCGGAGACGGGCCGTCCCCCTGCGCGCACCCCGACTACGCAAGCGACTCATTCAAAGAGACCGTGAACTTCTGGCGCGCCTGGGTCGGCCGCAGTACGTACAAGAACCGCTGGCGCGAGATGGTGAACCGTTCCGCACTCGTGCTGAAGCTGCTCACGTCCAGAGAGCACGGGTCGATCGTGGCCGCACCTACGTTCGGGTTGCCCGAGACGATCGGCGGAGTGCGCAACTGGGACTACCGCTATTCGTGGATTCGCGACTCGTCTTTTACTCTCTACGGACTCATGCGGCTTGGCTACACGGACGAGGCGGCGGCGTTCATGCGCTGGATGATGGCGCGCTGCCAGGAACTGGAACCGGACGGCTCGCTACAGCTCATGTACTCGATCGATGGGCGTCCCGTGATACGCGAGGAGACGCTGGACCTCTTCGAGGGCTACATGGGCTCGCGGCCGGTCCGCATTGGTAACGCGGCCCACACCCATCTTCAACTCGATATCTACGGCGAGTTGATGGATTCCATGTACCTGTATGACAAGTACGGCTCTCCGATTGGGCACGACGCGTGGATGAACGTCGTCAGGCTGATCGAGCGGGTATGTGAGCACTGGCGGGAGAAGGACGAGAGCATCTGGGAAGTGCGAGGCGGGCGACGGGAGTTCCTCTACTCGCGGGTGATGTGCTGGGTGGCGGTCGACCGGGCCATCCGCCTTGCGACCAGACGCTCGTTCCCAGCTCCCCTTTCACGCTGGCATGAGACACGGGACACCATCTACAGCGACATCTACGAGCGCTTTTGGGACCCAGCGCGCCGCGGCTTCGTCCAGCACCCGGGCGCGGCCACGTTCGATGCCGCAGCGCTGCTCATGCCGCTGGTCCGCTTCTTGTCGCCGACCGACCCGCGCTGGATCACCACACTGCGCGGCATCGAGCAGGAGCTGGTGAGCGACTCACTGGTCTATCGCTATCGTCTCGGAAAGGGTTTTTCCGACGGCCTCACCGGGCAGGAGGGCACGTTCTCGATGTGTTCCTTCTGGTACGTCGAGTGCCTATCTCGCATGGGCGACCTTCACAAGGCGCGGTTCTTCTTCGAGAAGATGCTTGGCTATGCGAATCACCTTGGACTGTACGGCGAGCAGCTGGGCCCGCGGGCGCAGCACCTCGGCAACTTCCCACAGGCCTTCACGCACCTAGCGCTGATCAGCGCTGCCTACGATCTGGACCGGCGTCTCTCGGCCGCGGGCCACGCCGGCTGAGGACGAGGGCGAGGCTTGGGCCTAGAGAGCCTTTGTCGGTCATCGACGTTGATTCCGGAACGCGCCAAGCTGTTGGTTGTCCTCCGTCTTCTTGAACGGAGTGTTCTTCTGACGTGATCTGCGGCCAGCCTTTCTGGACTGACGCTGCTGCCGGAGCAACCCTCAGGGCTGCAGGCGTGAATTCGGAAGCCGTCCTGAGCAACGCCACAGGGCAGACGAACTAACGGGCGCAACGATTCCTGACGATTTCCAGGTTCGATCACGAACGCGCCTGCCGCGTACCCGATGCCCTCGCTCACGTGGCTCCTGCTCTACAAGGATCCGCCGACAAAGCGCGGGCGCGCGACCAAACTCCAGCAAGCCCTTTTACGCCCCCAGTCTGTGAGTGCACGGTGTCCCAAAGCCCTCGAACCCGATCGCGGAGGTTCCGCCAAGCGAAGGTGCCTGTCGGCGGGTCCTGCTGAAGGCCAAACGGCTCCTCAGACTGCGGCGAGTTGCCGCCGATTTGCGGCCGACCTCGGTAAACCGGGGTCGGCTGTTTCGCGTCATGGCCGTTTAGGACCGTTCGTGGCCGGGTCTCGTAGATTCCGCTTCACGGCCGTTGCACAGCACAGAGCCGATGTTGCCCAGGCGTCGCAAGTTCACTGTGCCGATCGCTCCCTTGATCAACCGGTAGTAGGAAATTCGTCGTGGAGCTGCCGGCGACGCCGCGAGAGGTAGAGGGCCGCTCCGGCGAGGTCCGTCGAAACGCAGGGATTTGACATCAGGCCGACCCATAGGAGCCGGCCCAGGCCACCTGGAGGCGACCCACGTACTTATCCGGACCTCTATAATCGGACCCATGGCGCCGCTCGCTATTCGGAGTGCGGTCACCCGCGATGGCGTCCGGATTGCTTTTCACACGTTGGGTGAAGGGCCCGCGGTCGTGATGCTCTTCCCGTACCACATCAACCATCTCGAGTTGAACTGGCGGGTGGGGTTGCATCGCGGCGGCGTCGAATTCTTTGCCCGCTACTTCAGGGTCATCAATCTCGATTTTCGCGGTGCGGGGTTGTCCGAACGGAACGTGCGCGGCCTGTCTTTGGAATCGTTCGCCGAGGATCTCGACGCGGTCATCTCAGAGCTTGACCTCGACCGTGTCGCCTTGTTTGCTATGGGCCCGGCCGGCCTAGTCGCGTGCCATTTCGCGGCGCGCGCGTCCAACCGGGTGTCCTGTCTGGTGTTCATCGAGAGCGGGGAATCGGAAACGAACCGGCGCCTCTTGCGCCTGCGAGATGTCAGTCCACAGGTGGAAGCCCAAGCACGGGGCTCGTTGTTCGGCGGACTCCACGACCGGCACACCGCTGAGACGTTGACAGCCGTTGCTCGTGACGCACTCACCGCCGACGCGTTCGAAGAGTGGATGCGCATCCTTGATGAGAACGCGCTGCTGCCAATCGCCGCACGTGTGACAGCGCCCGCTCTCTATCTCGATGTCGCTGGTGATGACGTCGTGACGCAGGCCGCGGGCCAGGCACTCGTGAACGTCATGCCAAACGCGCGACTGATGGTCGTCACCGGACAGTCGCCGCTGGACGCCTGGCGCGATCGAACGGCGATGCAGGAGGTATCACGATTCATTGCACGCGGCTTCGGCGTCGACGAAGAGCTCTCCCGCACACAACGACGCGAACGGCGAGCTGCTCGCGACCACCCCGCAGGCCTCTCAGATCGTGAAGTCGAGGTACTGCGTTTATTGACAGTTGGGAAGACCAATCAGCAGCTTGCCGACGAACTGTTTGTCAGCTTGAACACGGTCTCCCACCATCTCCGCAACATCTACGCGAAGAGTGGAGCGGCCAATCGCACGGAGGCCGCGACATTCGCCTATCAGCACGGCCTGGTGCAGTAGGCGGCCGACAGGGCAGTAGCCGCTTGATGTCGTCACAAAACCACACGTCCGTGTAGTGTTCAGCCGCCTGCGGTTCGGTGACAATACGAAACGCACGGAGGGACGATGCGCGATCACGACAAGGTTCAACAACTCGTTCAGATCAAGACTCAGGCGCCGATGACATTCGTGCCGGATACCTCGGCACTGATTGTCGTAGACGTCCAACGCTATTTCGCCAGACCCGACTATCCCTTTGCCCAGGTGCTCAACAGGCTCATCCCGGGGTTCACCGCGGGTTATTTCGATCGCGTGCACTCGCACGTGCTTAACAACATCGCACGTCTACAGGCAGGCTTTCGCGCGCAGGGTCGGCCGGTGATTTTTCTCGCGGCCGGCTGTCTGCTTCCCGACGGCCGCGACCTGCCGGAGTGGATGCGCGACTTCGACGAGCTTGGCGTGCGGCTTCTCGGCCGGCGCGTTTGTCCACCGGTCGACGATCCGGCCTGGCAGATTGATGACGCGGTACCGCCGCTTCCCGGAGAAGTCGTCCTGAACAAAACGTCGAGCGGAGCCCTCGGTTCGACGCAGCTGGATCAAACGCTACATAACCTGCGCATCGATTCCCTCGTTGTCTGCGGCCTGACGACAGCCGTCTGTGTCACGCAGACAGCACGTGAGTTCGCGGATCGCGGCTTCCGCGTCGCGGTGGTCAGCGATGCGTGCACGGAAATGAGCGTTGAGATGCACGAGGCGGCGCTTTTGACATTCGGGTACGTATTCGGCAGGGTCGGCACAACCGATGACATCTTGAAAATGCTCGCCGCTGAACCGGCGGTTGCGTAAACACTACAAGCGGCCCGAGGAGTCGAGTGCGAGGCCCTAATCCCTAGTGAATACCCGCGGAGAATTCGACGCGCCACTTCAGACGGGGACGCATAAGATCCCGCCGTGGCCGACAAACAGCTAGTCATTCTGATCAGGCAGGGTCCCCGCGCCTGGAACGAGTGGAGGAAACACAATTCCCCGCCCCACGTAGATCTGAGCCATGCGGACCTAGCCAGCGCGAACTTGAGGGGCGCGAACCTGAAAGGCGCGCACCTGACCGGCGCGAAGCTGAGGGGCGCACACTTGACCGTCACCACGTCTGTCGCCGAAACCCGTTCCTTAGATCATCCCTTTCATGTGATGTCACTCCGATCAGCCGGGTGCGGAACGCGGTTCGCCATGTTCCGAAAGCGACGAATGCGCGAGCCATCGCTCCAAGCACCGTGAGAAGGCCGAGCGCCATCCCCACCTGGATTGAGAGTCCATACCACCGGATCACGCGGCACCTCCAATCGCACTGTGTGGAACCGAGTTCTCGGTCGTTCATGAGAACCGTTCCACACATCATCACTGCAAACTCGGGGCTCGTTCGTGAGACCGGATTCTCAAGGCTATTGGGGGCGAGCGGCCCGGTTATCAGACGGCAAGCATTTCAGAACGAAAGCATCGTTCCCAAACTGAAAGGAGGGCATGGTGCTGATCACGGGAATTCCGCACGAATGTGGCGGAACGCAAATTGCTCCCAAGGGTGGTGAGCGCGGAGTGCGTGGGTTCCGATCGCATGGGGCGTCGACGAACCAGTCCATTGCCATGCCTATCAACCTCGATGTCCGCTCGACGCCAGCTGCCTTCAGTAGGGCGGTGACAGCAGCGAAGCAACGCAACCGTGGCTAGCACTTGGTGACGCTTACGCCGGCAGTCGCTAGCACCGTCACCTCTCGTCCCACCGATCTACCGGCCCAGCCTCAAGCACGCTGACCGAGAGTCGGCGTGACATCTATCGGGACTCCACCGATAGCACCGTTCGAGCAAGGCGTTCGCTGGGGTGGTGTTGCGTGGATGACAGTTCGTATTCGCGCGATGGTGTCGCTCGTGCTCGTTCTTAATCTCGTGGCGGGCGGTGTCCGCAACAGAAAGTGGGGCTGACATGAATCTGTACGCGATGGTCGGAGCTGGTATTGGTTCTCCCGAGGCGGCCGCTCTGAGAACGCGGCTGGTCGCGTGGCACGACGCGATGGTGGCGCATGAACGGAAAATCCGCGCCGGGCGAACCGGACGGGTCTGCGATGAGGAATGCCCTCACGCGGAAGCGCGACACTTGTGGAGCGAGGCCGTCGAGACATTTGGCGAGGGAGCGCAGGGCCTAACGTTCCTGCGCACGCGCGCGATGGACGCGGCGAAGGCATCCAGAAGAGTCATCCCGTCAGATGAGGCGCGTGTCCGCACGGCGACCGCGGAGGTGTAGCGATGTCACTTCGTAGGACTCTGGGGGCAGCTGTGCCTCGCGTTCACGAGCAGTCGAGTCGCTGCTGGACAGGGAAGACGCGATGCTCATCCTTGTCGGCGATTCGCGAGTCATCAGCTATATGCATGGCTTCGGGCTGTCGTCCGACCAGCTTGAATTGCTAGCGCTCGAAATCGAAAGGGCGGTGCGGAGCGTCGCCGCCCCTTCGTTCAAGAAGCGAGAGGCGCGAAGCGCTCGCGCGAACGGGCACGACACTCGTGGTAGCCCGTCCGTCGGTCGCATCACTGGCCCTGTTCATCACCGATCTCTCGGCTATGTGGCCCACGACCGTGAGAATGTGCGAAGTCGGATCCTGGCTGAGGACAAGAGTGAGAGGCCCGCCGGTCGAGTGCTTCGCTTGGCGAGACAACCGCCGGCGGCAGATCCTGGTTGACAAGAGGGGCTTCGCAAGCCCCGAGGAGGAATTGTGTTTCCGAATGGCGCCATACTTGAGTATCGCGACGGCGAAGTGAACGGTGTTGAGCATGGGTCGCCGACGGCTGAAGCACGCTCTGCGGAGGCTGCGTCCGAAGCGAGGGAGCGAAGGCTCGCGGCTGAGCGAGCGCTGGACGCTGTTCTCGCGGACTCGTTCCCAGCCAGCGATCCGCCGTCCTGGACTCTGGGGGTCTCGCTTCGCCGCGAGGATTAGGGATCCCGCGCAAGCCCAATGCGAGGCTCGCCGCGGTGGCAGTCGGGCCAAGGTCGATCTCTGTCGGGTCATAGAATGGACTCACGATGAAAGGACCTGCACAGTCTGACGTTCCGGGCCCGCAGGCGCTGCATCTCGCCGAGCTCCTGGACTTTCGTCCGGACCAGGGGATCATCCGTCTGCACGAGCAGCGCGTGGTCATCCTCAGCGCGGCCGCCATGGGCCTCATGCGGAAGGAGCTCGTCGATACGCTTGGACCTGAAGCGGCGAGGCGCGTTCTGCTTCGCTTCGGCTTTGCCGACGGCTACCACGACGCCGTCAACCTTCGTGCGCGTTCGAATTGGGCCAATCCGCTTGACGGTCTTCGTTCGGGTGCGATGCTTCATACGTTGGAAGGGATCGTCCGCGCGGATGTTCGGCGGGCCGAGTACGACGAGGCGAGCGGCCGATTCGAAGAGGAGGTGACGTGGCACGATTCGTACGAAGCCGAACAGCATGTTCACCACTATGGGAAGAGCGCTTCGCCAGTGTGCTGGTCCCTGGTTGGGTATTCGAGTGGCTTCGTCAGCGCATGCCTGGGGAAGGAGATTTATTTTCGTGAGATGACGTGTGCGTCACAGGGCCATCGTCACTGCTCCGCCATTGGGCGCGATGTGAACGGATGGGGGGCGGAGAGCGAAGCGATTCGCGCGGATTTTCAGGCCGCGAGCCTCGGTCACGAGGTCGAGCGACTGCGGGAGGCCGTCGGAAAACGATTGAAGGAGCTCGATCGGCGCGAACGGTTGCTCGAACGTCGTGAACGAGAACTGGACCTGCTACGCGAGCGCGTCAATCGTCACGCAGCCGCAAAGCACTTCGTCGCGGGCAGCCGGGCGATGCAGGACGTGTTGGAGCTCGCGGCCCGAGTTGCGCCGCTCGACACGACTGTGTTGGTGTACGGCGAGAGTGGGACCGGAAAGGAATTCATCGTCCGGCTGATACACGAGCAGAGCCCGCGCGCCTCGGCTCCGTTCGTGAGCATCAATTGCGCGGCGCTCACGGAAACGCTGCTCGAATCCGAGCTGTTCGGCCACGTGCGTGGAGCGTTTACTGGTGCCGTCCGCGACAAGGCGGGACTGTTTGAGGTCGCTGGCAGCGGAACGATCTTCCTCGATGAGATCGGGGAAGTCGCGCCCACGGTACAAGCAAAGTTGCTGCGTGCGTTGCAGGAACGCGAGATTCGCCGCGTCGGCGCGGAGCGAAGCATCAAGGTGAACGCTCGCGTCGTCGCGGCCACCAATCGCGACCTGCGTGCCGCCGTCGACGCTGGCACCTTCCGTGAGGATCTGTTCTTCCGATTGGGCGCCTTCATCATCACGGTGCCGCCTCTGCGCGATCGTCGCGAGGACATTCCACCTCTTGTCCACAACTTTCTTGTTCGCGCCGCCGGTCGGATGAAGAAGGACGTCCGCTCGGTGTCGGCGGACGCAATGTCGGGTCTGATGAATTACAGGTGGCCCGGCAACGTCCGTGAGTTGGAACACGCGGTCGAACGGGCAGTCATTCTGGCCAATGGTGCGACGATTCGGCGACGCGATCTGCCGCCCGAAGTGACGCAGAAGCCACGGGCGCGCGCTGGGGACGACACCCTGGACCTGCAGGCCCAAGAGCGGGTGTCGATCGAGCGGGCACTCGAACGGTTCGGTGGCAATCGCAAGAAGGCCGCCGAGGCTCTCAACATCAGCACCGTCACCTTGTGGCGCCGAATGAAGCAGTACGGCCTCGAGTCCTGATGCGCCCGCCCGCGACTATTTCGCGGTGAAATCCCATCGTTGCATCCTGAAGTGGTACCGAAATGCTTTCGCGTCGATTCGGCACGATTGCCGACGGACGACTGGCGCATGTATTGCCTCCACCATGTTGACTGCATGACGCGGGATGGGCGTTCATGTCGCCGCGCAGGGCAAGGAGTCGTGGGGTGATGCGTATAGAAGTGCTCGGATACGACACGATGAGCGCGCAAGCGCAAATGTACGCGGAATATCGGCTGTTCGCCGAACTGTCACGGGTCGCGGATACGAACCGGGTTCGACACGCCCGTCTGGTCCTCCGGCGCAGGAAAGACGAGCAAGCTGATGAAAGCGTGTCGTGCACCGTAACGGTGGATATCGAGGGCGGCGCGCCGCTACGAGTTCAGACCTCCGCCGCTCATCCATATGCCGCGATCAACCGCGCAGTCGAGCGACTAAGCGAAACGAATTGGCCAGCGAAGGGTGCTGAACAATTAGGGGTCGCCCATGCGGCTGTGGAATGAGGACAGTCGCACTGAGTTCGTGGTGGCACCGCATCATCCGGATCGGTTGCGCCGTCCATTGCCAACGCTCGTCGCGCCCGGGCATGATGCGTTTCGGCACGCGCTGACGTGGAATGTGTTCCGCACGCTGGAGCTCATCTCGCCGCCGTTCTGGCTTCGGCGGTTTCATCTTCGATGTCGTCATCGAGACGGAGCACGATGTCTGGACGTTGCTCGTGCCTGGTGAAGGTGCGGTATCCGACATCTCGGAACGAGCAGCGGACGTTCTCGACGTGGGAGGGTGGCTCGCTGGCAGGCGGGCGCATCACTGTGGGGTCATCGAGTGTCCCCGCACCGGTGCGAGCGTGGCTCGCATCCTCAAGACGCGATATGGGACCAGCGCCTCAGTCAACGCGCTTGGCTGAAGGCCACGGTAACGGCCGTGCGTCGTGAGGCACAAGGACCGGGCAGAGCGATGTAGCCAGCACAGCCGGCGTGGTCGAGGTCCACTGCCGCGGCGGACCTATCACCAGGAGATCGGCGTGTGAGGCTTCTGTGCCCCTTACGAGTTCCGCGGCCGGTTCTCCTTGCGTGACGACCACCTCGATATCGCACCAATCGTTGCATTCCGGAGGGATGGCCGCCGATATGTGTTCCCGAAGCTCTGATGCGGAGGGGGCCGGTTCGGTCATGACGCATACGACGATGAGTCGAGCATGAGTTTCCCAGGCCATCGAGAGAGCTTGCTTCAGCACGTTCACGGATGTCGGAGCGAGATCGACCGCGCAAAGGACTCGCTTGAACAGGCCTGGGCTCGCTTGATCGACTGGGCGTCCCGCCGGCACGATCAGGACCGGACAGCTGGCACGCGCAACAACGGTTGCGGTGACCGATCCGAGCGGACGCACGGGCCGCTCAGAGCCTGCGGCTGCCATGACGATCAAATCGGCCGGGCCAGATCTCACGTACTGCACTATCTGGGATCCGGGATCTCCGTGTCTGATGGCCGCTCCGACGCGAGGGTTCTCGGGAGCAATGGTGCGGAGAGCGCCCCGAAGCTTCAGCATCATGTTGCTGCGTTCGCGAGCGACAGCGCTCTTCGAGACCGCGAGGCCCGTCGTGACGACCACATGAAACGCCTTTAGCTCGGCGCCTCGTGCACGAGCGATCGCGTTTGCCCAGTCCAACGAGTTCATCGAAGGCCTCGGTGGACAGCTGAAAACCGGCAATTTATGGACAGGGCGAAACCGGCAATTTCCGGCGCGGCCGAGACCAGTGAGTTCTACTTCGTCCCCTCGTCGGTACGCAAATCGGTCTGCACT
>Ga0070675_100002508_pt1 | contig 13740 bp, 19 predicted proteins | sample KBSM43metaG_FD_65343 | JGI IMG/M metagenome (GOLD analysis project Ga0070675, IMG submission 65343) | Miscanthus rhizosphere microbial communities from Kellogg Biological Station, Michigan, USA - KBS M4-3 metaG | ecosystem: Host-associated > Plants > Roots > Rhizosphere > Soil ...
CTCATGGTGGCAATTGCATCTCGCGCGGGCGAAGGACCGCAGCAGACGGTTGTTACCATTGCCTACTCAGAGGCTGGCTTCAGCTCATCGAAAACACGCTCGGAAGCAAACGCCATGGCACGGCGGCTTGGAGTGCAAGGGAAAGTGAATGCGTAAGGCCGCCGCGTATGAGGCGCTGGCGCGCGAACTTGAGCGTTGGAGGTTGCTGCCCAAGCAGGACCTGGCTGCCAAAGTTGGTAGACCCGCTAGCGTGCACTCCGTGAACGTAAATGGGGAAGACATCGCAGTTGAGGTTGCAGCGCATTGGCATAACGAAGAAGGTGGCCCGATCCGAGTAACCGGCATTGCGAACGGCCCCAGTCATTGGCGGCTCGAGCGACTCGAAGAGTCGATCGTAGTTCCCTTCACTTCTTCGTGAAAGCGGTGGCCATGCCTACTGATGATCGATCGGTGCCGAAAGCCGTATCAAGTGGTGACACCTCAACGAAGCGCGCTTGGTTGCTCGTTGCTGTCGCGACGGTCGCATGTGTCGTCTTGGCAATAGTCGCCGTCATTCTCACAGGAACACATCGCCTGATGTTTGGTGGCGCATCGTTGGTCTTCCTGGTTCTGGCAATCACATCTGCCGCAATAGTTGCGACCGAAACGAGTAGCAAGCCACGCTTCGATCTCGAGGCGCCCGAACCGCCGGCGCCTCTGCCTCAGTCGCCGGTCACGTTGATTCACGATGCAGGAGAGCCGCACAACAGCAGCTTCAAGAGTGACGCTGCAAAACCGCACACTTTGGGCGTTAGTTGACACACATGCCGCATCTTCCCTATTCGATCGAACTCCACGATTCCCGGCTTGCCGAGATCCGTCGGGAAGGCGTGACACTAGTCCTGCGGTTATCGCCGGCATACCACCACGCGGTGAATGCATTGGCGCCTGACGGGTCGACGTTCGAGAACGCCGAGACCGTCATGTATGCCGTGGCGCTCTACAAGCCGAGAATGACGGAGATTGCATCCGTCGATGCACTGATCGCAGATGACAAGAAGAAATTCATTGAGCAATCGGCCGCGGTCAGTATCGACGAGACGAAGCCTCTCGCTACGGGCGACGGCCAGAAGCTCCGGTCGTTCACGTTCTTTCCCAAGTCCGAGGGAAATTGGGAACAGGTTGCGTATGGTGAGGAGGGTGACTACTACCTGATCTTCACGGTCAGCTCTCGGACTAAGAGCGGCTATGCGAAGGCGTTGCAGAGCTATGAGGCGATGCTTCGAGGATACAAGGCGAAGCTCTAGCTCCCACAGGGAAGCCGACGCCGCTGACTGGCCGAAGGACGGATGGACGTTCCCACGGCACGGCGTTAGCTTCGGCCGATGCCCATTACGCAGCGACAGCTCGTGCGCGAGTACGTTTCTGCCATTCACGACGGCGAGGCCGCTCTGTTCGTTGGCGCAGGCATGTCGCGTGCGAGTGGCTTTGTCGACTGGAAGGGCTTGCTGCGCGGTTGCGCGGAGGAGGTGGGTCTCGACCTCGAACGCGAGCAGGATCTGGTCGCCGTCGCGCAGTACTACCTCAATTTTCGCAGCAACAACCGCTGGCGCCTCAACCAGGTGCTGCTCAAGGAATTCGACCGGCCGGGCTCGCTGACTGAAAACCACGAGATCATGGCTCGGCTGCCCTTGTCCACGATCTGGACGACGAACTTCGACACGCTCCTCGAGCAGGCGCTGTCGAAGGCGCAGCGCAAGATCAGCGTCAAGGCGGAGGACGCGGGCATCAGTCGGCCCACACATCGCAACGAAGTCGTTCTCTACAAGATGCACGGCGACATCGCGCGGCCGCAAGAGATCGTCATCTGCAAGTCGGACTACGAGCGGTATGCGCATCGTCATCCGATCTTCCAGAATGCGCTCGAAGCAGACCTGGTCGCCAAGACCTTCCTCTTTCTTGGCTTTAGCTTCTCCGACCCACACCTGAACTACATGCTCGGTCACCTGCATGCGTTGTTGGAGGGGAATCAGCGCAGTCACTTCGCTATCATGCGTCGCGCGCGCGAGAACTTCTCGCTGGGAGAAGAGGGCAAGCGACAGTATCTGTATGAGCGCAACAAGCAGGAGCTGCAGATCCAGGAGCTCGAGCGCTACAACATTCAGACCTGCCTCATCGACCGGTTTTCCGAAGTCGCGGAGGTCCTGCAGGCAATCGAGGTGGGCGCCTATGCCCGCAATGTTTTCGTCTCCGGCAGCGCGAACAAGTATGAGACGGATTTCGACGAGGATCGGATGCGCGACCTGTGCATGCTCCTGGGTGAGCTGCTCATGGAGAGATCGTACAAGCTGATCAGCGGCTTTGGCCTGAACATCGGCGATTCGATCATCAAGGGCGCGCTGCTGAAGCTCTACGAACAGAAGCGCCCGGGAATCGAAGAGAATTTCATGCTCAGGCCGTTTCCGCGCAGCCTGCCGGCCAACATCAGCGAGGCGGAGTTTCTCGATCGCTATCGGCGCAACATGATCTCGCAATGTGGGATTGCCATCTTCATCTCCGGCACGAGTCGCAGCAATGTCGTGTCGAGCGGTGTGATGGATGAGTACCGCATCTCGCGGCTTCTGAAGAAGACGCCGATCCCGATCGGCGCCACCGGTTTCGCCGCGCAGGCGATCTGGAAGGAGGTCAAAAATGACTTCGACGCTGTGTATGGCGGCGCGGTACCGATGTCCCTGTTCGAGAAGCTGAACGATCGCTCGCTGAAGAATTCCGAAATCCTCTCGGCGGTTTTTGAGATCATTGACCGCGTGGGCAAGCACTGAGCGGACCAATCGTGTCGATCGTACGGCTCAAGACCTTCGTCCAGGAATTTACGCGGCTCCTTGACAGCTCACCTTCCGAAAAGGATCTGGTGCGCCAAGGTCAAGGGCTCTTGGCCGAGCTGGTGAGTCACGACGACTGGCTCCCAGACGCGTTTGCGCGCTGTGTCGCCGAGCGATATCAGCAGAATCTGCTTCATTGCGACGCGCGCGAGCGATTCAGCATCGTGAGTTTCGTCTGGGCGCCGGGACAGAAGACGGCGATTCACGACCACACCGTCTGGGGACTGGTGGGAGTGCTGAGAGGGGAGGAAACGAGTCAGCGCTTCGCGTCGTCCGGTTCCGGTCAGCCGATGGTCGCTACAGAGGTCAGTGTTCTGCGTCCCGGCGCTATCGAGGTCCTGCTACCTGGCGAGGGCGACATTCATCAGGTGACAAACTCCGGCGCGGGAGCCGCTGTGAGCATCCACGTGTACGGCGCGAACATCGGCGCCGTCGAACGGCACGAGTACGATAGAGAGACAGGCCAGCGCCGTCGCTTCGTTTCCGGCTATTCCAATTCGACCTTGCCTAATCTCTGGAGCTAGTGGACCTCAGCTCCGGCGAACAGTTGCCGCGCACTTTCAGTCATCACAACGACAGCAGGATGCTTGATCTTGCGCTCGGATGAAATCGCGAAGAACTCCGCCGACCGTCGTCACGCTGCACGCAGCCGTGCGGGTGCGGGATCTGACGGGTGGCGAGCACCAGGAACTGACTCTCGTGAGCCCGCGCGAAGCGGACGTGAGTGCGGGACGAATTTCCGTACTCGCGCCCTTGGGCACGGCCCTCAAGCGACTACTGATAGGCAGCGTTGCCGACCGACTGCTGCGCGCAGCTGAGTGCGACGTGCTCGTGGTTCCGTATTTTCGAAGAGAGGCGGGCGCTCGTGTCGCGCCCGCCCAAGTCGTCAGTCGTGTATCGCCGGGAGCGTGAGGAGCGCCGTCGTGCACGTTTGCTGTTTCGCGGCGCCGTTGCTGAAGGTGCCGGTTCCCGTGCCACCGCCGTACGGGCACGTTGTTGCCCCGCCCGGACAAAACTTGATGTGATCCGAGCCAATCACGCCTGAGCCGAGAAACGAAGGATCAGTGCTCGAGATGGTGAGCTCGAGCGACTTGCCATCCGTCGAACGACAGGCGGTACCTGCCGAGATTGCGATGACGGTGCTGGCAGTCTTGGTAAAGCCAGACCAGGGCGAACACAGGCCCGCCGATGGCAGGACGAAGTTCTTGCCGATGAAACTCGAGCCGCCATTGCCGAAGCCGCCGTTCGTCTTGATGCAGAAATCAGCCGCGTTGCTGCAGAGGGGAGCGGCGAGTCCGAGCATCAACATCACATGGGAGGGCCGGAAGCGAATCATGAAGTGTCTCCTGGTCAGGTTGCGGTCGAGGCAGACTCTGTCACGGCGGCGATGTGATCCAGATTGTCCGGAAGGCTCGATTGCCCGGAAGAACACGATGCAGGAAGACTGACGACAATGCTTGCGTGTAGGACAGCGCGCTACCGGGACTCGTAAGGTCCAAACGGGCCGGTAGCGTGCCCAGCCGGAAGGAAGCGCTGCATGTAGTAGCGCGGCGGGTTGTAGAGCGCAGCGGCGTCAGGCGCCTCGAACTGGTCTTTCAGGAGATCATCTCTGACGAAGAACGCGTTGACGCCCGCCAGGCAACAGCCAACCAGCGAATAGCCCTTCTGCCGTGCCAACACACTCAGCGACTCGAGCGAAGCTCCGTGATAGTCGCTGTAGTTCCACTGATGCTTCGGGTTGTACTTCATCACCCATTTCGTCGGGGGACGAAACCTGGCGTTGTACTCGACGACAACGACGCGTGGCTTGGGCTGCAGGGCATTCCAGATCCAGTAATCGTTGCCGTCGATGTCTATGCTGAGCAGATCGAGATCGCCAAGGCGTGAAGAGTCTATGAGACCGGCAATGTTTTCTGCAGTGACGAAGTTGTTGAGCACCTGCAGTTGTTGAGCGCCGATCTCCGCAGCGAAGCTGCCATTGATCTTTGCACACGCCGCGCTGTCTGCTTCGATCCATAGTCCGCGCCAGCCCTGATACAAGAGAAGCCGCGTGTTGGTTTGCAGTCCATCCTGAACACCGAATTCAACGAACGTTCTGTTCGCGGTTCCGATGCGCCTGAAGATCTCCTGCAGGATTCCGTCCTCGTCGTTCTGTGAGAATGATTTGAAGCCGTGCCGCTCGAGGCGCCGGGGACGGTTGTAGGGCTCCGCACGGAAAAGCTCCTGCTGGTGCCTTTCGAGCATGAGCTCACCGTGCATGTCCAATTGCTTCACGATCGGTGTTGCAATCGCTTGTCGAAGAAATCGTCTAAGTCCCATTGGGGGTCCTCAGTTGTTGGCCTGTGCGTTCCACGCGGCCACCTGGGCGCGGGCTCGACTCAGCATTGCGTCCAGCGCGGAGCGGTCGTGAACAGTCCCGCGAAGAATGACGGCGTGGATTGCACGCGTCGCTTCGATGTCTTGTAGTGGATTGCGATCGAGCAGCACCATGTCCGCGGCCTTGTCCTTGCCGATCGCTCCATAGCGATCGAGCTTGCCGAACCAACCCGGCCCGGCGCGAGTCGCAGAAGACAACGCCTGCGGCGGCGTCAGCCCATTCGCGACGAACAGACTGAGCTCATCGTGCAGCCCGATGCCTGGATAGTTGAACGAGTTCAGGAAGCCAGCATCCGTGCCTGCCATGATCGTGACGCCCGCCTGCTGCAACATCTTGAGAACACTTGCTGCCCGCTCAAAGCGCGCGTGCCGTGCTGCTATCGCTGCGGCGTCCGCCTGGGCTGCGCGCTGAATGCGCCAGTCGTACGTCGCGCGCAGCTTCGGACCGACGTAGGCAAGGTATTCGTCGTTCTCATGCTTGTCCCGATCGAGCCATGCCAGGATCCGGCTGCCATTGAGTGTCGGTGTTACCGCGATTCCCTTCTGCTTGAAGTACTCATAAGCACTCTTCGCGGTGGCGGGATCGAAGCCGGCGTCCAGTCGCTTGCTGGCTTCGGCGCGATCGATGCTGCCGGCGGCAAAGGCCGCCTCGATCGCAGCTTCGTCTCTCACTCCGGCTCTGACCGCGTAGTCGATGTGCTCGATCGAGCTCAGCCCGGCGTCGAGGGCTTGCCGCACCGTGATGCCCAGCGGGATGTGACCGGACGTCCGCAGACCGGCAGCTCGTGCTTTGCGCACTGCGTAGAGGAACAGCTCGGGCTTGAGCGTGCTGTCCGTGATCTTCACGAAGTCGACGTCGAGCGCCTTGAGCTTGGCGATCGCCGCATCGACATCCGCCTCCGAGCCCGTTTCCAGCGTGCCTTTCCAGACCGGCTTGATGCCTTCGATCTTCGGTCCCGAGCTGAGCAGGGTCGGACCGAACAGCGCGCCGCTCGCAATCTCACGGCGCCACGCGAGCACTTGCTCCGGCAGGTCGCCCGAACAGTCGCGGATCGTCGTGATGCCGTGCGCCACGTAGAGCGGCAGCAGTGCCTTGTTCTCCTCGATGAGATCGATGCCGCCGCCGAAGTGGACGTGCATGTCCCACAGGCCAGGAATCAGGAAGCGCTTCCCGGCGTCCACGGTCTTCGAGGCTTTCCAGGCTTTCGCGATCTCGGCGTCGGGGCCGACTGCGAGAATGCGGTCGCCCGCCGTGGCGACGGCCTGATCCGCGATCAGGCGCGCATGTTCGACGTCGACGATCGTGGCGTGACGAATCAGCAGGTCCGCAGGACTCTGCGCGTGGGCGGTTACGCCAATCAACGATGCGGCGACAACGATGAGCGTCAGCAGGGGTTGTCGGAGCATGGGAGGTCTCGTTGCTTCACGGCGGCGTAGCTTACTGCCAAAAGCACGAGCATCGCACCCAGCCACGCACCCCAGGTCGCGAGCGATACGCGCGCGCCAAGCGTACTCAGGGCATCGTGAAATCGGATGTCGAGCGGATGACGCGCGAGCGCGGCGCCATCGCAGACCGCGACCATGTTGCCGCTGGAGGCGGGGAGAACTGCGCAATCGCTGGATTTCCAGAATCGGTGGTAGGCCTGATTGAAGGCGATGACGACCCGCGATCCATAATCGCCGTGAGGGGGCGAGGCTGCATCGATCCGGATGTGGTCCCAGTCCGCGAAGTGAGCCGTCAGCGCTGGCGGCTGGCGCGGGTTGTCGACACTGATCGACTGCACGAGCCCCGGGCCTGCGCGCATGCGGGCGTGTGTGAAATCGTCGTTGTCGTAACAGTCGATCACGCCTTGCCGAGGTGCGATTAACGTGCCCTGCAGCTGACGTCGTCCGTAGACGTAGCGAACGCTCGCACCGTCGCCGGCCGACTCAGGTCGGGCCGCAATAGGCGGGCGGCGCTGACCTGCGAACGCCTCGTCTGCGAGGACGTCGACCTGAAAGCCGAACTGCAGCAGCAGCGCGGCAACCATCCACGTGCGAAGCACCCGCGCATTGGGCTGCTGGAAGGCGAAGCGCCGCAGAGCTGCCGCGCCGAGGAGGCTGAGTGGCAACGCCAGAAACCCCCAGTAGCGGCCGGTCACGCCCATCGAATGGAACGCCGGCAATGGACGCAGCCAATCGAACGGACTCAGCGCCACCGGCACGTGCAGCACGTGCAGGCTGCCCATTCCCATCCAGACACTGATCAGGCTTACGACGATGAGCGGTGCCCGCAGATTTCGCGGCAACCCTTGCAGCACGAGCGTGCGGTAGCGCCAAAGCGCGATCGCAATCACGGGGCCGATGAAGATGCTGAGCTCGTGCCCGTTGCCCGCGGCGGGGATGATCAATTTGCCGCGCACAGGCAGCAGCGCGAACCACGCCAGGGAAAGCGGATTCGTAAAGCTGTCCGCGGTACGGCGCGGAAATTCGAATTGCGCGCTGATCATCGGCCACAGATAGCCGGCGTCGAGGAGCGCGACGAGGGCTCCAGCCAGCACGACGGTCAGGATCGGCGCAGCTGACCGCGTGGTGACGGACAACACGAGCGCGTAGCAGACGATCCAGAACAGCAGGTGCAGGATGGCGACGGGCGAGCCGTCCACCGCGACACTCATGCTCGCAGCGAGTGCCAAGAGGGCGATCAGTCTTTGCCAGTGGTGCTGCGTCGATCCGTTGCTGGGCCGTTCGCAGATTCGATGCAGCAACCACAGCATGAAGGGCAGGGTCAGAAACGGTACGAAGTCGATGTGCCCATAGCCGATGCGACACACGAAGAAGCCGTTGCCGATGAAGAGCGAAGCTGCGAGTAGCCGCTGTCCGGACTCGGTGGAGCACAACCCGGCGTACAGATAGGCGCCGATCCAGCCCCAGCCGAGATAGATGAGTAGGGCGAGATCGAGCCCCGCCAGCGGCCCGAAGACGTAGCCGAGCATCATGCTGAGCGACATGAACGGCACCTGCGGTTCGTCGGCCAGCGACAGCCCCGAGCACAATACCGGCGTCCATTGCTTGGCGAGGCCGAACAGCTGGTGGTTCCAGCTCTGCAGCTCGTGAAAGACGAGGAACTGATCGAGATCGCGCGTGCCGACCCGGCCCCAGGCGAGCGCCAGCAAGATTGCATAAACGATGGGAATGCCGAGGACGAAGGCCCGCAGATAGCGCTCCGCGAGCCTCGAGCCGTCGCACCCGGTTGGGGCCGGCGCCATGGCGCGTCCTGATCGAAGAATGTGAAATGTTAGACGTCGCCGCGCACGTGAGTTCGTCGCCGCGGCTGCATCATTCGATCAGGAAGCCAGTACACGGTAAGGATTGCCGCCAGGTTGTCTGTCAGCGTGCTAGGTTATTCGACGTGACGTGAACTTCATGAGTTAAGTTAGATCGCATGGCAAGGTTGGTCGAACGTGTCGGTCGATCTGTCTAACAAGCAGCACCAGATGAGCGGTTCCTGGCAGACATTTGCAACCTACACCGATCTCGCGTCGGCGCAGGCGATCGCCGGCCGCTTGGCACTCGAGGGAGTGCCGGTCCAGCTCGAAACCGCTGCGGCAATGAGCGGAATAGAGGAAGGGTTCAAGCTGCTCGTGCCTGCAGATTTCCTGCACCGAGCACGTTGGGTTCTCGCTCAAAGCGAGATGAGTACAGAGGAACTGACGTTCCTGGCTACCGGTAGACTTGAAGGCGGCGAGCAATAGGCAGACTGGCGGTGCGCTTCGATATCTATGGCCGATTCCAGATCGAGGTGCTCATGACGAGCGCTGGTTGGGTCGCATATCGAAGTAGCAATGGTTTGCGCGTGCCGTATGGAGAGCTGGTTTTCCCGCAGGACCTTCAAGAATCAGAATTGGCGCAATTCCTGGATGACCATTTCCATGAGTATGCACAGCCCGGACAGGTGATCCGTCGCGTCCTCGCATGAATAACGATCGTTACACGTGTCCGTGCTGTGGCTACGTTACTGGCGGCGCCACGCGGCATGACAAGCATTAGACGCACTGGGATACGCATGCACCGGTTTCTCATCGCATTCCTGCTTCTGGCTGCATCTGTATCCGCTGCGAACCCGCCCAAGTTGGTGGACGCAGCTCGCGAACAGACTCGCAACCCCGTCATCTACGATGGCTCCTATGCGCGCATCGCGTATCCAATGGGCGATGTTCCAGCGAATCGAGGTGTGTGCACGGATGTCGTCATTCGGGCCTACAGGGCAATTGGTATCGATCTGCAGGCGTTGGTTCATGAGGACATGCGAGCGAACTTCCACCTCTATCCGCCAATCTGGGGTTTGAGCAAGCCAGACGCGAATGTCGACCATCGCCGCGTTCCAAATCTTCAGAAATTCCTTGAGCGCGCCGAGGCTCAGCTTCACGGGGCAAGCGCACAGTCGGCATACCTTCCAGGCGATCTGGTAACCTGGATGCTGCCTGGAAATCTGCCGCATATAGGAATCATCTCTGATCGTCGGGCGCCCCGATCCGATCATCCCCTGGTCATCCATAACATCGGTGCTGGACCAGTCGAAGACGACATACTCTTCGCTTATCCGATCACGGGGCACTACAGATATCGTGTGCAATAGACCGTCTCGGTAGTTCTGATCTGTTGGGGAGTCCTCATGTTCGTCGTTCCGGCGCGTCGTCGTGAGCTCCAATAAGCGAATCGAACTCGCTTCCGTCGGTCGCCAGACTCGATGAAACGAGACCAAGATGCCGTGCAGCAAGTAGATGCGATGTTGGCTAGTCTCCCGGTTAACAGGCCGCTGATGCCGACAGGCGTTAGGTGACCACGGATGAATCTGCGCAAGATTGCCGGAACACTTGTCATGTCTCTGGATCTCGCTGCCTACGCTTGGCCGATCACCATTGGAGTGTTGGTGGCAGCAGTCTGGGGCCTGCGGGCCCTCGCCAAACAGCGCAAGCTCAGCACGTGGCAATGCCTCTGCGTAGCCGCGTCGCTGGTCTTTCCGGCCTTGATAGCACCAGCGTATGCCGTTCACTACTGGGCCGACCCGCGTCTTCACTCGCCGCAAACTCAAGAAACGCCCTTGAACATTCTCAGTGCAGGCTGGGCGCTCTTTGCCCTGACAGCATGAAACGCGCTGTTCTGTTTGTGGGGTTGTTCGCCTCAACCATGCTTGCTGCGCAATCCGTGCCGCACAACGTGAAGCCCGCGGCCGGGTACGTACCTGATCAGCAAACTGCGATTCGCATCGCCGTTGCGATCTGGGAACCCATCTATGGTCGCGAGCACATTGAGGGTGAGAAACCCTATCGCGCAACGCTGAAAGATGGCGCCTGGATCGTCGCAGGCTCGCTGCCGAAGGGCTGGGTGGGTGGCGTGGCGCTCGCAGAGATTTCCAAGGAAGACGGACGAATCCTGAGAGTCAGCCATGGAAGATGAGCGGCTCACGCGGAGCGTTAGCCGTATCGGAACGTCCCTTCGAGCCTGTCTGGTCGTACCACTGATTGTTGGCGCAGCTGCTTGGACATACGCGTTCCTGTTTCTACCACCGCGATCACGATTGATCCTCCTCGTGGGTCTGATTAGTGAACTCTGCGGACTTGTCGCATTTGTCGCGGTCATCCTGGCAATTACCCGCTTGCTTCGTTTCGGCGAGCTGCGCACTTCGGCGAACATCGCTTGCACAGCGCTCGGTGCAATTCCGGCGGGGCTGTTCCTCGTCTTGTATTGGAAATCTCTCTATTGAGTCATCGGCCATGCGATGAGTGATCGGAGCGACAACATGACGCGGACGGCAAGTGTAATTCTGACCCTGGGTTGCGTCTTCGCATGCTTTTCAGCGAACGCATGCCCTGACGGGCAGCTACAGTTTTCTTTTTCGAACCTCGAGGTGAGAGCAGCCTTTGCGCTATTTGCGGATGTCGCAGGCTTGAAGACAGAGATCGATTCCTCGCTGACTCAATCGGAGCCGATGAAGTTCGGTTGTACCCCATGGCGGACAGCGGCCACGCAACTTGCCGACCGCCACAACCTGTCACTGAGAATCGAGAATGGAACCATGTATGTGTCCAGGAAGTAGCACGAACGTGTGGAACCTGGCACCGGCAGAGTGCAGCCTGACGCGAAATTCCGAGCACTCGGGCGAGAAGACACCATTCTTACTGAATGTCCTCATTGCTATTCCGATGTACTCGTCAAGGAGGATGGTTCATGTCCGGCTTGCCGCAGGAACCCAGCGCGCCGCTATGTGCCCAGTATCTTCACCTTGCCGGCGAAGGCGCTAAGATAACCGCGCGCGAATAATTAGAAGCCAGGAGCAGGGATATGGCTCACGTCCTTCGGATCCCAGTAACGGCGTTGCTGATACTGCTGTTGGCCGCCTGTGGCGGGGGAGGCGGAAGCGGAGACGGTTCAGGCCAAACGCCGCCTGCGGGTGGATCGGGGACAAGTCCACCACCGCTGCCACCAACGCCGCCGCCGCCTCCGAGTAACAGTGGTCCGAGGGCGCGCGCCCAGTTTCTGGACCCACGGTTGATCATCAAGCATCCAATCGATTTCGACCTCGCGCAGAACTTCTTCGACGCGGAAGGCGATCCGCTCGCGTTCAACATCCGCTTCAATTCAGCCGTTGCGAACGGCACATGGCGCGGTCTGAAAATTTCCGGTACGCATCTGACAGGCATTCCGGCCGAGACGTTGCCGACGGAGCATTCACAGGCGGGCATCATCATCGACGTGAGTGACGGGCGAAGCGGCGACCTGCACTGGGAGATGGCACTCACCATCGCGCCGAACGCCGTACCGGTGGTCGCTCGCCCCGGCCCGGATCGCATTCTCAATGTCGGCGCACGCGTCGACGTGGAGGTGACGCAGGGTGAAATCGCCTTCGAGGACCCGGACGGCGATCCTTTGACTTATTCCGTCTCGCTGACACCTTTGTCGCGAGGTCTACGAGTGGAGGGCACGCGTGTATCGGGTGTGCTCGACTCGAACGGGGCTGTCTTCGTGCACGTGGTGGCCGATGACGGGTTTGGCGGGCGTGGCGAAGACGTATTCGCGCTCGCCGCGCCCGTTACCGAGACTCGGCGCCCGACGCTGCCTGCGACTTCGTATATCTATGACGACTCGCAACTCGTCTTGCCGGCGATCGTGCGGTTCGCCCGAGAGCACTTCGTGCCCCTGTGGGACACGACGACTCTGGCCGAGGGCAACCCGACGACCAACGCGGGGGCGACGCTCGGTCGCGTGTTGTTCTACGACAAGCGACTTTCAATAACCAACATGGGTTCCTGTGGTACCTGCCACCTGCAACAGCACGGCTTCGCAGCGCCGGATGCATTCAGCGCGGGGCCGCAGGGCGAACTAACGAAGCGCAACGTCATGGGGCTCACGGCTGTGCGCTACAACGTCGACAACCTGTACTTCGGCGATCGGCGAGTAGCGAGCCTCGAGAGTCTGGTGCCTTTGCCGATCGCGGAACCGACGGAGCTGGGCAACTCGATGCAGCTGCTCGTGCCGAAGCTCGCGGCTACGGATTTCTATCCGCCGCTGTTCGAGGCAGCGTTCGGAACACCGGAAGTGACGCCCGAGCGCATTGCCCGAGCGCTGGCGCAATTCCTGCGTTCGCTGATCGCCTTCGATACGAAGTTCGACCGTGCGTACCATCCCATGACCGATGGCGAAGAATTGCATCCCGAGCTGGTCCTCAATGCCCAGGAGCTGCGCGGTGCAGAAATTTTCAACGGCAAATGCGCAGCGCTGTGCCACTCGCAGGGTGCGCAGACTCTCGACATCTCTGCCAACAACGGCCTTGATCTTGTGCCGGCCGACCCGGGATCCGGAGGAGGCCAGTTCCGGGCAGCTTCATTGCGCAACATTGGTGTTACGGCGCCATACATGCACGACGGGCGTTTCGCCACGCTGCGCGACGTCATCGAGCACTACAGCAGCGGTGTGGTCGATGGGCCTCTGACGGATATCCGGATGCGCGGAATGGTGACCACCAATCCGGTGAATCTGAATCTCAGCGAGGATGACAAGGCTGCTCTCGAAGCCTTTCTCAATACGCTCACCGATCAGCACTTCCTCCAGGATCCAAAGTTCTCGGATCCGTTCGACTGAGGTGCCACACCTGTCAGCCCGGCGGAGCAACCGAGTCGCGATCGACGAAGTTCGGCTTGAAGATGTGCTGCCGGACGTCGAGGTTCTCCTGCTGGTAGACGTTCTGCAGGACCCAGCGCGCGGCCATGTGGCCCATGTCGGTGATCGGATAGTGGACGGTCGATAGCTTCGGATAGACGTAGCGCGAGATCGGGGCATTGTCGAAACCGACGATCGAGAGTTCGTCCGGAAGCTTCAGTCCCCGATCGTGAGCAGCTGCCATCGCGCCGGCTGCGCTCTCGTCGTTCGCGCAGATCACTGCGGTGAACGGGATGCCAGTGCCGAGCAGATGATTGAGCGCCCGGCTGCCGCCCGTCTCGTGGTAGTCACCTTCGTATAGCAA
>Ga0070675_100002513_pt1 | contig 13729 bp, 10 predicted proteins | sample KBSM43metaG_FD_65343 | JGI IMG/M metagenome (GOLD analysis project Ga0070675, IMG submission 65343) | Miscanthus rhizosphere microbial communities from Kellogg Biological Station, Michigan, USA - KBS M4-3 metaG | ecosystem: Host-associated > Plants > Roots > Rhizosphere > Soil ...
AACTCCTCATCGTCATGGACCTCGACGAGGGCGGCGAGACCCAGGTCCCATGCGCGCGATTGGAGCCGCACGAGTTCAGACTGTTCGAGTGCCGCGACTATCAACAGCACCGCATCTGCGCCCGCAGCTCTCGCTTCGAGCAGCTGGTAGTCGTCCACGACGAAGTCTTTGCGCAACAGCGGCAGGGCGACGGCATCGCGAACGGCGGTCAGATGCGCGAGCGCGCCGTCGAAAAACGTTGGCTCAGTCAGCACAGAGATCGCCGCTGCGCCGCCGTCTTCGTACTGCCTAGCGATGGCAACAGGGTCGTATTGCGCCGCGAGGACACCACGCGACGGCGACCGCCGCTTGCACTCGGCGATCACGTTGACGCGCCCGGCCATTCCGAGCGCCGTCTCGAATCGATTGCCCTGCGGCGTCCGCGACGCGGCGCGACGCTCCAATGCCGACACCGGTTCCTGCGCGCGGCGCGTCTCGGTGATCTGCTGCGTCGCCGCCACGATGGTGCGCAGAAGGTCAGGAGGGTTCATGCGACCGCCTCCGCCTGCGACGCGCGCACCATCGCCTCGAGTGTCGCAAGTGCGGCGCGGGAGTCGATGGCCGCTGCGGCGACACTGATGCCCTCGCGCACCGATGCAACCCGCTCGGCAACGAACAACGCCGCTCCCGCATTGAACACGACAGCATCACGCGGGGCTCCCGTCTGGCCCTCCAGGACACGTCGCACGATCGCCGCATTTTCTGCAGCATCACCGCCGAGAAGTTCTGCGAGCGCGGCCTTGCGAATGCCGAACTCGGACGGGTGGATGTAGAACGTGTGAACGGCACCCTCGCGGCATTCGGACACCTTGGTGTGGCCGGTCGTCGAGATCTCGTCGATGCCGTCCGCGCCGTGCACAACCCAGGCGCGAGTCGAACCGAGCAGCCGCAGTGAGCGCGCGAGCAGGTCGGTCAAATCGGCGCGCGGCACGCCAACGACCTGACGCGTGGCGCCCGCGGGATTGGTCAGCGGACCGAGCAGGTTGAACGCCGTGCGAACACCCATCTCACGCCGTGTCGGACCCGCATGCTTCATCGATGGATGGAATGTAGGCGCGAAGAAGAAGGCGATGTTGCCGGTGTGAAGCGCGCGTTCAACGACGGCAGGTGCCGCGGCCAGATTCACACCGAGTTGTTCGAACACGTCTGCGCTGCCGCAGCGACTCGACACCGATCGATTGCCGTGCTTCGCGACCTTGACGCCGCAGGCGGCGATCACGATCGCCGCAGCTGACGAGATGTTGAACGTGCCAGCCCGATCCCCGCCGGTTCCACAGGTGTCGCACACTTCGCCGTCGGGTCTCGCAATTTTCACCGAGTGCTCACGCATCGCCCGCGCAAAGCCGACGAGCTCGGCCGGCCGCTCGCCTTTCATCCGCAACGCAGACAGCAGCGCTGCCAGCGCGGCAGACGGCACCCGGCCTTCCATGACCTCGCGCATGGCGGCCGTGGCCTCATCCATGGTGAGATCCTCGTGGCGAACGAGCTTTTCGATGAGGGGCGTGAACATTCGTGGTCCGTAGAAGCTCAAGAAGTACCAGTCACAACCGACCTTCAACCGCGATTTCGCGGCCGCGACAACGGAGCGGCCGGTAGCAATTCACGAACGACATACCTAGAAGTCGAGGAAGTTCCGCAGGATCTTCCGCCCCTCCTCTGTGAGCACCGACTCCGGATGAAACTGCACGCCGTGCACCTGATACATGCGGTGCCGGACCGCCATGATCGTGCCGTCCTCCTTGGTGCGCGCGGCCACTTCGAGATCGTTCGGCACGCTGTCGGATGCAATCACCAGCGAGTGATATCGCCCGGCAAGGAAGGGTTCGTTGATCCCGGCAAACACGCCTTTGCGATCGTGAACAACGATGGACGTCTTGCCATGCATCGGCACGTTGGCGCGCGACACGATGCCGCCGTAGACCATCCCGATCGCCTGATGACCGAGACAGACGCCGAGTAGGGGCGTCCGCGGACCGAATCGCCTGATCACATCCGGCGTGATGCCGGCGTCCTCAGGACGACCCGGCCCGGGCGAGATCACGATCTGATCGGGAGCCATCACCTCGATCTCGCCAAGCGTCACCTGATCGTTGCGGCGCACCCGTACATCGGCGCCAAGCTCGCCGAGATACTGCACGAGGTTGTAGGTAAACGAATCGTAGTTGTCGATGACAAGAACCATTAAAGGCCTGCCTGTGCCAGTTCCAATGCGCGAATCACTGCCCTGGCCTTGTCGCGCGTCTCTTCGTACTCGGCTGCCGGATTCGAGTCCGCGACGATGCCCGCGCCGGCCTGGACGTAGGCGCGACCGTTTTCGATCAGGACCGTGCGAATCGTGATGCAGAAATCGAGATTGCCGGCGAAGTCCAGATAGCCGACTGCCCCGGCATACACCCCGCGCCGGCCACTCTCGAGCTCCGCGATGATCTCCATCGCCCGCACCTTCGGTGCGCCCGACACGGTGCCGGCTGGGAAACAGGCCACGAGCGCATCGAGCCGGTCGTGCGACGACTCCAGCTTGCCTTCGACGATCGATACCAGGTGCATCACGTGCGAATAGCGCTCAAGGGCCATGTAGGTCGGGACCCGTACCGTGCCGTACTCGGAGACGCGGCCGACGTCGTTGCGTCCGAGGTCCACGAGCATGACGTGCTCGGCGCGTTCCTTCTCGTTGCGCTTCAGCTCCTCGGCCAGCCGCACGTCCTCTTCCTCGTTCCGCCCGCGCGGCCGCGTTCCGGCAATCGGGTGCGTCTCCACGCGACGCCCCTCGACGCGTACCAACATCTCCGGTGACGAGCCGACGATGGAGCGCCCGCCGACGCGCAGGAAGTACATGTAGGGAGACGGATTGACGTGACGCAGGGCGCGATAGACGGTGAACGGATCCGCGGCGAAAGGGGCCTCGAAGCGCTGTGAGAGCACCACCTGATAGATGTCGCCGGCGGCGATGTGCTCCTTCGCCGTGCGGACCATCTGCTCGAATTCGGCTTTGGTGACGTTCGAGGTCACCTCGAAGGGGACGCCGTCGCCCGGCGGCGCCTTCGACAGCGCGCGTTCGAGATCCCGCTCGACGAAGTCGATCTTCGCGCAGGCGAACTGATACAGCGACTCGAGATCTTCGTCGCCAGTAATGCGGGCGTTGGCGATGATGAGGATCCGGTGCCGCACGTGGTCGAATGCGAGCACCGTGTCGAAGAACATGAAGCCCGCCTCTTCATCCACCGCACTCGTCGGCTGCAGATCGACCGGCTCGAACCAGGCGGCGGCATCGTACCCGAGATAGCCGACCGCGCCGCCCGTGAACCGCGGCAGGCCAGGCACGAACGGCGAGTGGAAGCCCGCCATCATCTCGCGCACCGTGGCGATGAACGGCTGATCGGACTCGGTCGTCTGGCCGGCGCGATCGACGATCGTTTTGCCGTTCTTCGAGCGCAGGATGAGAAACGGATCCTTGCCGAGGAAGGAATAGCGGCCGACGTGCTCGCCGCCTTCGACCGACTCGAGCAGGAACGCGTGGTCGGCGTGCTCGGCGATCTTCAGAAACGCCGACACCGGCGTCAGCATATCGGCGATGAGCTCTTTGTACACGGGCACGAAGGTGCCGCGTTGCGCCAGCTCTTTGAATTCTTCGAACGATGTGATCTTCATTCGCTTGTCCGCGTTTGTCCGCGCACGCTAAAGCGTGCGCTCTACGGTCTGCGCCCCGAGTTTGCGACGCAGCGCCCCTGCCATCACGCCCGGCTCCGGCTTCTGTCCGGTCCACCACTCGAACTGCCGCTCGGCCTGCGCGACGAGCATCGGCAGTCCGTCGATCGTCAACGCGCCAGCCGCCTTCGCGTCGCGGAGCAGCCGCGAGGGGCCCGGCCCGTACGTGAGGTCGTAGACCAGCGGTCCAGAGATGGCCTCACGCAGCAACGGCGATTCATCGCGCTTCCCGGCACCGCCAAGCGGCGTGCAATTCACCAGCACGTCCCACGATCCCGCCGCTGGTGGCCACTCGCCAGCCGTCGCGTCGAGTTCCGGCGCGATTTCCCGCGCCTGCTCTGGTCGTCGCGCGTAGACGGTGACGAGCACGCCTCGCGATCGCAATGCGGCCACGACCGCGCGTGCTGATCCGCCGGCGCCGAGGATCGCCGCACGGGCGTTTCTCAGACGGGTGCCGAACACCGCATCGAGCGGCGCGAGAAAGCCGTCCACGTCGGTGTTCGTCGCTTGCCAGCCCTTCCCGTCTCGACGCAACGTATTTGCCGCGCCCACCGTCTGCGTCAGACGATCCGCGGGCGTTGCCGCTCTGAGCGCATCGAGCTTGAACGGAATCGTGATGCTGGCTCCCTCGACGCCCATCGCCGCGGCATAGGCCAGAAAGTCATCGAAGTCGCACGCCCGCAGCGGCACGTACACGGCATCGATCCCAGCCTCTTCGAACGCCGCGTTGTGCATCACCGGCGATAGCGAATGCATCGCATTCGCGCTCACGACGCCGAAAATTCGCGTGTCGGGGCCAACGCGAAAGAAGTGATAGTCGTCGGCCATCGTCTCAGCCGGAATCTGACCTGGCGCGATACCGTGGCCCGCAAACGTCCACTTCGATCCATAGTGCGCGGCCAGCAGACGTGACGGTACACCCGCCTCGCCCATGCCAATCACGACCGCGTCGCCACCGGCGCCGATGTCTTTCAGCGCCAGCGTCTCGCTCAAACGCGAGACCGCCACCGCCACCTTGATCGATCCGGCACCAACACCGCGCATTGCTCGCACGCGATCGTCGAGATCGCTCGGCACGCGATCGAAATCATGCGACGACACGACGATCCGGGCGGGGTCACGGCGCACGATGGACGTGAAGTCGCCATTCGATTGCGTGGCGCGCCATTCGACGTCCAGGTATTCCGCGCCAGCCTCGAATGCGAGGTGAAGAATGCGCGCTCGCTCCTCCTCTGTGCCATCGAAGCGGCCGCCTTCCCACGTCGGCCGGCAGGTGACGACTGCCGGCACACGACGACCCTGCAGCGCACCGGCGACGTCGAGGTCGCTGACGCCATCGAGACGCAGTTCGACCATGTCGCCGTGCGTCGCCTCGTCACGCGCCACCACGAGCTCGGCCATGGTTCGGCCGGTCACCGTCTCACAGAGCAATGCCGTCGTCATAACAAACAAAAACGCCTCTCCAACCGGAAGGCTGAAGAGGCGTTTGGGTCTTGCCGAGTTGCTTGCGTGTGGTCAGACGCTAGGCAGCCGCCCCTTCAGTTACAGACCGGTACCACCACCAATAGCTGGCGGAAACCGGGAACACGAAGGGGCTAAACGAATGCTGCATCTCGACCGAATTCAGGTCTAGACAGTACTCCAGCCGCTGGGGCGCTGTCAACGACGGCAGGGCCAAGACCCTAGCAGTTTCAAGTATTTATCCGTATCATCAAGATTGAGCCCCCCGCATGAATATTCTCCGCGGCGCCGTTGTCGTTGCCTTTCTGCTGGCGGTTGCAGCCGGGCTGCCAGCCCAATCTCGTACCTTTCCCGTCGATGAGGTCAAGCCCGGGATGGTCGGCATCGGCCGCACCGTCTTCGAGGGCGACCGCCTCGAGGAGTTCAAGGTCCACGTCATCGGCGTGCTGCGCAACAGCATCGGCCCGCGCCGTGATCTGATCCTCGCCAGACTCGAAGGCGGACCCCTCGCGAACACCGGCGTAATCGCCGGGATGAGCGGAAGCCCGGTCTACATCGACGGACGCCTCGTCGGCGCCGTGTCGTACTCACTGGGCCAGTTCTCCAAAGAAGCGATCGCTGGCATCACGCCGATCGACGAGATGACTGCCGACGCGACGCTCCCCGGCCCGAGACGTCAGGCGGCGCGCGTCGATCTGCAGATGCCCCTCACGCAGGAGAGCCTTCGCGCCTCGCTGCGGCAGGCGTTCGCGTGGATTCGGCCGTTTGCCGACAGCCCGTCGGACGTGCAGGTCTTCGGCGACCAGTCAGTGAATGCCGGCATCGGCACGCTGCTTCGTCCCATCGCGACGCCGCTCTCGTTCGGCGGCTTTGCTCCCGGTGTCATCGAGCCGGTCGTCTCCGCGTTCCGCGATCAGGGATTTGTCACGATCATGGCTGGCTCGGAACAGCTGGCGCTGGCGCAATCACAATCGAACGGATCGCGAGGGCCCGCCCTGCGGCCAGGTGACCCGATCGGCGTCGGGCTCATGAACGGCGACTTCGAAGTCGGCGCCACCGGCACGGTCACTGAGGTCGATGGCACGCGCGTCTATGCATTCGGCCACCCGTTCTATCAGCTCGGCCCGACGCAGTTCCCGATGACCCGCGCACACGTCTTCACCGTGCTCCCCAGTCTCGCCGCGTCGCAGAAGATCGCGAGCACCGGCGAAGTCGTCGGCATCGTGTCGCAGGATCGCGCGACAACGATCGCCGGAACGCTCGGGCCCGGCCCGTCCATGATTCCCGTTACCTTGACGCTGAGCTCGGAGCGCGGCACGCGCAAGTCGTTCCACATTGGCATCGTCCGCGATCAGCTGTTCACCCCACTACTGGCCTACGTCGCCATCCTCAACACCCTGACTTCATATGAGCGTCAGAACGGCGTCGCCACCTACGCGCTCAAAGGCGCCGCGACGCTGAAGAAGTACGGCAAGGTGGACTTCGAGGACCTGTTCACCGGCGATCAGCCCTCAGTCGGTGCCGCGGCCTCAGTCGTCGCGCCGATCAACCTGCTGATGCGCAACGCGTTCGACGAAGTCGATATCGAGAGCCTGAATCTAGAGATCGACGCGAGCGAGCAGCCGCGCAGCGCGACGCTCGAGCGCGTCTGGGTGGACGGCCCGCGCGTGAAAGCGGGTGGACCGGCGACGTTGAAGGTCCTGCTCCGCACGTATCGTGGCGACGAGATTACAAAGGACGTGACCATCCAGATTCCGCCAAACGCTCGCGGCAGCGTGCAGGTAATGGTGGCCGACGGCGTCCGTCTCTCGCAGTTTGAGTCCCGAGAGCTGCAGGTCCAGCCAATGCAGGCGACCGGCCTGCCGCAGATGATTCGCGTGCTCAACAGCGCGCGCAAGAACAATCGCCTCTATGTCCGGCTCGTGACCCGCGACGACGGCGCCGTGGTGAAGGGAGAGCCGCTGGCGGCATTGCCCGGTTCGGTGCTGGCGGTGATGGAAGCCGATCGCAACGGCGGGAGCTTCCGTCCGCTGCAGAGCGCGCTGGTCGGTGAATGGGAAATTACGCCAGGCGTCGCGGTGATCGGCTCACGCACGCTCACGCTGCCACTCGAAGAATGAAACGACTGCTCCTCGTCGCCCTCCTGATCTTCGGATCAACCGTTACCCACGCTGCGCTCCCGACGTTCTGGCAGGTTTCGACCGAGAGCGAGCTGCTGCGCGGCGAGGTCGAGAACCTGGCGATTGATTCCTTTGGCCGGCTGACGCTCGGCCCGACTTCCTCCACCATCTACGACGTGAGCGCGCCGTTCCTGTGGACGGTCGTCAACGCGCCTGATGGTTCGCTCTACGCAGGCAGCGGCAACGAAGGACAGGTCTACAAGATCGACGCCTCGGGCCGCGGTTCGGTGTTCTTCGACACCGACGAACTCGAGGTCCACGCGATTGCTCCCGCACCAGGAGGCGGCGTTTACGTCGGCACTTCACCGGACGGGAAGATCTACAAGGTGGACGCCTCGGGCAAAGGCACCGTCTTCTTCGATCCCGGCGACCGCTACATCTGGAGCCTCGTCGTCGATAAATCGGGCAACGTCTTCGCGGCGACCGGCGATAAAGGCGTCATCTACAAGATCACGCCCGACGGCAAGGGCGCGGCCTTCTACGAGACCAAAGCCACGCATGCGATGACGCTCGCCTTCGACCGCGACGGCCGCCTGCTGGCCGGCACGGAGTCACCGGGCCGCGTCTTCCGCATCGACGCCTCGGGGAAACCGTTCGTGCTCCTCGACTCGAGCTACACCGAGATCCGCACGATCCGCGTCGATACGAACGGCAACATCTACGTCGCTGCGGTGAGCGGACGAAGCGGCGGCGGCGGTGGCAGTGCTCTACCCTCAGCTCCCGAGCCGTCGACGCAAGTGCTGACGCCAAACGTCTCGACCGAGATCACGGTCGTCGCGATCGCCGAATCGCCGGTCTCGCCAACACAGCCTTCGCCGTCGGCACCTTCGCGATCCGGGCCGGCTGCGGGTGCGCTATTCCGGATCCTCCCCGATGGCGCATCGGATCTGATTTGGGACTCGCGCGAAGACCTGCCCTACGACGTCGCGTTCGAACCCGGCGGCACACTGCTCGTGGCCACGGGCAACAAGGGCAAGATCTATCGCCTCTCGGGCGATCCGCTGCAGCCCACGCTCGTCGCCCGCGTCAACGCATCACAGGTCACGACGCTCCAACCCGAACGCGATGGTCGCATGATCGTAGTGACGTCCAATCCGGGGCGGCTGCTCCGGCTGTCGTCGGCACGCGCCGATCGCGGCACCTATACCTCCGATGTGCGCGACGCGCAGACCGTGGCGATGTGGGGCACGATCAAATGGCAGGACGGCTCGAACGGCGGTCGCATCGAGATCTCCACCAGGTCCGGCAACACACGCACGCCCGACGAAACATGGAGCGATTGGACGACGCCGTATACCGATCGCGACGGCAGCCCGATCACCAGCCCACGAGCACGCTATCTGCAATGGCGGGCCGTGCTCATCGCCGCGCGCGGTGAGTCACCGTATCTGACCTCGGTGACTGCGGCGTATTTACCGCGTAATCTCCGTCCGCGGGTCACGTCGATCACCATTCACCCGCCGGGCACGGTCTTCCAGCGGCCCTTCCCTGTCGATCCGGAAATCGCCGGGTTCGAAGGCGACCTGCCGGACAGGCGAGGCGTCGCCGGTCAGGCGACCTCTGGGTCGTCGCCGAGTCTCGGCCGGCGCGCGTATCAGAAGGGTCTGCTCACGATCGTGTGGCGCGCCGAGGACGACAATCGTGACGACCTCGCGTACGACGTGCTGTATCGCCGCGAGGGCGAGACGTCGTGGAAGCCGCTGAAGCGCGCCATGAGCGAAGCGATTCTCGTGTGGGATACCTCGTCGGTTCCGAACGGCCGCTATTTCGTGCGCGTGGTCGCGTCGGATACGCCGTCGAACTCACCCACGACCGCGCTGACCGGCGCCATGGAGAGCACGTCCTTCGACATCGACAATACGCCGCCATCGATTACCGTGACGGCGGTGCGCCGCGAAGGATCGCGCGTGACAATCACCTTTGAAGTCCGCGACACGAACTCCGCCGTGCAAAAAGCCGATTACTCGCTCGACGGCGATCGCTGGCAGACCATCTACCCGAAAGACGGAATTGCGGATTCGCGTTTCGAGCAGTTCGAGCTTGTCCTCGATGGAGATGCGGGTGCGCGTGGAGTGATTCTGCGCGCGGCCGATGCGCTCGGTAATGTGGCGAGCGCTCGGGGAGAAGCGCCCGAGCCCTCAGGCCGTCGTTGACGTCTCGAGAAGATCCGAGCGCTTGAGCGGCGCTTCTTCGATCGACTCGGCCGGGGGAATCCGATTCACGGGCGCAACCGACGGTGGCACCCGAATCGCCCTTGGCTCAGGCGTCTGCACCGTCGTCATCACAATCAGCCACACCATGTTGACGGCTACGGCGCGGCCGACCGGCGTCTGCGCCGGCGCGAACCTGGACTGCCGCACGGCGGCGTCGAGCATCTCGACGTCGTTGGGGTGCATGTTGCGGGCCTGCCCGCTGCGCTCGGAGTTGAGCAGCTCGTAGTTGGCGATGCGACCGTCGCGGCTGACGACGGCGGCAACAGCGAAGGTGGCGTCCTGCTCGGGAATGCTCTCGAACACGGTACCGTCGTCGAGCGCGCGCGGCATCGAGATGCCACCGGCTCGGTCGCTATCCACATACTTGAGGAACAGCCGATCGTAGCGCGCGGTGTTGCCAGGCATCAGCGGGTTGCGCTCGCCGCCAGGATCGGAGAGCGTCTCGAGCATCGTCGCCAGCGATTCCGGCCGCTCGAGTGTGGTGCTGTGCAACACGCTCAAGGCGAGCGCCAAGCCGACAGTCACCGCCGACGTGGCTCCAAGCGCCGGCCACAGCAAACGCATGTCGGTGAACATGTCGCGGAAGCGGGACGCGAACGACATCTCTTCTTCCGCCCGCACACGAATCAGGACGCTGGCCTGCACGTGGCTGATCGTCTGCGCTTCCTCACCGTCTGCGGGGGGCGCGAGTGAGCCGAGGCGAATCGAGTGGCCAATCAGTTGCAGGTCCTCGACACGCGCCGCGCACGTCCGGCACCAGCGCAGGTGAGACTCGACGGCCACCTGCTCGTCGACCGACAACTCGCTATCGACAAACGCATCGAGGTGTTCGCGGGCGTACTCGCATCCGACGTAGGGGATCATGTGCGGAGCCCCAGCAGCTCGGCGCGCAGCGTTTGCCGCGCGCGTGTGAGCCGCGACTTCACTGTGCCGACCGCGACGCCAAGGGAGAAGGCGATCTCGTCGTAGCGCAACCCGTCAACTTCGCGAAGGATCAGCGCCGTGCGTTGATCGAACGGGAGCCGATCGAGGGCCTGCCAGATACGAGCTGACGTTTCCTTGCTGGCCAGCTGCCGATCCGGGAGGACATCGGTCTTGCACTCGACGTCGCCAAACTGCTGCAGATGATCATCGAGGGAGACCTGGCTCGATCGATGGCGCCGCCGCCACCATCGCTGCCGGTTCCTCGCCTGATTGATGACGATCCGGTAGATCCAGGTTCGCAGCGCCGACTGGCCGCGGAAGCTGGAAAGCGTGCGGAAGACCCGGAGGAAGACCTCCTGCGACAGGTCGAGGGCTTCGTCCCTGTCCCCGAGCAGGTGGAGCGCCAGCGAGTAGACCATCCGCTGATGATTCGAGACAAGGTCGGCGCAGGCCGCCTCGTCGCCAGTGTTACAACGCGCGATTAGAGCGGCTTCCTGAGTATCGACCTCAGACCACGCTACCGCGTCAGCGTTCTTCACCAGGCCTCCGGAAATAGGCGTCTGCATGAAGTTTAGCACCGTCCTCGAGAGCTTAGACCCCACTAGCGCAGGTAAGTTCCTTCGGGGGGTGTACCATCGCTGGCGGAATGAAACGCTCGGTCGTCCTCGCCGTCGCGGCCGTTGCCATCGTCGCAGCCACAGTGCTGGTCTGGGTGGATGCCCGCCGGGAACGCGAGTTTCGGCGGCTGATCGCCGTCGGCGACGCCGCGCTGGCCGGGGACCAGACCTTCGACGCCATCGAGGCCTTCAGCGGGGCCCTCGCCCTGAAGCCGAACTCCATGCTTGCCTCGCTCAAACGGGGCGACACCTACCGCCGGCGGGCCGAGTACGCGGCTGCGCTCCGCGACCTCGGGCAGGCGGCATTTCTCGACCCTGCCGCGCCGCGCCCAATCGAACTGCTTGGCGACGTACAAACCGCGCTGGGCCAATACGCCGCCGCCGCGGCTGAGTACCAGCGGTATCTCGCGATCGACGACCGTGCGCCAGGCGTCCTCTACAAGCTCGCCCTCGCCCACTATCGCAATGGCCTGGCCGCTCGCGCCGTGGACCCGCTTCGCCGTGCGATAGCTCTCAACGATCGATTCGCTGAGGCGCACTACCTGCTCGGCCTGTGTCTGCGCGAGACCGATCGCCGGCAATCCCTGAGCGCATTTCGCCGCGCGCTCGAAATCAGTCCGACGTTCGCCGCGTCCCGCGAGGAACTGGCGCGGCTGTACGAGCAGATGGGCCGCTGGCAGGACTCGATTGACGAACTCGAAGCACTCGCCGCGCTCGAACCGGCGCGCCCGGAGAGGCTCGTCAGTGTCGGACTCGCCTACGCGCGTATCGGCCGACGGGATACTGCCGTGCTCACCCTTGGCCGGGCCGCTGAACGGCATCCCGATGCGACGGTGGTGTACACCGCACTAGGGCGAATCTGGTTGACGTCGGCCGAAGGGCAGAAGGATCCGGTGGCGCTTGGGAAGGCCATCGAAGCGTTGCAGCCTGCGGCGGCGCAAGCGGATGCGGTGAGCGAAACGCGCGCCTTGTACGGCCGCGCACTCGCTCTCTCCGGCAACATGGTCGCTGCCGAGCGCATGCTGCTGCGGGCCGTCGCCATGGTGCCAGTCGATCCGTCTGCCTATCGGTATCTCGCCGAGGTTGCAGGCCAGCTCGGCCATGCGACGATCGCAAAGGATGCAGCCGCCAAATACGCCCTGCTAGCCTCGTCTGCTCTCTGACATCGTCGGGTCGAGTGCGTCGCGAAGTCCGTCTCCAAGGAAATTGAATCCCAGCACGAGCACGGCGATTGCGAGGCCCGGAAAAATCGTGAGGTGCGGCGCGTCGAGCACGTGCGAACGGCCATAGTTAAGCATCGTTCCCCAGCTTGGCGTCGGCGGCTGCACGCCGAGTCCGAGAAAGCTCAGTGACGCCTCGGCGAGAATCGCCCCGCCCATACCGAGCGTCGCCTGCACGATGAGCGCTGGCAGCGTCGCCGGGACGATATGCCTCACCAGGATGCGAGGAGTCGTAGCACCGAGCGCGCGCGCCGCCTGCACGTATTCCAGCTCTCGCACCCGCAGGACCTGACCACGCACCACACGCGCATAACCCACCCAACCAATCAAGGTCAGCGCCAGCACCACGTTGGTGAGACTCGGACCAAGAACCGCGACGACCGCAATCGCCAGCAGCAGTCCGGGGAATGCCATCAGGATGTCGCTGACGCGGCTCATGAGATCGTCAATGATGCCGCCGTAGTAGCCGGCAATCGATCCGAGCAACGTGCCGACGGTGGCTGAGATGCCGACGACCACCGCACCGACGAGCAACGAGATTCGCGCGCCGGCCAGGAGTCGCGCCAGGATGTCCCGGCCGAGTTCATCGAGACCGAACCAGTGCGACAGCGAAGGACCCTCGAGACGCAGCGGTAGATTCTGGAAGGCCGGATCAACGCCTGCGATCGCCGGACCGATCACCGCGGCAAGCAGGGCCACGCACACGATCGCCGCGCCAGCTCTCGTCATTGGTAGCGGATTCGCGGATCGAGAAACCCGTACGCCAGGTCGGTGAAGAGATTCACCGCCACGTATGTCACCGCAATCAGCAGGATGCAGCCTTGCACGAGCGGATAGTCTCGGAAGCCGATCGACTGAATCAGCAGGCGGCCGATACCGGGCCACGAGAAGATCGTTTCGGTGATCACCGCTCCGGTCAGCACCGCGCCGAACTGAAGCCCGAGGATCGTCACGACGGGGATCAGACTGTTGCGAAACGCGTGAACGATCACAGCGCGGCTGCGGGAGACGCCGCGAGCGCGCGCCGCGCGCACGTAGGGCTCATGTAACTCTTCGAGCAGCGACGCACGCGTCATCCGCGCCAGCATCGCCGCGAGCGCCAGTCCCAGCGATAGGGCCGGGAGGACGAGATGATCGATGCCGCCTCGCCCCGACACCGGCAGCCATCCCAGTTCCACAGCAAATACAATCGCCAGCAGCGGTCCAAGCCAGAAGTTCGGAATCGCCATGCCGGTCATCGCGACGCCCATGGCAGCGTGATCGATGAAGGTGCCGCGCCAGGCAGCCGCCGCGATCCCGAGCGGTACGGCGAACGCCATCGCGACGAGCATCGCCGCCAGAGCGAGCTCGAACGTGGCCGGAAGCCGCTC
>Ga0070675_100002514_pt1 | contig 13727 bp, 6 predicted proteins | sample KBSM43metaG_FD_65343 | JGI IMG/M metagenome (GOLD analysis project Ga0070675, IMG submission 65343) | Miscanthus rhizosphere microbial communities from Kellogg Biological Station, Michigan, USA - KBS M4-3 metaG | ecosystem: Host-associated > Plants > Roots > Rhizosphere > Soil ...
GCCGATGCAAGCGTGATCCAGGAACTGGACTCGATCCGCTTCGGGACGGGTGCGCGCGCTCTGGAAAATCGTCTCGATTCGACGCCAACGATCAGGATCCATTGGCCTCTCCGATTTGACATTTCAACGGGCGGCGAGTGGTTCATTCTATCCTTTGGCTATGGCCGACCAACCATTGCCGCGAGGCACGTCGCACGACGTCACGAGGCTGCTCGTCGCGTCGGGCGATCGCGTCGATACGAGAAACGCGGCGGCGGAACGCAGCTTGTCACCTTCACCGAAGCCCTTTCCCGTTGCGAACGAGCGGGGTCCCGACCTTGTTGCGGTCGACGAAGCACTGGCCACGTTGCCCACCATCGATCCACGCAAGGCCCGAACCGTCGAAATGCGCTTCGCTGGACTGACCGTGGAGGAAACCGCCGCACTACTAAAGCTGTCGCCGCAGACCGTCATGCGCGACTGGAAATCGCTAAGGCGCGGCTGCTTAAAGAATTAACGCCGTCGTAGAGGCCATCGTTTAAACTGCCCCCGTGTCGCAACCGGGTTCTACGCGTCCCGTCACCAGCCTGCTACGTGACTGGCGCGGCGGGAGCCAGGAAGCTCTCGACCTTCTGCTGCCGCTCGTCTACAGCGAGCTGCGGCACGTGGCGGCCGCCCGCCTGCGTCAGGAACCGGCCGGCCATACCCTCCAGGCGACGGCGCTGGTTCACGAAGCCTACGTCCGCCTGGTCGATCTCGATCAGCTGACGTTGACCGACCGCACCCACTTCTTCGCGATGGCGGCGCGGTTGATGCGGCAAATCCTCGTCGACCACGCACGCCGGAAGCGATCCGACAAGCGCGGAGGAGGCGCGACGCTCTTGACCCTGGACGGTGTGGCGGCCGCGGCTTCGCCGCCGGCTGTCGATGTGCTCGACCTCGACACCGCCCTCGAGGAATTGACGACCGTCGACGAGCGGCTGGCTCGGGTCGTCGAGCTGAAATTCTTCGTCGGTCTCACGCTCGCGGAGACCGCCGACGCTCTCCACGTCTCGCACGCCACGGTCGAACGCGACTGGGCGATGGCCAAGGCCTGGCTGCAGCGGCGTCTTCTGGGGCCGAAAGGTCCCGCGCATTCCTGAAGAGCCGACGTCCACCCGCGTTATCATGCCAGCCGCGAGCATGTCGAACTGGCTCAGGGTCAAGGAGGTTCTCGCGGCCGCGATCGAAGCAAGCCCGGACCACCGGGCGGCTCTCGTTGATCGACTTTGCGCCGGCGACGCTGAGCTGCACGCAGAGGTCGAATCGCTGCTCCAGGCCTACGAGGCCTCTTCGTTCCTGGAACAACCGCTCACCTCCGGAGCATTCTCCGACGAGTTCGAACCGAACATCGGGCGCAAGCTCGGACCCTACATCATCGAAAAAGCGATCGGTCGGGGCGGCATGGGCACGGTATACGTCGCCCGCCGCGCGGACGAGGAATTCGAGCGCCGGGTTGCGATCAAGATGATTCGCCGCGGGATGGATTCCGAAATAATCATCCGGCGCTTCCGCCACGAACGCCAGATTCTTGCGTCGCTCGATCACCCGAACATTGCATCGCTGTTCGACGGCGGCACCACCTCGGATGGTTTGCCGTACTTCGTGATGGAGTACGTGTCGGGCACGCCGATCGATCGCTATGCCGCCGAGCATCGCCTCAGTACCACGGCGCGGATCGAGCTGTGCCTGCCGATCCTCGATGCGGTGCAACACGCGCACGATCGGCACATCGTCCACCGCGACATCAAACCTGGTAACGTCATGGTTTCTGCCGGCGGCCATCCGAAGCTGCTTGATTTCGGCATCGCGAAGATCCTCGGTCCGGACGTCGATACGCCGACGACGTTCAGTTCGGTGGCTCGCCCGATGACCCCGGACTATGCCAGCCCCGAGCAGCTTCTCGGAGAACCGATCACTGCGGCGAGCGACGTCTACGCGCTCGGACTTCTGTTGTACGAACTCGTGACGGGTCATCGCCCGTTCGGCGATGCGCTGCACACGCCGGAGCAGATGGCGCGAATCGTCTCGGAACAGGATCCGACGCGGCCGAGCGCCGTGATTGCGCACGCGGATGCCGGAACCTCGGAGCTGCCAGGCGGTCCGGCCGGCATCGACAACACCCTGGACGCGATTTTGTTGAAGGCGTTGCGTAGGGAGACCGATCGAAGATACCCGTCGGTCAGCGCCCTGGCTGACGATCTGCGGAGCTATCTATCCGGCCAGGCGGTCGGCGTGCTGTGGGATGCTCGCCGCTACCACGGAACGCGACTGCTGCGCCGTGCGCAAGTGCCTGTTGCGGTTGGCCTCCTCATCGCCGTTGCGGCCGGCACGGGGCTACTGGTGAGCAGACGTAGAGCTTCCAGCAGGACGACGGCCGCCGTCGTCCAGGCGGCGCCGCGGCCCTCAGTCGCGGTCATCGGCTTTCGCAACTTGTCCGAGCGCCCTGCCGACGGGTGGCTGGCCACGGCCATCGGTGAAATGCTGACGACCGAGCTCGGGGAAGACGGACAGTTGCGCGTGTTGCCTGCCGAGCGGGTGTCGCGCGTCCGTGGAGAAGTCGATCAAACGTCTGGCGCGGCGATCAGCGAGGATGACGTCGCTGCAATCCGCACGGCACTGATGTCGGACTATGCGGTGCTCGGCACGTTGACCGTGATCGACGGATCCGCGCCGCGCGCCCTGCGTGTCGACGTCCGGATGCATCGGTCCGGCCGGGAGCCGATTTCGGTTTCCGGGACGGGCGATGAGGGACAGCTGTTTGCGCTGGTCGCGAACCTCGGTCGCGAGCTGCGGTTGCAGTTGGGACTCCGCGAAGCACCGGTTGACACCACGCGCAGTGCGCGCGCCGCGTTTCCGCAAACGCTCGAGGCGACGAAGCTGTACGCCGAAGGCACGGCGCGCCTTCGTCTGCTCGACGCCGTCAAGGCCCGCGAGCTGCTCGAACCGGCGGCGTCACGGGAACCGGACAACCCGATGATTCAATCGGCGCTCGCGTCGACGTGGGCCGCCCTTGGTTACGATGGTCGTGCCGTGGCCGCCGCTCAGAAGGCTTTCGACTCGTCAGGTGGCTTGAATCGCGAAGAGCGCCTCAACGTCGAAGGCCGATTGTACGAGGCGCAGCGCAAGTGGCCGATGGCGGTCGAGGTCTACCGGACGCTCTGGGGATTTTTCTCCGACAACATCGAGTATGGACTGCGGCTGTCTGCGGCGCAGACCGGTGCGGGGGACGCGAAAGAAACGCTCAAGACGATCGAGGCGATGCGGCGGCTCGGCGAGCCGCATCGCTTGGATCCGCGGATCGACCTCGAGGAGGCGCAGGCCGCCACCGCGCTCGGCGATTTTCCACGCGAATCGGCGGCCATTCAGCAGGCTCTGCAGCGTGCGGACCGCAGCGGTTCGCGATTGCTGGTCGCGCGCGCACGCCTGCTCGAAGGCCGGAGCTACTTCAATCGTGGCCAGTCTGCAGCCGCGCAGCAGTCGCTCGACATGGCACACCAGGTGTTCATCGCGGTCGGCGATCGCGCCGGTGCCGCCTCGGCGCTGAACGCATTGGGCGTGGTTCTGGGCGATAACCTGGATGACACGCGCCCTCGACGGATGCTCGAGCAATCGTTGGCGATTAGCGAAGAAATCGGCGATCGCCGCGGAATGGCCGCGGCGCTCAACAACCTCGGAATTCTTCTGAAAGACCACCGCCGCTACGACGAAGCACGCCGAGCACACGAGCGGGCGCTCACGCTCCGACGCGAAATCGCCGATCAGAACGGGATCGCGACCTCGCTCGGCAACATCGGCGTGGTGTTGCTCGAGGAAGACCGACTCGCCGAAGCCGCCAAGTACTATCGCGAATCGCTCGACACTATGCGAGCGCTGGGCGACCGTCGCGGCGAAGTGCGCGCGCTTCACAATCTTGCGATCGTCGATCGCCAGCTGGGCAACCTCGCGGCGGCACGCGCCAGCTACGAATCGTCCCTCGCGACGCGCGCTCAGATCGGCGATAAGCGCGGCGGCGTGATGGGGCGTGTCGAACTCGGGATGGTCCTGCTCGCTCAAGGGGAAATCGACCTGGCGCGCAAAAATGAGGAGGAGGCGCTGACGATTGCCCGCGAGATTCCACTCAAGAATGGCGAGGCGATGGCCATCTACCAACTCGGAGAGATTGCTCTCGCGTCCGGCGATCTGGCTGCCGCGCGCCGACTCCATGAGCAGGCACTGGCGATGCGCCGCGAACTGAACGAAACGCGAACGGTGATCGAGAGCCGCATTGCGCTGGCCGAGCTGGCGATCGAAGAAGGCCGCATCGCCGACGCCGAACGCGACGCTGTCGCGCTTGAAAAGGAGCTCGGGCGCGAATCGGATCGCGCGCTGCGGATCGCCCTGAAAGCGCTGCTCGCGCGCGCCCGACTCGCCGCAGGCGACGTTCAGGCCGCCGACCGAGCGCTGGCGGCGGCACGGCCGCTGGCTGCCAAGACTGAGCAGATCGAGCCACGCGTCCAGTTGGCGCTCGTCGAATCAGAGTTGGAAGCCGTGCAAGGGCACAACGATCGCGCGCGCACGCGCTTGTCGACACTGCGCGCCGCGCTCGCTCGCACCGGAATGGTGCTGGCGGAGCTCGAATGCCGCTCGGCGCTCCTGCGGCTCGACCGCATCGAAGGACGCGCCACCGTTCGGACCGACGCGGCAACCCTCCGGAAAGACGCGCAGGGGCACGGCGCCGGACTGATTCTGCGCCGTATCCCGACGCTGTGACCGTTCGAGCCGTTTGAAAATCGTCGTCTACGCTGACTTCTGCCTTCCCGGAAGCAGACATATTTCGATGACGAATTTTCTTGGTCGCAGCGCGCGCCGTTGTGCTAGAAATCCCACACCCTAAGGCTTGCACGATCTTCACTCGCACAGAGGACTGCCATGGCGCCTTCCGAGAATCGCCCGCGGCGTACTGTCTTTCTCGTGGCGTTTGTCATCGCTTGCGCGATGGTGCTGCTTGCTCCACCCTCCGCGATGGCAACACCCATCCTCACAGTCGATCCGACACCATTGGCCAGCGGTCAGCTCCACGTCGAGATCAATGTCAGTGGCGCCGTCGACGTGTACGGGTATCAATTCAGCGTCGAATACGACCCGTCGGTCCTCGCAGTAGCGGACCCCTTCAATCCCGCGACGGAAGGCACGTTCTTCTCGTCGGTCTACCCCGACCCGGGCGAGACGTTCTTCTTCCCGGGCTTGGACGACGGATTGGGGCACATCACGTTCATCGCGAATACGCTCGTCGGTCCGCTCGCGGGTGTGACTGGGTCCGGCTCGCTCGCATCGATTGACTTTACGCGTCTGAGCGACGACCCGACCACCGTCGTCGCGTTTCTGGACGAGGCGAACGGTGACGGATTCGTCGGTTCCGAGGTTACATCGGTGCCCGAGCCAGCCACGATGCTTCTCGTCGCGACCGGCTCGGCGTTCGTCATGCGCCGGCGCGCTCGACGTCGCCGCCATTTGTAGTTCGTCGCGACTCTCGACCGTTCGTCGCTGGAGGTAGGAAATGAGCCGCTCCCGCCTGTTCCGTGCCGCCCTGGTGAGCCTGCTGGTCGCCGGCTCCGCGCTCCTGCAGCAGCCATCGTCGGTCGCGATTGCCGCCGGCCAGGTCTTGCCGTTAGCCGCGTGCACCCCGGCGCCGACAGGAATCCCGGCCAACGCCGGCACGGGCCAGTTCGGCCCGCTCGCGCGCCACATTTACACGCTTCGCCTGCCGGTCGGCGACACACTGCCGCCCGGCTCGGCGATTTTCTACGTGTTCTCGGTCTTCGACACCGGATCGACGGTCGTGGTCATCAACAACCAGCCGGCTGGATTCAGCGATGCCGACCTGCTGCAGCTGTGCTCGCCCACGAGCAACTGCGACACGTCGGGTGCGACCGCGATACCGCCGACCCGCGATCCGAATGTGCCGGCGAGCCTCAACGTTCGGCTGTGGGGGCTCGGCGCGACGATTCCTCCCGGTAACGGCGCTCCGCTCGACAATCCGCAAGCGGAAACGCTCGACGTGCAGGTTCGGCCGAGTCCCACCGCGATCCCGACGTTGATCGGCGCTCCGGTGGCAGCGCGGACCGTCGCGCACATCGACTACGGCACCATCATCACGCGCACGTACGATTTCGGCGGCGGCCCCTTCGACTTCTCCGCGCCGGACATCACGTTCTACAACGCCGGCGACGCGGCAATCCCGACCGTGCCGTTCACCTTCCGGCTCCTTCCGCGCGGCAGCTTCGACCATGCTCTCGACGGTGCCTCCATCGGCCCGCGATTCTTCCTGGACACGGCGGTCGTGAAGAACGGGACCCATACGATCACGAACAACCTGACGACGTCGGCAATCATGTACGACACGGGCAACACGACCACGTCGGTCACCGAGGATGCCGCGCGCGCGCTTGGCATCGACCCGATCAACGACACGCCGGTCGATTGCTTCGATGCCGACACCGCCAACGGACGCGTGACGCTCAAGGGATTCATGATCGACAAGTTCGAGATGACGACCGCCGATGGTTTGAACCGATACGTCATCCACAACCCGCTCATCTATGTCGAGCCTGATCTGCAGAATCCACAGCGGCCGGCATTTCCCGACGGGGTGGCGGTAGTCATGGGCTCGAACTACTTCGCGCCGGGCAAGGTGCTCTTCGACGGTCCGGGTCAGGCGCTCCGCCTCTACACGGCTTTAAGCGCAGCCGATACCAACGAAGACGGCCGCGTCGACTGCGCCGACCTGGCGATCGTGCGGGCGTCGTTCGGAAAGCGCAGAGGACAGGCCGGATACGACGAGCGCGCCGACGTCAACCGTGACGGCATCGTCAACATCACCGACTTGACGTTCGTCTCGCGGCAGCTGCCCGCCGGAACGAGGTGTTAAGGGGGATAGTCGCGCTCGCCCCGCTACTCGCGGCGGCCCAACGGGTTGGCGCCGAATTCCAGGTCAACACCCGCGTTCCCGACGCCCAGAGCTTCCCGTCGGTCGCGGCCGCGCGCGCCCCCACCGGGACCGGCCCATCCCATGGGTGATTGATGAGGGAGTTTCCACCAGCTTTGCGCCTTTGAAGACAGCCACGGAAGCCGCCACGAACGGCGGCTCCGGGGCCTTCAAAGGAGCAAAGTCATGGCGCCACACAACACGAACCATCGTCAGGCTGGTCGCTCCCGTGGGATCGCGTCAAGTCTGCTCCGCGCATCGTCGCCGACGCTGGGAATGCTGATGATCTCGGCGACTGCGTGGGCGGGCAACCATCAGATCTGCTACCAGATCCCGCCGCTGGCGGGCTTCACAACGATCGCGGCACGCTTCGCCTGCCGGACGGACGCGGCGAACTCGCCGGGTTGTCAGATCACCGGAGTTCAGGCGGTCACTCCGGGAACATCGGTCAATTCGTTCAACGGCGTGAACCAGAACGCGTTCAGCGCCGAGTCGGAAGCCGCCTTCAGCGGTCCCGGCGTGTATGTCGGGAACATTTCATTCTCGGACGGGACGGCCCGCACGTGCACCGTGGAGGTGCCGGCCTCGGCGTACCTCAAGGCGAACTCCGGATATCAACTTCGCACGCTTCTCGGATTCAACACCGACGAGTCGGGCCTCGCGATGACCGGAGTCTGGCAGTCGACATCGGCCCCCGCCGACCAGGCGTTTGTTGAAGTGGTCGTTCCGCCCGACTTCGTGGCGGTGGGTGGCGGTGCGGAAGGCACGGAGACGCCGTATGGCACGCTCGTGAACGAGTCGCTTCACTACAGCGTGCCGCAAACCTGGCTGGCGGCCTCACACGGCAACATGCCGGCGGGCGCTGCTCAGCAGATCTCTCCGGTTATCGGCTGGGGAATCGGGCTGAAGATTGAAGGGATCGATCGGACGACGCTGCGGCAGATCGTGCAGTTTCCCGGCGCCGGCTCGTACTCGATATCCGGAAGTTCGTTCGAGTCGAATCCGACGTCGACTTACACGACGAACATGTTTGGCGGGGTGGACAAGCTTCTGTATCCGCAGACGCTGGCCGCCATTTCCGGCGGCATCGACGCAGAGCACGGGTCAACGCCCAACGATCAGTACGCGACCGAAACCCGGCCGGTGTTCTTCAACCAGTGCTTCACATCCGGCGCCTGCGAGCGCGTGGTTCGCGGCTGGACCGCTACGTCGAAGGATCACCTCAATTCCAGCCCGTGGTGGGTCTTCGCGCAGATGACAACCGTGCCGAAGGAGCTGACCATCAACGGCACGCTGTTCCATGTGGAGACGCAGGTGTCGAGCGCGACCTCGGCTGCGGCGGCGCATCCGAGCGTCAGCGCGGCGCTGCCGGCCGGCTACGCGCTGACCGGCATCGGTGCCTTCGTGGATTGGCAGCAGCCGCCAGCCGGCTTTGTGGGGGCAGGCAATATGCTGTGGCGTCTGAAGCCACGTCCTGACTTCAACGGCGTGGAGGCTGGCTCGAAAGATCAATGGATTCAGTCGCCCGCGGCAATCACCGGGTTCGCGATCGGGATGAAGCTGGTTCCCGGGGGTTTGCCGCCGCTGCAGGTTAGAGTGTTCACCTGCAAGTTTGGTTGCTGAGCGATAACCGCCACCGTAAGAGCTCCGGTACGCAGCTAACTGCGTATCGGAGCTTCTCGTTTGATTAGTGACGATCACGGGCGAGGGATGCGTTCAAGGCTTGACACGGCGAGGCCTTCGAACGCCTTCGCGCCCTGCGCCCGGGCCACGGCGATCGCCCGGCGAATTGATGCTTCGGCCTCCGAAACACGGCCGGCCGCGACGAGTAACTCGCCATGAACGCGGTGCAGGTCGGCTTCGTAGTTTCGCTCACCCGTTCGTTCGATGGTGTCCTCGGCGTCTTTGACCACTTGCAACCCGGGACCAATCCGGCCGGCCGCGAGGAGCGCCTCGGCCATCAACGTCAAATAATAGGTGCGTTGGTGCGCGGTTTCCGTCTCCCGGTGCATCTCCATGCCGGCGCGCATCTCGGCGCATCCCTCGTCGACCGCGCCCTGCATCGCCTTCGCCCATCCTGCCAGCACTCGACCGATCGCCCCGTAGTACGGGAAACCGTGTTCGTCGGCCAGTCGCAGCATCGTATCGGTCATTTCCCGAATCGCATCAAACCGGTGATAGAAGACTTCCTGCGTCACCGCAACCGAGAGTGCATTGCAGACGCCAATCGGGTGTCGGATTTTCTGGGCGACGTCGACACCGTCTGTCGTCATCGCTGCCGCCGCCTCGGCATCGCCCATGTACAGCAGGACGCGTCCGAGATGCATGCGGTTGAGAATGGCACCGTAGAGAAACGCGTGCTCTGCGTGCTGTTTGTGGTCGTACAAGGCGATGCTGCGTTCGAACTGTTCGCGCGCGCTGACGTACTCGCCGGTGTATTGCATCACCAGTCCACGAGCCCAGTGGGCCTGCACCTTCAGCGCGGTTGCATCCGTCAGTTCGGCCTGGCGCAGGCACTGGTCGGCAAAGTCGCGCGCCCGCGCGTACTCGGCGCGCACGACCGTCACAATCGTCAACCCGAACAGGACACGAAACATTTGCGTCCGATCGCCGACTCTCTCGCACAAGTCGCGAGCGCGCAGATGTGCCCGCAGCGTCTCCGACGCAGCAAATCCTCTGACCGTCATCAGCGACGGCCCGAGGGTCATCACCAGCTTCAGCTCCTGGCGCGGACGATCGGGACCTTCCGGCATCCGCTGTGTCATCTCCAGCCCGCGTTCGCACAGCGTGATCGCTTCGCGGTTGGCGAAGATTCGCGCCGCACTGCGCGCAGCGGCAAGAAAATAGTCCGAAGCGCGGGCCCAGTCGCGCGCAGCCTGATAGAGGAACGCCAACTCGGAGGCGATCGTCCCCCGATCGTCGCCGTAAAAAGCGACCAGCGCATCGGCGACGGCACCGCTCATCGACGCACGGCGACTCGGCGTCAGCGTGGCGTAGAGCGCGTTCTGGTGCAGGACGTGCACGAACCGGTAGCGCAGCGTCAGCGTATGGTCCGGCAACTCGTCTTCTTTCTCCAGCGTCACCAGGCCGTAGGCGCGATCCAACGTCTGTAGCCGCTCTTCCACGTCGGCTGGCTCCATCGCCAGGGCGCGGGCGACGACGGCCGAATCGAAGGCGTGGCCTTGCGCACTCGCCGCCTGCAACAGCCGGCGGTCGCCGTCGCCAAGCTGCGCAACCTTTCGCTGAATCATGCTGCGGACCGTTTCGGGCAGGTCCGTCTCAGTCTCGGGGACCGTTTGCACCAGCGCCCACTGCCCGTTCATCCGACCGATCACCTGCTTGTCCCGCAGATAGCGAACCACGTCGGCCATGAAGAGCGGGTGACCTTCCGTCTTGGCAAAGATCAACGCGGCAAAGGCGCTCGGAAACTGGTGGTGCGGGAACTCGATCGCCAGAAACCGATCGACGTCTTCCCGCGAAAGCAGATTCAACGGCAGGTCGTGGCAGATACCGCGGCTCTTCATATCAAGCGCGAGCGCCACGAACGGATGAGCGCGCAGCCGCATTTCGGTCAGCCGATAGGTGACCACGATCAACAGCTGCATCGTCGGCAGCTTCGTCGCCAGATAGGCGATGATGTCGACCGTCGAGGCGTCGGACCAATGCAAGTCGTCGAAGAACAGCACCAGCGGATTGCCGGTCGCCAGCTCCTGGAGGAAGGCCACCAGTTCGCGCTTCATGCGCTCCTGAGAAACAGCCGGCGCCTCCGTCATCAGGCGTTCGACCGACGTGTCGGCAGACGTGGCCACCTGCACGTACCATGAAGGTGCGCGAGCCTTCATCGTCGGCACGATGGATGGCGTCGCGCGGATGAGGCTTTCAAGCGCCTCGAGGAATGGCAGATACGCCTCCGACCCGGCGAGCCGCTCGGAGGATCGCCCGCGCCCGACCATCGGAGCCGGGCTGAAACGCTGAAGCTCGGATAGAAAGTCTTCGACCAGCGTCGTCTTGCCGAGACCCGCTTCGCCGGTGACGCACAGCATCAGGCCGCGACCCTGACCGGCCCGATAATAAGCGTCGCGCAATCGGTCGCGCTCCGCGCTTCGGCCGACGGTTTCGCGCGACATGCCGATGCCGCGATCGACTGGAACGATCGCCATCGGCGCGACGTCGGCGGCGGCGCCGAGCGCCGCCGCCACGTCGAGGGCGCTCGGCCGCAAATGCGGCTGCTTCTGGAGCATTGACAGAATCAGGTTCGCCAACGCCGGCGGCACGTCGGAATTCAGCGTCGACGCCGAAATCGGCGAGCCGTGCACGATTTGGTACATCGTGGTCACTTCGCTCCCGCCCGCGAATGGCTTCCGGCCGGTCGCCATCTCATAAAAAATCACGCCAAGCGAGAACACGTCGGAAGCGCCGCTGACCGGCGCCGCCTGCACCTGCTCCGGCGACATGTAGGCGACGGTACCAATCAAGGTCCCCGCGTGCGTATGCATGACGGTGTTCGCCATCGAATCGGCCGCGCTGTCCGTCGCACTGAGACGGGCAAGCCCGAAGTCGAGCACCTTCACGTATCCGTCCTCGCGGACCATGATGTTCTCGGGCTTGATGTCGCGATGCACGATGCCGGCACCGTGTGCAACCGCCAACGCGCGCGCCGCCTGGCGTCCGATCGGCGCGATCGCCTCCAGCCCCTGACGCCCGCCAATCAGTGCCCGGATCGTCTGTCCATTCACGTATTCAAGGACGATGAAGCGGGCGCCACTGGCTTCGCCGATCTCGAAAATCGTCACAATGTTCGGATGATTGAGCGCTGAAATCGCCTTCGATTCCTGCTCGAAACGCCGCAGGCGCGTGGCGTCGGCGGTTCGTTCGGCGCGCAGTAGTTTGATCGCGACGAGGCGGTCGAGCCGCGTGTCGCGAGCCAGGTACACCTCGCCCATGCCGCCGGCGCCGAGGCTCGACAACAGCTGGTAATGCGCGATCGTGGGGGGAATCACGTGACCTCAGCGAAGACAACCGCGGGATCGCTGAGAGCCTGTGCCACCGCCAGAGTCTACTGAGTTTCCAGGGGGTCGCCAACGACTCCGCGCGAACGGAGGCATCAGCGCGCAGCGAGTCGGCGGCGAACTTCGGCCCAGGGAATGGTCTTGACCGGAAACCGGAGACCGCTCGCCGCAAAGTATCGATGGCTGCGGGGGCGCGCAATCAATTGAATTTGGAGTTCTGCTGGACTGCTGCATGACGCGGACGACCAGCTTGCTCCTGGTCTAAGGGTTCGAACCTGAAACCCGATACTTGCGCGGCAACCGGAACCTGACACGCGCCGGCTCCGTCAACGAGTCTACGGAGAAACCATGGGAGCTCTGCTGCAGGATGTGCGGTTCGGCGTCCGGGCGATGCGAAAGACACCGGGCGTGACGGCGGTTGCCGTGCTGGCGCTCGCGCTCGGCGTCGGGGCCAACACGGCGATGTTCAGCATCGTGAACGCCGTTCTGCTGCGGCCCCTGCCCTACACCCAACCCGAGCGCCTGCTGCAGCTCTACACGAGCATGCCGCAGTTCCGCGAGGCATCGGTTTCGTACCCGAACTTTCTCGATTGGCGGCAGCGGAGCGGCTCATTCGATCGAATGGCCGCCTACCGCGGCGACACGTTCAACCTCACCGGACAGGCGACACCCGAGCGGCTTCGCGGTCAGATGGCTTCGGCAGAGATTTTCCCCACGCTGGACGTGAAGCCGATCGTCGGCCGCACCTTTGGCGTCGACGAAGACCGTCGAGGCAGCGCGCCGGTAGTCGTGCTCACTTCGAACTTCTGGAGGACGCGCTTCGGCGGCGACCCGCACGTGCTCGGCAGCAGCCTCACCTTGAACGAACGGCTCTACACGATCATCGGCGTCGTGCCGAGCGACGACGTGATCTGGCGGCGCGCGTCTGTCATTGTGCCGATCGGCCAGTGGAGTGAACCGCTGTTCTGGAACCGCGGCGTGGGAATGGGCATGCGCGTCGTCGCGCGGCTCAAGGCCGGCACGTCGCTGAAGCAGGCGCAAGCCGAACTGGACGGCATCGCCGCCGCTCTGGCGCGGGAGTACCCGACCGAAGACAAGGACCGCGGCATCAATGCGGTCTCGCTGCGCGAGAATCTGACGGGAGACGTGCGCACTCCGCTTTTCGTGCTGCTGGGCGCCGTCGGGTTCGTGCTCCTCATGGCGTGCGCCAACGTCGCCAATCTGCTGCTCGCCCGCGCGAGCGCCCGGCGTCGTGAGCTGGCGATCCGGACGGCGCTCGGCGCTACACGCGGCCGCGTCGCGCGGCAGCTGCTGACGGAAAGCGTACTGCTCGCGGCCGCTGGAGCTGGGCTCGGACTGGTGGTCGCGAGGTCCCTCAACGCCGCGTTCGTCGCGAAAATCGCCAGTCAGCTCCCGCGGGCCGACCAGGTTCATCTGGATGGCACCGTGCTCGCGTTCACTGCGCTCGTGGCGCTCGGCGCCAGCTTCCTGTTCGGGCTCGCACCGGCATTGCGCAGCGCGCGCGCCGACCTGAACGACGCGCTCAAGGAAGGCGACCGCGGCAACACGAGCCGTCAGCGCCTGCTACCGGCGCTGGTTGTCGTGCAGATCGCGCTGGGCCTGGTCCTGACGGCATCGGCCGGGCTGATGATCCGCACGATGTCGAAACTCTGGAGCGTCAATCCCGGTTTCGATCCGCAGCAGGTGCTGACGTTCGGCGTCGCCGGATCGAC
>Ga0070675_100002520_pt1 | contig 13711 bp, 10 predicted proteins | sample KBSM43metaG_FD_65343 | JGI IMG/M metagenome (GOLD analysis project Ga0070675, IMG submission 65343) | Miscanthus rhizosphere microbial communities from Kellogg Biological Station, Michigan, USA - KBS M4-3 metaG | ecosystem: Host-associated > Plants > Roots > Rhizosphere > Soil ...
GTCGACAGGCTCGCATGGCCTTACTCGCAGAACAGCATCTCGACGCTCCTACTCAGGCGTCCCCGAGTAGACCGCCGGACTGGAGCCCAGTCAAGCGATGGACGCAACATACAAGATCGCAGAGCACATGACTGCGGCAGGGCCGGCCCTCGGCCGGCCATGGCATCGAGGCGCGACCACGATCACAAACGCCTGCATGACGACGACGAGGCGCTTGTGATCGCGGTCGTGCCTCGATCCGATGCCGCGCTTGCGCGGCCTGCCGCAGTCCTCTGTGTTCTCTGCGGCCTCTGCGTTGATCTTGACCTTCGTCCTTCGTGGCCAAGCGTGAGCGTTTAAGCCGTGGTTACTGCGCCGTACCGGTCGTCAGCGTACCGGCGTAGGAATCCCGCACGAAACAACTGCGAGAGGACGCGCTCGGACGTGGCGAGATCGAGACCGAGAAACGCTGCCGCCTCACGCGTGGTGAGCCGAAGATCCGGGGCCGCTTCGAACTCTTCGCGGATCCATTGCACGAGTTTGCGAAAGGACTTCATTTCCATGACTGTTCCGGCGACGCCGGCCTGCACTGTATGAATGGACGGAATGAACATGCAGGACGGCGCCGTTGTGCATCGCGCATTGCGCATGGGACATTGAGCACTGACTGTCGTGCGCGTCAGCGCACGACGTTGAGAATCACCCCGCCGTAGATGCGGTGACCGTACCGCGTTTCCTGTCCGAAGAACGCCGGTGCATCATCCTTGGACTGCACCGCGATGAAGCGATAGTCACCGCGAAGCCCCCAGCGGCCGGCATACCACTTCACGCCGCCACCGACATTGGTCGTGAGAAACGTGGTGGTGTCGTTGACGCCGACCTCGGCACGCTCGAACAGGCTCAAGCCGCCGAGACCCGCGGTCGCATACGGCACGACCGATCCGCGACCGGCCGAGACGATCAGGTTGCCGCTGTAGTTCAGAAAGTGTGGCGTCTTCACATCGGCCGTGCCGGTCGCGAAATCGAGACTCTGCGAGACGCCGAGCAATCCGCTGACCTCGCCTTCGACGCCGACAAACCGATTGACGTTCACCGTTGCACTGCCGCCGAGGTCGTAGTTGCCGAAGCTCGGACTGTTGCTGTCGCTCTCTTCGGTGAAGAACGCGGCGCCGCCAGGAATGATCGTGACCTCGAACGTGCCTGGACCAGGTGTCGACTCCCGGGTCTGAGCCTGCGCACGATCAACGCCAATGAGTGAGATGAGTACTAGTACTGCGATCCAACGTGACATGACTACCTCCGTAAACGTTACGAAATGGGAATTCCGCCGAGGGCTTTGTAAACCGCGATGACGCTCGTAAACACGCCGGCCTCGGCTTGCGCGACGGCGTCCTCTGCCTGCAGCTGTGTGCGTTCCGCGTCGAGCAGCGCCAGGAAATCGACGACGCCCGCTTGATACCGCGTCCGCGCGATCGTCGCGGCGCGGGTGCTCTCGCGCGCCTGATCGGCCAGTCTCACCAGCCGCTCCTGCTCGTCGCGATAATTCACGAGTGCGTTCTCGGTCTCCTCGATCGCACGCAGGACGACCTGCTCGAACTCGGCGATCGATTCGCGCGTCGCGCCTTCGGCGCCGCGCAGCCGGGCGCGCGCGCTACCGATATCGAACGCCGCCCAACTGAGCGCGGGCGTCACCGCCCAGGCGCGCGAATCGGAGACGTTGAAGAAGCCGCTGCCGCGTCCGGCCAACAGGCCAAGGAATCCGGTGATGCTGATCTGCGGAAAGAGCTCGGCGGCGGCGACGCCCTCGCGCCCAGTCGCTGACGCCAGCCGCCGTTCCGCGGCGCGCACGTCGGGCCGCCGGCGCAGCAGCGATCCCGGCTCGCCGATCGCCAGCGCCTTTGTCAGCGGCGGATAGGCACGGGACGTGAGATCGACTCCGAGTCCTCCCGGCCGCACGCCGATCAACACGGCGAGGTGATGCTCACGCTGCGCGATCGCACTACGGATGGGCGGGATACTCGCTTCGATCGCCGCAACGCGCGCCGCCGCGCTCGCGACATCCTGTTCCTCACCGAACCCGGCATCGCGCCGGACCTGTGTGAGGCGCAGCGTCTCACGCTGGTTGAGCAGACTCCGATCGGCGACCGCGAGCTGCTGCTGGAGACCGCGCAACTCGAAATAGTTGCGCGCCACCTCCGCCGCGACGCTCACGCGCACATCGTCGACCTCGGCCTCGAAGCTCTCGGCGTTCGCCGCAGCCGCCCGCACCTGCGAGCGGACGCGGCCGAACACGTCGATCTCCCAGAAGGCATCGAAGCCAGCGCGATACGTCGTGATGGGACGGGGTCGTTCCGAAAAGCCTGGAATCGCCTGATCCCTTCGATCGACGCTCGCGCCGGCTACGGCCGTCGGGAAACGATCGAGCGCGACATCGTCGAAAAACGCGCGCGCTTGATCGACCCGGGCAACGGCGATACGGACATCGTGATTGGCTGCTAGTGCTCGCACGACCAGCTCGTCGAGCACCGGATCCTCGAACTGCTGCCACCAGCGCGGATCGAACGGCTGTTCCACCGTCAGCGCCGTGTCCACGTGGCTCAGCACCGCCGGCTCGACGTTGGGCGCGACGTAGGGCCTGCGCACACCGCACCCGGCCGCTGTCAGAATCACCATTCCGTAGAGCGCGGTCTTCAGACCGCGCGTGAAGATGCGACGCATGATCAATTCCCTTCCGCCGGTGCCGCGACTGGAAGACCCGCTCTGACGTGCACCCTGCGGCCCGTAAGCCGGCTGATAACGACATAGAACACTGGAGTCAGAAACAGACCGAACAGCGTGACGCCAAGCATCCCGGCGAAGACCGCGATGCCCATCGCCTGACGGATCTCGAAGCCCGCTCCTGACGAGAACACCAGGGGCACGACGCCCATCACGAACGCCATTGACGTCATCAGAATCGGGCGCAGACGGATGCGGCACGCCGCCAGGATGGCGTCGAGCGTGGACTCCCCTTCTTCCTCGCGCTGCTTGGCGAACTCGACGATCAGAATCGCGTTCTTGCACGCGAGCCCGGCGAGTACGAGGAAGCTGATTTGCGTGAACACGTTGTTGTCGCCGCCGGTCAACCAGACGCCGGCGATCGCCGAGAACATCGTCATCGGGACGATGAGAATCACCGAGAGCGGCAGCGTCCAGCTCTCGTACTGCGCGGCGAGGACCACGTAGACGAGCAGCACACAGAGCGGGAACACCAGCAGCATGGTGTTGCCTGCGAGCAACTCCTGGTAAGCGAGCTCCGTCCACTCGAAGGTCATGCCGGGCGGCAGCTCCGCGCGTAGCGTGTCAGCGATCGCCGTCTGCGCCTGCCCGGAGCTGAATCCCGGCGCAGGACCGCCGTTGATCTCGGCCGCCGGGTAGCCGTTGTAGTGCATCACCTGATCGGGGCCGTAACTGCGAGACACCGTCACCAGCGAACCCAGCGGCACCATGTCGCCTCGCGCATTGCGCGTCTCGAGCCGGCGGATCTGTTCAGGCTGCAGGCGGAACTCCGATTCCGCTTGTGCGTTGACCTGATAGGTGCGGCCGAAGCGATTGAAGTCGTTGACGTAGAGCGAACCGAGATAGACCTGCAGCGTCTCGAAGACGTCGGTCAGCCGCACGCCGTAGCTCTTCACGCGCTCGCGATCGACGTCCGCCTGTATCTGCGGCACGCTGACCTGGAAGCTCGAAAACAGTCCGGCCAGCGATGGCTGCTTCTGCGCCTTCGCCATGCCGTTCTGGAGCTGCGCATAGAGATCCTCGAATCCAGTGCCGGCGCGGTCCTCGACGTAGAGCTTGAAGCCGCCGACCTGCCCGAGTCCCTGCACCGACGGCGGCGGGAAGATCGCGACGATGGCTTCCTGGATCTCGCCGAAGAACTGCCCATTGAGCGCTTGCACGATCGCGCCAGCGGTGAGATCCCGGCTCGTTCGCTCTTCCGCCGGCTTCAACACGACGAAGGCGATGCCGGCATTCGGCGCGTTGACGAAGCCGTTGATCGACAAGCCGGGAAACGCCACCGAGCTGAGGACGCCGGGATGCTTGAGCGCAATCGACGACATCTTGCGGATGACGGCGTCGGTGCGATCGAGCGTGGAGCCGTCAGGCAACTGCGCGAATGCGACGAGATACTCCTTGTCCTGCGTCGGCACGAATCCAGGCGGCACGCGTGCGAACCCTGCGGTCGTCAGGCCAATGAGCCCGATGTAGAGCACGATCGCCACAGCGGACACGCGCAGCACACGTCCCACACCGGCGCTGTAGGCATTCGAGCCACGCGAGAAGAGCCGGTTGAAGGCGCGGAAGAACCACCCGAACAGCCGATCGGCTGCGCGCTGCACGATGTCGCGCGACGCCTCGCGCGGCTTGAGCAGCCGCGACGCGAGCGCCGGGCTGAGCGTCAGCGAGTTGAAGGCCGAGATCACCGTCGAGATCGCAATCGTCAGCGCGAACTGCCGGTAGAACTGACCGGTCAGGCCGCTCACGAAGGCGGTGGGAACGAAGACGGCGCAGAGAACGAGCGCGATCGCGATGATCGGACCCGACACCTCTTCCATCGCCTTCCGCGTGGCCTCGAGCGGCGGTAATCCGAGCTCGATATGACGCTCGACGTTCTCAACGACGACGATCGCGTCGTCGACGACGATGCCTATCGATAAGACGAGACCGAAGAGGGACAGCGTATTCAGCGAGAAGCCCATCGCCAGCATCACGACGAAGGTGCCGATGAGCGACACCGGCACGGCGACGAGCGGGATGACCGACGCGCGCCAGGTCTGCAGGAAGACCATGACGACGATCACAACGAGCAGAATCGCCTCGAACAGCGTTTCGACCACCGCGGTGATTGAGTTGCGGACGAAGACCGTCGGGTCGTAGACGATCTTGTAGTCAACACCCTCAGGAAAGTCCCGCTTGAGCCGTTCCATCGTCTGGCGCACCTGGTTCGACGCCTCGATGGCATTGGTGCCTGGCCGCTGGAAGATGCCGATCGCGACCGCCGGCTGGTTATCGAGGAGGCTGCGGAGCGCGTACTGATTTGCGCCCAACTCGACCCGTCCGACGTCGCGCACGCGGGTGATCTGTCCGTCAGGAGTCGCGCGGACGACGATGTCGGCGAATTCGTCCTCGGTGGTCAGCCGGCCACGCGTGTTGACCGACAGCTGGAAGGTCGTGTCCACCGGCGCGGGCTGCGCGCCAAGGACGCCGGCCGCAACCTGCACGTTCTGCTCCCGGATCGCGCTCACGACGTCCGACGTCGTCAGGCGTCGCGACGCGAGGCGATTGGGATCGAGCCAGACTCGCATGCTGTACTCGCCGGCGCCAAACACCTGCGCACTGCCCACGCCGGCGATGCGCGCCAGTTCGTCCTTGACACGCAGGTTGGCGAAGTTCGACAGATACAGCTGGTCGTAGCGGCCGCTCGGCGACACGAGGTGCACGACCATGATGAAGTCCGGCGTGGACTTCTCCGTCACCACACCAATGCGCTGCACTTCCGACGGCAGTCGCGGCAGCGCCTGCGCCACGCGGTTCTGCACCTGCACCTGCGCGTTATCGAGGTCGGTACCGAGCGCGAAGGTGACGGTCAGTTGCATCCGGCCGTCGGACGTTGCTTGCGAGAACATATAGAGCATGTCCTCGACGCCGTTGATCTGCTGCTCGAGTGGCGACGCCACCGTTTCGGCGATGACCTTCGGATTCGCCCCCGGATACGTGGCACGCACCACGACTGTCGGAGGCACCACCTGCGGATACTCGCTGACCGGCAGCTGCACGAGCGCGAGCGCTCCGGCAACCACAATCACCAGCGACAGTACGGCGGCGAAGATCGGCCGATCGACGAAGAACTTCGAGAATCTCATGATGAGTGATCCGTCGCCTCGACGACGGGAGTGACCTGCACTCCTGGACGAACACGCTGCAGACCATTCACGACGACCGACTCGCCAGCCTCGAGTCCGGTACGCACGACGCGAAGGCCGTCGACGATCGGGCCGAGCGTCACGCTGCGGTACTGAATCTCGCTCTTCGGCCCGACGACGTAGACGAACTTCTTACTGAGGTCGGTGCCAACAGCGCGGTCCTGAATCAGCAGGCCGCGATACGACGCCGTACCAGCGAGACGCAGCCGCACGAACAGGCCAGGCGTGAGCTGACCGTCGCTGTTGCGGAAGACCGCTCGCCCGCGAATCGTGCCGGTCGCGCCATCGAGCTGGTTGTCGAGAAAGTCCAGGTGACCCAGCCGCGGGAAGCTCTCGTCATTGGCCAGAGCCATGCGAATCGCCAGCTCCGTGCCGCGCCGGCCGACGTTGCGCAGGTTCAATCCTTTTGAACCGGCCGCGGCCGAGTACTTCAAGAAGATCTGCTCGTCGGCATCGAAGTAGGCGTAGACGGGATCGAGCGAGACGACGGTCGTGAGCAACGTCGCTTCGCCCGGTCCGCTCGAGACCAGATTGCCTTCGGTGACGATCGCGCGGCCGACGCGGCCGTCGATCGGTGAGGTGACCTTCGTGAATTCGAGGCTCAACTCCGCCGCCCGGAGCGCAGCCTCGACGGCTGCCGATTGCGCCGTCGATTCCTGCGCGAAGGCCGCACGTCGATCGTGCTCCTCTTTCGCGATGGCGTTCTCGGCGCGAAGGTGCTCGGCGGTCAGGAGCTCTGACGCTGCACGCTGACCGGTGGCGCGGGAGCGAGCGAGCTCGGCGCGAAGACGATCCACTTCAGCCTGGAACGGACGCGGGTCGATCTCGAAGAGCGGGTCGCCGCGTCGGACGATGGCGCCTTCCTGGAACCGCACCGCGGCAATCAGACCGGAGACGCGCGGACGGACTTCGACAGAATCGACCGCCTGTAACCGTCCGGTGAATTCGTCCCATTCGGTCACATCGCGTTCGATGACGCTGGCCACGGTGACCTGTGGCGGTGGGGGCGGTCCGGGCTGCGCCGATGTCTGGACGCAGCCGGCCGCGAGAACGATGACGGCGAGCGGCGCCAGCAGACGCCGGTCACGCCGAACAACAGTGTGAGAGTGAGTCATAACGCTATGCAGTCTGGCGCTCGCCTGCGGTCCCAAACAATCGGGCAGTAGCCGCAGATCGGCCTCACGCTTGCGCATCAGGTGCAGGACCGTCGTCCTATGCAGGAAGGACTACGACTTTTGGACGATGTGACACTCGGCCATGCGGGCCATCGCTACCGGGGTGCAACCTGCTCGATAATGGGGAGCCATGAAGGGTGAACCGATGGAGACCGATCTCGTCGTCTGCGACTCACACGAGGCGAGCTCACCGGCAGTTGACGCGCGCGACGTGGACGCGCTGCGCGCCGCGCTGACCCGCGAGACTCTGGAGCGGCGCCGCGCCGAAGCGATGGCGAAGATTCAGACGAACGTCGTGAAGTACGCCGTCGATCTCCTGGCGCGTGAGCCGGACGTCGACGGGTTCTTCCGCGCGCTGCTGAAGACGCTGGCAGAAGAAGGCGAGAGCCACAAGGTCACCGTCTGGCTGATCGACGAGGATCAGAAGGGCTGCGACGTCTGGATGGCGCATATCGACGGCGAGGTCTTCACCGCCAGCAGTGCCGAGTGGAAGACGACGGAGTTTCCGCGTCAGACCTTTGGGCGTCATCTGTTTTCGTATGAGCCGGGCTGGCACCAGACAGTCGAGTACGGCGCTGACGACGAGCGGATGCCCGCCAACGTGCGAGACTTCGTCCGTCGCGAGGGGCTCAGCGAGACGCTCGTGGCGCCGCTCCTGATCAGCGATAAGACGCTCGGCTGGCTGACCCTCTGCTCGCGCGAAACGCGCGACTGCAGCGAGGGACAGTGGTGGCGCATTGCCCTCATTGAGGCGATCGCCAGGCAGGCGGCGCTCGCGCTGCATCACAGCCGGATCCTCGAACTGAAGCGCGTGGAAGAGCGCCGCAAGGCGATCCTCGAGGAACGCAACCGCCTCGCGCGCGACATTCACGACAATCTCGCGCAGGGATTCGCCGCGATTTTGATGCAGCTTCAGGGGGCACAGCGCGAAGCCTGCACCCTGCCGCCGTCAGTCGCGCGCAGCATCGAGACCGCCGTCGATCTGGCGCGCACGCATCTCACCGAGGCGCGGCGGTCGGTCGGCGCGCTGCGGCCGAACGTCGACACCCCCGAGGACGTGAGCCGGGCGATCAAGCGGCTGGCCGAACTCGGGCAGCGCACGACGACGGTGCCGATCGACGTGCAACTCGACGAACTGCCGCGGTTCGGCGATGGCGTCGAGCGCGAGATCATCGGCATCGTGCAGGAAGCCCTGACCAATGCGGTCAAACATTCGCTCGCCCGCCGCATCACCATCAAAGCCTCGACAGTGAACTCGCTCGGATTGCGCCTGTCGGTCGCCGATGATGGCCGTGGCATTCCTCGCGAGCGTCCAACCAGCGGATTCGGGCTGACCAGCATGCAAGAGCGCGCCGAGCGGATTGGGGCGTCGCTGACGATCGTCACGGCGCCGCGCAGCGGTACTGAAATCGTCCTCGCGTGGGAGCCCTCGTCACTGCCGACACAGGTCTATGCCGTCAACTGATTCCACCGCGAGGCCGGCCACGCCCGCCAGCGTCCTGCTCGTGGACGATCACGCCCTGCTCAGGACAGGTGTCGCGAACATCATCAATCAGGAAACCGATCTGCGGGTGGTTGCCGAAGCCGGCAACGGCGTCGAAGCGCTCGAAGCGTACGACCGTCATCACCCGGATGTGACGCTGCTCGATCTGCGGATGCCGGTCATGGAAGGCGTCGAGGTCGTGCAGCGGCTCCGCGAGCGCGACCCGCGTGCGCGGGTGATCGTGCTGACGACCTACGACACCGACGACGAGATCTCACGCGCCCTCAAAGCGGGCGCGAAGGCCTATGTGCTGAAGGACATCGCCGCCGATGCGCTGATCGCGTGCATCCGGGATGTGCTCGCGGGCAAGACCTACCTGGCGCCTGCGGCGGCGGCCAAGCTGGCGGAAGGGGTCACGCGCGTGCAGTTGACGCCGCGCGAGCTGGCGACGCTGCGTCTGCTGGCGGATGGGAAGTCCAACAAGGAGATCGCCAACTCGCTCGGCATCAGCGAGCGGACGGTGAAAACCCACCTCGGACATCTGTTCGAGAAGCTGGGCGTCACGAGCCGCACGGAAGCGGTGAAGATCGCAACCCGTCGCGGTCTCGTCCGGCTCGGTTAGGCGGGTCTACAGACCCGCCTCCACGTCACGCTGTCGCGGTGACCAATGACTGCGGCGTCGGCGGTAACGCCTGCGCACGGCGGTTCGAGAATCCACCACCAGCCAGCATCGCGTCGAGATCGCTGAACGGGTACGCCTCGCCACTCTCCGTGGCACCGAGCATCTGCATACTGAACGCCGCCGCAATCGGCGGCGAGACACGATCCTCGTTGGGCATGAACTCGACGACCGCGATCGTTCCGCCGGGTGTCATCGCTCGTCGCAACTTCTTTAACAGAGACGTATTCGTCGCCTTGTCGAAATGGTGCAGGAAGTTCGGCACCAGCACGAGGTCGTAGCCCGTCCCAAACTCCACATCGAACGCACTTCCCGGAATTGTGTGATACCGATCGGCGACGCCGAGCGCCGTCGCGTTCTCAACCGCCACTTTCAGCACGTCGACCCAATCCGTGCCGTACACGGTGGCTGATGGATTCGCCTTCGCGACGCTGAGACCAAAGAGTCCATGACCAGCCGCGACATCGAGCACCTTCTGCGGGCGGCCGGGCGTCGCGACGATCGGAGCCATCACCCCGGCAACCATTCCAAGGAATGGCGCCATCGAGCGCGCGAACTCCACCCACACCGGGTCGTTGGGACTCACCGTGCTCGTGGCCACCGTCCCGCCCTTACGCGCGGCCGCAGCGATGTTGCGGTAGCTCCTGACGATGCGTTCGTGGGCGAGGAAGTTGGCGATCGACCCGATGTACGACGGCAAGCGCTTGTCGAGGAAGACGGCTGAGGTCGGCGAACAACTGTAGCGGCCATCTTCCTTGCCGAGGAATCCGCGAATCGTCAAATAGTCGCAGAGGATTCGGACGCCGCGCTCTGACGCGTTGGCGCGCTCGGCGATTGCCGACGGTGTGACCGCGCCGGCAGCGATGTGCGTGAACACGTCGAGCTCGATGGCGCCCTTCAGCGCCTCGGTGAGCTGGAACGCACAGAGGGCGTCCATGATGACGCCGGGATCCGGAGGCGGGAATGCGGGTGACACGAAACAGTCCGCCGCGGTCAGACGCCGGCCGGCGTCGTGATGTTCAGCCCCTGACGCAAGGCTGAGGCCGATTCCTTGATTGCATCCCGGCCCGCGTCCACGATACCGGCAAGGCTGACAAACGGGTGGATCATGCCCTCATACCGCTTGACCACGACCGGGACGCCGGCGTGTCGCAGCTGCTCGGCGTAGGCCTCACCCTGATCGCGCAATGGATCGCATTCACCGGTAATCACCATCGCCGCAGGAAGGCCGCGCAGATCGGACGCCTTCGATGGTGAACCGTACGGCAGATGCCGATCGGCCTTGGTCGCGAAATACTGGTCGGCGAACCAGTCCATCAGCTCTTCGTCGAGGAAATAGCCGTGACCGTAGTCGCGCTCCGACTGAGTCGCGTGCTCGGTAAAGTCGGTGACGGGATAGATCAGCAGCTGGAACTTCAGCGCTGGACCTCCGCGGTCGCGCGCCATCATGGCGACGACGGTCGCGAGATTACCGCCGGCGCTGTCGCCGCCGACCGCGATGCGGCTCGGGTCGATCCCGAATTCGCCGGCGTGCTCGGCGACGTAACGCGTCGCGCTGTAGGCGTCCTCGGCAGCCGCGGGGAACTTGTGCTCGGGCGCGAGCCGATAGTCCACCGATACCACCACGCAGCCCGAGGCATTGGCGAGGCCACGGCAGACGCGATCATGCGTGTCGAGATTGCAGATCACGAACCCACCGCCGTGGAAATAGATCAGCGCCGGCAGATCGTTCGCCAGGGAGGGGCGATACACGCGCACGGGAATCTGCACCGCGCCAGGGAGTACGCGGGTATCGACCTGCGCCACCGGTTCTTCAGGGCCGCCGAGCTCGATCATCTGATACGGCACCTTGCGCGCTTCGTCCAACGGAAGCTCGTTCAGACCGGGCCCGCCGGCCGCGGCGAGCATGTCGAGAAAACCTTTGCATTGTGGATGGAGTGCCATGGGCCCTTATACACCGAGACCGACCTGAATATGATCTGGACCCATGATCTATTCGAAGTTGGGCGTGACGGCAGTGGTGATGGTCGCCTTGGCGGCTTCGACCGCGGCGCAGGATTGGCCGCAGTGGCGTGGTCCCGTCCGCGACGGCGCAACCACATCGTTTCGCGAGCCGGCCACGTGGCCGAAGGCGCTCATCAAGCGGTGGCAGGTCGAGATTGGTTCGGGCTATGCCACCCCGCTCGTCGTCGGCGACCGCGTCTACGTCTTCACGCGCCAGAACGAAGACGAGGTCATGACCGCGCTCGATGGCCGGTCAGGCAAGCCCATCTGGCGAACCAGCTATCCCGCGCCGTTCAAGATGAATCCGGCCACCGCGCCACATGGACCCGGCCCGAAGTCCACGCCGACATTCGCGGACGGCCGCATCTTCACGTTGGGCATGAGCGGCAAAGTCACGGCCTTCGACGCGGCAACCGGGAAACAACTCTGGCAGAAGCCGTCGCCGCCGGTTGAACCGCTCTACCACACGGGGATGTCGCCGCTCGTGGACGGCAACAACGTCATCGTGCACGTCGGTGGTCACGACAACGGCGCGCTCACGGCGTTCGACGTCGCGACCGGCGACGTGCGATGGAGCTGGAACGGCGACGGTCCCGCCTACGGCTCTCCCCTGCTCTTCAACCTGTCGGGCACGCGTCAGGTGGTGACGTTTACGCAGAAGTATTTCGTCGGCGTGTCGGCGGCCACCGGCCAACTCCTCTGGCAGCGTCCGTACACCACGCCGTCCACGACGACGTCGCAGACGCCGATCCTGCACAAGAACATGGTGATCGAGATGGGCCGCGGCAACGGCGTCACCGCCTTCGTCGCCGCCCCGCGCGACGGCAAGTGGACGACCGAGAACATCTGGCACACCGACGAAGTCTCGATGCACCTGAGCGACGCGGTGGTCGTCAACGGGGTGCTGTACGGCCTGTCGCACCTGAATAGCGGCGAATACTTCGCGCTCGACCTCGACACCGGCAAGGTGCTGTGGAAGAGCGAGCCGAGGCAGGCCGCGCACGCCGCGATCGTTCGCGCCGGCAACACGATCGTCTCGCTCGAGGACGACGGCGAACTGCTCGTGTTGCGGCACAACCGCACGCGCTTCGAGCCGATCATCCGCTACCCGGCCCTGGCGGCGACCGCGACGTGGACGCAGCCGGTCCTCTCGGGGAATCGGATCTTCATCAAGGACGTCTCGTCGCTCACGTTGTGGACGACCGATTGATCCAATCAAGAAGTGATTTCACAGTGACGGCTCAACGCGGAGCCGCGGAGGCACGGAGCACACGGAGGCCGACGGGGTCGCCGGCCCGGAACGGGCCGGCGCAGGGAATACGACGGGACCGCGATCACAAGCGCCCGCTGACTTCGATGAGGCGTTTGTGATCGCGGTCTCGTCGTGTTCCCTGCCGCGCTTCGCGCGGCGACCCGTCGGCTCCGACCGTCACTGTGGATGCCCTCTGTGGTCCCTGTGATCTCTGTGTTGGATTACCTGTCAAACTCCGTTGCTCCGTTTCTCCGTGTTGATCCGTTGTCTTCGAGCACTCCGTTAACGCCCTGCGTTAGGATCCCCGCTATGCGCCACATTCGCGCTCTCTGCGCAGCGACCCTGATCGCCAGCTGCGGCACCGCGACGGCGAACGCACAAACGCCCGCTGCGAGCGACGCGATCGTGCCGTTCCGGATCAACGTGCCCGAGGCCACGCTGAAAGATCTCAAGGAGCGGCTGGCGAAAACGCGTTTCCCCAGCGAAATCGATCAGTCAGGATGGGAATACGGGACCAACCTGGCCTATCTCAAGGAACTGGTCACCTACTGGCGCACGACATACGACTGGCGCGCGCAGGAACGCAAGCTCAATCAGCTGCCGCAATACAAAACGACGATCGACGGCATCGACATCCACTTCGTGCACCAGCGATCGAGCCAGCCCAACGCCTTGCCGCTGGTGATGATCCACGGCTGGCCGGGCTCGTTCTTCGAGTTCACGAAAGTCATCGGCCCGCTCACCGAGCCGACCCAGTTCGGCGGCAATACTTCAGACGCCTTTCACGTCGTCGCGCTGTCGCTGCCTGGCTTCGGGTTCTCGGGCAAGCCGCGCACGGGTGGATACAGCCCGGCGCGGATCGCCCGCATCGTCGCGCAGCTCATGGCCCGCCTCGGGTACACGCGCTACGGCGCGCAAGGCGGGGACTGGGGCGGGGCGATCGTTCGTCAACTTGGCCTCGTCGATCGAGAACATCTGATCGGTCTGCACAGCAACATGTGTGTGGCCAACGCGCCGACGGGCCCGAATCCGAATGAAGGCGTGCCCGAGGCGGATCTCAAGCGCGTGCAGGCCGCGCAGGCGCGCAGCGCGAATGAGCTCGGGTATTTCCAGATCCAATCGACACGCCCGATGACGGTTGGCTACGGCCTCAACGACTCACCGGCCGGTCTCGCG
>Ga0070675_100002522_pt1 | contig 13705 bp, 9 predicted proteins | sample KBSM43metaG_FD_65343 | JGI IMG/M metagenome (GOLD analysis project Ga0070675, IMG submission 65343) | Miscanthus rhizosphere microbial communities from Kellogg Biological Station, Michigan, USA - KBS M4-3 metaG | ecosystem: Host-associated > Plants > Roots > Rhizosphere > Soil ...
CCGGTGCCTATTTCCAGGACGCGATACGTCGGGCGCAGGCCGAGTTTCTCCGTCATGAAGGCGACGACGAAAGGCTGCGAAATCGTTTGGTCGTAACCGATCGGCAGCGGCCCATCCGAATAACTTTGGCCGCGCATCTCTTCGGGCACGAATTGTTCGCGCGGCACCTTGCGCATCGCTCTCAAGACCCGTTCATCGGTCACTCCACGCATCGCGATCTGCTCTTTTACCATCTGCTCGCGCTCGACGGCAAACTCGCGGGCGGAGGTCTGCGCTGGTTTGCAACCCGCCCAGAGGAGTAGCAGAACAAACCACGCACGAGCCTGACGCACTGCCATCGTGCAAATTCGTCCTACCCTGTTAGCTTTGCAGCCGATAATTTGCGTTTGAAAATGAACGAGGAAAGCTCAGTCGCCGAAGACATCGCCGCCGCCAATGTGCCGCCGGCACATAAAGGTCCGCCCATGACTGAGGTGGAACGGATCCGCCATTCCTGCGCCCATGTTCTGGCGACCGCCATTCTTCGCCTCTGGCCCGAAGCGCAATTCGCCGCCGGCCCGCCAGTCGAGAACGGCTTCTACTACGATGTCGAGTTGCCGCACCGCATCTCGCCCGAGGACTTCGAGAAAATCGAGGCCGAGATGAAAAAGGAAGTCAAAGCAAACCATCGCTTCGAGCGGGTTGAACTCCCACGCGCCGACGCCTTGGCAATGGCCAGCCGTGGTGAACTTGGCGCTCTCGGGGCAAGACCCGAACCGAGCAAGTTCAAGCTCGATATCATCCAGAACATTCCGGAGGACGAGACGATCACGATCTATCGCAATGGCGATTTCACCGACCTCTGCGCCGGTCCGCATGTGATGAGAACTGGCAACATCGGTGCTTTTCGCCTGACGAATGTGGCCAGCGCCTACTACAAAGGCGACGAAAAGAACCCGCAGCTCCAGCGCATCTACGGCACTGCCTTCAAGAACAAAACCCAGCTCGAAGAATACTTCGCGATGCTCGAGGAAGCGAAGAAGCGCGACCATCGCAAACTCGGCAAGGAGCTGGAGCTTTTCACCTTCGACGACGATGTCGGACCGGGCCTGCCTATGTGGCTCCCACGCGGGGCCGCCATCATCGAAGAGCTGGAAAAGCTCGCGAAGGAAACGGAATTCGCCGCCGGCTATCAGCGAGTCCGCACCCCGCATATCGCACGCGAGAATCTTTACTTAACGAGCGGACACCTTCCGTATTACGCCGACTCCATGTTCCCGCCGATGACTTTGGTTGAAGATAAGGATAAGGAGCGTCTCCAAAAAGTGAACGCAATCGTGGCTCATTTTGAAAGCTATGGTGGCGATGTTTGGGAGGATGTTCTTGTCGAGGTGAAGTCAGGCAATCTCTCGGACGCGGCCGTGAGGGAAGACTTGTTTGACAAGCTTGAGTTGGTCCGCCTCGCAGAGCGTGCAGATGAAGCAAAATTGAGAGAGCTGAAGCAAATCGCAGATTCGATTGGCGATCGTTACTACCTCAAGGCGATGAACTGCCCCCATCACCACAAGCTGTTCGCCGCCGTGCCGCACAGTTATCGTGACTTACCGCTAAGGCTCGCTGAGTACGGCACCAATTATCGTTACGAACAATCGGGCGAGCTCTTCGGCCTCATGCGGGTGCGTTCGCTCCAGATGAACGACGCCCATATTTACTGCACCGAGGAGCAGTTCGAAGAGGAGTTCAACGCCGTCAACGAGATGTATCTCAAGTATTTCAAGATCTTCGGGATCGAGAAATACGTCATGCGTTTTTCGACTCACGATCCATCCAAGCTGGGCCGAAAATTCGTCGATAACTCCGAGCTCTGGGTCAAGACGGAAGCGATGGTCCGCGGCGTCCTGCAGCGAAACGAAATCAACTATGTCGAGGTGCCTAACGAAGCCGCCTTTTACGGGCCGAAGATCGACGTCCAGGTCTGGAGCGCGATCGGTCGTGAGTTCAGCATCGCGACTAATCAAGTCGACTTCGCCGTCCCGGCCAGGTTCGGACTCGTCTACAAGACCCGTGAAAACACCGAAGCCATACCGCTCTGCATCCATCGCGCGCCGTTAGGCACGCACGAGCGTTTCATCGGTTTCCTCATCGAACATTACGCCGGCAACTTCCCGCTCTGGCTCGCCCCGGAACAAGTCCGCGTCCTGCCGATCGGCGATGACGCGGCGCTCCTCGAATACGCCCGCGCAATTCAAACCGAACTGCGCGCCCACGAAGTCCGCGCCGAGCTCGACGCCAGCAACGATCACATCAAGGCCAAGATCTCCGCCGCCGAGCAAATGAAGGTCCACACGATGCTCGTGATCGGAAATCGCGACATGGAAGGAAATGCCGTCAGCCTGCGAGTCCACGGCAAAGGTAATCTCGGTGCGAAACCGCGGGACGAAATGATCGTGGACATCCTTTCCGCGATCAAGGAGCGCCGGGCCTAGAATTCGTTAGTGCGCCCGATCGTACGGATTCGGGACTTTTCGGCCCGGAGGCAGCTTCTCAAGTCTTTGTGAAATCCGCGGTTCTTTCTGCTCCTCATCGATCGCGGGTTCAAACGAACCTAGTAAGAGACTGCGGAGCTGAACGACGCGCTGCGCGGTCGACAAAAGCGTGGCCTCGGTCTCCCGGTCTCGGCAGGCGCGGGCATTTTCGTCCCGGTAAACGATCCAGGCGCGTTGCGCTTCACGTACTGTCTCCGCGCCCTCCTCGTGCGCTCTGAGAAGTCTTCCGTACCAGGCGTTTAATTCGCGATCGGCCTCGCGCATCTGGTCACGCAGGCCCGCCGCATCCGCCTGAGCCTGCGGTTGCAGCATGGCTTCGAGTTGCTTCTGGCGCGCGACTGTTTCTTCGAGCCTGATCAGCAAGCGCTCCTCGGGATCTGTAAAACTCAAGACCGCTTGGGCGTTTTTGTCGACAAACACAATCCAAGCCCGCTGGGCGCGACGCAGTGACTCGCGGGAGAAAGGAGAAAGCGCGCCCATGACTCGTTGGTAGGTCGCGTTCAAACTCTCATCCGCGGCTGCAAACTCAGCGGCGACTCGTATCTCGTCCGCGGCCGAAAGGCGCGCCGGCAGGTCGACCGCGATTGCACATCCCAGGGTGGGAAGAATCCACCCAAAGAAAACCTGCGCTCGCATGGCTCCGCTTTAATAACTGCTCTGCATCGGGAAAGCAATCCGAGTTAAGTCTGGGCCGCGCCATCGATTGCTTGACCTGATCGACGAAAATTGGCTTCATCGGGAATGGCCATGCATGGTCCCCTTTTCCTGCTTGGGCGCTTAAAGGTTACCATTATTGGATGTGGGGCGGTCTGCCTAACGAATTCAATTCTTCTCGCGCAATCGCCCGAAGCAACCCGCCGCGCGTTGGCCAACCTGCGCTCCGATAAGGTCCCCAAAAATTGCAGCGATTCCACTTTGTGGCTCTTCAACCACAGAGATGCGCTCAAGACGCAGATGCTGGAAGAACTCTACAAGACGGACGCGCAAGGACGCGACGCGCTCCTGATTGTGCTCTTCCAGACGGACTCGTTTGTTCCGGATGAGCGCTTCGCCCGGTTCGTCATTAGCCGCCTGCCGGAACAGGATTCGAAAGTTGGCAATTCCGATATCAAAGGCGTGGACGAAGGAGCCCACTGGCTGGCCTGGCCTTTTATCGACAAACATTTCGACCTCTTTGAGCCTCTGCTCACAGCGCAGATCGGGAAGACAAAAGACGGCTGGACCCTCTGGTGTATCGCGTGGCTTTTTAAGCAACGCGGGGTGCTGGAAAAGCATCTGGATTCGTTTACTCCTGCCGTCCTCGCACATGCTGGCTCGGCCCTGCGCGACGATGGGATTCGCTTCACCGCAGGCTGGGCGATCCGGCTCTTCTTTCTCCTGGGTGACGCCTCCTTGCCAACGTTGCGCGAAGTAGCCAAATCTGGTGATGCCCAGGCTGGGAGTTTGGCCCGCGCCACCATCGATGCCTACACCAAGGGATCACATGATGCCTTTGGGTATCTCTGCTCGAAAGTAAATCTGGATAAAACGCCGTTCGGACCGGAACCGGAAGCGCCGCCCTGGCTCGGCGACATGATTGAGCAGTATGGGTCAAAAGAAACCTATCCCTGACTGCCTGGGCTCGCTGCGATGTTGAAGTGAGTTGGCTAGCGAGAGGAAGCGCGCGCGATCGCCGTCTGTAAAGCTGGCTCTCCCTCAGCCGCTAGAGTCGCTTCGCTAAGCGACTCTGGCGTGCCTTCGGCAATTCGGGCGGCGATATACTGCGGCACCTCGGTAGTCGCGAAAGGTGTCAGCGGCCGTTTCGCCACGTCGGCAAACCACCACTTCGTCAGAACGGCGACCGAGCCGACTTCGAATTGATGCGCCTGCGCACGTAATTCCTCAACCGTCCCCAGCGCATGCCACTCGACCCGGCTGGAACTCTGTAGGCGAGCGTTTGACATGGTGAGTGCAAAACCGGCTAGCGCCTGACGCTCGACCGGGGAGCTTGGAGTAGCGATGTCCCAAATCCGAATGGTCTTGTCGGAAGAGACGGAACAGAACACCCGCCCACTGTTTTGGAAAAAGAGTCCGCGAATCGAGCCGGTCTGGGTAAGCCATTCGCTGACCGGCTCCCCTGTTTCAACATCCCAGAGGCGAGCTCGGCTATCGTCGGCCCCCGTGGCAATGCGCGATCCGTCTGAACTAAAAAGGAGCGCCGTGATCCGAGATGAATTCTGCCAGATTTCCGAAACCGATTGTCCGGTATCCGGATTCCAGACTACGACCATTCCATCAGCCGAAGCCGTCGCCAGCCTTTTACCATCGGGCGAAAAGCTCAGGGCGGAAATTTCATCTTTATGCCACAGCGGATCGCGAATGCGTCCTCCGCCCAAGGTCCATAACTGCACGGAACCGTCATGCGAGCCAGTCGCGATACTACTGGCGTTTGGCGAAAACGTTCCGCACTCCAACTCTTGTTCGCCCTGCGCCAAGGTCGCGGTATTCCGTCCCGTTTTCGAATCCCAAAGTTTGGCAGTCTTGTCCCACGAGGTGGTCAGGATTCGCGTCCCGTCCGGGCTGAATGCAATGCTGGTAATCTTTCCGGCGTGATTCATCGGTTCACCTAACGGATGAAGATCCGGCAGCGACCAGATCCGCGCCGCACCCGTCTCCGTCGCCGCGATGAGCGATTGACTATCCGGACTGAACTGGATTCGGTGAATCATCCCGTCATTCGAGAGAGGCGCGCCGACCGCTTCTCCCGAATCCGTGCGCCAGACACGGACCTGTTCGTTAACTCCTCCTGTCGCGACATACTTTCCGTCCGGGCTGAAGCCGGCACAAAGCACGCCCGCCCCGTGGTCGAGGATCGCGGCGGCCGAGCGCTTCGCCACGTCCCACAGTGTCGCCTTCCCGTCGCCGCCGGCGGTCAAGAGGAGACGGCCGTCCGCGCTGGCTGCCATCGTTTCAATCGCCTCGTGATGCCGCAGCATATCACTCGCCGGACACGCGGCCGGCACGCGCCATACTCGCGCCGCATTGTTTGCGGAGACGACCAGAAGCCGGCGCTCGTCTGAGGCAGGGTCAACCGACACGATCGCTTCTTCGTCCCGCACCGGTTCGCCTATCGGCTCTCCATTGAAGACACTCCAGCTCTGCAATCGGCCGTCCTCGGTGCCCGTGATCAACCGGGCGCTGTCCCGGCTGAACCGGGCGCATTTCACTCTCTTGCGGTGTTGAATCAGGCGTCTCTCGGCGCCTTGGAAAAGATAGACCGCATCGCCAGCGACGGTGGCAATGAGTTGATCGTTTGGACTGAAGATCGCGTCTTCGACCACGCCGTCGTGCTTCAACGGTTCGCCAGTCAACTCCCCGGTCGCCGAATTCCAAATCCGGGCGGTGCCGTCGTCGCTGGATGTTATGATTTTTTCGCCGCTCGAGTTGAAGCGCGCCGAATTAATCTGCTCTTGGTGTGGCAAGGCAAACAGCTTCCGTTGCTCAGGCACGTTCCATAATTGACCTGCCGTCCCGCTGCCGCTAAGGAGAAGACGTTCATCGGCAGGATGAAAAGAAACCGTGTGGACGTTCTCCGTTCCGAAGACATTGAAAACGCGCTTGCCCGTCGAAACTTCCCAGACGCTTAAGGCGTGGTCTTGCGAACCGGTGGCGATGTAGCTGCCGCCGTGACTGAAGGCGACCGCGCTGATCGAGTTCTCGTGCTCCCCAGTCCAACGCAAATTGCATTTTCCCTGGTCAATGCTCCAAAGACGCACCTTCGCGTCGTCGCAGCCGGTAACCACTTGTTTGCCATCCGGGCTGAATGCCGCGCACCGAACCACCGCCAGATGCTTGATCGGCCCTCCGACCGCTCGGCCCGTGGCGGCATCCCAAAGCTGCGCGCTGAAATCCCTCGAGGCAGTAAGCACGCGCTGCCCATCCGGACTGAAGGTGGCGGCGATGATTGCAGCCTGATGTCGCATCGGGGCGGAGAGAGGTAGCGGCCAGGCGCGTTGGGTGAGCGCAAACCAAAGGCGATCCGAAGCCACTCCGCTTCCTTTCGGGTAGCTCCCCACCGCACGAGCAAGAAAAGCGAGAGCACTGGGCGCTTCTCCGCTGGCAATTAGTTCCTGGGCCTTGGAGAGGTCGGATAGCGAGAGCACATGCTGCGTCGCGTCCCTCTGAGCGACAGCCTGCTGACGTTGTGTCCAGGCGAGAATCGTTAGGCCGATTGAGACAATCAATCCCACGCCTATTGCACCTGTGATCAATCGTTGCAGTTTCGCCGCGGCCTTGCGGCTGGCGATGATGTATTCGGTCTGGAGCGCGGTCGGTTGGCGCTCCTTATCCGCGCCGGCCTGGGCTAGCCATTGCTCCGCGGAACGCAAATCTTCTCCGCGCAAAACAAAACTGCAGCTCTTCTTGTTCGTCTCCCATTCCAGAGCGCGCGTCAGCAACCGGGTGTGGTCCCGAATCCACTCCAGGTCCGTGTCGAATGCGCTAACGAGTAAAGTGATCGCCGCGTCAAAGTCGTCATTCTCCCGACAGAATATCCAGTTTAGTTTCGCCAGCGGATCCGGGACGGCTTTGGCATCGACTTCGCGGGCGACGATCGGGATCATCCGTTTGTTAAGCGCCGCGGCGTGCGCGACCTCGCGTCCGCACACTTCTGAGGCCACCGAATCGGGCGTGAGGACGAAAACGAAGGTATCGGCGCCCTCAATCGCGCGATAGATCGCCTGCATGAATTCCTCCGTCGGCCGGATGCCTTCCCAATCGACCCACGCTTCCCGGCCGCGAGCGGTCAGCGCTCCGTCGAGGCGATGGACGAATTCCTTGTCCTTGCGCGAATAGGAAATGAAAACGTCGTGCGGTTGCGAAACGCCGTTTTCCTGCGTCGCGGTCTTCATCCTATTTGTCGTTAGGCAGAATCCGGGCGCTTACGGTGATCAAGTCGAGCCTGGAAGCTTTTTCAGCGGAGAAGCGGCCAGCAGAATCTTTAGTTTGTTCACCTGCTCTTGGGTGGATTCCTTCATCCAGGTTTCGGGGGCCGCGGCAAAAGCTTCCGCTAGTCTTTGCTGACCAGCCGCTTCTTCTTCTAATCCGATGTGCGCTTCGGCGATCGTGGCCAGTACCCAGTAGCGGATTTTCGCCAGCTTCGGTGCGTATTCCATTTTGGCCGCTGCCGGATTTTCGGCTAACCATTGCTCGCAGATCGAAATAACCTCGAGCCTCACCCGCCGTGCCTGGATAAAGTCGGCGATGCTTTCTGCGAAATCCGCACCGTGGACGGCTCGCTCGTTCAGAAGAAAAGCGTAGTTGATCCCGTTGTAGTAATCATTGCGCAGGTAGAATCCGCGCTCGTAGCCGCGAATCGCTTGATCGAGATAGCTGCGGTTCTTTGTCTTCTCCCACATGCGCTTGTGGACCGAACCCCAAAGGCCAAGCGTCTCAGTATCGTTCGACACTTTTGGGTCGAGCAGGTTAAGGAGATCACGCGCGTCTTGGAAGGCTTGCTCAGGAGTCGGGTGATTACTTTTATAAGTGGCAAGCGCGAGCCGCTGGATGATGTCGGGATCTTCAGCGATTGCACCCGAGGATGCCGCCGCCCCTGGCGTTGTGGCCGCTTCCTTGCGCATGCCGCGGATCTGCTCGAGCAGCACCTTCGCGGTCAGCCAGTCACCTTTTCGTTGCGCTTGATCAACGCGAGCCATCATTTCGCTGTGTGCCGGCGTGGCCGAGTCCGTCGAAACTAATGCTTTAGCCTCGGTCGCGCCTCTTATGGCTTCTATGATCTCTGCCCCGAGCGCCGGAGGAGTTAGGCGGGCGATGAATCGATAGACTGGACTGTCGGTCGACGGCTTTGGGTGCGTGGCCAGGATCGTCTTAATCGCGCTGCCTAGCTCTTTGGTAAAACGTTGAACTTCGCTATAACCGATGTCCTCGCCGAGATGTCGATACGACCGAATGCTGATGTGATTCACATCGAATGGCGCCGCTTTCATCATCTGTTCTTCGGCAATGACCACGGTGGTATACGGACGTAACGCATGCCGCACACCCAGCTCGTAGAAGGCGTTCCGGTTCGAAGTAGAAAGATCAGCCACCACGACATCCGCATTCAGCAGCTGCTCATACATGGGAACGTCGATCAGTCCGGAATGGACGATCTCGTCGGCTCGGATGCACTTCAGGCCAGCCGCTTCGACGGCCGGTTTGATCAGGTTCTTGTAGGATTGGTCCAGGTCGAGGACACGGCCGGTTTCGAAATCGGTTTTCTTCCCGAAGCCCATCACGACAAAACAGGTACCTTGGGCGGCTGTTTCGTTGACGTCTGTCGCAGAAGCTGAGGGGTTGTCGCTCATGATGTCACCTCGCTGGGCTACTCTAAACAGATCGTCGGTCACGCCGGCAATACATTTTTCCGCGATCAACAAGTTGGGCTTGGAAAAAGATTCAGGAGCTGCTACGCCGTGGTTGGTTTAACGAAAGGTTCATTATGAGCTCATGGGGCCATCTTGAGGAACGCTTCGGTACCGAGCGGCCACGAAAACTATTAGCCCTGGATGGCGGCGGAATTCGCGGCGTTCTCTCACTCGAAATTCTGGCCGAGATCGAAAGGAAGATCGCGGACAAAACCGGCATTAAGCGGCTGGGCGATTATTTCGACTACATCGGCGGGACCAGCACGGGCGCGATCATCGCGGCGGGGCTTTCGATCGGGATGAGCGCCGCCGAGCTGCTCGATTTTTATCGCGAAGCAGGCGTTTCTATGTTTGAGAAAAACGCGTTACTCAAGCGGTTGAAAAGCTTCTACACCGACGAGCCGTTGAAGGTGAGGCTGCAGGGTATTTTCCGGGAGAAGAACGGCGACCAAGCCAGCCTAACGAGCGAGCGATTGCGCTGTCTTCTCCTCGTCGTGACCCGCAACCTGACGACGGATTCGCCGTGGCCAATCAGCTCCAATCCGTTTGCGAAATATAACAATCCGGAGCGCAAAGATTGCAATCGGCTTATTCCTCTTTGGCAACTAGTCCGCGCGAGCACGGCGGCGCCCGTGTTTTTCCCGCCGGAAGTTTTGAACTGGGACCCTGACGATCCGGGCAAGAGCTTCGTCTTTGTCGACGGCGGCCTTACGCCCTACAACAATCCGGCATTCCTTCTCTACCGCATGGCAACGCAACCAGCCTATCGATTGAACTGGAAAACCGGTGAGCAGAACCTGCTCCTCGTCTCCGTCGGCACCGGCGCGGCGGCGGGGGTGACCGACGCGGTCGAGCGCAATCTTTTCGGCAACATGCAGAACCTGCCTTCGGAATTAATGTACGGCATCCAGGTGGAGCAGGACATCAATTGCCGGACCTTTGGCCGCTGCATGTATGGTTCTGAGATTGATCGCGAGTTAGGCAATCTTGTCCTACCCGCGGAGAACGAGGATAACGGCCGTTTCTTTCGTTATGTTCGCTATAATGCCGACCTCAGTCAAAAAGGCTTAGGCGACCTTGGCTTGGACGATGTCCCCGCGGCCGCAGTGCAAAAGATGGATGCGGTTGACCAGATCGAAAATCTTTCGCGTGTCGGGCAGGCCGTCGCGCAGAAGGAGGTCTCGATCGAACATTTCGGACCGTTTGTTTAACCAACCTCCGACTACCGCCAGCTCCTTAAGACTCTGCTTCCGAACCGGAACTTCCATCGCGTTTGTGAGTTTCGATGAACTGTGCGGTCTTGTTGGCGATAAGGTTTTCCACCCGCTCGACGAGAAGCCTATTGCGCCCGGCTTCGTCGACCGCCGCATAGTCGCCTGCGCCTACCGAGTAAAGCTCCTTCTCTCGGGCGAGCGCCTCAACAAGAGCCCGGTAGTGCAGCCAGTTTTCATGAAACTTGAATAGCTTGCCGATAGCCGCGGCCAACACCACGATGCCGCCCAGAATAGCGGAGAGTACTCCAGCGAGGTAGGCATCTTTCACGGCCCAAAGGTTCACGACCGGGATCGCTGCGCCGGCCAGTAATGTGGCTACTTCTGCCGTGTAGAAAAGCCGCTTGTTCAACTTCGCTCGTTCGTCATGCCATCTTTCCTGCGGCTCGAGCCGGCGCTGGAGATATTCGAACTCCGTGCTCATGGCAGCTTGGTCGGGTTGATAATCTCGACCTCGCCGCCGAGATCGCAGATTTTTTGCTGAAAATCCGAGGTGCCACCTGGGCCGTCGCCGGTGGATTTCTCATCCCAGACGAGCAGCGCGTAAATCCTCGTCGGGTCAACCGCCTCGGCTCGTGCCGTGTCGATGATCCAGAGGTTGGTCCGGGCGTAAATTGAGACGTCGTTAGGCGGAGCGTCCGGCTCCTGCGACAAGATTTCGACTGCGGCCTTCTCACACAAGACATGGAAACGGCGCACCCAGTCGTCCCCTGCATGCCGCACGGAATTGCGCACGAATTCCTCGACCGGTTGCGCGAGGAGCAAGCGGAGGCGCGCGCCGCGACGCTGGCATTCTTCGCCGAAAAGCATGTCGGCTCCACAAGCTCCACCACAGATCGCGAGATCCCCGGCGCCGATCTCCCAGCCCGCGAGTCGCTCCGCGATCTTCACTCCCACCGCTTCAGCCTTAGTCTCCGGAAAACGCGGGGTTTCGCGATCCGGGGCGTCGATCATGTGGCCACTGCCGATTGCCACCTTGCTAAAGTTCGAGCCACGGGCCGTCATGGCGCAATTACAGCTTTGCGTCCTTCTCTAAACAAGGAGAATTCATTGCCACGAAAACTTCAACCACACGCCTTCGCCCGTGCTTAACGAGATTCTCAGCGAGCGAAGACGAGGATCGAATTGGCCGGCAAAACCAGCGATGCCGACTGCCCGAATCCGTGCATGGCCGGCCCGTCTCCCAGAACCGCGCCGCCATTACCGGTCACGTTTGGATTCACCCACGACTCATAGACGTCACTGTTAAACACCTCGCGCCAGACACCACTGCCGGGTACGCCGACGCGATAACCGAAACGATTGAAGGTCGAAAGGTGCGCGATGATAAGAACGTCGTGCCCTTCGCCTTCAACCCAGCGATGAAAGGCCAGCGCGCGATTTTCGTCGTGCACGTGCACGACGCGAAATCCCTGCCCGCGCAATCCCGGATGATCCCAGCGCAGCGCGATGAGCTCGCTCGTAAAGCGGACGTGATCGTCCATCTGCTTGTCCCCCGCATCGAGCCCGGCCCAATTGAGGAGCAGATCGTGGTGAAAGGTAAAATTGTCTGACCATTGTTTGTCCTCGAGAAATTCCTGACCCATGAAGAGCATTGGAATTCCCGGCGCAGTCAGGCTCAGTCCGGTCGCGACCCGCGCGCGGCTCCGCCCATACCATGAGCGCGGATCTGATGGATCCCCCAGGCGCGCCACGCGCTGCTCACGTCCCTCATAAACAATGTCGTGATTCTCCGGCCCTTGGACGAAACGCCATTGCTCGAAGAATCCATTCGGCCAGAGGCTTTGCGCCAAACCGCTCATGTTCAGCGGACGCGTGTCCGGCGCGCTGGCATTGCCGATCACGTCGCGAATCGCGATCCGCAATCCGTCGGTCAGCGAGGTGTCGAACCCGGCGCCTGACGGCGGCTGCTGAACCACGAGCGGATTGACATTCCAGTACTCCGCCTTGCCTAACGACTGAGGTCTGGCGAAACGGACCGTTGCGGTCAGGTCCTGGCAAAAGCTCCAGCCGTGAGGCGCGCCGTCGTGGTCGATCACGCTCACCTGATCGTAGCGAAATCCGTCAACCCGATATTCTTCGAGGAAAAATCGAGCGTTCTGGATGAGGAAATCGCGCACTTCCGGTTTGCCGTAATCGAAGACCAGCCCGCCGGCGTGTCCCCGGTCGGTGAAGTAAAGCGAATTCCCGTTCCCGCCCGCGGTCGATTGCCGGTCGAAAAAGTAAATGCTCTCGTCGCCAAAATCGCCGCCCGCATGGTTGTAAACCACGTCGGGCAAGACCGCGAGTCCGTGCACATGGCAGAGATCGATCAACGCCTTGAGTTGATTCATTTCCCCGCGAAGATCGCCAACTGCATAAGGCGCCAGACCCTTTGCGGTCAGGAGCTGATTTACCCGTGCGAGGTAGGGCGGCAGGTCCGCATCCTCGACCGCATAATCCATTTCCGGCGAAAAATAATCGACCCCGTTATAGCCGAGACTGAACTGAGTGGAAAACTCCTGGATCGGCAGCAGCTGAACGGCCGTCATCCCGAGGTTGGCAATATGCGGAATCCTGTCGGCGACATCGAGAAACGTCCCCGCTTTGCGCGGCAGATTCGGCGTCGAAAACACGCCGACGTGCAACTGATAGATCAGGAAATCGTGAAATTGCGGTGTGACATATCCGGTCTCATGCCACGGAAAGTCGGACACACGAATGACGCAATCATCCGGGAACGGTGTCGCCAGCTCCCGCGCAAACGGATCGCGCTTTGGACCCGATCCGCCGTCCCCGGCGACAAAAAACATGTAATGATCGCGATCCTGCACGCCGGGCAAAAAACCCCGCCAATGCCCCGCTTCGTTGGCCGTGAGCAAGTTGCTCTCGTCGGCCGCCACGCCATTTACGCAGGCGTGGACCCGATGTGCGTGCGGTGCCCAGACCCGGAAGGTCGCACCCGAGGCGGTGAGGTTCGCGCCCATTGGCGTGTTATCGGAAATCTGTTCAAGTGAAGCGGGCATACCGTTGCTGCGACCGTTCCAGACCCCAGCCTGACAGAATGAGATACGATTCTCCCTTCGGCAAACCGTTAACCCCTAACGAACAGCATTTTTTCTTCTCATGATTGCCCTGCGCATAATAATCACCGAGCAAAACAGATGGCATCCCCCCGGTATTACTCTCCCAATGAAATCACCAGCAACGGCCAGATCATGATTCCGTTTTCGATCCACATTGCTTCAGTTTCCAGCCGGGGGAGGCGGAGACTGACACGGGAAAAATAAGGACATGAATTTTCTCTCCGCCCTTAAGAAACATTTCGGCTACACGGCCTTTCGGCCGTTGCAGGAGGAGATCGTGCGTGACGCGCTCGCGGGGCGCGACGTCTTTGCGCTCATGCCGACCGGGGGCGGGAAGTCGCTTTGTTTTCAGCTCCCGGCCTTGTTGCGCGATGGCCTAACGATCGTGGTTTCGCCCCTCATCTCGCTCATGAAAGACCAGGTCGACGCCCTCCAGGCGA
>Ga0070675_100002525_pt1 | contig 13698 bp, 11 predicted proteins | sample KBSM43metaG_FD_65343 | JGI IMG/M metagenome (GOLD analysis project Ga0070675, IMG submission 65343) | Miscanthus rhizosphere microbial communities from Kellogg Biological Station, Michigan, USA - KBS M4-3 metaG | ecosystem: Host-associated > Plants > Roots > Rhizosphere > Soil ...
CTGGAAACAGAACGAGTGAACCTTGAGAAGGCGACCGATCTTCGCGTGATCGCAGAGAATCTGGGCGTTCCGGTCGATCAGCTGAAAGACCTGAATCCCCACGTTCTGCGGTGGACGACGCCACCCGACGATTCCGAATTCGAACTGATTCTGCCTAAAGGCTATTCCGAGATGTTTACCGACAAGATTGTGGCCATGCCGGACAACGAGCGCATCATCTGGCGGTATCACAATGTGAAGAAGGGCGAAACGCTTTCGGTTATTGCCAGACAATATGGCGTCGCGGTTAACGACCTCACCCAGGCGAACCGGATCACCGTGAAAACCGCCCTGAAGATCGGGCAGGAATTGCTGATTCCCATGAGTGGCAGTACCCGTCCCCCGGCACCGGCGGTCGCGTCCAAGGCCCCGGCCGGCTCCCAGACGACCCAGGTGGCAACCACCACCCCCACCCCCTCCTCCTACAAGGTCAAAAGGGGTGACACACTGACATCCATTGCGGCCAGATTCAACGTAACAGTCAATGATCTGAAGAAATGGAATAAACTGACCTCTACGCGGTTGGATGTTGGCCAAAAGCTCGCCCTCGCCCCACCGGTTGTGCGGCAGGCGAACTGAAAGATTTCGCCTCTATCCTTCTCAAAACCGGGGCGTCTAAGCCCCGTATCTATGGAAGCCGTATTGAGAAGAGCCGAACAAGCTGGTTACGACTCTGACGAAGAAAAGCTCCTCATCGAGCAGGCTCAGAACGGGAATCGAGAGGCGTTCGAAGAGCTCGTCCGGAAGCATGACCGAGACATCCTTCGGCTTGCGTTCCACATGCTTGGAAATCGCGAAGAGGCGCGAGAAGTTTTCCAGGAGACCTTCCTTAAAGCCTTCCGTTCTCTGAACCGATTTCGATTCGAGTCGAGTTTTTACACCTGGATCTATCGCATTGCCACCAATGTCAGTCTCGACCATCTTCGAAAGCGTCAGACGCTGAAGGAAGAAATCTCCTACGAATCCGACACGGAAAGCAATCCTGATCGCCCCGCTCTAAAAGACACTCTGGCGGCGACGACCTACTACAGCAACCCGGAGCGCCGGCTCTACGGCAGAGAGGTTGGCGAAAGAATCCAGGAAGCCTTAAAAAGCCTTTCCGAAAAAGAGCGTCTTGTATTTGAATTGAGGCATTATCAGGGTCTGCGTTTGCGGATGATTGGTGAAATCATGGGTAGTACTGAGGAAACCGCGAAAAACTATCTGTTCCGCGCCACGCAGAAACTTAGGGCGCAATTGGGAAAAGTATGAGCTGTCAAGAATACCAGAGGCAGATTGTCCTCTCGCTCTATGAGGAATTGAACGACGTCGAGAGAGCTGGCCTGGAGACTCACCTCACCGAATGTACGGGCTGTCGGCAGGCTTTCGAAGAACACCAGGTATTCTCCAGTGCCCTGGCTGATGACAAAGCCGCATGGGAATTACCCTCGGACCTGCTTGTGGAATCCCGCCGGGCATTGGCAGATCAACTCGACAGAATCGAAACGAAGCGATCATGGTGGCGGATGCCCGCTTTCTCTGTTGTATTCACGCCGATGCGCATGCTCGAGTCCGCAACGCTGATCGCGCTGGGACTCGCGTTTGGCGTATACATCAGCAACCATCAGTTATCGCCGCAGAGGCCAGCGGGCGATGCTCTGGCAACCGCGACGCTTACGGCGGTCCCGCAAAATAGCCTGGTTTCCAATGTTCGCATCGTGAATACGGACTCGAATACAGCGACCGTTGAATTTACGGGAGACGTGGTGCAACCGCTGCGATTTACCGGACGCCTGGAAGACGACACGACGCGACAGTTGCTGTTCAGCGCGCTTCAGGACTCCATGAACCCCGGGTCGAGGATGCAGGCGGTGGAAGTTCTGGCCAGGAAGTCCTCCGAGCCTTCAGTGAAGGAAGTATTGATTCACGCCCTTTTGAACGACGAAAACCTGAGTGTGAGACTCAAGGCATTCGAAGGCCTGAAACCCTTCGCGGGTGACGATGACGTCCGCGCAGCTTTCATGGAAGCTCTCATGAAAGACAAGAATGACGGCGTTCGGGTTCTTGTCGTCGATGCCCTCGCTCCTTTCACAAAGAGTGAAGCGATGGCCAACAGCATCGAAGCTGTAACACGCAATGACGACAACACCTATGTTCGTCTTAAGGGACAAGGGCTGGTTCACTCGGTAGGTGCTCAGAGATGAATTTGCGACTCTCCCTTCCGGCGCTGCTTCTTGCACTGCTGCTTCCGTTGAGCCTGTTCGCCAAGTGTCCCATTACCCCTAATGGCAGACTTGTGGTTCGCGCGCCTGCCGGCAATTTGCAGGTCGATACGACGGGTACCGACTCCGTTGACATCGAGGTTTCGAACCGTCAGGTGACGGTGCAGGAGACATGCCGGAAGGAAACGGTAGATATATCGGCCACCGCGCCCGCATCGATCGGCATTCCTGACTGGAAGATTCGTGTCCCCAAAGGCGTGACTCTCGATCTTTCGACCCAGGCCGGAACCATTCAGATTGCAGATACCGACGCCGAGGCTCTCCTCCGTACCTCCGGCGGCAAAGTCACTGCCGGCAATATCAGGGGCAACATGCTGATTGTCGGAACAGAGGTGCGTACCGGAAATATCGGAGGCAATGCGGAAGTACGGGGACTGGGAGGAAGAATCCAGCTGGGAGATATCGGCGGCAATGCGGAATTTAAAACCGAGGGCGGCGATATCACCGCGGGACTTGTAAAAGGTCACGTGAAAGCGCAGTTGGGCAGCGGTTCCTTTATTATTCGCGAATCAAACGGCGACGTTGTCGTCACCACTGAAGCAGGCGACATCAAGAGCGACTACATTCGAGGCTCTTTCGACGGAAAAACGGATTCGGGAAATATTCGGATTGAGCGCGCCGGTTCCTGGGTGAAAGCCGTCACCAATGTTGGGGATATCTTCTTCCGTCTTTCGCCGGCGAACTATACCGGAGACCTCCACGTCACAGCCGAAGCGACTCTGGGCAACATCACGATGTATGTGCCAAAAGCGATGAAGGCAACGATTGACGCGGTGATTGAAAAGCCCCCTCTCAACGGCAAGAGCAGAATCTTTTCAGATTTCGCACTCAAGGGAACCGGGGCTATCAAGGGCCTTCTTCCCGGCGGTCCGGATCGCCAGGGCGCAACGGTAAACGGCGGCGGGAACAACATCAAGGTTCGCACCTCAAGCGGCACCATCAACATCTTCAGCCTGGAATAAATCGATAAGACGATCGGCACTTTTCAGGGAGTAGTCTTCCCGCGGACAAGTCCAATCCGCAGCAGTGCAGGATCCATTACGCGATCGATCATTGCCTTCATCTGTGCTGTGGAGACCCGCCGTACGGAAGTTTCATACTGCGAGACAGACTCAACTCCGGCGCCCGAGTAGATCGAGCGAGCGTATTCCAGAACCCGGGCATTCCGCGTCTGAAGGGAAACGCCACGGGCGCCAATCGTGGACTCCGCAGCCCTCCTGAGTTCCTCCGCGGTTACTCCCTCTCGTCGAAGCCTGGCATGCTCGGCATCCAACAAGGTTCGAACTTCACCTTCCTTGTCGGGGGAAAACGCCGTATAGGTATAAAAGACGCCGCCTTTGGAGTTGGCGACATTTGCGCTGCGGACCGTGTCAGCAAGACCCTGCTTCTCTCGAATTGCTTCAAAGAAGCGGACGCCGCCGCCGGAAACGACATGGGTCAGCAGATCCAGGGCGTAGCGTTCCGGCGCGGAGTTGTTCGCGCCCGAGAAGCCATACACGAGAGCGGTTTGCTGCCGGCTTGCGGCTTCCACTGTCGGCTCGCTCTGCCCTGCAAGTGCTGCGCGCGGCAATGTCGATAAGTTCGGGGTCTCGAGATCTTCATTGGTCAGCGCCTCCGCGATGGGAGCAACGAGAGCCGTGCCCCGCGTGTCCCCAACGATCACTATTGTCGGAAGAACCTTCCTCGCATTGCTTCCAAACCATGATCGGACCTGTGTGGCAGTGAGCTTTTCGATTCCCTCCGCGGTTCCCACAGCGGGCCGCGCATACGGAGAATTTCCGAACACCGATTGCATGAACAGGCTCACGGGATACGCGGCATTGTCATCACGAAGGCTCCGGATCCGAATCAGTTGCTGAGCCCTCTCCTTGTCAACCTCGGGTCCTTCGAAAGAAGGATCCTGGAGAACTTCAACGAGAATCTGTATGGCCTGGTCCATCCGCCCTGCGAGTCCGTGAAGCATGTATCCAAAGAAATCCGGCTCGTTTACCACCTCAATCCGGACGCCTGCATTTTCGAACCGCCGAGCAATCTGGGCAGAATCGAAACTCTTCGTGCCACGAAGCGCGCTCCGCAGCATGAGTTCGGTGATCCCGGCGTTTTGCGGTGTTTCCAGGAGACGCCCGCCGGGCAGGAAGAGCCCGAACGACACGATGGGAAGTCTATGGTCCTCCAGAATGTAAACGGCAGGTCCGCGCAAAATGGACCGGCGTTGAATCGTGCCCACCATGTCCGAGACCAGCGTATCGCTTCGCGGATTTATCTGCGCGACAACCGGCAACTCATCCTCGTTGCGTCGCGCAACGGCGGCGTCCACCTTATCGAGGACTGCGGCGGTGTATTCATTCGGAGATAAGTAGCGCTCAATGGATTCGGGCAAGTATTCAAATACGGCGAGGTTGGAAGTGGTCAGGTACTTACGGGCAGCGGTCGCGATGCGTTCTGGCGTGACTCTCTGAATGTCGGCCAGGTAGGTTGAAGACAAGGACCAGTCTTTGATCGATTCGTAATACGCCAGGCTGTCGCCGAGACCGTTTACCGTCTCCATCCGGCTGAAGTAATCCTGAGCGATCGCCGCCTTTGCTCTGGCCACGACTTCGGCGCTCACGCCAAAGCGTTTGACGCTCTCGATTTCCGCGAGCGCACCGATTGCGGCTTCGAACGGCGACGATGTTTCAAGATGCACTTCGAAATAACTCATCTCCCTGAACGCTCGCAGCTCTGCTGAACCGGAGGTGATCAAGCCGTTTTGATCACGCAGAACTCCATTTAATCGAGACGATCGACCGGTTCCCAGGATCGCAGCAAGTACTTCAAGCGTTCGAGCGTCTTCGGCCAAAATGCCCGGCGTATGGAAACCCATTGCGACATGGGTTTGTTGGATGGGCCCGCGCCGCCAGGCGTAACGCAGGCCGGATTGTTCGGGTTCCGCCGGTGAAGCATCCCTTTCGACGGGAGCATTTTCCATCGCTCCGTAAAGCTTGACGATGCCCTCCAGAACCTTCTCGCGGTCCATGGCGGCGACAACAACCAGCACAATATTCGAGGGCCGATAGTATTTCTGGTAATAAGCTGCAAGATCATCCGGTGTGAGCGCTCGCAGTCCATCGGCGCTCCCCAGCCGCCAGCGCTTGATACGATGGTCGCTAAAACCGGTCTCATAAAGTTTCTCAGAAGCGAGTGCCGCGGGATTGTCGAGCTTTCTGTTGTTCTCCTGGAGAACGACTTCGATTTCACGCTTCAGTTCTTCTGGATTGAAGGAAGGGTGCAGTAAGGCGTCTGCCTGAATCTCGAGAGCTGGGAAAGTGTTCGCGGCGGGAATGACTGTGCTGTAAACGGTGCGGTCGTAGTCCGTGTAGCCGTTCAAGACTCCGCCCAACGCATGGGTTTGGCGCGCGATCTCCCCCACGGGACGCTGTTCCGTTCCCTTGAAAAGCATGTGTTCGACTACGTGAGAAATTCCGCTGATGCGATCGTCCTCATCGAAGTAACCGGCTTTGACTTGAGTAGTGATGCTGGTAAGCGGAACCGCGTGTTCCTCGCGGACAATCACGGTGAGACCATTCTTCAGGACAACCTTGGTGGTTTGCCCCTGGTCCTCGCGGGAAACGTACGGCCCAATAATTTCTCGCTGAGCGGGGACCGCAGTCTGGAGTAAAAGAAGGAGCACCACTTTCCACATGGATTTTTTGCTGACCTCTATTCTACGTCGGGCAAGGCACGAACGGGTGGCTCCTTTGTGCCAGTCGTCCTGGGGTCGGATCAGGAAGCGGGCGAGCTTTTGGCGGGCTTTATCTCTATTTTGCGCGAAGCTTCGTCAACATATTCGAGAAAGACTCGGACGGCGCCCGGCGTCGGGAAATCGCCAAGTCTCTCCGCCCATTCAATAACGACGGCCGAATTCGGATCCTCAAAGATTTCGTCGAGCCCGAGACCGTCCAGGGCACCGGTTTCGATGCGATAGAGATCGATGTGATAGACCTTCACACGACCACGATATTCATTGATGAGCGTGAAAGTCGGGCTTGCGACCTGGTCTACATCCTCCAGCCCGAAGCCGGCAGCGATCCCTCGAGTCAAAGCTGTTTTTCCGGCTCCGAGATCCCCGTAGAGAAGGATATGCGCCGGAAGAGGCATTGATTCGGCTAATTCCTTTCCGACACGAAATGTTTCGGCTTCGGATGTCGATATCACTCGCGCACTTGCTCCCACGCGGCGCCGATGTAATACAGCAGGTCCGTCGCCACCAGAGATTCCTCCCCTCCCTCTTCCGCAGCGAGGTCTCCAGCCAGGCCATGGAGATGAACAGCGAACAATACCCGCGCCGCGAACGTGCCCAGGCCGTCTTGCGCGAGAATTCCCGAAAGCATTCCCGTGAGAATATCGCCCACGCCGCCGGTCGCCATTCCCGGATTTCCGGTTGCATTGATGAAGACCTGCCCGTCTGGAAGCGCAACGACCGTACGAAAGCCTTTAAGCACCACATGGAGCGCCTGCGCAGCCGCAAACTCGCGAGCAACATCGAGTCGATTCGCGTTCACATATGCGATTTCTTTTTTGATGAGTCGCGCCATCTCCCCGGGGTGGGGCGTGACGACCACGGGTCGCTTTGGCGTGCCGCGCAACTCCTCAATGCTTCCCGCAAAGGCATTCAAACCGTCCGCATCGACGACAACGGGTATCGACGCTTCCCGCAGCGCTATTCGCGCCATGGCTTGCGTTTCGGGATGAGTGCCAAGGCCCGGCCCCAGTCCAAGCAGGGTCTTATCTTCGAGCAGTTGTTTGATGGAAGCATTCGCGATCGTTCCTGCTGCGGTTTCCTCTAGAGGTTCGGTCATGAGCTCGGGCATGGAAGCCGCAACGAGCGGGAGGCAACTCGACGCCGTCGCAACGGTCACGAGCCCGGCTCCGGAACGAAGAGCAGCCTGCCCTGCCATCGCGGCCGCGCCGCTCTTTCCCCGCGAGCCGCCGACAATCAGAACTCTGCCGTAGTTCCCTTTGTGCGTGTCTTCCTGACGCCGGTGCAAAGCGTCCGGGAAGTCGTCGGGCGTGATCAGGTTCAGATTGTGTTCGGGAGAAAGAAGGAGTTCCTCCGAATTTCCAATATCGGCGACGATCACATCGCCGGCATATTTGTGAGCCGGCGGAAACACCAGACAGTGCTTGAGCGCGCTGAAAGTCACGGTAATGTCCGCCTGGACTGCCGGGCCGAGGACTTCCCCGCTGTCTGCGGACAGGCCTGATGGAAGATCGACGGCAAGAACCGTGGCTTCCGGGAAGAGGTCGGGAATGCTCTCGATCACGGCGCGGTACAAGCCATCGACGGGTCGCGTGATCCCGGTGCCGAGCAAGGCGTCGATCACAAGCGCCGGATCCTCCTCTGCACCGAGCTCCGTCCACTCCGATTCATCAAGAATGACTGTTGGGGCTTCGCCGAGAGCCTTCAACCGATCAAGACTGGCGGCCGCATCACCGGTAATGTCCGTTTCTTTTGCGAACAGCAACACATGAGGAGTGTAGCCACGTTCGACGAGCAACCGCGCAACGACGAAGCCGTCGCCTGCATTGTTCCCTTTTCCGCAAAGCACATAGATCTGAAGATCGCGCAGATTCTCGAAACGCTCTTCGATGGTATCCACAATGCGTGTGCCGGCGGTTTCCATCAGGGCGAGCGTGTCTCCGGACAGCCGATCCATGGTCCGAAGCTGATTTGCGGTGAGAATCTTCATACGAACGTCTGTGCTAAGCTTTCGAGGCGATGCAATTGTCACACGTCAAAGAACTCGAGCAAAAATACATTCTCGGAACGTATGCGCGCCACGACGTTCTTATCGAGCGTGGAAGCGGCGCGTACCTGGTGGATGCAGCCAACAAACGCTATCTCGATCTCCTGGCCGGTATCGGTGTAAATGCCCTGGGTTACAACCACCCGCGCGTGAAGCAGGTCCTGAGAAAACAGATCAAGCGGCCACTGCACATTTCAAATCTCTTCTATCACGAGTACCAGGGGCGGCTCGCCGAGAAGCTCTGCAAACTTTCGGGGCTGGACCGTGCATTCTTTACGAACAGCGGCGCCGAGTCGATCGAAGCGTGTCTGAAGTTTTCGCGAGCGTATGCCGGCCGTGCGCTCACCAATGGTTCGGGCAAAAAGTATCGCGTGCTTGCGATGGACAATGCCTTTCACGGACGCACGCTGGGAGCCCTGTCAGCGACCGCGAACCAAAAGTATCGCGAACCCTTCGAGCCTCTCGTGCCCGGATTCGATTTCGTCGAAGCCAACAACGTTGCCGATCTGGAGAAGAAATTCACGCCGGATGTCTGCGCCGTACTCATCGAGACGATCCAGGGTGAAGGCGGCATTAATCCTCTGAAGGAGGAGTTCTATCGTGCCGTGCGACGCCTGACCTCACAGAGCGGCGCGTTGCTCGTGGCAGACGAAATCCAGTGCGGGCTTGGCCGTACCGGCCAGTGGTTCGCCTTCCATCAATGGATCGATCCCAATGACCGGGCGATGCTGCCCGACATGATCGCGTGCGCCAAGCCGCTTGGGCTCGGAATTCCGATGGGCGCCGTCATCCTCAAGGAAAACGTCGCAGCCGCGATTAAAGCCGGCGAACACGGGACAACGTTCGGCGGCGGCCCGCTCGCCTGCCGTGCCAGCCTCGAGTACTTCAAGATCATCGAAGACGAAAAGCTGCTGGATCACATTCGCGAGACAGGTGCCTACTTCAAGGCTCGGCTGGAAAGCCTCAAAGATCTTCCGGTGGTAACGGAAGTCCGCGGCATTGGATTGATGCTGGCCATTCAGTTGAACGTTCCCGGCAAGGATTATGTAAAGAAGATGCTCGAGCGCGGCTTCATCATCAACTGCACTCACGACACCGTGCTTCGCTTTCTGCCGCCGTTCATCATCTCAAACAAGCAGGTCGACAAAACCATCCGCGCACTCCGCGAAGTTCTGTCAGAAGCGTAGATGGCAGACCCCAAGCTTACCCATCGCGAAGTCGCATTCAAGGGACGGCATGTGCAGGTGCGTCTCGACACCATTGTCGATTCGGAGGGTAATACCTCAACGCTGGAAATCGTGGTGCACCCGGGTGCGGTATGCGTCGTCCCTCTGCTCGCGAACGGCGATGTCGTCCTCGTCCGCCAGTATCGGCATGCCACTGGAACTCGCCTGTTGGAAATCTGCGCGGGGGGATTGAATCCTGACGAGAATCCGCTAGATGCCGCGCGACGTGAACTGGAAGAGGAAACCGGCTACCTCGCGGGCAAACTTGTGGAACGGGCGCGCTTCTGGACGACTCCGGGTTTTACGACAGAATTCATGTACCTCTACGAGGCGACCGACCTCGTTAAAACCCAAACGAATCCTGACGAGGATGAGATCATCGACGTCGAAACGACAACACAGGACGAAGCTCTTCGAATGATCGACGACGGCAGGATTCAGGATGCAAAGTCCATCCTTGGCCTGCTGCGGGTTCTTCGCCATCGATGACGCAGTGGCGTAAGAACCAGTTCGCCATCACGATCTCCGCTGCGCTGATCTTCTTCGGGTACACGCTGGTCATGCCCTTCCTGCCCTCTTTCGTTCGAGAGCTGGGCATCACGTCCAAAGCCGGCGTCGCGTTCTGGAGCGGATTGCTCCTCAGCTGCAGCCCGCTGGTTTCGGCTCTCTGCGGCCCGATCTGGGGACGCCTTGGCGACCGCTGGGGGATGAAAATCATGGCCCAGCGTGCCACCGTCGCAAATGCCCTGATCTGGTTCAGCATGGGCTTTGCGCAAAATGTCTATCAGTTGCTCGCATTGCGGGCTCTGCTGGGGCTGCTTGGAGGATTCAACAGCGTCTCGGTGGCGCTGGTTACGCAGGACGCGCCTCGTGAGAAAGTCTCTCAGGTTGTTGGAACACTGCAGGCAGTGCAGATCCTGGCAGCAGGAGTGGGCCCGTTTGTGGGCGGCATTCTGGCAAATGTTATCGGAGTCCGCTCCACGTTCTTCGTGACGGGCATCGTGATGTCCGGCGCGGTTGTCAGCGTTTTCGCGATGTATCGCGACTCGCCGGGAAAGAGTGATGAGGGGAAAGGCGCCAAAGGCGCGGCGATGTTCTGGCGGCGTCCGCAATTCATCACAACGATGCTGGTTCTGTTCTCCGTCAACATGGCCGATCGGACATTTGGCCTGACGGTACCCCTGTTCCTCGAAGAGCTCGGAACAACGGCCACGTGGGTGGCGGGCGCCGTCATTTCCTTCGCGACATTTGGTGAAGCCGCGTCAGCGTGGATGTCCGGGAAGCTCGCCAACCGCATGTCCCTGCGGCGGCTGATTTCAGCACGGCTTCTCCTCAGCATCGCTGTCCTGGTTCCCATGATCTATGTGCAAACGACGGCATCATTTTCCGTATTGCGCGTGCTGCTGGCGCTGCTCGCCGGTGGGACTCTTACATTAACAGTCACCGCCGCGAGCGACGTGATCCCCGAGGAGTACCGCGGCACAGGTTTTGCTCTGCTGCAGTCCACGGGCATGCTCGGCGGCGCAGCCGGTCCGCTGGTTGCAGGTGGCCTTGGTGGCTGGAGCATCCGTTCTGTGTTTGTCTTTAACGCAATCGTGTACGGGCTGATGGTTGCATTCGTTCGACGGAACGTGCGGCATTAGGAGGAACGTCGTGCAGGATGCCCGCTATCGCGCCGGTACGGGTAGCAGCAGAACTCTGCCAAGATTCGCCTGTTGAGTGGCGGGAAGATCCAGTTCGCTGAGGTCGATCTTCATCGACGTTCGGTCATCAATAACCCACAGCGTCTGCCGGCTGATCGCGTAGCTCTGAATACTCAATCGCCGTCCATCACGGAAGACGAGAGTGATCGGCGCGGCTGGAGGTTCGGGAGCTCGCGGCGGTGGCGGTGCGAGCGACTGGCGCAACGCCGCTTCAGCCTGATCCTGTCGCAGGCGCTCGACTTCTCTGGTCAGCCGGTCTACCTGATAGGACAACTCCACTTCACTCGGGCTCGGAGACGGCGCGGCATAGGTCGGCTCCACGTAATTCGCGACGTAGGGTGAAGAGGGGTAATACGAGTGGGACGGCCCGTAGGGATACGGATCATAGTATCCGTTATAGAACCCATTGTAGTACCCGCCGTAGTACCCATAGTATGGCGGCGTCGCGATGATGACATGCCGGTCGGGAGTCCGAACAATCTGGTTCGAAACCGGCCCCTGTATGGGTCGATTCGAAGCGGGAGGCGCGGACATCGCCGGCGGTCTTGCAGCAGACCCGCCGTTACGGGCAGGCGGACCGGCAGGACCTCCTCGACCACGCCCCTGTGCGTCAGCGGCGCCGGCTGTTGCCACCAGAGCGAACAGCAGCGCAAGACCGTAATGGAAAAGGCGAGACACCATTGAGTTCCTTGTGCCGTACATCATATACCTCGGAAATGCGAACAAGCCTCAAATCTTGAAGTGCGCATTCGGAAGCTGTCCCCGGATCTGGAATCTGATATGTTTCGCCAAACCTTCTCAAATCTACAGGTGAACCCAGGAGACTTTCATGTTCCGACGTACCGCTTACATACTGCTGATCCTGATTGCAGCACTGTCGCTCAGTTGCTCTAACGAGCCCACGCCGCTGCGCAGAATCAAGATCAACTTCCCCACAAGGAGCGCAGCCTCCTGGCCGATGTTCATCGCCAAAGAAGGCGGCTATTACGCCGGCAACGGCCTGGATGTTGAACTCGTTTTCGGTTCGGGCCCCCTCGGTGTTGCGCAGATCTCAAGCGGCGAAGCGGCGATGACAAATTCCTCGATGGAGCAGGCGCTTCAGGCAAGCGCACGCGACGCATCGCTTGTCCTGATGGGAAGTTCGCTGAACAAGGGCATGTTTTCGCTGATGGCTTCGAAGAACTTTACGTCGGTCCCTCAGCTGAAAGGAAAGCGCTTTGCCGTAAGCCAGGTCGGCGATGCTCCCTATAATTACACGCTCGCGTTGCTGAAGAAATTCTCGCTGACGGCACGGGACGTGGAGTGGATCCCCGTTGGGACAGATGCCACGGCCCGCGCAACCGCACTCGTAAGCGGCCGCGCCGATGCCACGCTGCTGACCGCGCCCCAGTATTTTCGCGTCGAGGAGAAAGGGTTTACCAATCTGGCAAACCTCGCAGACTATGACGACGTCTACGCCTCTACTGTCTACTTGTTCACCAAAGCAGCCGTGGCGGCGGATCCGAAGTTGCCCGAGCAGATCATCAAAGCCCATGCTGAAGCCATCAAGCGTTACTACGACGACAAGGCTTTCGCCGTGAAGGCCTATCTTGCCTACGACGAGAAACAGGACGCCGCAGACATCGAGCGCATTTACGATTGGAACACCCAGCGAAACCTGATGGAGCGCATCCCCTATGTGCTCGCCAGCGCCATCACCGCCATCAAGGATCAGGCGGACTCACAAACCGCCACTCAAATCCGGAATTTCGACGTCAAAAGCGTCATCGACAACAGCGTCGTCGATCGTCTTGTGAAAGAGGGTTACTTTGAACAGCTCTTTGGCGCAGCAATCAAAGAGGAGATCGATCGCAAATCCAGCCTGGCGTTTCGCTAGAAAGAACTATTTCCAGACGATGAAACCCTGTGCGGTCCCAGTCCCGGCTTCGCTGCGATAGCAGGGGACGTAATCGATGACATCTCCGGAGAGCTTTGTCTGAAACAGACATCCGGATGCGGAGACCCAGTTCAGGAGCTCTGATGTTCCATCCTTCATCAGCTTCGGCGAGATCGCCTTTAAAAACGCGTCATCGCGACCCTGGATGGCCTTGATCAAGGCCTGATCAAACTCTTCATTGATCGTGAAGTGGGTCATGCCGCCGGATCCAAACACGGCGACGCGAACGTCTCGCTTCCACTCCTTCAGGACGCTGAACACCAGTTCCCCAAGCGCGAAGCATCGCCACGGCCGGGGCTGATTGGGCGGGAAGAACGTATTGGTGATGATCGGGAGCATGGGAACCGCGCGGTCCTCCATCACTCGACGGAGGAGATACGCAAATGCATGAGGGGTCCCGACGTGATGATGCGGTGAGGGATGGGATGGCCACTCGCTGGAAGCTGCGAAATCCCAGCCCTGATCGAGGCCGCGCTCGATCAACAGCGCAGCGAGATCGGGCAGGCCCTTGTACTCCCGTCGTTCCTTTGGCCGGTTCGCCCACTCCGCCTCGACAATGCCAGGAGGGAGCTCTGCAGCCCGCTCCCTGTCCAATGGGCCGTTCCAGAATGTCTCGCCGTAGTAGACCGTGTAGGCGGGCTGAAGCTCGGGCAGCATCAATTCACGCTGATCGTTGCCGAAGACAACGCAGACATCCGGATGGACCTCCTTCCAGATGGCGGCCACCCGTGCAATCGCTGCCTGACA